>ERZ773224.250-NODE-250-length-76733-cov-10.662550_pt1 | contig 76733 bp, 76 predicted proteins | sample MGYA00580526_ERZ773224 | MGnify/ENA primary metagenome ERZ773224 (study PRJEB29015, sample SAMEA2737743) | human gut metagenome | biome: human gut; feature: human-associated habitat; material: faeces | place: China | collected 2012 ... | reverse complement strand
AAATTTTTAAAAAATTTTTCATTTTTCTATTGACTTTTCATAGTTGGTCTCCTTTTTTATTTGAAAATTATTCTACTATATTTAATTATTTTTTGCAATAGCTTTAGCGAATTTTTTTTCGCTTTTATTTGATTTTAATTAAATAAAAAATTGCCATTAAGGCAATTTTCTATTTTAATATTAACAATTATAAATTTTGATTTTTTAGTCATCTATTGGCCCAAATAATTCATCAAATTTTGCTTCCAATTCTTTTTGTAGATCATATTCATCATCTTCTTTTGTCTCAGATTTTGTTAAGTTTTCTTCCTCATCATTTCCTAAATCAAATAAATTTATTCCTCCATCTTGTTTATTATTGTCCATTACATTTGTTTTTTTATTTTTTTCTTCTTTTTTTGGAGCATCTATATCTTCAAATAAATCATCTAATGATTCAACTTTTAAATTCTCCTGTGTATTTTCTTCTTTTTCTTCTACATATGGGTTATATGGATTGTATTTTCTCCATGTTCCTCTTTCTATTTCTCCTATATCATTATGGCTTATTTCACATGCAGCCATTTGCTTTGCCATTGGGTGTTTAAAATAATAGAACTTAGGTGCTTTTACAGGTTTTATCCCTTTTTCAAATATAATACACATATCATTATCTAGTCTACGTAGTTCGTCTGGTGTCATAAGAGCTCTTGCCATTACTTGGTCTGATATTGATTTTCCTGTTTTCATATTTTGTTTATCTCTATTTATTGATATACTATCTCTATCAATTGTTTTTTCGCCAAGTGCCTTTGAAAAATATTCTACTGTTTTATATGAGTTACTTCCTAAAAATACATGTGTGTCACAGTTACCCATTATTGTTTCATATGATTTTTCATATACAGCTTCTAATTGATCAACATTTTGCAATATTACACTAAATGATATTTTCCTACTTCTCGATGTTGATATCTTTTTATCAAAATCCGGTATTTTTCCAATGTTTGCAAACTCATCTAATATAAAATACGTTGGAGTTTTTAATGCTCCTCCATTTTGATCTGCATAGTCATATAATTGTTGTATCATTTGTGAGAAAAATATTGTAAGTAAAAAGTCATATGCTGTGTGCGTATCTGATGATATAACATATACTGCTGTTTTTTTGTTTCCTATTTCTTCAAAATCTATAGTATCTGTAGATGTCAATTCCGCAATTTCTTTTGAGTCAAATTTTCCAAGTTTTGATTGAAGTGAGCTTAAAATTGATCCATATGTTTTTTCTGGTGCTATTTCTATTGATTTATAATACATTCTTGCTGGATGATCATATGGTAGCTGACTTATCAATTCTGTAAGTAAGTTACTTCCCCCATTTGCATTTGCCGCCCTTACAAGTTCTGCACAACTTGCTAAATTTTGTTCTTCTTCAGGTCTTGTTGCTATTAGATAATATATTAATGATTTTAATAACATTTCTGCCATATCATCCCAATATGGGTCTGAGCCACCACCTTCAGATTTTTGTCCTTTTACTATTGTATTTGCAATAACGTCTACATCTAGCTCTGAAGTTATATGCATTAATGGATTATAACCATCACTATACTGTGGTCTTACTAAATTTAAAACCTTTATATCATAGCCATTTTGTTTTAAATAGCCTGCTGTTCTATCATATAATTCTCCTTTTGGATCTGTAAATATGTATGAACCAAGCATTTGGTATGCATTTGGTATTGAATATGATGCAGATTTACCAGAACCAGAACCGTCCAACTACCAATACATTTACATTTCCTCTTTTGTCAACTGGTAAATAATTATTTTCTGCTAATATAATTCCTTTATTTTTATTTAATATTTGATATTGTTCACCATTTTTACTCCAGTCACTTGAACCATGTTCAATATCTGAATATTCATGTTTTGGAGCAGATTTTACAAAACCAATAAAGAAAAATATTGAATAAAACAATGTAAATCCTATTTCAATTTTGAAAAATTCTCCTATTGCTCCTTTTTCTATAATTTTCCCAATAACGCTAAAAGGCCTTTGAATTGCGTTACCAAACATTTTCATGAATAGTTCGCCATTAAAGCCCCCTTTATATGTTGCTGCATATACACTATATGACAATGGCACAATAAATACTATGGTTATTATTACCCATAGTATTACACTTATTATAAATGGTTTTCTATTTTTCTTTATTGCACCTTCAATCTTATAATTCATTAATAATCACCTTCTCTTTTGTACTAAATTATCTTGCCACTGTATTTTCTTTTTGCTTTACACCATCATATGCTTTTATAGTTACACCTAAGTCTAAATCTGTGCTTAAAATTCCAATTACTTTTGCAGAATTTGTTACTACTGTTTTTACTGGTGTGTTTTTCTTGTTTTCCTTTTCTTTTTCTACTATTTGTACCATAGACATTACATCTATATCTACTTTATCATTAATCCCTGCTGGTTTTGATTTTGCATTAGCATTTGCCATAATCAATTCTCCTCCTTATTTTCCTTCTCTTATTTCGAATGCGAAATAAGATTTATATGGTTTTAACTTGCATTTTCCCTTTACCTCATTTGTTTTCTCATCAAAATAAAGTACAGGTTTTACTTCTTCTGTAGTTTCAGGGTCTATAATTGATATTGACCTTTTTAAATTTGGTGTATAGTCAAAATCTTTATATTCCATTTCTTCTTCTGAATATAATGTGTTAAATTTAAAAGGTGTTGGTCTTTTTGTTATTTTTACTTCATTACCTAATAAAAGACCAGAATTTATTACAACTTTATCTTGTGCAAAAGATAAAATTACTAGTTGATTTCCATCTTTTTGAGGTTCATTAACATAAAAAGTTTTTTTGTTGAAATTCCCAACCAATTCCTCTGTATGGTCTAATCTTTCAACTGTATATTTTGGATATTCATTCATAAACTCTTTTTCTGTTTTGTTTACTTGGTAAATAACAGTATTTACCCCCTTTGGATCTGTAATGCTAAAGTGTTTTCCTTGCATCATCTCCATTTTTATACACCCCATTCCTATGCCTTAATCCATAGTTTGTCTTCAGATTTAATCACTAATATTTATTATAATGTATTTTTGCTTATTTGTCAACATAATAGTATTATTATTTAAACCTTAAGTCTTGGATTAAAGTTTGATATTTTATTTAGTTTTTCAAATATTGCCTTTTCTTCATCTGTTAACTCTTTTGGTACCATTATTTTTACTTCTGCAAATAAATCTCCTCTGCCACCATTTCCATCTTTATAACCTTTATTTGGTATTTTTATTTTTTCACCTGTTTGCACACCTTGTGGTATATATATTTTTGTAGTTTCATCAATTGTAGGTATATCTATTTTTGTTCCTAAACTTGCCTCCCATGGAGTTAATAATAAATTAGTGTATATATCATATCCTTTTAAAATAAATTTATCATTGTTTTTTATATTAATTTGAATTAATAAATCACCATTTTTTCCACCATTTTTTCCAGGTTTTCCTTGACCAATTAGCCTTATTTTTTCTCCATTTCTTATTCCTTCTGGTAATTTTATTGACAGTGTTTTTGGTTTTCCATTATTATTTTTTAAAACTATTGTTTTTTCTTTTCCAAAAAAAGCATCCTCTAAACTTGCTTCTATTTTTGTTTCTATATTTTCACCTTTTATAGGGTCTTTTTTTTGTTTTACTTCTTGCTTATTTTCTATGTTTCCCAAAAACATTCCTATTATTGAGCTTTTTTCCATTTTATCTGATGATTTTTTTAATTTTCCTACGCTGCTATTCCATGTTCTATCATATTTTCTTTTTTGTGCTGGAGTAGATAATACTCTATAAGCTTCATTTATATCTTTTATTCTCTCTTCTGCTAAACTATCACCAACATTTACATCTGGATGATATTTTTTTGCAGCAACTCTATATGCACTTTTTATTTCATCTATTGTTACTCTACTAGAATCTAATTCTAGTATTTTATAATAATCTTTAAAAATCATTTGACATCCTCCCTAAGGAAAGCTTTGCTTTTTATTGCCTTCATTTTTATATCTTATTTTTAGTATTCATATTATACCACAAAAAATTAAAAAATCCATAGTTTTATGGATTTTTTATTTATATTATTTTATATTTTCTACTATGTCAAAAAACCTCATTCCATTTGATGCTTTAAACAAAATTATATCATCTTTATTTATAATACTCTTTAATTTATCTACAATTTCATTTTTATCTTTAAAATAGAAAATATTTTCTTTATTCATACCTAAGCTTTCTGCTTGTTTAGCAATAAATTTTGCATTTTCCCCTGCACATATTAAAATATCTATTTTATTATTATATACTTCTTCTCCAACATTTTTATGTAATTGCTCTGAAAAACTTCCAAGTTCAAACATATCTCCAAGTACAGCAATTTTTCTTTTATTTTTGTATTCAGAAAGATTTTTTAATGATGCCTTCATTGACTCAAAACTTGCATTATAACTATCATTAATAATTGTAGCTCCATTTTTTAAAGTACTTATATCCATCCTTTTATTTGTTAATTTAAATTCTTCAATTCCTTTTATTATGGCCTCATCTTCTATATTTAAAAGTCTCCCTACCTCAATTGCACACAGACTATTTAATATAAAATGTTCTCCTCCAACAGGAACTTTTACTTTATATTTCTTTTGATTATATTCATATGAAAAAATACTTTCATTTTCTTTTTTTATAATATCATTTGCCATTAAGTCACTTTTATTTTCAATTCCATATGTAATCATTTTTATATTTTCTTTATTTTTTTCATAATAATCATGAAGCATATCATTATCATTATTTAATACCAATATTGGTTTTGTCATACCCTCTAAAATTTCCAACTTTGCCTTTAAAATATTTTGTCTAGATCCTAAATTTCCTATGTGTGATGTTCCAATATTAGTTATAACTGAAATAGTTGGTTTTGCAATTTTTGTTAAAAGACTAATTTCATTAAAATGATTCATTCCCATTTCAATAACAGCTGCCTCATGGTCTTTTAAATTTAATATTGTAAATGGTAGTCCAATATTATTATTATTATTTCCTTCAGTTTTTAAGGTCTTATATTTTTTTGAAAGTACACTTGCAATAACATCTTTAGTACTTGTTTTTCCTACACTTCCTGTAACCCCGACTACTGGTATATCATATAAACTTCTTTTATATTTTGCAATTTCATATAATGATTCTAATACATCTTTTGTCTTTATAATAATTTTATTTTTGTATTTTGTTAAATCCTCTTTAGAAAAATCTATATCTTGAACAATTACCGCTTTAGCACCTTTTTCTAGAGCTTGCTTCCAAAATTTATTTCCATCAAAATTTGCACCTTTAATTGCAACATATGTATCATTTTCTTTAATTTGTCTTGTATCTTTTGAAAAGTTTTCTAAAACTTCTTCACAATCTCCTATAACTAATTTTCCTTCTGTAACTTTTAAAATGTCTTTTACTAATAATTTTTTCATTTTTTCACCTCTTTTAAATTATATGATTATTAATTAAATTTTGCAATATATTTTTAAAGGGAAATAAAGTTTTTCCCTTATTTCCCTTCATTTTTCATATCTACTTATTTTCTACTGATCTGTTTGCTATTTCTATTGCCTTTGTTACAATGTTTCCACAAGTTTTAGATGAAACGTTTTCCCAACTTCCTCCATCTTTTTTTACTTGATCATAGACACCTAATTCTTTTGCTATTTCTTCTCTTAAATTTTCAGATATTAACTTACTATTTCTAGACATAACATCCTCCTAACTAATAAAACTTAAATTAAAGTTTTATTAAAATTATTATTTGTATTTTTTAAAAAATTATTTTGGTAATTTTTATTTTTTTCACATTTCAATAGAAAATATGATATAATAAATTAGATAAATATTTAGGAGTATATTAAATGTCACTAGAAAATAATTTAAAAGAAAAAGAAAATAAAATAGTAGAAATAAAAGAAAATGAAATTATTAAAAATGAAAATATAAGTACAGATATTATAGAAAACAAAAAAAATCTTAGTACATTATCAATATTTGGAATTTTGTTATCAATTTTTATTATAATATTATTAACAATATTTTTCATATTCTCATTTTCAAATATGAAAAATGAAAATATTTTTTCAGGAATATATATAAAAAACATTGATGTTTCAAATTTAAGTAAAAATGATGCAACAAAAAAATTAAATGAATATATACAAAATTATCTACCAGAAGAAATAATTTTAAAACATGGAGATTATGAAACATCTATAAATCTTTCAGATTTAAATATAAAATTTAATATAAATGAAGCAGTAGATTTATCATATAATATTGGTAGAAATAAAAATTTTATAAAAAATAATTTTGAAGTTTTATCTACACTAATTGTAAATAAAAATATTGAACCAACATTTTCATTAGATACAGAGCGTTTAAAAAAAGATTTAGATGATATTTCAACAAAACTTCCTGACAAAATTATTGAAAGTAGCTATTATATAGATAATAACAATCTAATAATTACAAAAGGGCAAGATGGAAATATTGTTGATGTTTCTCAAATGATAACAGTTATAGAAAATAATATAAAAAACTTAAATGTTAAAGACAATAAAATTGAAATTATAACCAAATCAAAAAAGCCAAATGAAGTAGATATAGAAAAAATTTATAATGAAGTACATAAAGATGCTGTTGATGCCTATTTTACTCAAGAACCTCTTGCAGTATTTCCAAGTGAAAATGGGATGGATTTTGACATTTCTATAGAAGATGCAAAAAAATTATTAAATGAAAGTGAAAAAGAATGTACAATTCCACTTAAAGTTCTTTACCCAAATGTTACAACAAATATGATTGGAAGCGAAGCTTTTCCAGATCAACTATCAAGCTTTTCAACTAATTATTCTGCCCAAAATGTAAATAGAACAACTAATTTAAGACTTGCTGCAAACAAAATTAATGGAACTGTTGTTATGCCTGGTGAAGAATTTTCTTACAATAAAGTAGTTGGAGAAAGAACAATTGCTGCTGGTTACAAAGAGGCTCCAATTTATGTTAGTGGTCGTGTTGAAGATGGTTTGGGTGGAGGAATTTGCCAAATAACAACCACATTATATAATGCTGTAGTTTACGCAAATCTTGAAATTACAGAAAGAACAAACCATCAATTTGTACCATCTTATGCAGGAGCTAGTAGAGATGCAACTGTAGTATATGGAGCAATAGATTTTAAATTTAAAAACAATAGAAATTACCCTATAAAAATTCTTTGTTCTGTATCTTCTGGTGTTGCAAATTTTCAAATTTTAGGTTTAAAAACTTCAGAAGATTATGATGTAGAAATTTATTCTAGAATTACAAGTAAAACATCTAATAGTATAAATTCTGAAGCATACAAAATATTAAAAAAAGACGGAAATATTATTAGTCAATCTTTATTATCAAAAGATACATATAAAAGACATTAAAAAAAGGAGCATGCTCCTTTTTTCTTTACATTGTAAGTGTTCCATTTGGCGTATTTGTAATTATTAAAATGTCTTCCTCTTTTCCATTTTCTGCATTTATATAGACTAAAAATTCTTGATTTTCAATTTTTCCCTTAAATTCATAACATAGTACTTCACTTTCCCATTCCGTTGGAATTACAGCAAGACCTTCACTCATAATGTTTAATTCTTTATTTAATGTCTTTTTAGCCTCATCTTTACTAATTTTTATTTTACTTATATCTCTTACTGTATGATTATTTAAATATCCCGTTGTTTCAATTCCTAATATTCTTCCATCATCTAATGCAACTTTTACTTTTATTAAGTCTGGATACATTATAACTCCATCTTGCTCATATGCATAATTTATCGTAAGCATTCCTTCTTGTTTTAAATAATATGTTTCTTTCATATTTTTAAAACCTTTTTCATCAAGATATTTACTTCCATTTTTTACAGCATCCTCATAAGATATAATTTCTGAATTTACCTCTCTATTTCCATTCATATAAATAATATGTCCACCTTTTTTTGAAATAGAAACATTTATATTATCACATTCTTCAGTTTTTAATGAGAAATTGTATGATGGAATATTTGCATTTTCTGCAAATCCCAAACTATTAATTTCTTTTATTTTTTCTTTGCCAATAAATTCTTCTGCTTTTTGTTTTGCGGTTTCTTCTGTTATATCATCTCCTGTAAGCCCTTTCTTTTCTTTACTTGTTATATGTTCAGAAAATGCACCATCATATATTAAACCAGAATATTCATGAAAATTTTCTTCCATATTTTTAAAACTATCTTTAGATATATTTGAAACTTGTTTTGCAAAATTTACATTTTCATCTTTTGTTAAATCCTTCCAATTAACTCTTCCACTATTTATATCTTCTGAAAGTTGTGTTAATGTATTTTCTAGCTCAACGCTATATTGGTGTAATTGTTTTAAATTTTTCAAATCATCTTGTGTTAAATCCTCATTATATATATTTTTTCTAGATAATGAGTAACTATAATCACTTACTTGATTTAAAAATTTTTCTGTATTTTCTAATTCTTGGCTTTCAACAGGAAGCATAGACAAACAACTTTGTGCAAGATTTGCTTCTCTCCACAAATGTGTTAATGTTTCGGCTCCTCTTTCAGATGTAGTTGAAACCAATGATTTTGCAAGATATGCTTCAACATTTTGAACATAATCAACTAATTCATAAAAAGCCATATTAAATGAATTTTCTGATGTTCTTGTTATTTCTTCTTGTTTTTTATAAAGTGTAATTCCAAGTGTTGCAATCACTAATAATAATATAATTGTAAATGCTTTTAAAAAGCCTTCATTTATTTTTAATTTTTTCATAATTAATATACGTATAAAAGTATACGATTCTCCTTTCCTATTTTATTTACAAAATCTGTGTTTTCCTATTACCTTTACTAATGGCCTTGACCATATCCACTTATTAGTTGCTGTGTTTGGATTAAAATAATATATACACCCTCCAGTTGGATCCCATCCATTAATTGCATCTCTTGCTGCTTTATAAACTGTCGAATTTTCACTAATTGGTGAATTTATTTGACCATCTGATACAGCTGTAAAAGCTCCAGCTTGATAGATTACCCCAGATATACTATTTGGAAATTGTGAACTCTTTACCCTATTTAATATAACTGCTCCAACTGCTACTTGTCCTTCATAAGGTTCTCCCCTTGCTTCACCATTTATTGCCCTTGCCATTAATTGAATGTCTGATGAATTCGTTGCTTTTGCATAACTTGTATTTTCTAATTTATTTTGATCTGAAACAATAGTAAATATAGTTCCTATAATTAATAAAATACACATGACTAGCATTATTTTTCTTAAATTTTTCAAAATATCCCTCATTTCTATATTTAGCTTAATTTTATATTTACATATATTTTGCATTTATTTAATAAAAATATTCCAAAATTTATAAAATTTTGATAAAATAAATAAAAAGTTGTTAAATAAATGGAGGTTATAATGAAAAAGATTTTGATTTTTTATGCATCATATGGTGGTGGTCATCTATCTGCTGCAAAATCCATAGAAAATGTAATAAACACAAATTATAAAGATGCACAAACAAAATTAATAGATTGTATGAAATATGTAAATAAAGGTGTAGAGAAGTTAACTACAGCAGCTTATAGGCAAATGGCCAAAAAAGCACCTTGGGCATGGGGGCATATTTATTCAGCATCACAAAAAGGAATTCTTGCACATATTTCTACAAGATCAAATAAAATTATGGCAGTTAAGCTTTTAAAACTTTTAAAGGAGGAAAAGCCAGATTTAGTAATTTCTACACATCCATTTGGAAGCCAAATGTGTAGTTATTTAAAAAGGAAGCAAAAAGTAGATTTTGAGCTTGCAACTATAATGACAGATTTTGCACCACATGATCAATGGCTTGTTGGTCATGATTTTACAAATTATTATTTTGTAGCACACGAAAAAATGAAAGATTACCTAGTTTCCAAAGGTATTGATAAAAATAAGGTTTTTGCAACAGGAATTCCTTTATCTGATAGATTTTTGCAAAAATACGATAAAAAAGAAATTTTAAAACAATTGGAATTTGAAGACAATAAAAAAATAGTTTTATTCTTTGGTGGTGGAGAATTTGGATTAGGTAAAACCAAAACAGTTCAAATTTTTAAATCATTTATAGAAGACTTCAATGATTTACAAATAATTGCAATTGCAGGAAAAAATCTAAAAATGAAAGAAAACTTTGAGAAAATAGTAGACGAATTTAATAAACAATCACAAGTTAGAGTTTTGGAATACACAAATAAAGTTCCAGAATTTATGAGTATTTCTGATATAGTTGTAACAAAACCTGGCGGGCTTACCACAACAGAAAGTTTAGCCTCTAATTTACCTATGATTATAATTAATCCAATCCCTGGTCAAGAAGAAGAAAATGCAGAATTTTTAGAAAGTAAAGGAATTGCAAAATGGATTAAAAAAGATGATAATCCAAAAGAAATTTTAGAAAATATAATTAATAACCAAGAAAAATTGGATTCTATGAAAAAAAATACTAGTTTATTAGCAAATAAATATTCTACACATGATATTTGCTCTATATTATTAAAAAAGTAACAATTGTAAAAACACCTCATAATATATATTGAGGTGTTTTTATTGTATTTTGAAGATTTATCAGCTAATAATTTAGTTGGACTTGCAAGCTCTCTTGCTATTGCAATTTCAAATGATTTAGATAGTGAGCAATCTGGCCTTTTAGCTGCATTCTTAACTGCTGTTGCAGATAATTTAGCTATAATTGCAATTCAAAAAGCAAAAGAAGAGTCAAATAACTCCTCTTAATTTAAATATTATAATTCTCTTCTTCCTTCTAAAGCCTTTGTTAAGGTAACCTCATCTGTATATTCCAAATCACCGCCAACAGGAATTCCGTGCGCTATTCTTGTTGCCTTTATTCCTAATGGTTTTATAAGTTTTGACAAATACATAGCAGTTGCCTCTCCTTCTACTCTTGGATTTGTTGCAAGTATAACTTCTTTAACATGCCCATCCATAAGCCTTGCAAGTAATTCTTTTATTTTTATATCATCTGGTCCAACACCATTCATTGGAGATATTGAACCATGCAAAACATGGTAAACACCTTTAAATTCATGTGTCTTTTCCATTGCAACAATATCCCTTACATCCTCTACAACACATATTACAGATTCATCTCTTTTGGGATTTGAACATATTGAACATGGATCTGTATCAGATATATTAAAACATTTACTGCAATATTTTAAATTCTTTTTTGCATTTACTATTGAAGAAATAAACTCATTTGTTTCCTCTTCTGAACAATTTAACATATAAAAAGCAAGCCTAGCAGCTGTTTTATGTCCAATGCTAGGTAGCCTTTCAAAACTTTCTATTAATTTTTCTATAGATGGTGAATATAGTGACATTTTTTATACATCCTTTTTTACATTAATCCTGGAATATTAAATTTACCCATTTGTTCAGATTGTTTATTATCAACTTGATTAAATGCATCATTTAAACATGTTAAAACTAAATCTTCTAACATTTCAACATCATCTGGATCAACAACTTCTGGTTTAATTTTTAAAGATTTTATAACCTTAGCTCCTGTTACAACTGCTGTTACAGCACCACCACCTGCTGTGGCTGTAAACTCCATTTGTGTTAATTGGGTTTGTGTTTTTTCCATGTCTGCTTGCATTTTTTTGGCTTCCTTCATTAAATTTCCTATATTCATTCCGCCAAATCCTCCCATTCCTCCTGGGAATCCTCCTCTTTTTGCCATTTTTATATCCTCCTTATATATTTATTTTATTCTATTACATTAAATGGTATATCTGAATCATTTGCTAAATTTTGTAAAGCATCTTCATTTGTTATTTGTCTTGCAGTATTTCCATTTGGAATATACTTTATATTCATTGGCTTTCCACAAGCCATAGAAACTAAATTTGATATTTCACGAACATTTTCTGGTTTTTCTAGCACTGTTTTTCCAAATGATGTAATTCCATTTGGAAATTCAATACCAACAGTCATATCATTTAATTCTACCGCTTTTGTATTCATTAAATTTGTATATAGCACAATTTTCCCATTTGCTTTTAGGTCATTTACAATTTCAGGCCAATATTTACTTGATTCAGTTGAAAATTGTTTTGTAACTTTATTTGCTACAGGTTTTGTACTAGTTTTTGTATTTGTTTCAATTTTTTCCCTATTTACAACTGTTCTTACTGGTACAGAATTTTGAATTTGATTATTATTTGCAATTTTTATATTTCCAGATTTTAAATATTTTTCTATGTTAGAAATTCTATTTTCTAGACTTGTATTATCTACATTTTCTTTATTACATAATTTTATTATTCCTGCCTGAAACATAATTGTTTTTTGAGTAGATTTTTTCATTTCCCCGTCTAAATTTGAAAATTCATATATTAATTTTATTAATCTTTCTTTTTCTATTTTTTTAGAAATATCATCAATTTTATTTAAATCTTCTTCACTATATAAATCTAATTTCCCAGATGTTTTATATATTAAAATATCTTTTACATATTTTATAATTTCCCATAAAAAATTATTTAACTCTTTTCCCTCTTCTAGTACTTTATTTATATAGTTTAAAGCGTCCTCTACATTATATTCTACAATTGCTCTTATAATACCATGTACAAATTCTATTTTAGGAATTCCAACTAAATTTTTTATTTTTTCTTCATCTATTTTGTTATCTCCATCTTGTATACATCTTTCAAGTATTGAAAGTGCATCTCTTAAAGCTCCTTCTGATAATGTTGCAATTATATTTAATGCTCCTTGAGTAATTTCAATATTGCTTTGCTCACATACAATTTTTAATCTTTTTATTATATTTTCATTTGATATTTTTTTAAAGTCAAATCTTTGGCATCTTGAAAGTATAGTAGCTGGCAACTTTTGAGGCTCAGTTGTTGCCAAAATAAATTTAACATGTTCTGGTGGTTCTTCTAAAGTTTTTAATAATGCATTAAATGCACCTTGTGATAACATATGAACCTCATCTATTATATATACTCTATATTTAGCTTTAGTTGGTAAAAAATTAACTTCTTCACGTATAGCTCTTATATCTTCTACACTATTATTTGATGCAGCATCCATTTCAACAATGTCTGTTAATGAACCAGATATTGCACCTTTGCATATTTCGCATTCATTGCATGGTTCTCCATCTTTTGGATTTAAACAGTTTATTGCTCTTGCTAAAATTTTAGCAGCAGAAGTCTTACCAGTACCTCTTCCTCCATTAAATAAATATGCATGTCCTACTCTACCTGCTATTATTTGATTTTTTAATGTTCTTGTTATATGTTCTTGTCCAACTATTTCCGAAAATAAAATAGGTCTGAATTTCCTATAAAGTGCTGTGTACCCCATATTTATTCACATCCTTTATACTTAAAAAATGGTGTGAACCTCAATCTCTCTATGGAAAGCATTTCCACATAAAGATTTACTACTTATTGCTGCTTCCTTCCGGACCTGACAAGATTCATAGGTCTTTATTGGACTTACTTTCCATACAAAGATTAAGTTTCATACCATCTGTATTATATAATGTATTTTTTCTTTTTTCAAGTAAATATTAAAATTTTCTAATTTTTAATTCTTTTAAATATTACATTACTAAAATCTGTTATTTCTAATTTTCCTGTTCCTTCATCAATAATATTACCAACTGGCAATTCTAAAGTTACTGTTCCTTTATATTGTTTGCCATTTTCTAAACTTATTGTAATATCAAAACTTAAATTTAAACTAATATCTTCTTTTGTTAAATTAGCTTTTTTTAGCAACTCATTATGATTTATTGTTTCTTCATCATTTGATTCATAACTACAAACATCTTTATTGGCAACTCTAAATGCTAATTTATCACCTTGGTTTAAGATTTTCAATTCTCTAAAATTTGATTTTGTATCTCCAACATATTCTATAGTATTTACTATATTTTCATCTTTTGTAGTAAATATTTGATTTTCAGATGTTGCATCTGGTTTATATATTATTGTTTGCCCTATTTGTTTTTGTTTATTTACATTAATATTATCTATTAAAACACTTTTTAGTGCTTCTGTTTTTTTATAATTTTCATTTTTTTCTATGTATAAAAATATGTCATTATTTTGGCTTATATCAAATGCCCATTTGTTTGTATCTGAATGTTTGTCAGTTCCTTCTGCTGTACTTATTATAGAAATTTTTGTTAAATTAAATGGCATATTTGTTTCGCCTTCTACATTATATTTTAAAATAGTTATTCCTAAAATAAACATTAATACCGCTAAAATAATAACCATTATAACAATATGAAACCATTTTTTATTTACTAAATCATTTAGTTTTTCTTTCATATTTCCCCCATTTATTTTTTACTTTTTATTTTTCTTAAATTTTTAAAAAAATCTTTTAAAATATTCTCACATTCTTGTTCCATAACGTTTTTTTCAACTTCTACTTTATGATTAAATTTATAATCTTCTAATAAATTTAAAACAGAGCCACATGCCCCTGTTTTACTATCTAATGCACCTATATATAATTTTTTTATTCTTGAGTTAATTATTGCTCCTGCACACATTGAACATGGTTCTAAAGTTACATACATTTGACAATTTATTAATCTCCAAGATTTTAATTTTTTACTTGCTTTTTGTATTGCAAGTATTTCTGCATGTTTTGTTGTGTCAAACTTTGTTTCTTTTAAGTTATGCGCTCTTGAGATTATTTTTCCATCTTTTACTATTACACAACCTACTGGCACTTCTAATTTGTCATATGCTTTTTTTGCTTCTTTTAAAGCCTCTTTCATAAATTTTTCTTCCATTTTAATCTCCACTGATTTTTATTACGCATAAATTACGTTTATTTTTATTTGGTGTGCCTAGGCGGACTCGAACCACCATCGGTCGCTTAGGAGGCGACTGCTCTATCCTGCTGAGCTATAAGCACATATATTTGCAGGAATTAAAATCCTGCCTTTATTTTTCAGTATTAATTAATATTTCGTTTCCATTTGAAGTAACCTCTATTGTTCCACTTCTATCTGTTCTATATATTTGACATCCAGCATTTTCTAATCTTTTTACAATTTCATCTTTTGGAAGTCCATATGAATTGTCTTTTCCTACCATAATTATAGCATATTTAGGTGATAAACTTTTTATAAAATTACTTGAAGAACTTGTTTTAGAACCATGATGCCCAACTTTTAATAAATCAACATGCCCCCAATTTCCTGTTTGTTCATTTTTCGTTTCTGCATCTCCTGTAAATAGAAAACTATTATTTCCATATGTTAATTTTAATATATTTGAAGATAAATTTAAATTACTATCATCTAAAATACTATCTGTCATAGTTTCAACTGTTGCATCTCCAAGTTTAAATATATCTCCTTTTTTTAGAGAAGATATATTTAAACCTTTATTTTCTACTGCATCTAATACGTCTTCAAAAGTTTTTGTATTTGTTTTTTGTTTTGGTAAATATAACTTTTCTATTTCTATATTGTTTATTACATCATCTAAACCGCCTATATGATCTTCGTGTGGATGTGTGCCAATTACATAATTTAATTTAGTAATTTGCTTTTCTTTTATAAAATTAACAACTAAATCTCCGTCATCATTGTTTCCTGCATCTATTAGCATTGACTGATCCTTATTTATAACTAATATACTATCTGCCTGACCTACATCTATAAAATATATTTTTAAATCCTGATCAAAATTTTGAATATTTTTTTGTGTATTTACGGTTTCTTGTGTTTTTGCAATTTTTTCAATTCCAATTGTTTCACATATTTTATTTATAAAATTTGGATTTGCTCCAAGTAATGTCATTAAAAATAAAATTATTACAACAATTACACTAATTATTAGTTTATTTTTCTTCTTTTGTCTTTTTGCCATCTTTTGTCCCTTCCATTAATTCCATAATCGGTTCATTTTTTCTTCTATTCGTTTTGAAATTTCTTCTTCTGTTTCTTTATCTAAAAAAAATTTTCCATTTATGCATTTTAATACTGTCCCATCTTTTATTTCTTCTGGTAATTCTTCTATATTTATATTTTTTATTTGTTTTGTTTCATTGTTTTGCAAAACTGCCACATTTTCTTCTATTCTATCTACTGTATATATTTCTATTGCTCCTAATTTGTAAGCTAGTTTAGCTTCTTCTTCATTTATTTTTTCGTTATTTATTATTTCTTTGTTTTTCTTATGTTCATTATGATTAATTAAATTTTCAAAAAAATCTAAATTCATTTTACCTCCTTTGAATTTACTTTTAATATTATATACTTTTATTTATTAAAAATCAATACTTGACAAGTCTGTTATAATAGAAAATGGTGATGAAAAAATGCAAAGAATATTAAGCCATATGAGAAAGGCTATTGAAGATTATAATATGATTGAAGAAAATGATAAAATTGCAATTTGTTTATCTGGCGGAAAAGATTCAATTACTCTTTTACACGCATTTAAAAACTTGCAAATATTTTATCCAAAAAAATTTGAAATTATTGCTATAAGTATAAATCCAGGATTTCCACATTTTGATACAAAACTTTTAGAAGATATTTGTAAAAAAGTTGATGTTCCTCTTTTTATAGAAAATAGTCGTGCTCAAGAAATTGTTTTTGATATAAGAAAAGAAAAAAATCCTTGCTCTTTATGTGCAAATTTACGTAGAGGAATTATAAATTCAGTCGCAATTCGTGAAGGATGTAATAAAATAGCACTTGGGCATAATAAAGATGATGTTTTAGAAACCTTTTTATTAAACCTACTTTATGCAGGAAGTATAAATACATTTGCGCCTGTAAGTTATATGGATAGGAGTAAAATAACTTTAATTAGACCTTTAATTTATGCAGAAGAAAAAGATACAAGAAGATTTGTTAAAAAATATAATATAGATGTCATGCCAAAAGCATGCCCTATGGATGGAACTTCAAAACGTGAAACTATGAAAAACCAAATTTATTTGTGGCAAAAAGAAATTCCAACAATCAAAGCAAATTTATTTGGAGCAATTCAAAGAAATATTGATGGATGGGCTCCAATTAATCCAAAAAATAGCTAAAAATAATAATATAAAATTTTCAAAAAATCTAATTTAATTAAAAATTTTGAAAATTTTATATTATTTTTATTTTATTCTTCCACAACTTTTACCATTGCTTCTTTTAATTTTTCCAATTTTTCTGTTGCATCACTGCTTGATGTTCCCTTAATTCCCATATATAATTTTATTTTAGGTTCTGTTCCAGAAGGTCTTACACAGCACCAACTATTATCTTCTAATTCGTAATATAAAACATTAGATTTTGGCAATCCAGTTTTTGTAATTTCCCCTGTTTTCATATTTTTAACAATATCTTTATCTATATCTTTAAAAGTTAAAACCTTATAATCACCTATTTTTTCTATATCTTTATTACGAGTTTTTGTCATCATATCTTTTATAATTTGTGCACCTTCAGGGCCTTCTTTTACAACAGATACTTGTGTTTCTTTATAATAGCCATATTTTTCATAAATTTTATTCATTTGATCCCATAATGTTAATCCTTTTGATTTGTAATAGCATGCTGCTTCACAAAGTGCCATTACTGCTGCAATTCCATCTTTATCTCTTGCATAATCTCCAATTAAACATCCATAGCTTTCTTCAAAGCCAAATACATATGTTTTATCTTTATTTTCTTCAGCCTTTTTCATAACAGCACCTATGTTTTTGAAACCTGTTAATACTTCTATTAATTCTAAATTATATTCTTTAGCAATTGCATCTGCAAGATTAGAAGATACTATAGTTTTTATTAACATTCCATTTTTAGGAAGAATTCCTTTTTCTTTCATTTGAGAAATTCTATATTCTGCAATTAAAAGTGCTGACATATTTCCAGTATAATTCATGTAATTTCCAGTTTTTTCATCTTTTGCATATATTCCTAATCTATCTGCATCTGGGTCTGTCGCAAGTACCACATCTGCATCAACTTTTTTAGCTAATTCTAAGGCCATTTTAAATGCTTTTGGGTCTTCTGGATTTGGATAATCTACAGTTGGGAAATTTCCATCTGGATCTTTTTGTTCTGGAACTACATATAAATTTTCTATTCCTAAACTGCGTAAAAGCTTTTCGGCTATTGTATTTCCTGTTCCATGTAATGGAGTATACACAACCTTTAATTTTTTTCCTTCTTCTTTCATTATTTCAGGATTTAATACTGAATCTTTCAAAACTTTAAGATATTTATCATCCATTCCGTGTTCCAATAATTGTAAGTAAGCCCTTTTGCTTTGCTTCTTCTTCTGATATTTCTTTTATTTCACTAAAATTTTTAACTTCTCTTACTTTTGCTATTATATCTTTATCTCTTGGAGAAACAATTTGAGAGCCATCATCCCAATATACTTTATAGCCATTATATTTTGGTGGATTATGACTTGCTGTTATCATTACCCCTGCTGTACATCCTAAATTTCTTACTGCAAATGATAATTCTGGAACTGGTCTTAAATTTTCAAATAAATATGCTTTAATTCCATTTGCACATAAAATAAGCGCTGTTTGCATACTAAATTCTTTTGACATTCTTCTAGAATCATAGCTAATTGCAACACCTTTTTCTTTAGTTCCTTGCTCTAAAATATAATTTGCAAGTCCTTGTGTAGCTTTTCCTACAGTATATTTATTCATTCTGTTTGTTCCAGCACCAATTACTCCACGTAACCCTGCTGTTCCAAATTCTAGTTCTTGGTAAAATCTATCTTCTATTTCCATTTTATCATCTTTTATTGATAACAATTCCTTTTTTGTTTCTTCATCAAATTCATTTGACTCACACCATTTTTTGTATTCTTCTAAATAATTCATAAATTCCTCCTTATATTTTAAATTTAAAAAGGAAGACAATACAATCTTATTATCTCCCCATTATTTTTACTTTAAATGATAAAAATCCTCATAAAGTTTTCTTGCTGTTTTAGGGCAGTCTACTCCTGCAGAATCAGCATTTTTTACTGGTGCAAATTCTTCTTCTCTTTTAACCCTTAATACTGCAATATCATCAACTTCACCAAAGGCATCAAAAAGAAATGCCTCAAACTTGTAAGCATTTGGAGATTCAGGCTCAACTAAATTGCCATCTTTATCTATATATTTTGCTTTTTTATATGCAATATGATATGGAAGTGGATTTGACCCCATTCTTTCTATTGCATCTATTCTAAACAAATTACATAATATATGTGATTCTCCATATAATAATTCACCATCTTTGTCAACTGCTTCTGCCATTTCATCTGTAATTTCTGAATATTCTATAACATATGGTTTTCCATTTTTTTTGCAAAATACTCCTACTTTTTCATGTGGATTTGCTTTTACTATTGATTTTCCAGCAACTGAAACATTTTTATCAATAGCAATTCCCATTAAAACAGGATCAACCATTTTTACCAAGCAGTTATCTACTCCACCTATAAAAACCCATTCTACACCTAATTCCTTCATTTTTTTAGTCATACCATTTTTTACAAGTGCTTCATAAATTCCACCATGCCCATCTGCAGCTTCTTTAACTAATCCATCTTCACCAATTAGTATTTTTCCTTCTGTATCAACCATTGGCAATTCTCCTTGTTTAAAGAAGAATATGTTTTTATCTTTTTGGTAACCAAAAAATTTATTTTTTTCAAAAAACTTAACTGTTTCTTCATTATTTTCTCTACTTGTCATTATAAACCATGGAATTGTAACATCATATTTTTTTGCTTCTTCTTTTATTCCATCTGCTAAAAGTTCAAATAATGATTTATGAGAATCTAATCCTATATCATATGTTCCTTTTGGTCCAGAATGTCCTAGTCTTGTTCCTTGTCCTCCAGCCATAGTAACTACAGCAAGTTTTCCTTCTTTTATTGCTGTTTTACCTATTCCTTCGTATATTTTATATTTTTCATTTAACTTGAATTTATCCAAATATTCTATAGGTTCAATTATGTCCTTTTCATTTTTTATTTCTTTTTTTGTTCCATTATACAAACTATTTATTAACTCATAGTCAATATTGTTTAATTGCTCTAATAGTCTTTTTTGTTTACTTTCATCTAACTTATCAAAGTTATTTAGTAAATGTTCTTGCCCATATTTTTTTAGGTCAAATTTAATTTCATTTAATTCTTTTTCCATAAAAACACTCCTTTAGTATTAAATATGTTTTTTGTATTTAACATATTATACCATTTTACTTTTTTAGTCAAGAAAAAAATGAATATTTGTATTTTCTATTTCCCTAATGTTTTTAATACACTTCCATATTTAGTTGAGATGTTTTTAACTTCTCCATTTATATCATTTAAATTATAACAATCAATTACTTCAATTCCTTTATAATCTTTTAATTGTTTTAAATTATTATTTACCTTTTTTATATATTGTTCGTCTCCTTTTACAAATATTAGTGACTCATTATTATCTTCTATTAATTTTTTATATTTTGTTTCATCATCTTTTGCCCAGTCAATTTTCATAATTTTTTGTTTTGTTTCTTTTTCTAAATTTACCTTTTCCATTAATGTATTTACAGTATTAGTTAAATTGTTTTGTGTAAATACATATACTGTTTTGTTGTTTTTAAAGTTTTCGTTTATGTATGGAAGCATTATCATTTCTAAATGATAATCACTAGCATAAAATGCACATGAATTTTCTTTGCTTTCTATCATAAAAAACCTTCCTTTCGCTTTCGTGTACTAATTTTTAAAGTTTTCTTCTATTGTTTACTGGTAAATTTTACCATTTTGTTACAAATATGTCAATAATATTTCAAATAAAACTCATCGCCTTTTTTCGACACCTAAGCGTTTTTTATGATTTATTAAATGTAAAAAATCTCAAGTTGATATTATTTTTTTCAAATTTGTATATTTTTTGAAATTCTGTAAATAATTAATTTAAAGAATATTTTTCAAAAAATGAAAATTGGAGGTAACACATGAAAAAATTTTTAAACTTTATTAAAAATCCCAAATTTAAAATGATTTGTATTTTAGCTTTTCTACTATTTATATATACAACTATTTGTGCAATTTCATATGCAAAATCTGTTTCAGAAGATCTTGAAAATAGTGTCTTTAGACTTCATGTAATTGCAAATAGTGATTCTAAAGAAGACCAAAATTTAAAATATATTGTGCGTGACAAATTATTACAATATATGAATTCCTATCTTTCAAATACTTCTACAAAAGAAGATGCAATTAAAATTGCCAATGAACATTTAGATGAATTTAAACAAGTTGCAATAAATACAATTAAGGAACAAGGTTATTCATATAATGTTAATATTAAAGTAGGAAATTTTGAATTTCCCACAAAAACATATGGAGATATTTCATTGCCTGCCGGTTTTTATGATGCATTAAGAGTAGAAATAGGAGAAGCAAAAGGACAAAATTGGTGGTGTGTGATGTTCCCTCCTTTATGTTTTGTTGATGTAACATCAGGAGTTGTTCCGGAAGAGTCTAAAAAAGAATTGCAAAATAACCTTTCCGAAGAAGAATTTGCTTTAATTTCAGACAACCAATCAAGCAATATTCAATTTAAATTTAAACTATTAGAATTTTTCACAGACAATGGAATAATAACTGCAAAAAAATAGCTTGCATTGTTTTAGAGTTTATGGTATATTCTTATATATTAGAGTGTTATTTTTTACACTCTATTTTAAATTGTAAATAATTTATGCATAAACGGAGGTAATTTTATTGGAAAAATTAGTAGTTACAGGACCTACCCCATTAAAAGGTGAGGTAATAATAAATGGAGCAAAAAACGCAGCAGTTGCAATACTACCTGCAACACTTTTAATAGATGGAACATGTACAATAGAAAATTTACCAAATATAAGTGATGTAAAGATATCATGTGAAATTTTAGAAAAACTTGGAGCAAAAATAAATTGGATAGATAAGCATACTATAACTGTAGATTCAAGAAATATCATAACAACACAAGCACCACTTGATCTAACTAGAAAATTTAGAGCTTCTTATTATATAATTGGTGCTATGCTTAGTAGAATGGGAGAAGTTGAAGTTGGTATGCCTGGTGGATGTAAATTAGGTGCAAGACCAATTGATCAACACATAAAAGGATTTGAAGCTCTTGGTGCAGAAGTTACTGTTGAAAAAGGAACAATCCATGCAAAAGCAAACAATCTTACAGGGAACTCTGTTTATATGGATATTGTCTCTGTTGGTGCAACCATAAATGTAATGCTATCTGCTGTCCTTGCTAAAGGTACTACAGTAATAGATAATGCTGCCAAAGAACCTCATATCGTCGATGTTGCAAACTTCCTAAACACAATGGGAGCTGACATAAGAGGTGCTGGTACTGATGTAATTAAAATAAATGGTGTAGAAAAATTACATGGTAATGCTACATATAGTGTTGTTCCAGATCAAATAGAAGCAGGAACATTTATGCTAGCAGCAGTTGCAAGTAAAGGAGATTTATATTTAAAAAATTGTATTACAAAACACTTAGAGTCAATTACAGCAAAAATTTTAGAAGTAGGTGGCAAAGTTGAGGACTATGGTGATAGTATAAGAGTTTATTGTGACCAAAGGCCAAAAAAAGCATCAATAAAAACTCTTCCTTATCCTGGATTCCCAACAGACTTACAGCCTCAAATGGGAGTTGTATTATCACTTGCAGATGGAACAAGCACAATAAATGAAAGCATCTGGGAATCAAGATTTCAATATACTGATGAATTAAACAAAATGGGTGCAAAAATTACGGCACAAGGAAAATCAGCATTTTTTGAAGGTGTAGAAAAACTGTATGGTGCTCCTGTATACTCTACAGACTTAAGAGCTGGTGCAGCATTAATTATTGCTGGAGTTGCAGCAGAAGGTATTACAGAAATCTATAATCTTGAGCATATTGACAGAGGTTATGAAGATATAGAAGGTAGATTTAGAGCAATTGGTGCAAATATAAAAAGGGTAACAGAATAGTAAAAAGAAGGAATAAATTCATGCTAAATTTTTGTAGTTTATATAGTGGAAGTAGTGGAAATAGCTTATTTGTAGAAACAGAAAATACAAAACTTTTAATTGATGCAGGAGTAAGCTCAAAAAAAATTGAAAATGCACTAGACGGATTAAATATTAATCCGTCTTTACTAGATGGAATTTTAATTACACATGAACATTCAGACCATGTACAAGGACTTGGAACATTTGCAAAAAAATTTAATGTTCCAGTATTTGTTAATTCTAAAACACTAGACAATATGCCAAAACAAAAAGATAAAATACCTCAAAATATAATAAAAAATTTTGCAATTGGAGATACATTTGAAATAAATGATTTAAAAATAAAATCATTTGCAATACCTCATGATGCTGTAAATCCATGTGGTTTTAATATTAGTAATAACGAAAAAAACATAAGTATTGCAACAGATATTGGTCATATGACAAAAGAAATTTTAAAAGTATTAGAACCAAGTGATTTTGTTTTATTAGAATCCAACTATGACCCTGAAGTACTTAAGTGTTCACCTTATCCATACATATTAAAAAGTAGAATAGCTGGTCCAAATGGTCACTTACCAAACGAATTAGCTGGTAAAACAATTGCATATCTTCTAAAATGCAACCTAAAAACAGCCATGCTAGGTCATTTAAGTAAAGAAAGTAATTTTCCAGAACTTGCATATAAAACAGTTTTAGATGAAGTTATTGCAAGTAATTGCAAAGAAGATTCTTTAAATTTAAGTGTTGCAAGTAGAGATATTCCAGGCAAATTAATTAAAATATAAGTATAATATATAATGAAAGGAAAAATAAATGCTTACAATAAATATAATATGTGTTGGAAAAATTAAAGAAAAATTTTTTAAAGATGCAATTAGCGAATATTCTAAAAGATTATCTAAATATTGTAAATTAAATATTTTAGAATTACCAGATGAAAAAATACCAGAAAAAATAAATGATAGCATTTCAAATGAGATTAAAGAAAAAGAATGTAACAATATAATAAATCATTTAAAAAAAGACTCTTATGTTGTTTGTTTGGATTTAAATGGCAAAGAATTTTCATCTCCACAATTTTCTGAAAAACTAGATAAAATATCAATGCAAAATAGCAAAATAACATTCATAATAGGCGGCTCGCTTGGTTTAACAAATAAATTACTAAGTTTAGCAGATGAAAAAATATGTTTTTCAAAAATGACATTTCCACATCAACTTATTCGAATATTCCTATTAGAGCAAATATTTAGAGCTTTTAAAATCTCTAATCGGTGAAAACTATCACAAGTAATACCAATTATTTAACTAATTAACTATTATATAGTTAGTAATTAATATTTTTATTTATTGTATTGTAGGGACAATAGTATAATATAGCAAAATGTGAATATATATAGGGGCTTAAACTAGATATATCAAAAATGAAATATTTATAATGGGGTTCTTCATCCCTACAAAATTAAAAACTTTTTAATTTTTATTTTGTATTATAGTATTTAATTTGATATTTTCTTTAAAAGAATTTTAGATAAAAATTTTCTTACGGTATTTCTTACAATTAAAAAAATAGAAATAAATAATATGACTTTTATAAAAAAACCTCCCTTGAAATAAAAATACTATGAATAAAAAATTTAAAATAAATTAATTTGAATTAATTAAAGTTACATTTTGTATAACTTTTTTTATTATAATTGCCTTTCACCAAAATGTCAACCAAAATCGTTTGACATTATTCGACAATAAATTGCCATCGGTTCCGGGTTTTTTTGGCAATAATTTACCGGTTCTAGGTCTGGAAAGTATAATATACTATTTTGCAGTACCGCGTAAGCGACCAAACGAGTGCTTTTAGCACGAGTGCGAATTGGAGCAACCAACATATAAAGTTTTTAATTAAGTTGGTTGCGACACCAAGGTACAAAAAATAGTATATTATACTTCCCAGACCTAGAACCGGCAAATTATTGCCAAAAAAACCCGGAACCAGTGGCAATTTTTATAACAGTTACACTTACTATCATTCCAACAAAGTCTGCAATTAATGCAGCAGCTAAAACAAATCTTGTTTTTTTAATTCTAACAGAGCTTGAGTAAACCGCAATTGTATATAATGTTGTTTCTGTTGACCCCATAATTGTTGATGCAATAAGTCCTATACTGCTATCTACTCCATAATTTTTCATTATATCTGTTGCAACTGCAATTGATGCACTCCCAGATATAGGCCTTAAAAGTGCAAGTGGCATTATTTCACTTGGGAAATTTATTAAATTTAGAATTGGACTTAATAAATTTACAATTGCATCTATTATACCTGAACTTCTTAATGTTCCTATTGCAACAAATAACCCTATAAGTGTTGGAAATATACCGTAAAACTATTTCTAGTCCTTCCTTTGCCCCATCTAAAAAAGTATCAAATACTTTTTTTCTTTCAATCAATCCATATAAAACTATTATTAAAATTATAAATGGCATTGCTATATTTGATATAAAAGTAATAAATTGCAATTTTATTTTTTCCTTTCAGTTAATTTTATAAATAATTTTGTTGCTGTAATTCCTGCAATTGCAGCACAAATTGTTGCAATCCATACAGGAAATACTATACTTGTTGGGTTTTTTGAATTCATAGAGCTTCTAATTGCTATAACAGTTGTAGGAATTATTTGTAATGATGCTGTATTTAACACAATAAATGTAATCATTGAATTTGTTAATGTATCTTTTTTAGGATTTTTCTTTTGCATTGATTTCATTGCTTTTAGCCCTAGAGGAGTTGCAGCATTTCCAAGACCCAATATATTTGCAATTACATTTAATGATATTTCTTTTTGAATTTCTTTTTCTTGTTTTAATTCTGGAAATAAAAAATTCATTACAGGTTTTAATAAATTTGTTAATCTATCAATTATGCTTGTTTTATTAGCAATTTGCATTATTCCATTCCATAAACAAATAGTTCCAAGAAGGCTTATACATAAATTTACAGATTCTGATGTGCTAGAAAATATTGATTCATTTAATTTATCTACATTTCCAGAAAAAATAGCATATGCAAATGATATTATTATAAAAATTGGCCACAATATATTTAACAATGTTTATCACCTAACTAATATTATTCTTTTTTTATATTTTTAGAACATTTTAATATAGTTTCAATTACGCTTATTTCGTTTAATTATAATAATTTATTGGATTTTTTAAACTAATAAGTCAAATTTAAAAATTAATTTCTAATTATACAGTATATATTTATTGATTATGCATAAAATAATATAAAAATACGACAAAAAACTTCAAAAAATTTCCAATATATTACAAATTTAATTGACCTATTAGTTTATTTATGATATATTAATAAAGAAAAAAGGATTGTTAAATTATACTGTTCAAGGAGGAAAAAAATGAAAGCAACTGGAATTGTTAGAAGAGTAGATGAATTAGGAAGAGTAGTTATTCCTATCGAAATAAGAAACAAATTTGGCATAGCTGAAAAAGACCCAATTGAAATTTACGTAGAAGGAACTTCTATTGTTCTAAAAAAATTTGAACCAAATTGTATTTTTTGTGGTAGTACAAAAAATCTAATTAGCTATAAAGATAAATTAATTTGCGATAAATGTTCTAACAAAATTTTTGATTTATCAAAAACAGAAGAAAAATAATTTTATATAATAAATTAATAAATAGAGCATATAGTATATTAAATTAATCTAAAATTTAATATATTAATATGCTCTTTGCATTTTTTTAATGTAAAAATATCAGTTAAATATTAAAAATTTATATTTTACAAAAACTTCATATAAATTTCATTTTTATTAACATTTCTATCTTTAGCAATTTTTTTAATAATTTCTTTTTTATCAAATCCTTGATTTTCATAAAATTTATAATGTTCTTCTAAACTCAATTCATTAACATCATTTTCTTGAATTTCATTTTTTGCACCTTCAATTATTATAACAATTTCACCTTTAATATCTTGTGCAAGTTCAATTAATTTATCTATATCTTCCCTAATAAATTCCTCATGAATTTTTGTTAATTCTCTTGCAAGTACCACCTTTCTTTCCCCTAAAATATCTTTTAAATCCTGAAGAGTTGATTTCAATTTGTGTGGAGCTTCATATATAATAATTGTTTTTGTACATTTTTCTATTTCAAATAATTTTTGTTTTCTTGTTTTTTTATTAAGAGGAAGGAAACCTAAAAAATTAAATTCTTTTGTACTAATTCCTGAAACTATTAAAGCATTTATCATAGCACATGCTCCCGGTATTGGAATTACCTTTATATTATTTTCTATACAAGTTTTAATTACCACCTCTCCAGGATCACATATTCCTGGTGTTCCTGCATCAGATACAATTGCTATATTTTGACCTTCTAATAATTTTTCTATAATAATATCTTGCCTGTTTTCCTCGTTATGTCTATGGTAACTAATTAAAGGTTTTGATATTTCCAAATGATTTAGTAATTTTAATGTATGTCTTGTATCTTCTGCAGCTATCAAATCTACATTTTTTAACACATTAATTGCTCTTAATGTTATATCTTCTAAATTTCCTATTGGAGTTGCAACAACATATAAAATCCCTTTCATACTTATTTTCCTTTCTATTTTTGTTTATTATAAATTTTTAGTATTTCATCAGTATATTCATTATTTTCGTTATACACAAATAAATTTTTTTCTATCTTTAAAAATTTATTTGCATTTTTTACCCCTTTTATTAAAACAATATTGGGTTCTTTATTTACATTTGGACATACAAACCTAATTTGTTTTGGCTCTAACTTATATTTTCTTAAATTTTCTATTATATCTACTAATCTTTCAGGCCTATGAACCATATATAGTTCTCCTTTATCTTTTAGTAGATTACTTGAAACTCTAATAAAATCTTCTAAATTTGCTGTTAATTCATGCCTAGAAATAAGCTTTTTTTCACTTTCATTTTTTAAACCTGTATTATTTTCTTTATATGGTGGATTTGTAACAATTACATCAAAACTACTTTTTTTATATATTTTTTCTAAATTTAGGATATTTTCGTTAATTATTTCACATCTATTTTCTAACTTATTTAGTACAATACTCCTTTTAGCCATATCATACACATCTTTTTGAATTTCTACCCCAATAATTTTTTCTAAATTAGTTTTTCCTGCAAGAAGAATTGGTAAAATCCCTGTTCCAGTCCCTAAGTCTAAAACCTTAGACTTATTTTTTATATTTTTTGCAAAATCGGATAATAATACTGCATCCATGCCAAAACAAAATCCTTCTGAATTTTGAATTATTTTAAATCCTTTAAATTCTAAATCATCTATTCTTTCATTCTCTTTTAATTCCATTTAATTCTCCTGTATCATATTTAATATACTTTACATATTATATAATATATTTTAAAGTTTTGCAAAATTTTTATTTAATTGGAGGGATTTGTTATGCCAAACATTTATAAAGCTAATTTTTTTGAAGATGAAAATAGAGGCGAAAAGAAAAATCCGCCTCCAAAAAAGAAAAAACCTAATTTTAAAACTATGAAAAAGAATACTGTTAAATCATTAAATGATGTAGAGTATTTTTTAAATAATTTTGGTAATTTCGTTAAATATGTTAAACTATACAAACTTTTAAAATAAAACTTTATTTTTCCCTTGTATATACTTCATTAAAGTTTTCATTTTCATTTCCCTCTATTAAAATTTTTATTTTATTGACTTCTGTAAGTTCTGTTAATGTATTTACAATTGATTTTACCATATTATTTTTTCCATTTTCCTTTTCCATATCATAATTTAAAAAATCTTTTGAAAAATCAATTACTAAACAATCATTCTCCATATATGTCTTTAGCACCTTTGTTCCTTCTGGAATTACCCTTTCTAATTTATCATTTTTTGGACCCTGAATTAACATTTCTAATAACTTTTCATATGGTGTATTAATTATTTCTTTTATATCAATAAGTCTTGCCTCTGGTTTTATTTCTTGTTTTTCCTTGTCTGGAAAATATAAACTTACTATAGTTTGTCTTGCCTGACTTTCCCCTATTTCCTCTTGCGGAATATATTCTTGTACTAAAGTTTCTTCCTTGTTTTTCTTAATATTTTTAATTATAAAATAGCCAGATATTGCAATAATAATTAGCAAAATACTAAAAAATATTATTATCTTTTTCCTGTTCATTTTTTACCTCCTATAAATTTTATTTATTTAATTTATATTGCTTGTTTGTCCATATTAGAACTAAAACAAAAAGTTTATAAAAAACTTTATAAATCCATACTATCTCCCATTTATTTCCATTTGACAAAAATCGCATTTCCGTATACAATTAGGGTGAGTTTTTAGGAAAAGAGGAGACCAATTTATGAATATTTTACATGTTGGATTAGATGTTGGATCAACAACAGTCAAAATCATAGTAATGAACGAAGAAAAAGAAGTAATATATAGCAATTACCAAAGACATTTTTCTGATACCAAAAATACAGTGTGTATGGTTTTAGAAAATTTATTAAAAATGTATCCTGATTGTAAATTTACATTAGCCCTAACAGGGTCTGGAGCCATGTCAGCCGCAAAATTTTTAAATGTAAAATTTATACAAGAAGTAGTATCTTGTAAAAGAGCAGTAGAAAAATATATTCCATCAACAGATGTTGTAATTGAACTTGGTGGTGAAGATGCAAAAATAATATATTTTGATAAATCAATAGAACAACGTATGAACGGTACATGTGCAGGTGGTACTGGAGCATTTTTGGACCAAATGGCATCACTACTTCACACAGACACAGCAGGCTTAAATGAGCTTGCAAAAACCTATACAACATTATATCCAATTGCATCTCGTTGTGGAGTTTTTGCCAAAACTGATGTACAACCATTAATAAATGAAGGTGCGGCAAAAGAAGACATTGCAGCCTCTATATTTCAAGCAGTTGTAAATCAAACAATAAGCGGTCTTGCATGTGGAAGACCAATTAGAGGAAATGTTGCATTTTTAGGAGGTCCTTTAAACTACTTATCTGAATTAAGAAAAAGATTTATAGAAACATTAAATTTAAAACCAGAAGAAATTATTGTTCCAGAAGAAGCACACCTTTTAGTTGCAAAAGGTGCAGCACTAGATTCTTTAGACACAAATTTAATAACTGCAAAAGAATTAGAACAAAAAATAGAAAATTTAAAAATTTCCAAGGACAATACAACAAAACCTTTAGCTCCATTATTTAAAGATGACAATGAATATGAAGAATTTAAAAAAAGACATAGTGTAGCAAAAGTACCAAGAGCCAAATTAAAAGACTTAAAAGGAGATTGTTTCCTTGGAATAGATGCAGGATCAACAACTACAAAACTTGTATTAATTGATAATGAAGGAAAATTATTATATTCTTTATATGGAAATAATGAAGGTAACCCTTTAAAAAGTGTAATTTCAATGCTTAAAAAAATGTATATAGAAATTCCAAATACCGCAACACTTAGGTATAGTGGTGTTACAGGATATGGCGAAAAATTAATACAAACAGCTTTAAATGTTGATTTAAACGAAATAGAAACAATTGCCCATTATACAGCAGCAAAACAATTTGAACCAGATGTTACAGCTATAATTGATATTGGTGGACAGGACATGAAATACATAAAAATGAAGAATGGAAGTATTGACAACATACTTTTAAATGAAGCATGTTCATCAGGATGTGGATCATTTATTGAAACATTTGCCAAAAGTTTAAATTTAGAAATTTCCGAATTTGTTAAAGAAGCAATAAATGCTAAACGTCCTGTAGATTTAGGGTCAAGATGCACTGTATTTATGAACTCAAAAATAAAACAAGCACAAAAAGAAGGTTATACAGTTGGGGACATTTCAAGTGGACTTTCTTACTCTGTAATAAAAAATGCAATACAAAAAGTTATGAAAGTTAGAAATACAGAAACACTTGGAAACCACATAGTTGTACAAGGTGGTACATTTTATAATGATGCCGTACTTCGTGCATTTGAAAAAATTGTTGGTAAAAATGTTGTAAGACCAGACATTTCAGGTCTAATGGGTGCATATGGAATGGCTTTACTTTCAAAAGAGCAATATGAAGCAAACTTAGACATGGAATATAAATCAACAATATTAAAACCTTTTGAGCTAGACTGCTTACAAATAAAAGTAACACACGCACGTTGTAACAATTGCGAAAACCATTGTAAACTTACAATAAACAAATTTAGCAATGGGCAAATACACGTATCTGGTAACCGTTGTGAAAAAGGTGCAGGTATAGTTAATAAATCAAAAAAATTACCAAATTTAGTACAATATAAATATGAAAGAATATTTGATTATAAACCATTAGAAGAACAATATGCAACAAGAGGTACAATAGGAATCCCTAGAGTTTTAAATATGTATGAAGATTACCCATTCTGGTTTACATTTTTAACAAACCTTGGATTTAGAGTTGTACTATCTGAAAAAAGTACAAGAAAAACATACGAAAAAGGTATGGAATCTATGCCATCTGAGTCAGTTTGTTATCCAGCAAAATTATCACATGGTCATATAGAAAGTTTATTAGAACAAGGAATAAAAACAATATTCTACCCATGTATGCCATACTCTAGAAAAGAATATGAAAAAGCTGACAATCATTACAATTGCCCAATAGTAATATCTTACTCAGAAGTTTTAAAAAATAATGTTGAAGGATTAAAAGCAAAAGACATTAAATTTATAAATCCATTTTTACCTTTTGACACAAAAAATCTAGTTAAAAAAGTTATGGAATTAGATGAATTTAAAGAATATAACTTTACAAAAGCAGAACTTATGGAAGCTGCTACAAAAGCAGAAGAAGAATATCAAAAATGTAAAAATGACATAAGACAAAAAGGAATTGAAACAGTACGTTATATAGAAGAAAATAATTTAAAAGGAATTGTTTTAGCAGGAAGGCCTTATCATGTTGATCCCGAAATAAATCATGGAATTGACACATTAATTACATCTTTAGGCTTATGTGTACTTACAGAAGACAGTATATCAAATCAAACCGAAGCCAAAAGACCATTAAGAGTTGTTGACCAATGGGTATTTCATGCAAGACTATATGCAGCTGCTGACTTTGTTGGAAAACACGACTGTTTAGAATTAGTTCAATTAAATTCATTTGGATGTGGTGTTGATGCAGTCACAACAGATCAAGTTGAAGAAATACTTTCAAGCTACGGAAAAATGTATACATTAATAAAAATAGATGAAGTAAATAATTTAGGAGCAGTTAGAATTCGTATACGTTCTTTACTTGCTAGCATGAACAAACGTATAAAAGAAAAAGAAAACAAAGAATCAAATGGAGATTATGGAATTAAGAAAAAAATATTTACAAAAGATATGAGAAAAGATTATACAATATTAATCCCACAAATGGCACCAATTCATTTTGAATTATTAGAAACAGCAGTTAGCTCTTCTGGTTATAAAGTAGAACTTTTAAGGGAATGTACACAAAATACTGTAGAAACAGGATTAAAATACGTAAATAACGATGCTTGTTATCCATCAATATTAGTAACAGGACAAATGATAGAAGCACTTCAATCTGGCAAATATGACTTAAATAAAACAGCATTAATAATGTCACAAACAGGTGGAGGCTGTAGAGCAACAAACTATATTGGATTTATTAGAAAAGCTCTTAAAGATGCCGGCTTTGGACAAATCCCAGTAATTTCATTCAATGTTGTTGGAATGGAAAAAATGCCTGGATTTAAAATTACAATACCATTGTTAGAAAGACTTTTAAAAACTATTATATATGGTGATTTACTACAAAAAATGTTAACCAAAAATAGAGCCTATGAAATAAACAAAGGAGAAACACAAGCATTATATGAAAAATGGATGGAAAAATGCAAACAACTACTAAAAAAATCATCAAATAAACAATTTAAACAAAGCATTTATGACATGGTAGACGATTTTGAAAAAATAGAATTAGACACATCTCAATTAAAACCAAGAGTTGGAATTGTTGGAGAAGTCCTTATAAAATATCATCCATTTGGTAATAACTATGTAGCCAATTTACTTGAAAAAGAAGGCGCAGAAGTTATACTTCCAGATTTTATGGGATTTGTTAAATTCATGGCAACACACAAAATCACATTTAATGAATTATTAAATGTTAATAAAACATCTGCAAAGATTAGTAAAATTGCAATTAAATTGATAGACGTATTAGAAAAAGATGTAGTTGCAGCTCTTGGAAAATCAAATAAAAACTACTTAATGCCTTGCGATATATGGCACTTAGAAAAACAAGTTAAAGATGTTTTATCTATAGGAAACCAAACAGGCGAAGGTTGGTTCTTAACTGCAGAAATGATAGAATATATTGAAAATGATATACCAAACATTGTATGTGTTCAGCCATTTGCATGTCTTCCAAACCATGTTGTTGGTAAAGGAGTAATAAAAACAATTAGAGAAAAATATCCTGACGCAAATATTTCTCCTGTCGATTATGATCCTGGTGCAAGTGAAGCAAATCAAGCAAATAGAATTAAACTTTTAATGACAGTTGCAAAAGACAACTTAAAAACAAAATTAAATGAAGAAAAAGCATTAAAAAAAGAAAATACAAATATTGAAGAAAAAAGCACAATAAAAAATGAAAAAGAAAAAACAAATGCTTAAAAATAAAAAATTTATAAAAAATAGAGTAAGGATTTAAATAAAAATCTAAATCCTTACTCTATTTATAATTTTTTTAGTAGTATTATAGCCTAATTCATACAAATCATCAATTTTATTCATATCTAACAATCCGAACCTTTTGGCTCTTTATTTTAATAGTATAATCAGACCCCTCCATTTCATAATTTCCAAGTTCCCTACATAACAATCCAATAGAAGTACTAGCAACTTCTATAATATTTTTAGAGCAATCCTCATCTATATCATCATTAAAAGTAATATTTAATACTTTATCAGCTCCTAAAAACTTTAACTCTTTCCAAGCAACATTTTCACGAATTCCACCATCAATTAACTTAGTTCCATTAAAATCACATGGGGAAAAAACAATAGGAAAACTACAACTAGCCCTTACAGCTCTTCCAATATTTACGTCATTAATAAAAATAATATTATCTGAAAATTCTTTTCTTATTTGTTTTGAGCAAAAGCAAATAACATCACCACTACACATATTAACACTTGGAACAACTAAAGGCATAGTAATTTGAGAAATATTACTTATTTTCTTTTTTAAACATACTTTATTAATTAGTCTTTCTAACTGTTTTCCACAATTTAATCCATCAATGTGGATTTTTCCAGTAAATATTAGACCAAAAATTAATTTAATAATATTTAAAAAATCAACATATTTTATTTTTTTACAATATTTTTTAAAAATATTATAAATTTCATCTGTCGTAAATCCACAAGCATATAAACTAGCAACAATACTTCCAGAAGATGTTCCTGCAATATAGTCAAATTTAAAACCAGCTTCCTCCAAAGCTTTTATTGCCCCAATATGTGCAGCACCTTTAACTCCTCCACCAGCTAACGCTAAACCTAATTTCATAACTTTTACTCTCTTTCTTTTTTAAATTATATTCAACTTTTTATTTTATATGATAAAAAAGCTTTGTATAATGGTCATTTTCTATTTATAACTACATCCATAAAATAATCAAAAAAACTTTAAATAAAATTATATTTATGTTATACTATATGTAGAATTCTATTTCCAATTAGGAAGGATAAAAATTAACTATGGATAAAAATTATTACAAAATATTAGAAATTGATAAAAATGCGTCGCAAGAAATCATAGAAAAAGCATATAAGGTTTTAGTTAAAAAATATCATCCAGACCTACAGACTTCTCCTGAAATGAAATTAAAATGTGAAACTAAAATTAAAGAAATAAATGAAGCATATGAAACTTTAAGTGATGCTTCAAAAAAAGAAATTTATGATAATACTTTAAGAACTTCTGAAAATGATTTTAATAATTTATATCAAGAAAATATTAATTTAAAAAATGAACTAAATAATTTAAGAAATAATTCTTATAAAAATGAAAATTCGGGTTTAAAAAATAATAATTATAATAATAATATTTCTAAAAATAATACAGATAATAATATAAACAATAATTTAAAGGATTATTACAAAGATGCAATTAACAAAGCTTATCATGACGCCTATATTGATGATATGAAAAATAGAGGTTATAAAATAAAATATAAAAAAACTTGGGATGATTATTTACGCTCTTTTATTTCTTTATTTATTACAATTGGAATTATAATTTTAATTTTACAAATTCCTTTTGTTAAAAATTATTTTTATAATTTGTATAATGAAAATTCAGTTATTCATGCAATTATAAATGCAATTGCTGGATTATTTAAATAAAAAAATTAAATAAATAATAATTATTTATTTAATTTTTTTATTTCTTTTTATTTATTTTATTGTATATCAAATGAAACTGAAAAACTTGCATCATTATTTGATTTTATAATAATTGTTAAATATTTTTCTGAAAATTCCTCTTGCGTATATAATTTAACTTCTGCACTATATATATTACCGTTTTCTTCTAAATTTGATATTGAATATTCATATTTATCTGGGTATTTATTTTTTATAAATTGTTCAAACTCTTCTTCTGTACCATATTTTTCATTTTTAAATGTATCGTCTAAAAATTTATATGCATATTTATAATCCTTATTATTTATCATTTTTAGCCATCTTTTTATATTATATTCAGCTTTTTCATTGTCTTCAAACTTGTTATATTCTTCAATGTCACTATCAGCTAAAACTATATAATTATCTACTGACACTGTATATTTCATTGTTCCTGTTATATTAAATGTCATTTTATTAGAATTTTGGTCTGTTATAATTACCTTTTTATTGTCATCATATGTTTTATATCTTTTAGCAGTAATTCCTTTTATTGTGTCTTTATTTTCTTGAATATAATTATAAAAATCATTGTAGGTTTCAAATCTTTCTTTTTTATATTCTTCGTCTAAATATTGATATGCAAGTTCTGGTTTACAGAGCATAAATTTTTTGTATTGTTCCAGAATTTTTTTATATTTAAATTGATCATTTGACTTTTCTAATATAAAATTATTAAAATCATTTTTTTCTATACTTTCTACTTTATTTGTTGTAATTTCACTTAAATTATTATATTTATTTGTTACATCTTCTATAGAAAAAGTATTATTTATAAAATCTAAATTTACTATAAAATACATATCTTTTATATAATTATCATTTTGATCTGTTGCAATTGTGCGAGCAGCAAATGAACTTACATTGTCCCTTATTAAACATACAGCGTCAATTACGGTAATGTAATATTTTGTATCTAAAATATTTATTTTATTAAACACATTAGAATTGTTTATATTATCATTATTTTTTTTATTTTCACTTAATAAACTTAATATTTTTTCTGCTTTTTGGCTTTCATCTATCTCGCCACCTTTTATTGTCATGTCTAAATATAAAGGAATGCAATTTTCAATTGTAAATAAATATTCATAATCTACATTTGTTTGGTCTATTTTTGGACTATTAGAAACAATATCAACCTGTTCTCTATCATTAAGATCATTTATATCCGTAATAACTATTCCATTTTCTTTATCAATATTTTCTTCTTCTTTTACGTTTGTATTATTACTATTTACTGCAATTAAAATTATAGTAACTATACATGCTAAGAATATTATAAAAATTGCTATTTTTATCTTCTTCAATGTATTATTCACCCTTTCTAACTATTAAACTATTAATAATTAATTTTTCATTTTTATATATTCGTAACCATATTCATAATTAATTCCAACTGATGATTTTGCATTAAACATATACCTGCCGCTTGTAAATTCTTGTACTACTGGTTTTAGAAGTCCGTCCCAATCGTCTATAATCAACAAATCTGTATCTTTTATCGTACTTTCTGTAACACCTTTTTTATATCCTACTAATGCCACATAATGACGACCTGTTGGTCTTTTAGGATTGCCATTATCCGTTGTCCCTACTACTTGTAATACACATGCTTTACCAGCTTTTAATTGTCCATACATTTGCTTTACTAAATCACTTTTATTATCACTTTTAATTGAAGATCCAAAGCTTCCAGTAACATCTCCATTTCCCGTACTATATTGTTTTTTCTGTAAATAAGACATATCTCCAGAATAAGCACTATATGCATATACGTATGCAAATGCCAAACACTTATCTCCATATGCATTATTACTAGCTTGATAAAATCCATTATTTTTTACTGTACTTACAACTTTACTTGCATTTTTTAACATAACATAATTACTACTATTAACCTCTATATCTTCTGTTTCACCTTGTGTATTTTCAGGTTTTTTCTTACCATGGAATTGCTCATAAAAAGATTTTGCACTTGAAATTCTATTAGAAAAATTTGCTTCCCATTCTCCACATTTTTCATAATTTGCACAAAAAGCCATTGTACAATATTCTATGTCGTCATCTTTTTTTCCAGTTTCTTTATATTTTGCCCATGAATTTTCTTTATAATAAACCCCACTATATGTAAATGCCTGTCCTTCCTGAGGACCATTACTTCTATTTATGTATTTAACAGCTGGCCCAGTATTTGCAAGCCATCCAACAATAAATTCTATTTGTGTATCCTCATCTCCTAACTCTACTCCTTTGCTATCTGCATATGCCTTTAAATCTTTTCCTAAATATTCTAATTTCCACTGACATAAACCAACAACTCCAGATATAGCATTAGGGTTAAAACTTGATTCTTGTTGTATATTTCCCATAACACCTGCAACTTGTGAATCATTAAATCCAGCATCCTTTAATGCCCACCAAACTTTTTCTTGAATTGTATCTCCATAAACTCCATCTACTGATGTACTTCCATCACTACTAGAACTCTCCTTAATTCCAGCTGCTGAAACAAAGAAAACAACTATTAGAAAAGCTACAATAAGTATTGGCAATAAAATAGGAACTATCTTTGCCATAATAACTTTAGCTACTGTTTTTGCTGCAGTTTTTGCTGCTTTCTTCACAGTTTCTTTAGCCTTTGATTTTATTTTTTCCTTTACCATATCATTTTTCTCCTTTTATTTCTACGTTTAAACATCAAATGATATTAAGAAATTATCATCATCTAAAAGTTCAACACCATACCTTTTTACCTTCATTTCTTCGTTATTTACTAAATCGCTAATTTCAGTTTTTATAATAATCCTATCATCTTCTTTTGAAAAGCCTAGATATTCAAACTTATTTTGTTCAAATAAATTCTCTTTAATATAGTTTTCAAATGCCTCTTGCGTTTGAAAGTATTTATTTTTAAAATTTTCATTTAATACATTATACAAAGAATCATAATCTTTTCTATTTAACATTTGATTAACTAAATTTAAAATTAACTGTGCTCTATTATATTCTTTTCCTTCTTGCTTATCATATTCTTGTTTAAAAACTTTATCTTCTACAGAATATTGATCTAAAAGAACTGTATAATTCATAGGATCTGTTTCCTTAAAAATATAATAATTATTAAAACAATCTCGACAAACATATTCTGTATAATCATCAAAACTAACTATTTGATATTTTACCAAAATAGAATTTTCTATATTATCTAAATTATCTTTTATAAATGCGGTAAACTTTTCATAATTTCCAAATCTTTTTTGTCTATATTCTTCATCCAATTGGGTATATGCATACTCTGAATCATATATTAAATTTTTTATATATTCGTCAAAATAATATGCCATTATCTGCTTTTGACCGTATTCCATTAACAATTTCCACATTATTAAAATCATTTAATCCTATATTAATTATCTCATTTTTTAAATTGTCATCTTTAATTTCTATATTATTTTCTCCTATATTAATATATTTTGTATACGTCTTTTCTAGCTGTGCAATTTCATAGGATTTATTTTTTCTATCTATATTTATAACAAAATTATACTCTTGTTTTGTTTTATCATCTTTATTTAAAATATATCCTTTTGTAAAATATGTTTCTATATTTAAATCAGCACTGTACTCAAAAGCATTTTTAGTCATATACTCACTTTCATAATTTATCTTAATTACATTTCTTAGTACGTTTTCCTTTGTTATTTTGTTTTCCGTTATATAATTTTTATTTAAAACTGAATATACCCCATCAATATTATTTTGTCTAATATATTCCATATATTTGTTTACACAATTATTTATTGTTTCATAAGATGATATTGCTCTAATATTAGATACACTATATGTTGGTTTAAATGACTCATTTCCTGGCTCTGTATTTAAATTTTCATTATCATTTTTTGCACTATTGTTAATGATAAAAATTATACTTAACAAAACAACAATAATAATTATTATTAATATTATAAATTTTTTTATTGCTTTCATCATCTATATTTTCTCCTTATTTTTTATCTACTAAAAAATACCTCTTTGGTCCTGCAGCCATTATGTTAGCTATCGTTGTTTCTCCACTTACTCCTGCTGGATCACCTACAAATATGATATTATCTCCTTTTATTCCCAATAATGTTGTAAAATGCCCACTAGTCCAGTAGCCTCTTCCATCACTCATTTTTAGATATCCACCATAATTATAAATAACAGCCTTTCCGGATTTTAAATGCTTAAGAATATTATCTCCATTAAATCCTTCATATTCAACACATGTTAAACCGTAATCCCCTAAATACCTATGAAATACACCATTAGGATTCCCATATCCATACTTTGGAGTTACAGTATTCCCATACTTGGGTTCACAACTCTTGGCAATTGATGGGGGATTTTCCCCACTTTTGTATGCTGATACTATTATTGCAACAGAAGTAACACCACATCCATTTGTATCAATTGTTCCTCCTGCAAAACTATCTTGATAATCATGTTGGTTAAATAGCTTATATGTTTTTCCTGCATACTTGTAACTTTCCCCATTAAAACTTCCACCTTCTATTTCAACAGTTGCATACATCCTATCCAATTCATTTTTTACATTACTTTCCCAGTTTCCTGCATTGTATTTCTCACCAACAGTTGTAACTGTATATCTTTTTTCTGAAAAATAATTATCATGTATTAATGCTCCAAATGCATCCACACAATCTGCCATACTATCATATACAACATACCAACTATTATCAATTCCATACCATCCAGTATTACTATTAGATTTAATACTATAGCAGTTATTTGTTCCTTCTGTTATTAGTTGTCCATATGTTCCACCTGTTGACTCCCATTGCATTACTCCAATAGCAAATGCTGCATTTACTTTGTATTTATCCTGTATAGCAATAAATTCATCTAATAAAGAAATATAATTATCATGTGTGTTTTTATTAGAAGTATAACATTTATCAATTGCATTTTTTAATTGTTGTTTAGTTAACGGTGGCATTGCCCCTGATTCATCTGTCTTTACTATGTATTCTCCTAAATCCGTATAGCTTGACCAATCTCCTGAATCATATGAAGAAGAACCTGATGAGCTTTTAGTTTCAGTTAAGCCACCTATTAATCCACCTACTAATATAACTGTTATACCTAATCCAATTCCTATTGGTTTCACTTTTTCTACTAAAAAACTTTTTATATTTGCCATTTTTCACCTCTTTAAACCATAAAATTTTACATATCTATTTCAATTGTTCTTTCTTCATTATTAAATAATACATTATTTAATACTAATGTTTTTAATTCACTATCAGAACATTGGTAAAATGCATAAGTTTCTATAACTTCTTCTAAAGCTCCTATAGTTCTATTCTTTTCATTGTTTACATTAAATTTTTTTCCATTATTATCAATAACATAGACATCTTTTCCTATCTTTACAGAGTCTTCATTTTTATTTGTAAAAGTTACTAATATTTCTTGGCAATCTTTATATGTATCACATTTTTCTACATTAATTATTAATCCATCGATTTCCTTTGATGTATTTATTTTTTTTGTTTTCAAAAATGAGCTAATATTTAATTTTATATCTTTACCATTTTCTACAGTTATTGTGTAATAATCATAAAATGCTGATGAGTTTTTTTTGCCAGTACTTAACATATTATTAAATTCTATAGTATATACATAATTAGATATTTCACTTTTTTTTACTGAATATCCCTTTCCTTTTATTGAATTTTTTATACAGTAATTACTTTTAAAACTTTCTACAGAATTATATAAATTTTCTTTACAATCTTCTGATAAATATGTATATGCTTTTTCATATTTTTCATTAGTACACAATTCCAAAAATTCATTTATAACTTTTGTACAATTTTTATAAGATAAACTTAAAGTCGGGTCTGCATTAATTGTTATTATTTCTTTTATATTTTGTGATTTCTCTTCTCCTTCCTCGTTATAAGCTTCATTTAAAGCCATAATAATTGAATATGAAAATAATATAAAAAATACAATTATTGTTAATTTAACCCTATTTTGTCTTATATACCTTAATATTTTATGCATCTAATCCCCTTCTTTGAAAAAGGGCATATTGTCTTTTTAACATATGCCCTCTTTTAAATTTCTTTTGTTTTATTACTATTTTTTATTTTTTCCACCATTATTTTTCTGTGCCTGCCATCTTTTAAATTGCATATCCCTTTCTTTTTTCGCACTAGCTTGTTGCTCTTTCATACTCTTAGCCATATTTTGTTGAGTTGGTTTATTCCCCTGAGCCATACTTTGTTGAATTGCTCTTTCTTTTTCTGCTTTCATTCTTTCTTGCTGTCTTCTTACAGCCTCTTCTTGTTCTCTTCTTGCAGCCTCTTGTTGTTCCCTTCTTGCAGCCTCTTGTTGTTCCCTTTGTGCTGCAGCAGCCTGTCTAGCCCTTTCCTGTTCTGCCTTTTTTTGGTTTTCTTTATTCTTCATTTCATTATAATCTACACCATTTGCACTATAGAATAATTCTTTTAACTCTTCCTTATCACTCTCATTAAATTTTGCATCTAGCTTACTTTCAAGTGCTGCTTTTTTCTTATCATCAAAAATATAACTATCATCATATTTATCAGTCATTTGCATTACAGCAACCATATTTTCATGTATATTATCTCTACCAGCATATTTATCCTCTAAATTTAATCCTTTTAAAATCTTGTTAGAATCAGTTACGCCTTGTCTTTCATAGTCATATCCACTTTGCATTAACTCCTTAGCAGATTTTCTTTCACTTTTACTTTTCCCCTTATTATATTCTGAAGCCAGTTTCTTATATTTATCTTTGTATTGATCATTATTCATGAATTGTATCCTATCTGCACCGTTCTTCTCCATATTTTTCATTTAAAAAGTCGCCTTCAAATTCATTTAATCCTTTTTCTATTGAATTTGCTCCAGGCAATCTATTTCCTATTGCAGCACCGGCCCCTAATCCTGTTGCAGCATATTTAGCAGCCTCTGACAATCCTTTTCCACTTGCAATACCTGCGGCTAATCCAACTGTTGCTCCCAAAGTTCCTAAAGCTGCCTGACCTAATCTTTTTGGTGTATTTAGTACTGCATTTTTAACTCCATCTCTTGCATTTCTTTTTAAACGAGTATACCTACGTCCTACAAATTTCTTTGTTGCACCTTTAACTGCTGAGGCATTTTTTATTGCTCTTTGTTTTAATGAAGGTTTTTTATTATTCCCTGTTCCATTCAAATTACTAGCTTGGGGGGTTTGTGTATTTTGCTGTGCCGTTCTAGCTTGAGAAGACCTTCTTCCATTTGAAGTTCCTCCTTCACCAGTATTCATATTAAATTGTGTTTCATTTTCTCCGTTTCCTGCACCAGCATTCATATTAAATTGTGCTCCTAATCCGCCATTTCCTGCACCACTAGTTACTGAATTTCCTTCTCCAATATAGCTTTGTCCTTCAGAATTTAATGTACCTTCATTAGAATTTACTCCTTTAAAATTATCAAATGCTGAATTACTACTTTGCCTAATTTTAAAATCGCTATCGTTTTCTCCACTTTCGCTGCTTTGTCCAGCTTTTCCTTTTTTTTCATTTGAGCCACCTTTACCTAATTTAGACAATTGTTGTATTCCTGCCATTGTTGCAGCACCGCTAGCGAATGTTCCAAATCCACCATCCGCAGTTGATTGAACTCCAAATAATTTCTTAATAAATTGCTCTGCTGGAATTAAAAATCCAATTGCTACAAGAGCATACAATGGATTTTGTATAGACAAAGTTAATGCAGAAGATACAATCATTGTATATATTATTAAATGTATTGGCTGAAGAACCATTGTCATTATGTATTCTTTAAACCACATGTTAAATGCTTGTGCCTTGCCATCACCTAGTTTATCAATAGGATATGTTATTGCAACAAGTGGAGATATCATTGTATAAAATGCTATATAAAGAACCCTTTTTAAATATTGAAATGTAAATGAAATTGTATAACCTACAAGTACAGCATACATTACTGTATAAGCCCATGCGTCAGTTTCTACAGTTGATTGTGCTAAAAATCTTATAACCCCAGTAAAATTTGATTTAAATGTCATATTTCCACAAACAACATATATGTTTTTGCTTACATGGTTAAATATATCATTTATTTGGTTAACCATCATTATTGTTGCTGACATTATAAAATGCATAAAAAATACTAAGCATAATGCCACTAACCAGTTCTTTATAGATTCTTTATATTTTGCTTTATCTTCTGCAGCAGATGAAATTAACATTCTTATTCCTAAATAAACTAATATTGATAGTAATGCAACAATTGCAATGTTTCTAAATGCTTTATACCAGCTTGAAATTGTGTTTTTCAATTTACCTGCTATAGACTCTGACTTTTCTTTAGCAGTAGCTACTCCTCTATCACCATCTCCTCCTTCAACAACAGGCTTATATGTATTTTCATTTAAAAAATTAACATCTAGCATTGCTATATTATTTCCAAAAATATTTTCTGGACAATATAGAAGGTTTGGGATTTCCCAGCTATCTGATCCAGAAAAAAATGATTCATCAAAAACATAATCACTAGGAACATTTACCACTGTATTTCCCTCTTCATCTGATTCAACAATTATTTCTCCAGATCCATCACTTGCTTTATCTGTCAACTGTTTATCAGAATCAAACCATGATCCTTTACCATATGCCTCTTGTGAAATCATGGCACTTCCATAGCCAGCCGTTCCGCAGCATCCAATTATTAAGTGCTGACATAAACAAGTCACCTATTACTGCTACAACTCTTGCACTACCAATTAACATTGATTCACCTATAAATTTTAAAGCTCCTATTATAGAATTATATATCTCCTCTTTAACACTATTAAAATTAAAAGGCAAGTAGTCACCTAAACTTGCATGGACTTTAGGTGGCATGCAAAATTGAAATAATAAAATAACTATTACCAATGCAATTATTATCTTATGTACAATACCTTTCTTTGTAAAAATTTTCATATTACTATTTCCTTTCTAGGATTTAAACTATATTAATTATTACCTTCTTCTTGACTCTACTAATTTATTTAAGTTTGTTTCAACAAACTCAAATTCTTTAGATGTAGGAACAATTTGCATAATGGCTGTTTCAGATCCTACTTTTAATAAACCTTCACCCTTTAGGCAAGTTACCAAAAATCCAGCTTCTCCTTCACTTAATTTAAATACTTCTTTTAAATATTGTATTTCTGATTTATCCTGTGCTAAAAACAATTTTGTATCAGATGATGTTAAAACTGCTTGAGCATTTGGATTCTCATAAAAGTCTTGGAATCTTTGTGAAATAATTGCCAATGATACATTTCTTTTTCTTGCACGTCTAGCCATAGTATTTAAAAAGTCTACGGCTTCTGGGTATGGAAGCAACATCCATGCTTCATCAACTAAAACTCTTTTCTTTCTTGCCCTCTTTCTATCTTCACTATTTTTCTTTACGTATTTCTCCCAAATCCAAGAAAGTAATATTTGTTGTGCCAAGGGTCTTGCAAACCTTTCTTCTAACTGAGATATATCTAAGTTAATAAATGGCACATCATCTAATAAGTCAAATGTAGATTGTCCATCAAAATAAGCCATTTGACCATTATACTCTCTTATGTATTGTTTCATAACTTTTAATAAATAACTATAATGATAATTATAATCTGGATTTTTGTTTTTTTCTGCTTTTACCTGTATTCTCTTATACCAACTTCCTATTGTTGGCATTTGTTTTTTTGCTTTGTATAATTTATTTCCTTTTTGGAATGTTTGACCTTCATATAAACTTGCAGGATCACTAGTTATTCCCAAGCTTGCATATTCCTCCGCTGCAGCTTCTGCAATTAATTGTTTTGTCAATTCATTAACTTCATCACTTCTTGTACTACCTTTTGCCATTGTAAGTAATGCTTGCGTAACATCTTCTACTTTATTTTCTACATTTAAAACCATTCTATCTCTACCTGTTATTTCATCTTTTACGCTTTCAGGTTCTATGTCAAAAACATTAATTATTGTTGATGAACTAGGACTTATTTTTACATTTATTCCTCCTAAACTTTCAGCAACTATTGAATATTCACCTTCTGCATCTAATGCTAAACTTTCTATTCCCATTAAAACAGCTGACCTAGATACTAAAGTTTTCATTGTAACAGATTTACCAGCACCAGATTTTGCAAATATAACCATGTTATAATTTGTAAGAGATGGATGGAAATTGTCAAACAATATAGGTGTTCCTGTTTGTTTATTAAATCCAATTGGTACTCCTGTCTCATGTCCAACATCTGATGTGGTAAATGGAAATACTGTTCCCATTGATCTACTATCAAATGCATGTTTTTTCTTTATTTTATCATTCATTAAAGGCAAATTACTTTTAAATGCATCTTCTTGCATTGCCCATGCACTTTTTACTCCAACTAGGGATTTAGACATTTCGGTTGATAATAATTTTGTTAGTCTATCTAATTCCTCTAAATTATTTGAAAATATAGTAGAAATAATAGATGCCTCATACATTTTGTTAAATCCAGCTGCTATTTCATCTCTTAATGTTTCAGCCTCGTATCTTTTTTGTGCAAGTACACTTTCTCTGTTTATATTTCCTCTATCTAATGCAACAATTCTTTCTGTTTCTAATTCATTTATTGTTCTATTCAACTCGTTTTGAGATTTTTCTTCTGAAATTGGTGTTATATATACCGATGTATTAATATCCCCAAAAAGGTATAAATCCCTAAACAATTCTGGGAATGTACACATACGTGGAAGTGTAGAAACAAAGAAGCTTCTTGCAAATCTATTAACACTTGATATAATTTCTAAATGATCAATTTTAGAAGCATCTATTCCGGAAGGAGCAATTAATTCTTTTATTGTTGTAGCTCTTAAAAATTCATTTTCTTCTTCTCTATTTTGAATTATTTCTTCATCTGGTTGTTGTTTTCTTTTTAGAAACTTCATCTTCTTTTCCTCCTTCGTCCTTTTCAATTTCGTTTATTGCTTCTTTAGCAATAGTACCACCAACATAAGCTTTATTTTCATTTAAAACTATTTTTGCCATTCTTCTTATTAGTTCATCCATTGAATCTTCTTTTTCTTCTGCTTTTTGTTGTGCTTTTGTTTTTACCTGCTCTATTTTTTCATTTGCTAACTCTATAGCTCTATCTTGAATTTCGTCATCTAATGCTTTTAATTTCTTTTCGAATACATCTGGTGCTGTAGAATATAAACTATCATATTCTGCTTTTAATGCTTTATCTAATCCATATATGTCTGCTTCTTCTCTGTTGTATGCCATATACAATAACTCTACTAGCTCATTTGAATTTAGTATTTTTCCGGTTACAGAACATGCTGAAAGTGTAGAAAGAATTGATTGAGCTTTTGTATATAATTCTGAAAATGCCATATTTCTTATTTCTTCTACACTATATTTTTCTGTGTCTTCTGCATAATATGGTATTACTATATAATATTTTTTTGTTAGAACATTTTTATTTAAACTCATTCTTTCTGTGTTTGCAATAATGTCTTTTCCATATTCTAAAAGATTTCTATTTCTTGTTAATTCGTAAAATTCTTTTTTTAAATCTTCTTCAGAATATACCTCATTTTGTTGCATTGCATTATATTCTCTATATATTTTATTGTAGTTATCTTCTACAACTTTTACCCTATCTTTATATGTTTGTATACTTTTTTCTAAATTCATTGTTCTTGTTTGAATATATATTTGTATTGGGTGTCTTAATGTATTTAAAAATTGTTGGAAACCTTCTTCAACTGAATTTTTTTCTAATCTAGACATTAAGTCATAATTTACTCCTAAACATTCAACAACTACTAAATATCTTTTTCCCTTTTTCTGAACTATCATGTTATCTTGTACACTCTCAAATTCCATAAAATCAAATATTGATTTTTTGTTATATGTTGGTGTTACTTGCTTGCTTACTTGCTTTTTAATATTTTTATCATTGCCATCTTGTTTCTTTATTTTTAATCTAGGATTATTTTTATTATTCTTATTTTTTTCTTTTAATTTTAAAACTATAAATACAATACAAAGTGCAAATAAAATTACTATTAATACTGTAAGAATTATAGAAAGTATTTGTGTTATTTGATTATTTTCCATTTACATTTGTCCTCCCTTTTTTTCATTTGTATTTTCATTTATTTTTTTCAAGTTTTCTTTCTTTTCATATACGTATATTTTTTTTCCATCTCTATGAAACTTTATAGCTCTTTTTATTATATCATCTATATTTTCTCCGCCTGTTTTTTTGGTTATTTCAAAACTATTTGTATCTGGCATTTTTAAAGTTCCTATTATAAATCCTGCTAATCCTAAAACAACTATAAGAATATAACCAATTATATCTAAATTTACTATTCCAAATATTATTTTAAAAATAAAACCTATAACTAGTCCAACAGCTGTATATATTAAAGCCTTTGTTGAAAATATAAATAATATTCTTCCTTCTCCTTTTACATTTCTTGGTACTTGATATGTGCCCATATCTTTTTCCTCCTTTATGTTGGTTTTAGAATTTTACATTTTTTTTTATAATTCCACTTAATATAATTATACCAAAAAAGAGCCTAAATTCAAATATTTTTTGACAAAAAAGTTAAAAATTATACATTTGTAATAGTATTGTAATTGTATTGTAATATTTTTTGGTTATAAAACAAAAAAAGTAAGATAAAATCTTACTTTTTTGTTTATATTTTTTATTGTTGTCCTGACATTCCAGTAAAGAATTGGTAAATTACATTAGCAAATACTGATGCTGTGAATATTAATGCTGCACCAACTATGTATGGTATCATTGTTTTTTTGTATTCTGCCTTTTCTTCTGCACTACCCATCATATATTTAATACCTATAATAATTAGTACTACAACAGATAAAACAACACCTACTGTTTGTAATATTCCAACAATAGAATTTCCAACGTTCAAAATATCATCTGATCCTGATACATTATCTCTACCACCTATCTGATTTGGCGCTAATGCAAATACATTTGTTGTTATACCAATAAGCATTATAGCTATTAAAGCTATATTTAAAATTTTTACTAATTTTTTATTCATGATTGTTCCTCCTTTTATTATTTATATTAACTCCCTTTGTGAGAATATTAATAACAATATCTACTTTATTATAACATTTTTATTTATTTTTTGCAACATTTATTAAAATTTTATACCTATTTATTTAAATTTTGCATAAATTGATATATTAATTGTGGTACTAATGACACCGTAAATACTAAAAATGCCCCTATTATATACGGTTTTAAAGTTTCTTTATATTCTGCTTTTTCTTCCACACTTCCCAACATATATTTTATTCCTATTACAATTAATGCTACAACAGATACAACAACTCCTATTGTCGTTATAACTCCAACAATTCCATTTGCTTTATCTTGTAGTGAACCTAATTTAACATCTCTATTTATATAATTATTTAAGTTTCCCAACTCTACACCAAATGCCCCTGTACTTCCTGTTTCTTCAGACTCTGTTTTACTTTTTTTATCTTTTGCGTAAATATTTGGTGTTGTAGCAAATATCATTGTTATTATTAATAAAATACTTATTAACAAATATTTAATTTTATTCATAAACTTCCCCCTTTATAGTCCTTGCATTATCGTAACAATTAATTTCCATGTTCCAAATGCACCAAATACCACTATACATCCAACTACATATGGTACTAATAATTTCTTTGCCTCTACTCTTTCTTCTATTGGTGCTATCATTAATTTTAGACCAAGTATTGTTCCTATTATTACTGCTATTACTACCCCTACTGCTAATAAAATTCCATACATATTTTGTGAAAAACTTTGCAATGTTACATCGTTTACAAATTCCGTATTTCCAGAACTTACAAATTTATCTGCATCGTTTATTGCATCTTCTACTCCTCCAGCTGCTGCTGTGTCTCTTTCTGGTTGTTTAAATACAGTATCTTTATCTGGATCATCTTTCTTTTCTAAATCATTTTCATCTATTCCTGAATCATCATTATAATATTTATTAGAAAAATCATTTTGATGTTCTTCCATATAATTTGAACCATCTTCTTTAAAATCTTTTGCATTATCCAAATCAGATGTTTCTCCTTTTGCGTCAGTATTAACATTTCCATTAAATGTCTTATTTCCACTTGTAGGACTAATTATCAAGTTTTTATTATAAAATGCAGTATGTCCATCCCCCTTATAAATAGAATTCCATTCTTCCTTTAATGTCTTTTCTTCATCTTTAGATAAATTGCTGTAATCCCATCCATATACTTCATGATATGCCCAAACCTGTTCTATACCGTATGACATTTTTACTTTATAACTATCATCCTTACTAACATATAAATCTTTCATTGTTAATGCCTTTGAAAATTTTTTATACTCTTCCTTTTTTTTGTCATATATATTTGTATATAACCCCATTTTGGCTTCCCAAATACTTTTAACATTCTTATATTCATCGCCCGTTAAATTATATCTTCTTCCATATTCATTCGTTGTGTATCTATTAATTTGATCTTGCGTATATTGAAACTTAGTTTTATAATCATGATTTATATCAAAATCATATTCTGACTTTCCCCTCTTTATATCTCTAGCTGCATTTAATTCTCTTCTGGCTGCATCTATATTATTTACAAATTTCGCACGTTCTGGATCATCTTTAGTATGAGATTTTGCCTTATAACCTGTTATATTTCTAAATGCTGCAACTGAACGTGGGGCGGTAACTTGCCTTGTTTTTCGATATTTTTTCTTTTCAAACTCAGTGATGTATTCCGTCATTCCATCACTTACCTCATTTCCAACATATTTAAATGTATTTATATATTGTTTTGTATCCCATAATATTTTAATTGCCTTTTCTATATTCTCTTGAGAATTGTCCTTTGCTATGTCTGTATATTTTACCGCATTAGAATTAATAGTTGTTATTTCTTCATTTAATGCATGTAACCAATAATAATTTACCGATAAATTAATACCTGTACTATTGGAAAAATCATACTTCCCATATCCATATTTTCCTCCTGTTTCATACTCATGAAAATATTCTTCATTTATCCATCCTTCTTCTGTAAAAATTTTATTATTATACGAATCTAAATTTATTGCCTCAACGCTTTTCATACCTAATATAATCACTAATAAAACCATCAATAAAATTATCTTTCTATATTTCAATATCTCCACCTCCATATTTCTCTACAAAATTTAATATTAAATTAATTATATCAATTTTCTATGATAAAATCAAATTTTGTTATTTTTATACTATAAATATCCTTTGTTATACAACATTATAATTCCATTTATCTATATTATACTTTGTTTTACAATTTATTTCAACATAATTTTTTTCATTTATCTCCCTCATTTCTGCAATATTACACTTTCTTCTTTTATCTATATTATACTTTATTTTACAATTTATTTCAACATAATTAAAAAAACACTACTCTACAATTAAATTATATTAAACACATTTATGAATTTTAATAATATTTAATATTAACAAAAAAAATGATATAAAGATTTTCTCCTTATATCATTTTAAAATATTAATATTTAGCTATGCCTCATTTGCCTTATTAGTCTCATTTCTAGCCTTTTTTCTATTTCTAATAAAATCAACAATATAAGTAATAACAACAGTTGTAATAGTAATACCAACTAAAATTGCAATATATTGTCCTTTAAAATCACTTGCAGTTGGAACTAAAATTTCTCTAAATAATTTTATTGAATACGTCATAGGTAAAAATGGTGATATAGATTGGAATCCAGCATCAATTGTTTCAACTGGGAAAGTTCCTCCAGAAGCTGCCAATTGTAAAACTAAAATTATAAGTGCCAAGAATTTACCAATATCTCCAAAATTTCTAATTAAGCATTGAATAATGCTTGTAAATGTAACTCCTATAAGTGCACTTGCAAAATAATATAATGCTGTATTTTGTATTTCATAGCCTAATCCCATCTTTAATAATGCTGCTGTTATTAATCCTTCTACTGCTCCAATTACTATATATAATAAATTTTGTAAATATTTATGTTTGCTTGTGCTTCCTAAAATTCCAAATCTATTTTTTTGGTCATAATATAAAACAACATAACCCATTAATGCACCAACCCATAATCCTATTGATAAAAATAATGGTGTGAATGCAATTCCATAAGAATCAACATTTCCATAAGATTCTGTTTTAAATTCTACTGGATCATTTGCAAAATCTTCTATTCCATTTAAGTTTTCTAGCTCTTTATTTGTATCTGTTATTCCATTGTTTATTTCATTGTTAAATGTTTCAATACCACTAACTAATTGTGTACTTCCAGTATATGCAGAACCTGTTCCTTCACTTAATGTGTTTAATGCTGATTTTATATCTGTTGAACTATTATTTAATTTAGATAATCCATTGCTTAAACTATTTGTTCCAGATTTTAATGCTGTTGTTCCTTGACTTAGTGTGTTTACTCCAGTTTCTAATGAGTTAGTTCCTGTTTGTACTTTCATTAAATTTACTTTTAACTCACCAATTCCTGTCATAATTTTATTTAATCCACTAGATTTTTGTGCCAAAGCTTGTGTTCCTGCGTATAATTCTGCTGTTTTTTGTTTTATTGTTTTTTCTGAAGCAAGCAATCCTTGTGTTCCTTTTTGTAATTTTTGGCTTGATGTTGTCAAGGCTCCTTCTACTTTTGTTATTCCAGCTTCTAATTGTTGTAATTTTGTTGGTGTTTTTGTTTGTAATAATTTTTCTGCTTGAACTGCTAATTTTTGCATATTTGGGTCTGTACTGTTTGCCCCTTGTGTTGCTATTAAGTTTAATAAATTGTCAACATTTTCGTTATAACTATTAACAGATGTAGTATATTGATTTACTAAACTTGTTAGCTTATTTGTTCCTTCTATATAACTGTTTGTGCCACTAGCCACTTGGCTACTTGTATCTACATATGTTGTAACTCCTTCATTTATACCTTTTGCACCTTCATTTAATTTTGTTATACCTTGTGCAAGTTCTGTTACTCCTGCACTTCCTTGTTTAGATATTTCATCTACTCCTTCATTTATTTTTGTCATTGCTGTATTTAATGATTCTGCGCCTTCTTTTACTGTACTTACTCCTGAATTTACTTGTGTTAATCCATTGTCTACAGTTTTACTTCCTTCATATGCTGAATTTATTCCTGTATTAAATTCTGTATAACTATTGTTTAATTTGTTTGTTCCTGCATTTATTTGTTCAATTCCTGAATTTAAACTTTTTGATCCTTCTAATATTTGTCCTGCTCCATCTGATATGTCTTGCAAACTACTTGGAACTTCTTCTAGTTTTTGAGCTAAGTTTTCTGCAACTTTGCTATTTACTTTAGCTTGCAAATTTGTTTCTATTGTTTTTATTGCACTTCCAATTATTTGTGTTGCTAAATAGTTTGTTGCTTGGTTTGGGCTATATGTTATTGTTGCTATTTGCTTATCTTTTGTTGATGCACTGTTTAAACATTGTGTAAAATTACTTGGTATTAATATTGTTGCATAATAATCTCCATTTTGCATTCCCTCATTTGCATTGTCTAAATTAACCTCACATATGTCAAATGTGCCATCATCTTTTAACTCGTTTACAAATTCCTTTCCTTGGTTTTCATTGTCTTTTCCTTCGTCTAAGTTTACTACAGCAATTTTCATTTGTGTTAAATCCCCATATGGGTTCCAATATGATTTTAAATAAAAGAAACTATATATTATTGGTATTAATAAAACTACAACGAAAATTACCACTTTCATAATTTTGTCTTTTTTCATATAAACTACGCTTCCTTTCTTAATCCATTTTTTATTATTTCAGATATACTATTTGCTATCATTTGTTCATCTAGGTTTTGACTTTGATTGTCCCATTCAACTATTAATGCTATGTACATTTTGTATACCAAAAATGTAGTTATTTCTAAGTCTTTAAATTCTATATACCCTTTTTCTTTTGCACTTATTAATTTTTCTCTTATGTAGTTTTTTATTTGTTCGTCTATTAGTTTTAAATTATTTATTACTATTGGATTTTTTAGTATTTCAGCTTCTCTTGTAATAACCTTTAAAAAGTCTCTTTCTTTTCTGTATTTTAATAGTTCGCATATTGCCTTGTTTACACATTCAAAGAAGTCCAAATTTTGTTTTTCTACATTTTCTATTATTTCTTTCATATTTCTCATTTCTTCTTCTATAAAGTACTTTAATAGTTCTTCTTTGCTGCTAAAATACATGTATATTGTTTTTTTGGTTACATTTGCTTCTTTTGCAATTTCGTCCATTGAAACTTTTTTAAATCCAAATTGGTAAAATAATTTTCTTGCTGCTTCTATTATTTGCTCTTCTTTCATTTGTTCTTACCTTCTTTCTTGGTTTTATTAGTGTTGCTTTGTATTTCTGTTTTATTATTTATATTATATGCACCACCACTCCACTTGTATACCAATCTAGTTTTTTAGTATACTATATTTTTATTTTATTGTCAAGTCTATACACAAAAAAAGATATAAAGATTATAAATCCTTATATCTTATCTTTTTACTCATACAAACTATTTCACAATTATTCAACTTTATTTAATTTCTTTGTTTATTTTTTCTACATTTATTTTATCTTTTGTAAAAATATTTCTATTCCATAAATCATCAACTGTCTCTCCTAGAAGGCTATTTGCAGTAACTCTTCCATTTACCACTACTATTTCTATATTACCATTTGAGCGTTCTTCTAAATTCATTATAAAAATTTCACTATTTTTATCTATTTCATTTTTTTCGCCATCATCTAATAATTTTACATCTATCTTTTTTACTTTATTAACTTTTGTTATATGTAGTTCTGGATTCCAATCACCATATCCACTAGTTTTGCTGTTTAAATTTTTTATTATTTCAATAACTTCACTATCCACATCATTTTTACTGTTTTTATAAAATAATCCACCTATTATTCCTACTATTATTACAATAGCAATTACTGTTCCTACTAAAATTTTTTTATTCATTATTTTTCCTCCTTACTTTTTATTTATATTATTAAGTTATTTTTAATTTCTCTAAATCTTCATATTTATTACTATAACAGTATAATATAACATTATTTTTTATTTGTCTACTGTTTTTGTCAGTATCATTTTAATAAGTTAATAATTTTATCAATCTTGTATACAATAGTATATATATTAACAAAGGATGATGCTATATATTACAATTAAATACACTTTTACTATTTTTTAAAGTAAAAAATACTAGTAAACCACTAGTATTTAAGCCTATTGGCGGAGATGAGAGGGTTCGAACCTCCGCGCCCCTTTCGGGACCTAACTGTTTAGCAAACAGTCCCCTTCACCACTTGGGTACATCTCCATCTTATAAATAAAAGTTAGATATTCGATATTAATAAACATCTAACTTTTATTATTTGGCGGAGAGGGTGGGATTCGAACCCACGGTACGCTATAAACGCACGCCAATTTTCAAGACTGGTGCCATAAACCAACTCGACCACCTCTCCATGTGTCGTAACGACATTTATTAATATAGCATATTTGCTAATGCTTTGTCAAGGTATTTTGACTATTTATTTTGTAAATTTTATTTTATTACATATAGGCCTTCACTTTTTATTGCTATATCAATAGCTTCTTTTTCTTCTGATGATAAAATAAAATTAGATTTTCCATTTTCTATTGGCTTAGAATAAATGTTAGAACAATCTCTTGAGTATATTCCATTTATTACTATTCCTGTATTTTTATCATCTAAAAGAGCAACTGCAAAACTTAAGTTACTTCCTGTATCTTGAAATGCATTATATCTAACCATTCCTATTTTTTGTATACAATTTCTTATATTATTATCTATATTTTGGCAATAATTTATTATTTCGTCATTTTGTTTTGAAACATTTTCAACTCTTTCTACATATGCCATTATATCATTTTCTATATTCTTTCCATTGCCCAATTTTTCAAGCATTTTTTTATATCTTTCACTTTGTTTTTTTGTAGATATAATAAGAGTAATAACTCCTATTAATGATGCTAAGCTTATTACAAATAATATTATTAAAAAAGCATTTGATTTTAAAATTTCCATATTGGCACCTTTCCTTTATTTAATTAGGTCTAGTATTCTTTCTAGGTCATCATTTGAACTATATTCAATAACTATTTTTCCTCTTCTTTTTCCAGCATCTAACCTTACTTTTGTACCAAAAAATCCTTGGAATGTATTTTCTATGTCCTTATATAAAACATGATTTCTATCTTGCTCTTCTTTTGATACTTTTGTTTTTACTGCTTTTTCTAGTTGTCTTACTGTTGCTCCTCTTTCTATCATTTGTACTGCTGTTTTATATTGTCTTTCTGGATCTGTTATTGGAAGCAATGATTTACAGTGGCCTTCTGTAAGTTTTCCCTCTTTTGCAAATTCTAAAACTCTTGGATCTAAATTTAATATTCTAACAGAATTTGCTATTGCACTTCTACTTTTTCCAAGTTTTTTTGCTACATCTTCTTGTCTTAGCCCATATTCTTGCATTAAATTTTTTATTCCCACTGCTTTTTCATAAGGATTTAAATCTTCTCTTTGTATATTTTCTATTAGTGCTATTTCTGTATTTTTTTTGTCATCGTCTTCTCTTATTATTGCAGGTATTTCTTCCATTCCAGCTAACTTAGAAGCTCTCCATCTTCTTTCCCCTGCAATTATTTGATAATAATCTTCTTTTTTTGTTACCACTATTGGTTGTATTAAACCATATTCTTTTATTGAATTTGCTAGTTCTTCTAATGCTTCTTGATCAAATTTTTTTCTTGGTTGATTTCTATTTGGCTCTACTTCATTTATTTTTAAATTTTTTAATACATCATTTTCTGCCATTTGTTCTTCTTGTGGCACTGCTCCAAATAATGCATCTAATCCTTTTCCTAAACCTGTCATTTTTGCCATTTTTATTTCCCCCTTATATTATTTATCTCATATGTTTAGCTTTATTTAAATCTTCTTCTTTTTGCATAAATTCTTTTGCAAATTTAATATAACTTTTTGCTCCTTTAGATTTTGGATCATAAACTGTTATTGGCATTCCATAGCTTGGAGCTTCACTTAGTCTTACATTTCTTGGTATTACAGTCTTATATACTTTGTCACCAAAATATTTTTTAACTTCTTTTACAACTTGATTTGATAAATTAGTTCTAATATCATACATTGTAAGTAGTGCACCTTCAATTTCTATTGTTTTATTTAGGTGTTTTTTTACTAAGTTTATAGTATTAAGAAGTTGTCCTAATCCTTCAAGTGCAAAATATTCGCATTGAACAGGAATAAGTACACTATCTGATGCTGTAAATGCATTTAATGTAATTAATCCTAATGATGGAGGACAATCTATAAAAATGTAGTCAAAATATTCTTTTGCTGTTTCTATTTTTTCTTTTAATCTTTGTTCTCTTGACATCATTGATACAAGTTCTACTTCTGCTCCAGCCAAACTTATGTTTGATGGGCATACCATTAAATTTTTTACTGCTGTTGTTTTACAGGCTTCTTCTATTGTTGCATCATTTACTAATACATCATATGTTGATAATTCTACTTCTTTATCAACTCCAAGTCCACTTGTTGCATTTCCTTGTGGATCTGCATCTATTAATAATACTTTTTTACCTTTTTTTGCTATTATTGTACTTAAATTAACTGTTGTTGTTGTCTTTCCTACTCCACCTTTTTGGTTTGCTACAGATATTATTTTACACATTTTTTTGCCCCCTATATTAGTAAATTTTTTCTTTTCTTTAATATACTTATGATATAAAAATATATTAAAAAAGTCAATGAATTTTAGCAAAATTTTAATAAAAAAATATCCATTTTTTTGTTATATTTTTTTAGTTTAACATAGCTTTTAAGCTATTTAATGGATATTTTTTTATTTTAATGGTTCTTTTGCTGGCGTTCCAGCTTTTCTTGGATATTTACTTTGTGTATTTTTTTCTTTTGTAATTTCTATTACACACCTTTCTATATCTGAATTAGGAAGCTCAAATTCAGATATATTTTGTATTTTTCCTCCTAATAATTTTATTGCGTTTTTGGCACCACTTATTTCTTCTGTTGCTCCTGGACCTTTCATGCATATTGCTTTACCATTTACTTTTACTAATGGCAATAAATATTCTGATAAAGTTGCTAAATTTGCAACTGCTCTTGATGTAGCTATATCAAACTTTTCACGGTATTTTTTATTTTGGCCAAATTCTTCTGCTCTTGCATGAATTGTTTGTATATTTTTTAACTCTAACTTTTCTATTACTTCATCCAAAAACTTAATTCTTTTGTTTAAAGAATCAACAAGAATTACTGTTATATCATCTCTTAAAATTTTTAATGGAATTCCAGGAAATCCTGCCCCTGTTCCTATATCACATATATAACTTCCACTTTTTATGTACTTACTTATTGTTATTGAATCAATAAAATGTTTAAGTATTATTTCTTCTGGTTTAGTTATTGCTGTTAAATTTATTTTTTCGTTCCATTCAATTAATAAATTCATATATAAATATAATTGTTCTTTTTGTTTTTCGTTAAACTTTAAATTAGTTTCATTTAAATATTTATCTAATAAGTTATTAAATTCTTCTTTTCCCATATTTTTATCCTTCTTTTTTATTTTTATTCATTTGGTCATATATTAAAAGCACTGATATATCTGCTGGTGAAACCCCTGATATTCTTGATGCTTGTCCTATTGATGTTGGCTTAAACTTATTCAATTTTTGTCTAGCCTCTAAACTTATTCCATTAATTTTTTCATAATCTATATCTTCTGATAATTTTTTACTTTCTAATTTTTTAAATTTTTCTACTTGTTCTTCTTGAAGTTTAATATAACCTTCATATTTAATTTGAATTTCTACCTCTTCTTTTTCTTGTATTGAAAGATCTGGTCTATTTTCGTCTATTACCTCTAAATCATCATATGTTAATTCTGTTCTTTTTAGTAATTCTGCCATCTTAGTTCCAGTTGTAAGTATTGATGTCCCTTTACTTTCCAATAGTTCATTAACTTTGTCTGTTGGTTTAACTATTGTTTGTTTTAATCTTTTTATTTCATTTTCTATATTTTGTCTCTTTTTTTCAAATCTTTCGAATCTTTCATCTGGTATTAATCCAATCTCATGTCCTATTGGTGTAAGTCTTAAATCTGCATTATCTTGTCTTAATAATAATCTATATTCTGCTCTTGATGTCATCATTCTATATGGTTCATTTGTTCCCTTAGTAACAATATCGTCTATCAATACTCCTATATAGCCTTGGGTTCTGTCTAATATTATTGGTTCTTTCCCTTGAATTTTTCTTGTTGCATTTATTCCAGCAATTAAACCTTGGCACGCAGCTTCTTCATACCCTGATGTTCCATTTATTTGCCCTGCCATAAATAGTCCATCTATTTTTTTATATTCTAATGATAGTTTTAATTCTGATGGATCTATGCAATCATATTCTATTGCATATGCTGGTCTTGTAAATTCAGCATGTTCAAGTCCAGGAATTGTTCTATAAAACGCTATTTGTACATCTTCTGGAAGTGATGAACTCATACCTTGAATATACATTTCTTCTGTATCTTCACCTACAGGTTCAACAAATGCCTGATGTCTTGGTTTATCACTAAATCTTACTACTTTATCTTCTATGGATGGGCAATATCTTGGTCCTGTTCCTTCTATTTTTCCAGCATATAATGGTGATCTATGTAAATTTTCTCTTATTATTTTGTGTGTTTGCTCTGTAGTATAAGTAAGATAACAATCTACCTGTTTAAAATCTTTTATTTCATCTTCAAATGAAAATGGTACTATATTACTGTCCCCTTTTTGAACCTCCATTTTACTAAAGTCTATACTTTTTCTATTAATTCTTGCAGGTGTACCTGTTTTAAATCTTATTAAATTAATTCCTAATTTTTTTAAACTATCTGACAATTTATTTGCTGCAGCAACACCATCTGGCCCGCTTTCTTCACTAAATTCTCCTATAAATATTTTTCCTTTTAAATATGTGCCTGTTGCAAGTATTAGGGCCTTTACATTATATATTGCCCCTACATTTGTTTCTATTGATTTTACTTTCCCATCTTCTACCTTAATATCAACAATTTCTGCTTGTTTTACTTCTAAATTTTCCTGTTTTTCTAATGTGTGCTTCATTCTTGCTTGATATTTTTTTCTATCAGCTTGTGCTCTTAAGGAATGAACAGCTGGGCCCTTTGATGTGTTTAACATTTTAATTTGCATCATTGTTTGGTCTATATTTTTTCCCATTTCTCCACCTAAAGCATCTATTTCTCTTACTAAATGTCCTTTAGAGCTTCCCCCTATATGTGGATTACATGGCATATTTGCTATATTTTCTAAGCTTATAGAAAATATTAATGTTTTCATTCCCATTCTTGCACATGCAAGTGCTGCCTCACAGCCAGCATGTCCAGCTCCAACTACTGCAACATCATAATCTCCTGCATAATAACTCATTTTTATTATCTCCTTTTACTATGATTTATATTTTATTTAATTTATCATTCTTAGTATTTAAATTTTTTATATTATTTTATTTTTTATATAATGTTCTATATTTTATGTTTTCGTTTTGTCGAATAATGTCGTTGATTTTAAAAGTACTAATAATTGTTTTTTTATTTTTCCATGTGAAACAGAAAATTTTGTTCTGTTTTTCTATGGTTAAATATTTACCAATATGTTTTACTTATATAATTATGTTTACATAATTATATTTTTGCCCTATTATTTGTTTTATTTAGCTTTATTTTCGTCGTATATGGTTTTTACCGATTATTTGTAAAATTATACTAATCTTTTATAAAAACGTCTTATTTGGGATTTTCGTTTGTCATTTTTACTATTATTTTCCTAAACAAAATCTTGAAAAAATTTCATTAATTATATTTTCTGTTACTTCTTCTCCTGTAATTTCTCCTAAGCTTTCTAAAATATCTTTTATAAAAATTGCAACAATGTCTGAAGGCATATTTTCATTTAAAGATTGTTTTGCTTTTTCTACATTTTCCATTGCCTTATGTATTAAATTTTTATGTCTTAAATTCGTAATTACAATTTCATTATCTAAATTTATCTCATTTAAGTTAAACATTTTTGTAATTTTATTATAAATCTCCTCTATTCCTATATTATTTAATGCAGATATTTTAACTATATTGTTAGTAATACTTTTTAAGTATTCATTATTTTCATCTATTTTACATGGTAAATCTATTTTATTTAGAACAATTATTATTTTTTTATCTTTTATTATGTCCAAAATTTCCATGTCTTCCTTGCTTAAGTCCTTTGTTGCATCAAATATTGCGATAATTAAATCTGCATCTTGTGCAATTTTTTTAGATTTCTTTACCCCTATTTGTTCAACTTCATTAGTCGTATTTCTTATTCCTGCAGTATCAATTAAATTTAATGGAATACCATTTATATTTACAAATTCTTCTATTGTATCTCTTGTAGTTCCTTCAATATTAGTTACTATAGCTCTGTCTTCATCTAATATGGCATTTAAAAGTGATGATTTTCCTGCATTTGGTTTTCCTATTATTGCTGTTTTTATTCCCTCTTTTATTAATTTTCCATTATCAAAGCTATTTTCTAATTTTAGTAATTCTTTTTCCACATTATTTAGCATGTTTAATATCTCATTTTCTGTTGCATCTGGTGTATCATACTCTGGATAATCTATTGAGACCTCTACATTTACCATAACATCTAAAATTTGCTGTTTTATTTGTTTAATTTTTTTAGACAAATTTCCTTCAAGTTGGTTTATGCTTGTTTTTACCTCTTTTTCAGATTTGGCATTTATTATATCAATAACCGACTCAGCTTGGCTTAAATCAATTCTTCCATTTAAAAATGCTCTTTTAGTAAATTCACCAGGCTCTGCAATTCTAGCTCCATTTTTTAAACACAAATCTAATATTTTTCTAACAATTACAATTCCTCCATGAGTATTTATTTCACACATATTTTCAGTTGTATAGCTCTTAGGAGCCTTAAAATATGATACTAAAACTTCATCAACTATTTTTTTATTTTCTACTATATGTCCATACTTTATAGAATAGCCTTTTATATTTTCTATTTCCTCGTTTTTTTTAGGTAAAAATATTTTGTTTAAAATATCAAAACAATTTTCACCACTCATTCTAATTATTCCAATTCCACCAATCCCGAGGAGCCGTAGATATTGAAGCAATTGTGTCCATTTATTTTTCCTCCTTTTTTACAATAAAAAAAGGACAAAAATCGAAACTATTTTTAATAGTAAATCCGACCTTTGACCTCCGATTTATTTATTTAATTATTTTTTTAAAGATATAACAATTCTTCTTCTTGGTTCTTCTCCAATGCTTTTTGTTTCTACTTTATCGTTGTCTTGCAATTTGCTATGTATTATCTTTCTTTCATATGGTTGCATTGGCTCTAACGTTACAGATTTTTTAGTTTTTATAACTGTTTTTGCAACTTTTTCAGCTAGATCTTCTAATGTTTTTTCTCTTTTTTCTTTATATCCTTCTATATCTAATATAACTCTAACTCTATTTTCTATATTTTTTCCTGCAACTGCAGTTAAGATATTTTGGAATGCGTATAAAGTTTCTCCTCTATATCCTATTAAAAATCCTAGATTTCCTTCTGTTATATTAACATTTAAGCCTGTTTTTGTTTTTTCTATTTCGTATTTTGCTCCATTTAGCAAAGTACTAGATATTTCTTCTAAAAATTTTTGCACATTTTGTTTTGCTTTTTCTTGTTCTTCTTCTGATAACTCAATTATTGGTTTTTCTACTTTTTTTGTTTCTGTTTTTTTTGATTTTTCTTCATGTTCTTTTATTGTTAATTCTACTTTTACAACTCTTGGTGCTAATATACTAAAAAAGCTTCTTTTTTCTTCATTTTCTAATACTTTTATATCAACCATATTTTTTGTAACTTTTAATTGCTTTAATCCATTTTCTATGGCCTCATTTGTTGTCTTTCCTTCGGCAATAATACTTTTTTCCATTTTATTATTCCTCCTTAAGAATTCTATCTAATACAAGTCTTTCTATTATCATTAAAATATTATTTATAAGCCAATATAGCGCAAGTCCTAATGGTGCTATAAATGCTATTGATATAGACATTATTGGCATCATCCATGACATCATTTTGTTTGTTTGCATTGCTACATCTACTTCATTTGAATCGTCTGCTTTTGGTTTTCCGTCTGCATCTAGTTCTATAACATCTTTTTTCTTCTTTGCTTTAGCTTGCATTGATGTTGTTAATCTCATAGAAATAAATGTTGATATTATATAAAGTCCTGGTATTATATAAACTCTATAATCACTCATACTTTGTTGTGGTATTTCGCTTAAGTCTAAACCTAAAAATTCCATGTTTAATCTAACTTCTTCATTTTCAGGTCCTTTTTCTCTTATTATATCAATTTCTGGATATACATTATTTACATTTTTGCCTTCATCTTGCATTTGTTTTACATAGTTGTTTAAATTTTCTGTTGGAATTTTTCTCATATATGTTAATGGGCTTTTTACTAAATAGAATATTGATAATAAAAGAATTAATTGTATTATTGAACTTAAACATCCACTCATTGGGCTCATATTTTCTGATTTATATAGGCTCATTATTTCTTGATTCATTTTTTCTGGATCATTTTTGTATTTGAATTGTATTGATTTCATTTGTTCTTGAAGTTTTGCGCTTTTTTTCATTGTTCTTTGTTGTTTTATTGATATTGGTAATAATATTATCTTAATTAATATTGTAAATAATATTATCGCTAAACCATAATTGTTTAAAAGGTTATATAATAGGTTTAAAACATAACCAAATGTGTCTGCAAAAAAATCAAACATATTTATATGCCTCCTAATTTATTACTTTAGTGGATCATATCCTCCTTTTGAAAAAGGATTACATCTTAGTATTCTCCATATTCCGAAATGCTGTACCTTTTAGTGCTCCATACTTTTCAATTGCTTGCTTTGTATATTCTGAGCATGTTGGGTAATATTTGCATGTTATATTTTTGCTCTCTAACCATACGGAAATATGCTTTTTATACCAATTTATGATACTAATAAGTATTTTTTTCATATATTTTCCTTATTTGAATTTAATTTTGCTTTTACAATAATATTATCCATATCTTGTTTTATCTCTTGGTAATTAGCATTTTTTATGTCCATTTTTTTCTTCCATAAAATAACTATGCTATAACCTGTACTTATTGTTTCTTCTATATTTTTATAATTTTCTCTTATCAATCTTTTAACATGATTTCTTTTTACAGCTTTTCCTGATTTTACACTTATTGCTAGTCCTAGAAAATTATATTTTGAATTGTTTTTTATTATAAAAGCTTCAATGTTTTTCCCTGAATAATACTTTCCTTTTGTTAAAACTTTTTTAAATTCATAATTTTTTTTTAAAATTTTTGTTTTTTTCATTTTTTCACCTCTAATGTTTTAAGTCAAAAATTAAAATGAAAAAATTCTTAAAAGGCTTGTTTTAAGCCTTTTAAATTTCTTAAGCGCTTAATTTGCTTCTACCTTTTGCTCTTCTTGCTTTTAAAACTTTTCTTCCTGCTCTAGTTTTCATTCTTTTCATAAATCCATGTTCTTTCTTTTCTTGTCTATTTTTTGGTTGAAATGTTCTTTTCATATATAGCACCTCCTACTGATTTTTTCTATATTTTTAATTTTTTACTTTAAAATAACAAGTATATCGATTATACATTAGTTTCATATAAAATGTCAAGTAAATTTAATCTTTTTTTTATTTTTCCTTAAGGAAACTGAACTTTTAAGGATTTTTTTAAAATTTTTTTCATTTTTCTATTGCTTTTTGTAGAAATTTGATATATAAATTGTGGAGCAGTTGTGAATAACTTTGTGCGTAGCTTTTTTATTTGGGAATTTAAAGTTTCCGTAGTTAAAGAAGCTTATTCGTTTTTTACGTTTCACACAAAATTGGAATGCATTTTTGCAAGTTCACATTTGAAAGGATGAAAGAAATGAAAATAGATAAAGATGAACTTTTAACAAAAGCAAAAGAATTATTAAAAGATGAGGTTACACCAATATCTTTTAATACATGGTTTAAATCTTTAGATATACAATCTATTAGCAATGATCACATTGTTTTTACGGCTGTATCTGAATTTCAAAAAGATATGTTAGAAAACAAATATAACAGTTTATTAATAAACACTTTAAGCTATATTACAAATAAAAACTGGACTTTTTCTGTTGTAGATTTATCTAGTAAAGACGAAGAGCCAGTTGAAATTATTTCAGAAAAAAAATCAAATGTATCAGAGACAGAACTTGAATCTAACCGTTCAAGTTTAAACCCTAAATATACATTTGAAACTTTTGTCGTTGGAAATAATAATAGATTTGCCCAAGCAGCATCTCTTGCAGTTGGTAATGACCCTGGAAATGCTTATAATCCATTGTTTTTATATGGAGGGGTTGGTCTTGGAAAAACCCATTTAATGCACGCAATTGGTAATAGAATATTAGAAGATAACATTAACACTAATGTTTTATATGTTACTTCTGAAAAATTTACTAACCAACTTATTAATGCAATAAAAGATAATAAAAATGAAATATTTAGAAACAAATACAGAAATGTAGATGTTTTATTAGTAGATGATGTTCAATTTATAGCAGGTAAGGAAAGAATTCAAGAAGAATTTTTCCACACTTTTAATACTTTATATGAAGATAGAAAACAAATAATTTTATCAAGTGATAAACCACCAAGAGATATTCCATTTTTGGAAGATAGATTAAAATCTAGATTTGAATGGGGGCTTTTAGCAGACATTTCATGTCCAGATTATGAAACTCGTTTAGCTATATTAAGAAAAAAAGCTCAAGATGAAAATATATTAATTGATGATTTTATATTATCTAATATTGCTACAAAAATAGATTCAAATATTAGAGAATTAGAAGGTGTATTTAATAAAATTGTTGCTAGAGCTTCATTAATACATTCACCAATTAGTATCGAATTTGCTGAAAACATTATTAATGAATTTAAAGCTGAGAGTGAAAAGGTAATTTCTTGTGATTTTATAAAAGAAACAGTTGCTAAATACTTTAGTATAGATCCAAATGATCTATCTGGTAATAAAAGATCTGCTGAAATTGCTTTTCCAAGACAAATTGCAATGTATTTATGCAGAGAAGTAGCAAATATGTCATTTCCAAAGATTGGAGCCGATTTTGGTAACAGAGATCATTCAACAGTAATGCATGCTTATAAAAAAATTCAAAAAGAAGTTAAAGAAAAAAATAATACAAAATTAATTGTGGAAAGTGTTAAAAATATCATTACGGACACAAAACAATAATAACAAATATAATTACGAAATTTTTTTAAAATTTGTGTTTGTAGAAATAATTGTTTGGCAAAAAAAAATCTTTTTGTTCTTACGGAATAGCTACATTAGATTTCCACATGGTACTGTTAATAAGGTGTTTAAAAAATGTGAATATTTCAGTTTTACACAATTGTAATATTTCGTTGTGGATTAATCTTCCATTTTTCCACAAAATTATACACGTGAATTTTATTACGCACATAAGATATCAACATAGTTTTCCACAGTTTCAACAGTACCTAATACTATTACTACTAAAAATATTATATTTTTTATAAAGGAGGAGCGAGCAATGAAAGTTGTTTGTTATAAGGATAAAATCCTTAAAGCTATTAATTCCGTAGTAAAAGGTGTTGCATCAAAAACAACAATGCCTATACTAGAAGGAATACTTATTCAAACTAATGATAATGAAATAAAATTAACAACCTATGATTTAGAAATAGGAATAGAATATGTTATAGAATGTGAAGTTAAAGAACAAGGAAGTACAGTTGTTAATGCAATAATGTTTAGTGAAATTATAAGAAAACTTCCAGATACAGAAATAAGTATATCTGTTAATGCTAATAATTTATTAGAAATAGAATGTGAAGGTTCTTTATATAAATTAGCAACTATGAATCCAGAAGAATTTCCTGAACTTCCAAAAATAGAAGTTGAAAATGGGATAGAAGTAGAACAAATTAATTTAAAAAATATGATTAAGAAAACTATTTTTGCTGTAAGTATGGAAGAAAGTAGACCAATTTTTACAGGATGTTTATTTGAAATAGAAAATAATAAATTAAATTTAGTTGCAGTTGATGGATTTAGATTAGCGCTTAGAAGTTTATTTTTAAATAAACCTACACAAAATTTTAGTGCTGTAATTCCTGGTAAAACATTAAATGAAGTTAATAAAATATTATCTGATTCATTTGATATAGTAAAAATAGGGGTTTCAAAAAATCAAGCATTATTTGAAATGGAAAATTGTAAAATTGTTACAAGAATTTTAGATGGAGAATTTTTAAATTATAAAAATGTTATTCCAAATAATTGGGATACAAGAATATTAGTAAATAAAAGCAATATTCAAAATAGTTTTGAAAGAATTAGTTTAATTTCAGCATCATCTGTTGAAAAAGAAAAAAAATACCCAGTTAAAGTTCAAGTTGATATAGGAAAAGTTACAATTTCTTGTACAAACCAAACTGGTGATGCAAAAGAAGAATTATATGTTTCTACAGAAGGTAAAAATTTAGAAGCAGGATTTAATCCAAAATATTTCTTAGATGCATTGAAATCAATTGATGATGAAGAAGTTTATATAGAATTTGGAACAAGTATTTCACCATGTTTAGTAAAATCAACACAAAATAATGATTATGTGTATATGATTTTACCAATTAGATTAAAAGAAGATTAAAAAACTTTGAAATTCTTATTTCCGTAAATTTTGAAGATAGTTTTACACAATTGGAGAACAAAATGTGGATAAGTAATATTAAAATTAAAAATTTTAGAAATTATACAGATGAAAAAATTGAATTAAACAAAAATATTAATTTATTTTATGGAGAAAATGCTCAAGGGAAGACAAATATTATTGAGGCAATTTATTTAACTGCAATGGGAAAGTCATATAGAACAAAGAAAGAAAGTGAAATGATAAATTTTAATTCACAAAATTCTTTAATTGAAGTTGAATATTTTAAATCTGATAGAGATGGAAAAGTAAAAATTGAACTTGGTAATAAAAAAAATATTTATTTAAATGGCATTAGATTAAAAAAACTTAGTGAATTATTAGGAAATATTCATTTAGTAATTTTTACACCAGATGATATTGGAATTTTAAAAGGTTCTCCACAAAATAGAAGAAGATTTTTAGATATTATGATAAGTCAGCTACGACCAAATTATGTGAATATTTATAATTTGTATTTAAAAACATTAGAACAAAGAAATAATTATTTAAGGCAAATTAAAGAGCAAAATAAAGATGAAAATTTGCTAGAAATTTGGGATGAAAAATTGGCTGATTATGCAGTAAATATTTATAAATATAGAAATGAGTTTATAGAAAAAATAAAAAGTAAAATAAAAAAAATTCATTCACAAATTACAAACAATGAAGAAGAAATAGAGATAGAATATATTAGTTGTTGTAAAGAAAAGGAAGAATTTTTAAAATTATTAAAAGAAAGAAGAAAATTAGATATTATTAAAGGTTTTACAACAAAGGGAATACATAGAGATGATTTTTTAATATATATAAATGGAAAAGAAACTAGTGTTTATGGATCACAAGGACAAAATAGAACAGCAATGCTTTCTTTAAAACTTTCTGAACTTAATGTTGTTTATGATGAAATAGGAGAATATCCAATTTTATTATTAGATGATTTTATGTCAGAATTAGATAGTAAAAGAAGAAAAAGTTTTTTAGAAAATGTAAGGGATACACAGGTTATAATTACATGTACAGAAAAAATTTCTATTGAAAATTTAAAAACTTTTATGTATAATGTGAAAAAAGGAAAAGTATATCAAGAATAAATAGATATAATTCTAAAAAATAGGAGGAAAACAAATGGAAAAGTATAATCATAAATATGGTGCAGAGCAAATTCAAGTATTAGAGGGACTTGAGGCTGTTAGAAAAAGACCTGGAATGTATATTGGTAGTACATCTGTTAGAGGATTGCATCATATGGTATATGAGATAGTAGATAACTGCGTTGATGAAGCTCTAGCTGGATATTGTACAGAAATTAAAGTTGAAATAGAGCCTGGTAATATAATTTCAGTAGAAGATAATGGTAGAGGTATTCCTGTTGAAATACATCCAAAAACTAAAATTTCAACAGCAGAAACAGTATATACAGTATTACATGCTGGTGGAAAATTTGGTGGAGATAGTGGTTATAAAGTATCAGGAGGATTACACGGTGTTGGTGCCTCTGTTGTAAATGCTTTGTCTACATGGACAGAAGTTACAATAAAAAGAGATGGCGGACTTTACCAAATGTCTTTTGAAAAAGGAAAGACTGTTAAAAAATTAGAGAAAATTGGTGATGCAAAAGGTACTGGAACAAAGGTAAGATTTTTAGCAGATGATACAATTTTTGAAAGTTTAGATTATGAATATGAAGTACTAGAAAAAAGATTTAGAGAAATGGCATTTTTAACAAAAGGATTAAAAATTTCTATTGAAGATAAAAGAGAAGACCCACCAAAAAAAGCAGAATTTTGTTTTGAGGGAGGACTTATATCATTTGTTGAATTTTTAAATAAAAATAAAGAGAAATTACATAAAGATCCTATATATATTGAAAAAGATGGGGAAGTTCCAGTAGAAATTGCTATTCAATATACTACAAGTTATTCTGAAAATATATATACATTTGTTAATAATATAAATACAATTGAAGGTGGTACACACTTAGAAGGATTTAAAAGAGCTCTTACAAAAGTATTTAATGATTATGCAAGAAGCCATAATATTTTAAAAGATAAAGATTCAAATTTACAAGGTGAAGATATAAGAGAAGGAATTACTGCTGTTATTTCTGTAAAGGTAAAAGAGCCACAATTTGAAGGACAAACTAAAACTAAATTAGGAAATAGTGAAGTAACAGGAATCGTTCAAAGTATGGTAAATGAAGCATTATCAACATTTTTAGAAGAAAATCCAAGTGTTGCAAAAGCAATTCTTGAAAAATGTGTAAGTGCATCTCGTGCAAGAGAGGCTGCAAGAAAAGCAAGAGAGTTAGTAAGAAGAAAAAGCGCACTTGAGACATCTACACTTCCTGGAAAGCTTGCAGATTGTAGTAGTAAAGTTCCAGAAGAATGTGAAGTTTATATAGTCGAAGGAGACTCTGCTGGAGGAAGTGCAAAACAAGGAAGAGATAGAAAATTCCAAGCTATTTTACCATTATGGGGAAAAATGTTAAATGTTGAAAAATCTAGAGCGGATAAAATTTATAATAATGATAAATTACAACCTGTTATTTTAGCAGTTGGTGCTGGAATTGGAGCAGATTTTGATATAACTAAAATAAGATATGGAAAAGTAATAATAATGGCAGATGCCGATGTTGACGGAGCACATATTAGAACTTTATTATTAACATTCTTCTTTAGATATATGAGACCATTAATTGAAAATGGAAATGTTTATTTAGCTCAACCACCATTATATAAATTATCAAAAAAAGGAATAAAAGATATATATTGCTATACAGATGCAGATTTGGAGCAAGCATTTAAAGATTTAGAAGAAAAAGGAATTGCAAGAGAAAGTTTATCACTTCAAAGATATAAAGGTTTAGGAGAAATGAATCCAGAACAACTATGGGAAACAACAATGAACCCAGAAACAAGAATTATGGTTAAGGTTACAATGGATGATGCTATAAAAGCTGATGAAATATTTACAGTTTTAATGGGAGATGAAGTTGAACCAAGAAGAGAATTTATAGCACAAAATGCAAAATACGTAAAAAATCTTGATATATAATTTTTTTAAATAAAAATTTAATGGCAGATAAGAAAACAAATCTTATCTGCCATTAATCTATAAAGCCAATAATAATCTTAACTAAAACTAATATATCTAATCATAAAACCTAATATATATTGCTATATAAATAAGCTCTAAAACCAAAAATATTAATTATTCGCTCGACCATTAATACACCATAAGTAGCCATATTCATCCAAAATCAAGGGACTATTAACAACCACTAAAAATTAGTAAATTAGATATAATAATAATCTTAGCTCAAATATATTACCTATAATTTAACCATAAATTTAAAGAATTTTTTACAGCTTACATACAAATAATATATTCTTATCGCCGACATATAATAATATATAAAGTATACACCATTATACATCTTTGTCCGAATATTAATAAACTTAAATAAATCTATTAATACTCTTGGCTCAACTATCATTAACCTTATAACATTATTATGGACAAAAATAAAAATAATATTCAAAAAAATAAAAAAAAATTTTTATTGCCACGGTTCCGGGTTGCCACGGTTCCGGGTTTAATGGCAATCTTTTGTCGTTATTTGTCGAACTGTTTTTCTTGACATTGATATAATTGCGTTATAAAATACTACACAAAATAGGAGGTGAAAAAAGGTTAAAAATATATCTGCTCAAGAATGGTTACCAATAAATTATATTTATTCAAATGGAATTATAAAAATTAATAAAAATAAATATATTAAAATTCTAAAAATAATTCCTATTAATTATAATTTAAAATCAGATTTAGAAAAAAATTCAATTTTAAATTCTTATAAAATATTTTTAAAAACTTGTGATTTTAATATTCAAATTTTAATTCAAAGTAACAAAGAAAATTTAGAAAAACATATTTTTAATATTTTCATAGTCTTGTGGATTATCTGATATTTTGTTAATTCCTAAATGTTTTTTAATTTGATTCCCATAATTATATACTTCTCTACTTCTTAAGCCTATCAGACTTTTTATCTCTTCTATTTCTTGTTGTTGAGTTTCTACTGCATTAAGTATTGTTTGAATATGAGCATCATCTATAACTTTTATATCAGTTTGTGATTTTATATATTGTTCCATTTCATTGAATCTTTTAACATATTTTGCAGTAAATAAAATACCCTTTTTCCCAGTAAGTTTATTAGCTAATATTTCACAACCCATTTTTGTACATTCATAACATTTTCTAGTTTCGCCTTTTGCATCTTTATATGTGCTTTCTATGAAATAGTCAACCACGCCCAATTGGGCTTCGTTAAGAGTAGGTATAATTCCAACATGAGATTTATCTCCTTCTAACATTCTTATTACTTTTGCATGGTCTCTTTCCATCATATCTGCTACTTCTCGACTGTTTATAGTTTGTTCATGATTTAATACTTGTAATTCGTTCATAATGAATTACCCCCTTTATAATTATTTAAGAAGTCCTTATGTTTGACTTCTTAAATGTTATATATAAAAATGGATAAATTTGTCAACTAAAATTTAGAAAATAAAAAGTACCTAATAATCATTAGGTACTTAATGGAAGGGGGAGATAATACAATAAAGTATTTAAATTGTATTGGGTAATTAAACTTACTATTTAATTACTATATATTATATATAAAAATTATATTTTAATGTTAATCATAAATTGCTAAAATTATAAATATTAGTTGAGGTGCGTCAGCACAATAACTTTCCCCAACATTTATTTTTTTTTAATTTTTTTTAACTTGTTTATCTTGTTTAACTTTATATATTATATATTTTTTTAGAATGTTAATGTTAACCTCAAAATAGTTACAATATTGTAACCTTTTAGTAACAATATACTCAACCCGTTGATATTACAAGGGTTGAGCAATTTTAGTAAATTAAATTCTGCGATTAACAGTATTTATTTGGTTTACATTATTATTTTGATATGAAGTATGTTTACTCTTATAATTGGCAATATTAGCATCAAGATTATGCAATATCCAGTCAGTATTTAGTTTAGAAAAATCAAACATACCTTCGTAATTAAGTTGTTTATATTTTAGAATCCAAACATCAAGTTTAGCAGCTAATGCTAAATTATTAAATTGATATTTATCTTTTATTTTATTTAGTGTCTTGTTACAATATACAACTTGAGTTCCTAACATCTTATCTTGATAAACTTTCTCACATTTATAAATAAACCATTTTCTAATTTCATTCATATTAGGTTCTTGAGCATGTTGTAATTTATGCTCAACAATTTGGTATTCTCTCTCATTCGGTATAATTTGCTTACTATTTTTCTTGGATTGTAATTCCCTAAACATATTAATCCTCCTTTTTAGGTTTACTGAATGTTAATCTTGTTTGAACTGAAGTTTCCATAGCAGGAGCTATATCTTCAATATTTAGAAGCCCTTGATATATTAGTTGTTGTACTTTTTTCTCGTTAATAATTGGCTTATATTCAATACAGTGTATAAGGCTGTCAGCGACTTCTGTGTCCTTTTGAGCATTAATTATAGTTAATAATATATCTATTAGTTTTTCTTCGTTCATAGCGGTTTTTTCAACTTCTGTACATTTGACACAGCAGACACCTGGAACATTATATTCGTTTATATCCCTACTTTTAAACTCAGTTTTCACTTGGTCAGTTAATTTTTTAGTTGTTGCTTTTACCTCTTTTTCTTGGTCTTTCATTTCTTTACACTTTTGTAATAATTTTACAAATGCAGATTCATTTTGTATAACACCTATTTTCATAGTATTCCTCCTTTTAATATATAAATTATCAAGTAACTTTATACAACCTCGTTACGAGGCGTACAGGGGTTATTTTTTACACTTTCCACTATACTTATCAGATATTACTTTCATTTCTCCTTTTATCTTATTGGACTTGAAAGTTAAAATTTTTTCTATGTCATCTTCGCTCCAATATCTTGCATGATTACCGCCAACTCTAATAAATGGTGGTAATAATACTCTTCCAGTTGTTTCTTCGTATTCATACCATCTTATTAAGGTATTTCTAGTAACATGACATAATTCAGCAGTTTCAAAAGCTGTATAATATTTTTTTCCATCAATTATTTTCATTTTATCACACTCCTATTAAGAATTTTATATCTGAAGGTTTAACTGCAATGCCATCAACAATACGGTCAGATAATTCACCTTTATCTTTTATTATTTGATGAATCTTTTCATCTATCGTATCTTTACAGATTAATGTTATGATGTTAACAGTACCTTTAGTACCTATTCTATAGCATCGGTCTTCTGCTTGGTCTTTTATAGCTTTGCTCCAGGGTTCATCAATAAATATTACTGTATTTGCTGCAGTTAATGTATAGCCAGTACCTAATGCTGGAGTTGTACCTAATATGACCCTACACGATTTATCATTTTGAAATTTATTCATCTCTTCTATAGGCCCTTTTGTTTCTCCAGTAACAATTGCTGGATTATAACCTAAGCTGCCCAATTTAATATACAGGGGATTTATAACTTGAGTCCAATTGCTGAATATTATTACCTTATCTGTTGTAGATTCTAAAATATCGAATATTCTATCATACTTCACATTGGTAATATTCTTACTAGATAAAATGTTTGGGTTAGATGTAACTTGTCTTAATCGAATTAATTCAGTAAGTGGATTAGGTAATAACATAATCCTATCAATATCTTCAATAATCTGATTGGTAACATCTCTATATAACTTATCTTGTGAATTATCCATATCCAGTAGTTCATCAGTATAAATTTTCGGTGGTAAATTAAGTACATCTTCTTTACGTCGTCTTAACATATTTTTACTGAGCATACTTTCTAATTGTTCTAGATTTTTATATCCTATAATTTCATAGCCCCCAAATCCACCCATTTCACAATATAGGTTTTTGAAATAAGTAAGCGAATGGTTTTCAACTTCAAGCCATTTGAGTACATTATATAAATCTATTGGGTTGTTCATAAGTGGAGTACCTGTTAATGCTAGTCGATAATAAGAGCAACAACAATGTATCGCTTTACCTTGTTTTGATTGACTATTTTTGCATTTATGAATTTCATCTATTATAGTCATTCCTATTATGCCCTCACTACACATTTTCTTTATCTGAGCCTGTATACCCTTGTCTCGCAATGTTTCGATATTAGTTATTATAAAATATTCATCATGTACTTGTTTAAGGTCTGCGAGGCGCTCAGAGCTGTTACCGATAACAGTCTTTCCTTTCCTATTAATTCTGCTACCTAATATATGTGCTTTTTCATTAGTATGTATTTCTACTTCCTTGTACCAGTTCCACTTTAAGTTGTTAACCCCACATACTATTAGACAATGACGCATTTTAGATTTTCTACTTACCGCTATATCAAGTGCCTGTTTGGTGTTATGTGTTAATATGCAATTTTCTAATGCATATAAACTGTCGACTGCGTCAACTTCAATACAGGCTCCTGGATAATATCCAATATATTCAATACTATTTATGATTCTTTTTGGATTAAATCTCTTAGGATTCAGTCTAGCTAATCGACGTTGCAATTTAAATGGTTGAATATCTTTCGGTAAATGAATTTGAGTAAGTACATGACATTCTTTACAAGGAATAGAAATTCCATTCTTCTTATAAGTACCATGTTTTATTTTATGCCCACAAGTGCCACCCAATTGTGTGATTAATGCAATAACATCATTTGCTAGTATTTTTGATGTTGTATAATACTCAATAGTTGAACCATCTTTGCTAATATATCCGTCAGTATCTAATAAGCCTTGTAACAATTCAATTCTATCCTGGATACTTGAATATTTATAATCATTAGGTATAAATTTAGTATCAGAATGAGTATTTAATAAATTGTAATACTTTAACCACTTCACCAAGTCACCGTTTTTATATCCATAAGTATTATCAGTAGAGGGATATTTCAGAAATACTCCATTGATTAATTGTTCATTTAAAATGTCAATTATGTCAGCATCATTTGTAGTTATACTTGGGGTTCTATTTAAGTAACCATCACCTAATAATATACCTAACACATAAGGTGGTATGTGTAGTTCTTTAGATGGATAATATACGGGGTCTATCATAGGTATATAGCATCTATTATGTTTAATAATATTCTGTAATGTCTTTGTATCAGCTATCCTGTGATACTTACCATATTTATAACCATTTTTTAATCGGTCATCAGCATGCAGTTTATATCCCCATAAATGGTCTTGACAACATTCTATATACTCACCAGTGTTAAATGTGACTTTAAACATTTTCAAGCTATCATGAATATACTTATTTAAAATCTTTGTAGGTTTTCCATTGCTACCTATTACATAATCCCCTACATTTAAGTTATTCATTTGTTTATATCCATTAGGTGTCAATACCAATGCATTTAATGGGATAGCTTTTCCAAGACCCTGCTCATCACCTAATAAAAATTTATTATGTGTTAATGCGTATTTAAAAGAATCCATTTGATGGTCAAATGGTTTTGTTTTACTATAATATTGTGCATCTTGTTTATCATAAGTATTAAGCAATTTTAAATACTTTTCAAACTTCTTAGGTATTTCACCACAAATTTGAACATCTTCAAATTTTAGTTTATCCAATATTATAGGAAAATAATCTATTTTACATTCCCATAATTTACTATTTCTATGATAATATCTAGTTTGAAAAGAATGTATTGTATCCAATATAGTTGGATTATAGTCCCCTTTGATGTAGAGGGACTGTTTATACTTTAATTTTTGTGAAAAATCAAATTTTAGTTTTATCATTTTTTCGCCTCCTTGTATATTTTTATATCCTCATTTTTA
>ERZ773224.248-NODE-248-length-77114-cov-11.079809_pt1 | contig 77114 bp, 62 predicted proteins | sample MGYA00580526_ERZ773224 | MGnify/ENA primary metagenome ERZ773224 (study PRJEB29015, sample SAMEA2737743) | human gut metagenome | biome: human gut; feature: human-associated habitat; material: faeces | place: China | collected 2012 ... | reverse complement strand
CAACCTGCCCTCCACCGCAGCCTGGTGGATGCCCGTAGTCGGCGCGCTGTTTGCAATTGTCATCACCAAGCAGCTTTTCGGCGGCATTGGTGACAATTTCCTGAACCCGGCGCTGCTCGCACGCGCGGTGCTGCTTGCAAGCTGGCCGGCCCGTATGACGGGCGCGACCGCCTATGCGCTGCCCACCTGTTGGAGCGGTGCGGACGCCGTGACTTCTGCAACGCCGCTTGCGGGCTATGAAGCCAGCACCATGGACCTTTTCCTTGGCAACATTCCCGGCAGCATCGGCGAAGTCTGCAAGGCTGCGATCCTTCTCGGCCTCATTTACCTGCTTGTGCGCAGAGTGATCTCCTGGCGTATCCCCGTTACTTTCCTTGCGGTGTTCGCAGCGCTTTCGGCGCTGGTCGGCCAAAACGTACTCAATGAGCTGCTGATGGGCGGCGTGCTCTTCGGCGCGGTGTTTATGGCAACGGATTACACCACGAGCCCCATGAACCCCCGCGGCCAGTTCATTTATGCTGCGCTCTGCGGCGTGCTCGTTTGCGTAATCCGCAACTTTGGTGCGTACCCTGAGGGCGTCACCTATGCCATCCTCATCGGCAACATCGTGACTCCGCTGATCGACAAGTACGACAAACCCCGGCTTTACGGCCGCCTGAAGAAGCAAAAGAAGGAGGGAACCGCCAATGCCTAAGAAGGAAAAGAGTCTTTCAAGCGTGTTCATGAACGGCATCATCGCCGAAAACCCCACGCTCAGGCTGGTGCTCGGCACCTGCCCCACCATCGCTTCCACAACGAGCGCGGTCAATGCGGTCGGCATGGGAGCGGCAGCCACGTTCGTGCTCGTCGGCTCCAACGTGGTAATTTCACTGCTGCGCAACATCATCCCGGATAAGGTGCGCATCCCTGCGTTCATCGCAGTTATCTGCACATTCGTGACCATCGTGCAGATGTTCATGCAAGCATTCCTGCATGATTTGTACGAGAGCCTGGGCGTGTTCATCCCGCTGATCGTGGTGAACTGCATCATCCTCGGCCGCGCCGAGGCCTTCGCTTCGAAGAACTCCCCGCTGGATTCGATTCTCGACGGCGTGGGCATCGGCCTGGGCTTCACGCTGGCGCTGACTGTGATCGGCGCCGTGCGCGAGATCCTGGGCAGCGGCGCCATCTTCGGCGTCAACCTCGGCTTTGCGGACGTCGCGCCGCTGATCTTCGTGCTGGCCCCGGGGGCATTCCTGGTGCTGGGCTATCTGATGGTATTGTTTAACAAATTAGCCAAGAAATAGTTATGGAGCTTTCCTATTTTGCAATCATCATCGGCGCCATCTTCGTCAACAACGTCGTGCTGGCGCAGTTCCTCGGCATCTGCCCCTTTCTGGGCGTGTCGTCGAAAGTCGAGACTTCGCTGGGCATGGGAGCTGCCGTAACCTTCGTGATGGCCATTGCGGCCGTCGTGGCGTGGCTGATTCAGACCTATGTGCTCGTGCCGCTGGACATCGTCTACATGCAGACGATTGTCTTCATCCTCGTGATCGCGGCCCTCGTGCAGATGGTCGAGATCATGCTCAAGAAACTCTCGCCGTCGCTCTATCAGGCGTTGGGCATCTTCCTGCCCCTGATCACCACCAACTGCGCCGTGCTGGGCGTCGCGATCCTGATGATCCAGAAGGAGTTCAACCTGTTGCAGAGCGTCACTTATTCGGTGGCCACGGCCCTCGGTTTCGCCCTTGCGCTGGTGCTCTTCGCAGGTATCCGCGAGCGTCTCGATTTCGAGGATGTGCCCAAGGCGTTCAAGGGCATTCCCATCGCGCTGATCACGGCCGGGATTCTGGCCATGGCGTTTATGGGATTCTCCGGTCTGGTTTGATTTCCGATTTGTAAGCGGCTATTTCCGCACATCCCTCGAACGGGGCGAATGGAATGTACCGAAGTACTACCCATTCGTTTTCCGAGAGGAGAAAATGGGTGTAAATATTAAATATTCAGCGATTTAATCTTTGCACAGGGTTTCTTCTTCGAGGGATTCCAAGCATAATAAGGTAATTCCAGACGAGGTTACGGTTTCCAGATCGTTACCTCGTCTGTTTTGCTGTATTTTGCATAAAATATTCGTTTGCAATTTCTTGCATCGCGCTTCATCTTGACAGACAACTCTGAGGAAATTAGTTTTAACCCCCAAATTTCATCGGAGTATGCGCAGCACATTCAAGGTTCTGTTCTACCTCAAAAAGGACAAACACAAAGTTCAGCCGGTTGTTCCCGTCATGGGCCGTATTACCGTCAACGGTACGATCGCCCAGTTCAGCGCCAAACTTAGCGTTCCTCCCCATCTGTGGGAGGTGAAGGGCGGTCGAGCCAAAGGCAAAAGCCTCGAAGCCGACCGTATCAACCGCTATCTGGATAATATCCGTATCCAGATCGGAAAGCATTACCAGTCTATCTGCGACCATGACGGATATGTTTCCGCCGATAAGGTGAAGAACGCCTATCTGGGTTTCAGTAAAAGGTATAAACTGTTACTGGAGTTATGCGATGAATTCTGCAAAGAGTACAAGAACCGTATAGATGTGGACCGTACTATCCATTCCTTATTCCGTTATCAAACGCTACGACGCGATTTGAGTCTTTTCATCTGTCAGGACTATAAAGTCAAGGATATACCCCTTGTGGAACTGGATCAGTCTTTTGCAGAGAAGTTTGCCGCCTATCTGAAACATGTCAAGGGCCTTGCCGACACGACGATCAGCGTTGAGATCAAATCACTGAAGCATATCGTCAAGAAAGCGTTTAACGACGGGCAAATGGAGAAGAATCCGTTTGCCTATTACTACTACTTTGCCGACCAGCCGGAAATTGAATATCTCACCGAAGAAGAAATCAATAAACTAATTATCGGCAAAGTCAAGCAGCAGCGTCAGGATCGGACACGGGATATGTTTCTGTTCTGTTGTTTTACGGGCCTGTCCTATGCCGATCTGGCCAAACTAAGTTATGAGGAGTTGAAACAAACTCCGAACGGAGCATGGTGGATTAGCAGTATCCGTCAGAAAACGAAAGTACCGTTTACGGTAAAACTACTTCCGGTTGCGAAAGCTATTCTTGAAAAGTATCGTATTCCTGCCAACCGATTCAACCGGCTCTTTCCCGAGAATCCGGGAAAGGTCTTCCCGGTCGCTTCCTTGAAATCCTCGGACGCCAGTTTGAAACATATCGCCCGACAATGCGGGATTGCGAAGAATCTGAAATTCCACACGGCAAGGCATACCTTCGCCACGACGGTCTCCTTGATGAACGGTATTCCACTGGAAACAGTCAGTAAGATGTTAGGGCATAAATATACGACCACGACTCAGATTTATGCCAAGGTGACAAACCAAATGATAGGCAATGCGATAAGCCGAATAGAGGATAAAATAGGCGATAGATTCCAGTTCCCGACTCTGAAAGAAGAGAGCGACGGCTAATCCGAAAGACAACGGCGATTACAAGTTTCCCGCCGAGAGGCAATTAAACGCCGGAGATGGAAATACGCAAGGCCATGCGAATCGCCCGAGGGCGAGCCTTGCGTATTTCCATCCCCGGTATTTTGCTGGTCGCTATCGTCGGAAAAGGCGACATTCTGCGGTTCGGACGCCAGTCGCTTCGCTACGTCCATATCAGAAACCCAAAGTAATCGCTTATCGCATTGTCTGTTTAAAATAGTCGTCTGTTGTTCTTCTTCTCGTGGAGATAATTCAACTCGTCGCTGTAAATTCCGATTACAAAGCGCAGCATATTGTCGACCAAAGCTGTAAGCCTTGTATTCTCATTCCCAATAAGTGGAGGATTGTCGATACTTTGTACTTGGTTGCCGCACTGATATAGATCGCCGAACGGTTACGGCAGTCCGCCGGGGCAAAGAACGTGCGTTCGAAATCCGGCAGCGGAATCTTTTTGCGACGGAATCCGGCCAGCTCCTTTACGTCACTCGTTTGGGTATTGACGTCTGTCCTTTCAGCAGTCGGAGCCGATGCTCCGGATACCGTTTCCGATGTCTTTCCCTCGGGAGCGTCCGTATTTTCCGCTTCCGGTTCGGGAATCCGGCGGATGACTTTCGAATCCAAAGGGGCCTGTCCGGCGATCATCTGACGCATCAATTCTTCGTCGACTTCGATACGGGGACGCTTCGATGGTTTTGTTGCGAGGTTGTCGGTTTCTTTTAATGAATCCATGGTACAATGTTTTTAAGATTGAACGTTCGCTTTATGCTTGTAAAGCGTGTGTGTCTGGTTTTATGGTTTAAACCATTCAAAATACCATTTTCTGCTTCACGCAGTTTATATCGGAATAATGAACGGAACAAGAAAACCTACCTTTCATGATGCAGGATACCACCGACTGAAATACCTCGGTTTTGATGTCCGGCCACGACCGCTCCAGTCCGCACCGAGAGCTTGTTTTGGTGCCCGGACGGTTGTAATATTGCAACCGGGAAAGACCCGTCCTCGAAAGCCGTAGCGGAGGTTTTTCAAAGTTTTCACAAAAAATTTCCGCCGCGGATTTTTGTTATCGCCAGATAACAGCGAGCTGTACCTTTGTATGCCGAAAATTTTTTCGGCATACGAAAGGAGCTCGCTCTGCGAGGCCGGGCGTTCTCCCGAGTCGAACGCCTTTTTAACCGATATTATGGATACCAACCGAAAACTGACAGACATGACCGGCAAGAAGCTCCGAACGCCGAGTTATAAATACTCTTTCCGGCTCAATGAAGAGCAAAACATTCGCTTCAACGAGCTACTCTGCAAAGCCGGACTGGAACACAACCGTAGCCGTTTTATCGTCAAAAGAATCTTCGCCGAAGAGTTCGTAGTCATTAAACGCGACCCTTCGAAGGTGCAGTTCGTCGCCCGGCTGAACGATTTTTATTTCCAGTTTCAGAAACTCGCCAACAACTATAATCAAGTTGTGAAAGCCATCAATTCTCACTTTTCCAGCGTCGCGATCCCGCATCAGATCGCCGCATTGGAACAGCGCACGAGGGAATTGAAAGCCTTGAGTATGGAGATTCTCAACCTCGCAAAACAAGCTAAGGAGTGGTTGCGAATATAAGATCGGGTTCCTCGCCCGGTGGGGCTTTGCGCTATAACAAGGAGAAAGTGGATAAGGATGAAGCCGAGGTGCTGCTTTGGCAGAAGATGCTCGAACCATACGATAAATGCGGAGCCTCGATATTGACGCCTGCATGGAGAGTTTTATGCCGTATCTCGAAGCCAACAGAAGGACTACCAATACGGTGTTCCATGTTTCGCTCGACCCCTCGCCAGAGGATAAGCTGACCGACGAACAGCTCAGGAAAATCGCCTGTGAGTACATGGAATGCATGGGTTACGGCAAACAGCCTTATATTGTTTTCAAGCACAAGGACATTTCCAGAGAGCATCTCCATATCGTGTCGCTGCGGGTCGATGAGCAGGGCCGCAAACTCCCGCACGATTTCGAAGCCCGGCGCTCGATGGAGATTCTGCGTGACTTGGAGCGCAAATACGGCCTGCATCCGAGTGTCAAGGGAGAGGAGCAGGCCGACAAAGTGGGATTGCATAGGGTAAACTACAGAGAAGGCAATGTCAAGCAGCAGATCTCGTCCGTTGTGAGGTCGTGCCTGCGAAATTACAAATGCTCGTCCTACGGAGAGTTTTGCACACTGCTGGAACTGTTCAACGTCTCGGTCGAGGAACGCACCGGAACGATCGACGGAAGAAACTATGCAGGTAGTGTCTCGGGCTCTGACCGACGACGGCTACGGCATCGGCACGCCATTCAAGTCGAGTCGTATCGGAAAGGATGTCGGCTATAAGGCCCTTCAAAAGTATTACGGGATGTCGAAAGACAACCTGAAAAAGCCGGGCGCGCTCGATCGTCTGCGGCAGACGGTCAAAGACGCCATGAGCCCGCATAACACACGGGACGAGTTCCGACAATTGCTCAAAGCGGAAAGTATCAACACTGTTTTCCGGATCAACCCCGTAGGAAGGGTTTACGGCGTAACGTTTATCGACCACACCAATGGCATTGTCGCCAACGGTTCGGTGCTGGGAAGGGAGTTCTCGGCCGGTGTTTTCAACGAGCTGTTCCCGACCTCCCGAAAAGAAACACTGCATACCGCAGAACAGCACGCGGAACGCCAATACGAACAACGAAGCCGCACGGCAAATCCTGTCTCAGGAGTTGTCGACACGTTGTTGGACTTGGTCGATGCGCGGGCTTTCGAGGAACAGCAAAGAATCCAGCGACGGCGGAGAAAAAGGAAACTGCATCGATAATAACTAAAATTGAATTCTGATTAGGCAATCAAACCGTAATGTATAAATAGTCAAGACTTATTCTGACAGTTGAATCACTATCGGACAAAAACTGTCGGATTAAGTCTTGACTAATTCTCGTTGAGTATAATTATTACTCGTTGTTCCTATGCTGTCACTGTCATGCCATGCATTGGCGAGTAATGGAAACCCTCCGGCATTTCATCTCATAAAGAACCGAAAGCTGCGCGGATTTTCTGGGAATTTACCATTATTCGCTTTTTAATAAGCTTCTAACCGTTTAGATGTGCGTTGGGTCTGTTCAAAAATTGTTCGGGGCTGTTCACTTTGAAGCAGCCGTTCGCACATGGCGGAGATTATGGGGCGCTGATAGGATCGTCCGAACCATCCCAACGCCTCGACGGCCGCTACGCGCAGCGGCTCTTCGAGCGCGGCGTCTTCGGCCAGGGCGATCAGTTCGGGTACGCAGTAGTGGTGGCGGTAGAGGCGGAAATAGGTGATTTCGCTCAGGCGCCGCTTCATCTTGTTCTGCGGGTCGCGGATGAATTTGAACGTTTCCGTCTGTTCGGCCTGCTTGTCGGCTATGCGCTTCAGCCGTTTCTGTAGCGACTCTTCGTTTTGGTAGAGTTCGTGTTTGGCCGCGGACTGACGGCGGAGCTCAGCGCTCACGGCGTCGGGATTCATGAACATCATGTTCTCATCGGCATGGTAGGCCACGCGCAGCGAGAGTTCGTCGTCCAGCAGCATCTCGACGGCTGCGGGAACCAGCTCGTCGTCGCCGCAGTCGCCGATCCACTGCGACACCAGACGGCGCACCAGTTCGTAGCTGTCGCCCGCCGCCTGCACCAGCATCGCGTTGAAACGCGGCGAGCGGCTGGTGCTCATCAGCCTGAGGGCTTCGAGACGCACCGGTCCGTAAGGAGATTCGGCGACCCGTTTTTCACACAGGTCGGCGGTCTTGTCGTAACCGTTGTCGGCCAGCTTGCGCAGGGCGATGGCCTGCACGTCGGCGGGCATCGTTTCGGCGGCCATCCGGAGCCAGTATTTGTTGTCCGATGCTTTTGCCGTGAGTGCCGTGTTTAGGTCGGTGCCGGGCAGCGCCCGGTTGATGAAACGGTAGGTCGGGTCGCCGATCAGGTGTGTTTCGAGGTAATGCACGTGGCGTCCCCACTGTCCGATGCGCACGCCGCAGTCGAGCAGTCCAATATAGCGGTCGGGCCATTTGTCCTGCAGGGCGTTGACCGAATTGCCCTGGGTGACGATGCAGTCGCCCGGACCGAAGATATAGCTCGCGGCGATGCACTCGTCGAGGTGGAACGAGCCGTTGTAGCAGGCGTCGAACATCACCATACGGGGATTCATCGGCCGGTTGTAGAGGTCTTCGATGTGTACGTCCATGGCCTGGTCGAGCAGCGAATCGGCCGTGTGCAGCGAATCGGAGAGCTGGCACCACGCTTCGGGCACGCCGTAATAGGCGATCAGCTCGGCCTTGCGTTTTTCGGGGTCTTTGTGTCCGTCGATTTTGCTGCGCAGGAACCGTTTGATGTTCTCGATCGAAACGTTCATGCCCGAACCGTTTCGGTATCCGTTCAGGTATTGCGTGTCGGGAGCGCCGTGGTGGTGGCACAGGGCGACATCGACGCCTTTGCGGGCCATCTTCTCCAGCAGGTAGGGCTTCATGGGCCAGCGGCTTTCGAAATCATAGAAACGCACGGTGCTGCCGGTGCGGAAAAGTGCGGGCAGCTGTTCGCGCAGCGCGATCTGCTCCCCGGCCCAGGCTTCGGGAGCCTCGGAGTTGTAGCCGTGGCCGCGGAAAACGAACAGGTTGTCCAGCTCGTTCTGTTCGGCATGGGCCTTCACTACCTTGCGCAGGTAGGCACGCAGCAGTTCGTCGGAATCCGCGCCTTCGCGTTTGGGCGGCTTGATGCGGGCCGAGTAGATCGGCGACGCGATGTGCTGGCGCGATTCGGGCGAGAGCGAATAGTAGAAATAGAGCGGTTCGTCGGCGTCGCGGCGCAGGAACTCGAATTGCAGTTCCGGATCGTCGTAATAGCGGTCGGAGGGGACCGACGAATCTTTCCAGTCGCGGTCCTGACTGCTCTTGAACGCCGATGTGAGATGCTGTCCGTCGCGGATCATGGCAATGGGGATGTCGCCGACGAACACCACGCCTTCGAGGTGCGGCTGCGCCTCCGTCATCCGGATGATCTCGCTGCGCACGCTTTCGGGGTTCTGCCACTCGTCGATGAGCAGGTAGGTCCCCAATCCGTCGCGCTCCACGGCGGCGCGGTAGGCGTCGACCTCGGCGGCTGCGGCTTCATAACTCCGGCTGTCGATGAAAATGGCGAACGTCGTGGGGCTTTTCACGCCGGGACGGACGATCCGCGGTGCCGCTGCAAGCGACAGGGCCTGCAGGCAGACGGCGATCAGTAAGACGATTCTTTTCAATTTCATGGTCATGTCGGATTATCGGGTCGGTACGGATACGGTGCTTTCGAGCCGGATCGCGGTTTGCGTCAGCTCGTCGCGGAGCTCTTTCTCCAGGTTTTTGTCGGCGGCTGCCTGCCGGCAGGCGTCGATGATCTCGGCACGGCGCGGGGTATGCGCGAACCAGCCCAGACACTCGGCCGTGTTGGCCCGCAGTTCGAGGGGCTGCGAAGCGTCGGCCACGAGTTTCAGCAGCTCGGGCACCAGTTCGTGGTAGGTGTTGTTGCGCATCGAACGGATGGCCGAGATGCGGCTTTTGAGCGTTTTGCCGTTGAAAAGCTGATTCCGCTGCCGCTCCTTCATCGCTTGTTCGCCGGCGACCTCTTCCCAGAGCTCGGTGAATTTTGCCTCGCTGTCCGCATACGGCGAAGCCTCGACGGCCGTGCGCAGCGCCTGTTCGACCTCTTTTTCGGGGAACAGCTCCAGCCCCTTCATGACAATGTAGGCTACACGCTTCGATTCGCTGTCGTTGACATAAGTATCGGCCAGCGCGGGCAGCAGCTCCAGACGGCTCGACTGCCAGGCATAGGTCGCAGCGTTGCGGCGCAGCAGTTCATAACGGTCTTTCAGTCCCCGGATGATGGCTTGCGCGAAGATCTCCTCGTCGCCGAAGCGTCCGATGAGTTTGAGGCACTCCATACGGGTCGTCGCCAGCGGCGACTGTTTCATGAACTCCAGCAGTTCGCCCGCCGAGATCGCACCGGCGTCGGTCAGCATGCGCAGCGCGAGGCTCTGCACGTCGGCCCACGGGCTTGCGAGCAGGCTGCGCCAGTAGGCGGCGTCTCCCTTGCGGGTTGTCATGTCGGTGGCCAGCGTATTCGGCTCGACGGGCTGGAACCGGAAGGCCGGGTCGCCGATGATGTGTCCTTCGAGCGATGCGATCAGCCGGTTATACTGCCCGACACGCACGCCGTGTGACAGCAGGCCGACCAGCTCGTAGGTCCAGCGGTCCTGCAGTACGTTGACCGTATTGCCCTGCGTGGCCACCGTGCGGCCCGGGCCGAAGATGTAGTAGCCCGTGATGTAGCCGGGTTTGTGGAACGAACCGTTGTAGCAGGCGTTGAGCATCACGAAACGCGGCTGTGCGGCCAGCGTCTCGAGGTCCTCGAGGCTGACGATCGTCTGGTCGCCCTTGGCCTTCGTGTCGTCGTCCGCCTCCGTCTTTTTCGTTTCGAAGAAGGCGTCGGTCAGGTGGTATTTCTCCTTGAAATACTGTTTGGCGCCCTCCACGTCGGCTTTGTCGCCCTTGCGGCGTTCCATATACAGGGCGATCATGACTTCGGCTTTGAGCCGGCTGTACTGGCCGTCGAAACTGTCGGGTTCCGTCGTATAACTGCCGACGTGCTGTTTGTCGGGCGAACCGTGCTCGTTGAAGAACATGGCATCCACCTCCGGGCGCACCAACTCGTCGAAAACCCGGTATTTCATGTAATCGTCCATCCGGAAATTGAGCTGGCGCAGGTTTCCGGCCTTGCGGGTGTCGGTCAGCGGGAAATTTTCGTCGATGGCAACGCGCTCGTCCATCCAGCAGACCAGACAGTCGGAGTTGTATCCGTCGCCGGCGTAGGTCACCAGATTGTCGAGTTGGTCGACTTTGCCGCGTTCGGCGACGACCTTTTCCAGATAGCGGGCAATCCCTTCGTATTTGTCGCCTCCGAGCTGTTCGGGATAGCGGATGCGTCCCGAATAGAAGGCCGGGTCGAGCCGCTGCGGCGAGTCGCAGGCGAGGTTGAAATAGGAGAGCAGACGGTCGGTCGTGTCGCGGGCGATCAGCTCGAACTGCAGGTCCGGGCAGTCGTAGTAGCGGTCGGAGGGGACCGACGACTGAATCATCGGGAAATTGTCCTCGTCCATTTTGAACGCCGTGGTCAAGTGCTGGGCATTGCGCACCATGGCGATCGGAATGTCGCCCACGAAGACCACGCCTTCGAGCGGCGAGCGTTTGGCGGTTTTGCGCATCAGCGCGATGAGTTGTTCGCGCACCTGCTCGGGGGTCTGCCAGTTGTCGCGGAGAATGTAGGTCGAGAGTCCGTCGGCCTCCAGGACATCGCGGTAGGCATGAATCTGGGGCGCCGTTTTGTCGTAGGTCGCCTGATCGACGACGATTGCGAACGCCGTCGGCTGTTTGCTGCGGGGCTTTTCGACTGCGACTTTGGCTTGCAGGATGAATGGCAGCAGCAGGACGATTGCCAATAAATATCTTTTCATAGCTTTCATTACGGATTATTTCTTGGATTCTACGCGGTTAATCATGCGCTGCACCTCTTTGGCCAGTTCCGGTGAACAGTTGCCGCGGGCGAGCAGTTTGCGTCCGGCATCGGCGATTTCATGGCGCCGCACCGAGAGGTTGAACCACGCCAGCGCCTCGGCCATCCGCACACGCAGAATCTCGGGAGCCTGCTCGTCGCCCAGCAGGGTGAGGTATTCCGTGACGTGCTGGTGATAGGGGCGGTTCTTGAGGAAACTGATGCGGGCCTGCCGCCAGCGGGGCTTGCCCTGGGGGTCGAGAATCTCCCGCGTCGAGGACTCGCCGGGCGAGAGCTCGTTGCGCTCGATGAGTTTGTCGAGCAGCTCCTGTTTCTCCTCCCGGGCATGGTAGAAATTCTTGTCGGCGAAATAGGTCTCGATTGCCTTTTCGACTTGCTGTTTGTCGAAGCAGCGGATCGCCTCGCTGATGTTGAAAACGATGCGGGCGGCATTGCGGTCCCTGACATATACGTCGATGAGCACGGAGATGAACGCCTCGTCGCCGATACGTCCCATGCGTGTGACGGCGATACGGCGCAGGAACTCGAAGCGGTCGTAGGCGGCCAGCATCAGCGCCTGCTTGTATTCGGGGCCGTTGAGCGACTCGAGCAGCCGGAAGGCGTTGTAACGCACGACGCTGTAAGGCGACTCGGAGCACTTGTCGAGCAGGATGGCGGGCAGCTGCGGGTAGTCGTTTTCCCAAAGCCGGATCATCGCCAGGTTCTGGATGTCGGGTATGGCATTGTCGAGTTGTCCGAGCCAGAAGCCGTTGTTGCGCTTCAGCGCCATCGAATTGATGTCGAGTTCGGGATGGGCGGCCTTGAAGCGGTAGGTCGGGTCGCCGATCACGTGCGACTCGAGGATGTGGATGTTCTTGGCCCAGGCGCCGATGCGCAGCCCTTCGCCCAGCAGTCCCAGCAGGTCGAAAGCCGACTTGTCCTGAAGCACGTTGACGCTGTTGGCGAACGTCGTGACGCAGCGTCCCGGAGCCATGATGTAGTGTCCTGCGATAAAATCGTCCTCGCGGTAGTCGCCGTTGTAGCAGGCGTCGAAGACCACGAAGCGGGCATTCGGGGCGATGGCTTCGACCTCTTCGAGGATGATGCCCGTGCGCAGGTCGGCGATCGAGTCGAGACGGAGCATTTCGGGCTCCTCGGCCCGGTTGTACCACGTGGAATCGAGTCCTTTCTCCGCGGCGCGTTTGGCGGCCGATTCCCGGCCGCTGCCGGGACGGCGGGCCAGTTCGCGCAGGCTGCGCTGCATCTCGGCGGCGGCATCTTCGGCCGATTCCACATAGGGCGTCCCCGAAAGGTACTGCCGGTGGGGCATTCCGTGTTCGTGGAAGACCATCATGTCCACGTCGTCGCGGCGGACCTCGCGGATGAGCGACTCCTTGACGAAGGGCTGCATCGAGTAACGCAGGAATTTGGCGTTGTGGGTGCGGCTGAACACGTTGCCGAACTGCTCGTCGAGCAGCTGCTGTTCATCGCGCCAGGCGATGAGCGAATTGGAGTAGGAGCCGTGGCCCGTGTAGGAGACGAACTGGTCGAAAGGCGTCGCGTCGCGGTGTTCGGCCACGGCTTTCTCCAGGTAACGGGCAATCTGTTTGTAGGGATCGCCGTAGGCTTTCTGCGCCTTGATGCGGCCCGAATAGATGTCGCAGGAGATGTACTGCGGCGAATCGGGCGACATTTCGTAATAATGAAACAGTCCCTGCGAGGGAGTGCCCTGCGGGACGAACTGCAAATCGAAATCGTCGTAAAAGCGGTCCGAAGGAACCGAGGTTTCGTGGAGCGGGTGGTCGCGTTCGTCCATTTTGAAGGCCGAGGTGAGGTGCTGCGCCTTGGTGATCATGGCGATGGGCACGTCGCCGATGAATACGCATCCCTCCAAAGCGTTTTCCGCATAAAGTTTGCGCAGGACGTCACGCACCTGTTCGGGCGTCGTCCAGTCGTGCGAAACGATGTAAACGGGCAGTCCTTCGGCTTCGAGCGTCTGTTTGTAGGCTGTCATTTGGGGCCGGCATTCCCGGGCGGTTCGGGAGTCGGTGATCACGGCGAAGGAACTCGATCCCTGTATGGAGGGGTTTTCGAACGTCTGCGATCGTCCCGGCGCGGCCGAAAGCAGCAGAACTCCGGCCAGCAGGACAAAAAACGGTTTTCTATAATTCATATGGAGCAGTTATTTGAAACCCTCCGGGGAGGATATGTGTCGTCCTCTCCGGAGGGTTCCAGTTTTAAAACATCAGTCCGATTTTAAAATTGGCGTAAAAGCGGCGGTCGAACAGGTCGCGGTGGTCGTCGGCACGCACATAGTCGCCCGAGGCTGCGGCAAAGACCGAACCGCGGCCCTTGAACAGCCGGGCGAACGAATAGGTGATTTCACCGCCGAACGCAGCGTATCCCGACCCGAGGTAGTAATAGTCGCGGAGCGTGAAATCGGAGTAGCATTTCGTGTCGGCCTTGTAGCCGTTGTAGTCGATGTCGCTGCTGTTGTTCATCTTGTAGGAGGCGCGTATTCCGACGAGCAGCGAGTGCTTTTCGTTGAAGATGAAATTCTTGCGTCCGAAGATGCCGATCTTGCAGTTTTCGATGTCCTGGGTGCTGCGCGGGAAATAGTAGATGTCGCTGAGCTTCTCGGTGGAGAATTCGACGCCGGCAGTCCAGTTGTAGGAATCGCCGCGGGTGGTGCGCATATACTGCAAACGCCCCTCGAAACCGGCCTTCGAGCTGTTCGAACGGACGGATTTCGATTTTATGATCCACTTGGCGACCTCGAAGGAGTTGTCCCACTCCTGTACATACTGGATGCCGTCGATGCTGCGGTCGCCGTAAGCGGCATTCAGGAAGAACGTATTCTCCTTCGAAGGCTTGTAGACGGCGTTCAAGCCGATCGACCAGCGTTCGTCCCGGGTCGTGCCGACCATTTTGGGCGTCGTGTAGCTGTTGGTGACATCCTCTATTTCCCGGGTGTACTTGCCCGATACGAGCAGGCGCAGTTTTTGGGTCGTGAACGAGTACTGGCCGCCAACGCCCATGCAGTTGGCGTTGTAGATGCGCTGGTTGTCATCCGTGCTGCTGGAGATGGAGGCATCGACGTAGAATCCCGGGAAGTTGAAAATATAGACCGGGTTGGTGCTCATCGAGATTTTATTCGAGGCGGTTCCGTCTTCGCGCCGGGAGTAATACTGGTAGTTAGCGCCGATGGCGTGCTTGCCCAGCGTGACGGTCACACCCGGTTTGATCTCGAATTTCGAAAGGCTGACCAGCGGACGCGGGTCGTGCTGTTTGGCGCCCTGGCCGTTCTGATAAGTGGCTTCGATTCCGAAGATCAGGCGGTCCCACAATTTGGGCGCCGCAGCCTTCACGGTCATGTCGTAGAGCTGGTTGATCCATTTGCTTTTGTAGGTGTCGGCGATGAAGAAGGGCGTGCCGCGCAGCGGGTCGATCAGCGAGGCGTTGTACTCGGCATCGCGCAGCTGGTCGCGCGAATATTCGAAACTACCCCAGATGAAAGCGCCCTTGAGGGCCTTCATCGTGCCGCCGCCGTCGGTGAAGAAGCGGTACCCGGTGTTGTGTTCCCCCTCCTGCGCCCGTTTGAACGAACCTTTCTCAATATCGTATCCCAGTCCGACCTGGCTGTAGTAGTCCATCTGGTCGAGCTGGATGCCCGACGCGTTGTCCGAGTAGCTGAACTGGAGACTCTCGCTTTTCAGCCGTTCGACGGAGGCCTCGGTATTGATCCGCTGCGCCGAGGTGCAGAGCGGCGCAAGGGCCGCAGCCACGAGGCATCCCGTCAGTTTGATGTAGCTATATTTTATCATAACTCATTCGATTTAGGGGGATTATTATTTCAGGGACCAGTTCCAGGCGGGCATCTTTTCGCCGTTGCGGCGGAACTGCGGGACCTGCGTTTCGAAATCTTCCGTCGAGTTGTTCGTGTCCTGGTAGATCGGGGTGCCGTCGGGCCGTTGGCCGATCACTTTGCGGCACACGCTCTTGCCGACGTAAATTTCCTCCGTCGAAGCCGCTCCGGCGTCCACGAATCCGGGAATACGCTTCATGTTGAGGCTGTTCGATGTCGGGAGCATCTCCACGCCGTCGATCAGCTGTTCGGCCGGAATGCGGACGTACTCCTGCGTTTTGCCCACCTGTCTCTGGGTCGTCTCTCCCACCACGCCCGTATTGATGGTCGGGAATTCGAGGTGCTTGCCGGGCTGGTAGATGCAGAGTCCCGGACCGCTGACGGTGTTCAGCCACTGCATGGTCACGATGTATCCCGACCAGAAAACGTACTCGAGATCAGGAACGTCCGGGTTGACACGCTGCGGATTGCCGGCCCACGTTTCGAATTCGGACAGCGAAGTGTCGATCAGTCCGCCGTATTTGCTGTGGTCGGCATGGTTCGCGGCCTCCTGGGTGATGATGAACGATTCGCCCGGCTTGAGCGGGTAGTCGGTTCCGTTACCCGGCAGCTGCCAGACCGTCACGGCATAGACGTAGTTGTTCAGTCCGTCCTCGGCGGGCCATTCTGGGAGCGTCGCCGTTGCGAATTCGGGCACGAGACGCGCGAAACAGAGGTGGTCGAGGTAATAGGTCTCGTCGCCGTTGTTGTAGATTTCGTAGAACTGGTCGCGGAAATAGGTCGCCTGCGTCTCGGGATTGGTGCTTCCGCAGTAGAAGATCTGGCTGAAGCAGAGCGGGCCCACCATGGCGGGACGGATGGCGATCGAGAAGTCGTTCGACGCCTCGGCCTGTTCCGGCGTGATGTCTTTGGTGATGGCTTTGTTCTGCACCGATCCGTTCAGGTAATAGGTATTGCCTTCGGATTCAGATTCGCCGAATACCGAGATCGTGTAGTTGCCCGGTGCGACCTCGGTTTGTGCGATGCCGTTCTCGTCGGTCAGCGTTTCGATGACGGCGTCCTCCTCGAAATTGGTGAAACGGACGGTGAGCCCATCCACCGGGAAATCCGTGTTGATGGTACCGTTGCCGTCGGCATCCACAAAGCCGGTCACGGCCTTGACCTTGAAGGAGACGTTCAACGGATTCACAACATCGGCCTGGCTGGCGGAGTCCATCATCTCGATGCACGAACAGAGCCCTGCAGCGGCCGTCAGTATGGCTATATATGTCTTTTTCATGGTTGTACTTGCGTTGTAGGGTTATCGAATCTTGACAGACAGCGCAGCTCCGAAAAAGAAGGTCTTTGCGTTGCGCCGGGTGTACTTGCCCGGATAGACTTTGCTCTCCCAGATCGGCGTGCTGCGGAACATATTGTTGGCGAAGAACGAAATGCGCATGAAATTGCGGATTTCCTTGGTCAGATTGATGTTGATACAGAGTATCGGGGGCATCGAACCTTCGGGAATCAGCCGGCGTGCGTCGAGGCGCCCGCGCATGTCGAGGGCCTGGAACTCCTCTTCCCCGATGCGCGAAGCGTCGAAATCATACACCTGACCGTCCAGGCGCGAGATGTATTTCACAGGGATCGAGTCGTTGCCGTAGGTGGTGTACTCACGCTCCTTCCATTTGACGCTGGCTGTCAGCGTGACGACGAAACCGATTCGCGGAATGTTGTGCGTGATACGCAGGTTGGTCGTCGTTGACGACGAATGCTCCGCCTTGTTGCCCGGTTCGAAGACGCCCATGTGGGGATAGGAACCGGCTACGCTGCTGCCTGTCGTATGGTTCGTGAACGTGTAGTAGTTCTTCCACGATTTGTACTGCGTCCAGCTTCCGTTCAGTCCGAACGAGGTGCGGATGGAGTTGATACGTCCGAAATCGATGTCGAACTCGACGCCCCGGCTGTTATAGGCAAAGTAGTTGGTCGGGATCGAATACTGGAGCAGGATTTTGTCTGACGACTTGAGCGACAACTCGGGCATATCGGTCTCATTGGCCGGTTTGGCCGCCGAATACTGATTGTAGTCCACGCATTTGAAGGTGTCGAACGTTGCGCTGGTCATGTAGCCGTTGCGGGTCTTGTCCTCGTAATAGGTGACTGAACCGCGCACCTGCCCGATCTTGAAATCGACGCCGACCTCCCATTTGGTGGTTTTCGCCAGTTCGAGATCCGGATTCTCCGCCGAATAGACGTGCGTCGTGGCGATCTGGAATTTCTGGGCGTCGCTGAAGCCGCTCGCCGTGGTGTTGTCGAAGTTCAGGATGTCGAAATAAGCGTTGTCGGGATAGAGATAACCCAGCGAGGGGGCTTTGTACGTGATGCCGTAGCCGCCGCGGACGCTCAGTTTCTCGGGAATCAGGTCGTAGGAGGCGTTGATACGGGGTGCGACGCCTCCGTCCATGTTGTAAATATGGTCATAGCGGACGCCGGCGACGATTTCCAGCTTGCGGCGCAGGATGTCCATCGAGAAATACTCCTCGGCGAAGAGGCTGAACTGGTGCATGAACGGCACGTCTTTGAAGGCGCGTTCGCGCTGGGTGGTGAAATTGCTGCTCACCTTCCGGCGCGGCGGGGTCTCCGGGTCGAAGACCTTGCCTTCGCCCAGGTTGCCCGTGGCGCGGTACTCGCCGCCGATGATCAGCCGGTGGTGAGTGCGTCCCAGGTCGCCGGCGAAATTGGCCGACAGCTGCGCGAAGGTGTTGAGCTCCTTGCCGTACAGGTTGTATATGGCCGTATAGTCCGACGGCAGGCGCCAGGCTTTGCCGTTCTTGTCGGCATCGGGGATGTTCGTGATTTTCGTACCGTCGGCCAGGTAAATATCCTGTCCGGGCATGCTCGAAAGAATGGCTCCGTCGGTTTTCGAGGTGGAGTAGGTCCAGTCGGAGTTGGTGGCGAACTCCTCCCGGTACGTTTTTTTGTTCGTATAGTTCGCCGAGACGGTGTATTTGAGGTTTTTGAGCCAGTTCTTGTTGAAATTGAACGACCCGTTGGTGTTGAAGCGCAGGCCCAGGTCGCGCTGGGTCATCAGGTCCAGATCCCTCGCGTCGTCGGGATTCGGTTCGGCCTTGTCCTTGGTGTAGAACAGGTTGAACGAGGTGTTGGTGGACCATTTGCCGACGGTGTTCGAGTAGCTTACGCGTCCCGTCACACGGTTGTAGGTGTCGTATCCTTCGGTCGGATCGTATTGGGCGAAGGTGTAGTCTACGCCGTAGTTGAGCACGCCGGCTTTACGGCCGAGGCCCACGCCGTGCGATACGGAAGCCATGTAGACATTGGGATTGACATCCAGCTGGATCGACAGCGGCGTGCGTCCCGCCTTGCTGTTGACGATGACGGCGCCCGAAGCGATGTCGCCGTACTGGGCCGAGGCAATACCCCGGATCACCTCTACCGATTCGATGTTGTTGGTGGTGATGGTTCGCATGTCGACGCCCGAGTTGGGGGTCGATATGCTGGGCCCTGCGCCGGCTCCCAACGCCAGCGACAGGGTCTGCATGTTGGCGTTGTTCGAAAGGGGAGCGCCGTCCATGATGATGGCCGTGCCGAAGCTCTGGCCGTTGCGGACGGAGAATGTGCTGACTTTCTTGAGGGCGATCTCTTCGGCCGTGCGTGTGCTGGCGCCCGGAAGGAGCGACATGATGTCGGCCAGCGATGTGGCCTGAATGTGCTCCATGGCCGATTTGGAAATCTTCGAAGCGGTTGCCGCACCGGTCTTTTTCGACTCGGCCGACACCACGATGTTTTCCAGATAGAACGAGGTGGCCTTTAGGGTGAATTTGAGCGAGTCCCGTGCGGGAAGCTGGATGGTCTGAGACAGCGGCTCGTAACCCAGGGAGCTGATCTCGACCTTGTATTTCCCCGGATTGGAGAGTTGGATTTCGAACCGGCCTTTGACGTCGGTGGTCGTTGCTACGCCGATTTCGGGCAGGGAGACAACGGCGTAGGCCAGCGGAGTGATCTTAGAATTTCCCCCCCCCCCTCAGTTTCCGAGGCTTGGACCGTGCCGCTGAACGAGATCTTACCTTTGCCCTGCGCCCACACGGAGGTGGCACCGTAAAGCAGCAGCATACTCGTTAACACACTTAATTTGGCGAAAAAAACCTTCATAAGCAGAATGTTTTGGGTTAATAAATGATTCTTAAATCTTCCGGATGCAAAATCTTAGCAATAGAACGGATTGTATGCAGACTCCGGAGGGGCAAGAATTTTGCGATTTTCGCGATGCCAATATAATGAATTTTTTTTAATAACTGCCCGAATGGACTATTTTTACCAACAAATAGGTATGTTTGAGAGCGTCATATGGCACATTTTTTCGCACTCTTTTTATAATGAATAAATTTTCCCTCTATTTTGCAATGCTCCTTTTTCTGCTCAGGGCGGGGTAGATTATGATACCGCTGGTGTGTCTATTTGCAGGAGTAGCCGATGGGAGAGAGTCGACGGACTTTACAGTGCCATGTTCGATCATGTTTTTTGATGCTGAATAACTTCAATTTGTCCTCGGACGAAAGAACCCGACAATTGTACGTTGCCATGACAATGGGCTCCATGGGTTAGAATGCCGCCCTTTTTAGCAAATTTGTCAAATCCGTATTTTTTTCGTATCTTGCAATTAGTTATTTGAAATGCGGTATTTGAGCACAAAAAGCTGAAAATAAACCGTTACCTTCTCGTTACCTATTCTCCTATATGAAAGTTGTAACGACCCGATAAATCGAATCATTACAGCTTTTTAATCCCGTTCCTGCGAGGTTTCCTCTTTTCTTTATATCGGCTTCCGGGTCGGTCGGGAGCCTATTTTTTCGAATCGACCCGCATTTCGACCGAGGCGCCCGACCATTGGTTGATCTCCCGCTTTTCGGTGCGCAGGCGGCGTCCGGCATAGGAGATCCTCACCTCGATCCCGAAGGGCCTGGTCGCGTCGATTTCGTTGTCCGCGGGCAGCGTGTGGGGGATTATATATAGGTAGAGCACGAGGTGGTCGCACGGCATGGTTTGCAGCGCGGCCGTGCGGTCCGCGGCGATGTCTGCGGGGCGTTCGGTGAGGTTCGAGCCGACGTCGGCCACGGTCGATGCCGACGAGGCGAATCCGATGCGCCGGCCGGCGGCGTCGAAACAGCCGCACATCAGCGCCGCATTGTACCGCCACCACCCTTCGTAGCGGCTCGTGACTTCGATTGTAAATCCTTTTTCGTCCATGTTCTGTCGGGGCCGCGCGGGCCGGATACGGCGCCGGATCGGTTCGGCGGGCCGTGCGCGGACTATTTTTCCGTAAAAATAATACAACTGTCGTGCAACGCCAAATTTATTTGCGCCCCGCCGGGCCGGGAACGCTAAAACTCGCGGTTTTCTTTGCAAATGTCTTATTTTTTCGTAACTTTGCGCACTAAATGTGTGTAAATGGAGGTAGCTCAACGATATTCGATTGCCTGGAAAGGGCTGAAAAACGGTCGTCACGACTTCCGTTTCGAGGTCGACAAGGCGTTGTTCGAAGCCTTCGAAAGCACGGAGATCAAGGACGGACGGTGTGAGGTCTCGGTCGGTGTGGACCGCTCGGAGAAGCAGCTCACGCTCGATGTCGGGATCACGGGCCATGTCGTCGTCGAATGCGACCGATGCCTGGAGGACTGCCGTGTGCCCATTGATTTCGAGGGGCAGCTGGTGGTGAAATTCTCCGACGAGGTGCACGAATACGACGGCGAGGTGATGTGGATGCTGCCGGGCGAGGACCGCGTGGAACTTGCGCAGTACATCTACGAAAGCATCGTGCTGTCGCTGCCCTACCAGCGGGTGCATCCCGAGGGGGAGTGCAACCCAGAGATGCTCGAACGCTTCCGGATCGTTTCCGACCGGGAGTTCGCGTCGATCGAGGCTGCGGCCGAAGGCGCCGGGGAGCGCGGCGGGGGCGAATGGGCCAAGCTGGCCGCCCTGCGCGAGCGGATGGAGGCCGAAGGCGCGGACGGCGAAGAAGGCGAAGGCGGCGAAGAACCCGGCGGCGCGAAATAAACACGGATAAAGATACGTTTAAACTTATAAATTATATTTAAAAATGGCACATCCTAAACACAAAGTCTCGTCGACGCGACGCGATAAGCGCAGAACCAACTACAAGGCTACCGTTCCGACGGTGGTTACCTGCTCGAACTGCGGCGCAGCGGTGCTCTATCACCGTGTATGCCCCGAGTGCGGCTTCTATCGCGGAAAGCTCGCCATCGAGAAGAAAGCTGCCGAATAATTCCGGCGCTCAAAAGAGTGCATCCCCGCGGGGAGTGCCTCTTTTTTAATTTATGAAGGTTCCCTTCCGGCTGCCTGAATCCCCGGTCGTGCATGTTTTCCGGGGGCGGGTCGGGAGCGGGACAGGATATCAACCAACACTCGTACGAGTATGATAAAGATTGGCGTAGATGCCATGGGCGGCGATTATGCACCCGAAGCGGCTGTCAAGGGAGCCGTCATGGCGCTCGATGCGATCGGGTCGGACAGCCGTATCGTGCTGTTCGGCGACGAAGAGAAAATTAAGTCCGTGCTCGCTTCGGAGGGATGTCCCGCCGAGCGGTTCGGAATCGTAGCGACCACCGAGGTGATCGAGATGGGCGACCATCCGGCCAAGGCTTTCCAGGCCAAGGCGGATTCGAGCATCACGGTCGGGTTTGGCTACCTGGCCAAGGGAGCTGTCGACGGTTTTGCGAGCGCAGGTTCGACCGGCGCCATGATGGTCGGTTCGATGTATGCCGTCAAACCGATCGAGGGTGTCGTGCGTCCCACGATTTCATCCATCGTTCCCACCATCGCAGGGCGTCCTGCGCTGCTGCTGGACGTGGGCCTGAATGTGGACTGCAAGCCCGAGGTGCTGGCGCAGTACGGCCTGATCGGCTCGATTTACGCCGAGGCGGTGCTGGGCATCGAGCGTCCGCGCGTGGCGGTGCTCAACATCGGCGAGGAGGAGACCAAGGGCAACGCCCAGACCAAAGCCACCTACGAACTGCTGAAGGCGGAGAGCCGGATCAATTTCGTGGGCAATGTCGAGGGTTCCTATCTCTTTTCGGGCAAGGTCGCCGATGTGATCGTCTGCGACGGATTCGTCGGCAACACGGCGCTGAAAATGGCCGAGGGCCTCTACCGCATCAACACGGCCTTGGGCTGCCGCAATGCCTTCTGGGACGCCATGAATTACGAAAACGTGGGCGGAACACCCGTCCTGGGCGTCAACGCGCCCGTTATCATCGGTCACGGATGCTCTTCGCCCCAGGCGATCCGGAGCATGATCCTTTCGACCGAACAGGTCATCAAGGCCGATCTGACAGCGAAACTGCAACGTGCGTTTCAAAATTAACCAAAACACGAAAAGCCAAAGCTAATGGGTAAGATAACAGCAGCTATTACGGGTGTGGGACAGTACCTTCCGGAATATATCCTCACCAACGACGAATTGAGCCGGATGGTCGACACCAACGACGAGTGGATCATGTCGCATACGGGTATCAAGACGCGCCATATCCTCAAGGGCGAGGGTATCGGCAGCTCCTACATGGGCGCCCGTGCGGTCATCAATTTGTTGGATAAGACGGGGGTGGACCCCATGGAGATCGACGTGGTGATCTGCGCCACGGTGACCCCCGACATGTTCTTCCCCTCGACGGGTAACCTGATCGCCGACCAGGCTGGTTGCAAGAACGCCTTTGCGTTCGATGTTTCGGCAGCTTGCAGCGGCTTCCTGTTCGCCCTGACCACCGGCGCGAAGTTCATCGAGGCCGGCACGAGCAAGAAGGTCATCGTCGTGGGCGCCGACAAGATGTCGTCGATCGTCGACTATACCGACCGTTCGACCTGCCCGCTCTTCGGCGACGCTGCCGCCGCCGTGCTGCTGGAAGCCAATACCGAAGGTTTCGGAGTCGTGGATTCGATCCTGCATTCCGACGGCTCGGGCGAGATGCAGCTCTACATGAAGGCGGGCGGTTCGCGCTACCCGGCTTCGGTCGAAACCGTGCAGAACAACTGGCACACGATCATGTGGGACGGCCACGCCGTGTTCAAGGCTGCCGTGTCGAAGATGTCCGACGTTTCGGTGGAGATGATGGAGCGTCACAACCTCAAGGGCGAGGATATCCGTTTCCTGGTTCCCCATCAGGCCAACCTGCGCATCATCGACGCCACGGCGCGCCGTATGGGCATCACGCAGGACAAGTGCATGATCAACATCGACCGCAACGGTAATACCACGGCCGCCACGATTCCTTCGTGTCTTTGCGACTACGAGAGCCAGTTGCGCAAGGGCGACAACCTCATTCTGTCGGCTTTCGGCGGCGGATATACCTGGGGTGCGACCTATGTGAAGTGGGCCTACGACGGCCTGAAGGCATAAGCGGGGCGATCCCCGGCAAAAGGCGGAAACCGATGTTTCCGCCTTTTTTTGTTCGTTTTCGCGGAATTTTTTTATCTTTGGAGCCGTAACGCCCCTTTTATATCAGTAGGCGGTTTTACGGAATCTTGTACGGTTCTGTTTTGCAACCCATTCGACTTTTTCGTATCTTTGTTGAGCTAAACCCATTGCCGATGAACCGTCTGAACCGTATTTTTCACAACAAACAGATCAAACTGTTTTGGTTCCTGCGGAGTTTCGCGCGTTACCTTACGCCGAAACGGTTGTTGCAGTCCCGTCTGGACCGGGTACTCGCCGAGGCGGAACGCCGCCCCGACTGGGAGTACATCTGTCGGCGGGCGGATTATTACAACAAACTGTCGCCTGCGCCTGCGACCCCCCCCCGCGAAGGGCTGCGTCCGTTAGGCGACCACAAGTTCCGTCGGGGCGTCAAGACGGCCTATTTCTTCGATACCTACGAGTTCACCCGCTGGTTCAGCGACCGCCTGCTGTGGAATACCGTTCCCGGGGACGTGACGACGGTTCCCGACGTGCCGTCGATCGTCAAGAGCAGGCCGATCTGCGGCGACAACGCCAATTCGGTGCTGCTGAACCTCGACAAGGTTCGCCATTTCATCTTCCTGCGGGACGACATTCCGTTCCGGAAGAAGTCGGACAAGGCGATTTTCCGGCTGGCGATCACGCGGCGTCCCCACCGCGAACGTTTCATGCGCATGTATTTCGGTTCGGAGTGCTGCGATGCCGGCATCTCGACGCCCCGTCCCGAATATCCCCCGGAGTGGACCAAACCCCATATTTCGATGTACGACCACCTGAACTACAAGTTCATTCTGGCGATCGAGGGCTACGACGTGGCGACGAACCTCAAGTGGATCATGTCGTCGAACTCGCTGGCCGTGATGCCCCGTCCGACCTACGAGACGTGGTTCATGGAGGGCACGCTCATCCCCGGTTACCACTACGTCGAGATCCGGCCCGACTATTCCGACCTCGAAGAGCGGATGCGCTACTACATCGAGCATCCGAACGAGGCCGAGGCGATCATCGCGCATGCGCACGAATACGTCGCGCAGTTCCGCGACCGCCGGCGCGAAAAGATCATTTCACTGCTGGTCTTGCAGAATTATTTCCGGCGCACCGGGCAGCGCTGATTCCCGGCATTTCAGTTTCCTTTCGGATTCGGGCCGTAATTTCGCCCGTCTGAAAGACGGGTTTCGGAGGGCGGTGGCGGGCCGCGGGTTTCAAGACCGGATTTTCGCCCCTCCCCCTGTCCCGAGAAACGAGAAAAAGGAGTGTATTATGAAGATACTCATTGTTGAAGACGAACCCTCCCTGCGGGAGATCATGGTCCGGACGCTGACCCGGGAGCAGTACGTCGTCGAGCAGGCCGCCGATTACGCCGCGGCGCTCGACAAGATCGCCGCATACGACTACGACTGCATCCTGCTGGACATCATGCTGCCCGGCGGCAGCGGCCTGCGGCTGCTCGAAGAGCTGAAGAGGCGTCGCAGCCCGGCTGCGGTGATCATCATTTCGGCCCGCGATTCCCTCGACGACAAGATCGAGGGGTTGGAACTCGGCGCCGACGACTACCTTTCCAAGCCGTTCCACCTGGCGGAATTGAGCGCCCGCATCCGCAGCGTCCTGCGCCGTCACCAGCGCGGCGGTTACGAGAGCCTCGACGCGGGCAACGTGCGCCTGTGGCCCGACAGCCGCCGGGTCGAGGTGGCGGGCCGCGAGGTGGAGCTGCTGCGCAAGGAGTACGACATCCTCCACTACTTCATGTCCCGCCCCAACCACACGGTCGACAAGACCGCGCTGGCCGAAGGGGTCTGGGGCGACCATATCGACCAGGCCGACAATTTCGATTTCGTCTATGCGCAGATGAAGAACCTGCGCCGCAAGCTCCACGATGCGGGCGCCGACATCGAGATCCGCGCAGTCTACGGCTTCGGCTATAAACTCGTACAGCCGTGAAACTGGTTTACCGCATCCTGCTGCACCTTTCGTGGGCGCTGTCGCTGCTTCTGGCGGCATGGGCCGTGTTGTTTTATTTCACGCTGATCGACGAGATCAACGACGAGGTGGACGACGCGCTCGAAGCTCGTGCCGAAGTGATCGTCAAGCGGGTTCTGGCCGGACGGGAGCTTCCCGTTCCGGCGGACGAGGGCAACAACGGCTATTTCCTGCACGAAGTGTCGCCCCAATATGCCGCCGCACAGCACCACGAACGCTATTCCGACGAGGAGATTTTCATTCCCGAACGCGACGACAAGGAGCCGGCCCGCGTGCTGCGCAAGGTGTTCCGCGACGGCGCGGGGCAATGGCGCGAACTGACGGTGATGACTCCGACCATCGAGAAGGACGACCTCCGGGAGTCGATTCTCCGGTGGATGGTCTGCCTCTACCTCTTCCTGCTGCTGATGATCCTGCTGGTCACGGTCATCGTGCTCTACCGCACGATGCGGCCGCTCTACGCCCTGCTGCGGTGGCTCGACGGTTACACCGTGGGGGCGCGGAATGCGCCGCTGGCCGTCGAGACCTCCGTCACGGAGTTCCGGAAACTCAACGATGCCGCGCGCCGCTATGCCGAGCGGGCCGAGTCGTCGTTCGAGCGGCAGAAACAGTTCATCGGCAACGCCTCGCACGAGATGCAGACTCCGCTGGCGGTCTGCCGCAACCGGTTGGAAATGCTGGTCGACGATGCGCATGCGCTCACCGGGGAGCAGTTGGGCGAGATCGCCAAGGTGCAGCGGACGCTGGACTACCTCGTGCGGCTCAACCGTTCGCTGCTGCTGCTGTCGAAGATCGACAACGGCCAGTTCCCCGAGGCCGAAGAGGTCGACGTGAACGCACTGGTGCGCCGCACGGCCGAGGACATGGAGGAGATTTACGCCTACCGCAGCATGCGCTTTGCGCTCGTGGACGAGGGGCCGCTCACGGCGCGGATGAATCCGTCGCTGGCCGGGAGCGTGGTCGCCAACCTGCTGAAAAACGCATTCGTTCACGGCGACGAGGGCGGCGAGGTGACGGTGCGCGTCGCTCCGCGTCGCTTCACGGTCTGCAACAGCGGTGCGGGCGGTCCGCTCGACGCCGGGCGTATCTTCGACCGGTTCTATCAGGGAACGAAGAAGGAGGGTTCTACGGGGCTGGGCCTTGCCGTGGTCGACGCAGTCTGCCGTCTCTACGGGTTGAAGGTGTCCTATTCTTATAAGGAGGGGCGGCATTGCTTCGCGGTCGATTTCCCGGCGTGAAAAAAATGCAGGAAATCCGCTTTTTTCAGATTCGTTTCAGTTTCGGGCCGCAACTTTGCAGTACGAAATTCAATTAAAACACTACGATTATGAAAAAGTTCACGATTCTTCTCGCTTCGCTGGCCGTCATGGCCTCTTCGGTTCCCGCTTTCGCCGGTAAAGACCGGATCATCACCGTCGGCGAACTTCCCGCCGTTGCGCAACAGTTCGTCCAGACCCACTTCAAGGCTGTCGAGGTCTCCTACGCCAAAGTCGACGAGGAGCTGTTCGACAAGGATTACAAGGTGGTCTTCGTCAACGGCTCGAAGGTCGAGTTCGCCAAGGACGGAGCGTGGAAGGAGGTCGACTGCAAGTACGGCGAGGTTCCCGCAGCCATCGTTCCGCAGCAGATCCGCGACTATGTCGCCAAGAACTTCGCAGGCCGCAAGATCGTCTCGATCGACCGCGACAAGCGCGACTGGGAGGTGAAGCTCGACAACGGTCTCGACCTGAAATTCGACCTTCAGTTCCGCCTGATCGAGATCGACGACTGATCCGCATTCCGCTGAAAACCATCCGACGGCGCCCGAATACGTATTCGGACGCCGTCTATTTTGTTTTATAATGTCTCGCCATTTCGATATAAAATAATTTGATGACTATTTTGATACAAATCACGAAAAACTATTGTATATTTGTATCACGAACGATGATAAACCGCAAACTTAAAACAATACAGTTATGTTAAGCAAGAAATTACACGAAGCGATGAACGCGCAGATCAATGCCGAGCTTTGGTCGGCCTATCTCTATCTTTCGATGTCGATGGACGCCGAGGCCAAGGGGCTGAAGGGTGTCGCCAACTGGTTCTACGTACAGTTCCAGGAGGAGCAGGACCATGCGCGGATCTTTATGAACTACATTCTCTCGCGCGACGCCGAGGTGAAGCTGCTCCCGATCGAGGAGGTGCGCACTGCTTGGACTTCGCCGCTGGAGATGTTCCAGGACACGCTGGTCCATGAGAAGGAGGTTACGGCCATGATCAACAATCTGGCCGCCATCGCCGCCGAGGACAAGGATTACGCTTCGTCGAACATGCTCGTCTGGTTCGTCGACGAGCAGGTCGAGGAGGAGGAGTCGGCACGCGAGATGATCACCGCCTGCGAGGCCGTCGAAGGCAACAAGTTCGGGCTGTACATGCTCGACAAGGAGCTGGCCGCCCGCACCTACACGCAGGCTTCGCCGCTGGCGACCGCCAACGCATAAACGAAAGTTTTTGTCATAGTTATTTATAGTGGGTCCGGCCTCCGAAAGGGGGCCGGATTTTTTGGTTAGTCGGATTATTTGACTATCTTCGCAATAGAAAATAGAAACAAAGGTTAAGACAAACCTTTATACCTACAGTAAACCGTTACCTGTTGTAGAAATACGGCAGTTTTTATGATGGTGTAATATTTGTCTGAAACTTGAGCCTTGTCCCTGCCCGTTCGGGTGGGGGACAGGCTTGGGCGTAGGAAAAACTACCGTGAAGGGCTCGCAAGGCCTACCATAAGGAGTTAGTACCTGCGTCCTTGCTTTTTTATAGGAGGACTGCCCTGCGGGCGGCGGCGTGAGAACGGACCAGGTACATGACTTGTGCGGAAGGAATGTAACCCGGTCCGGCTTTTGGGAGATTCTTCATGGAATTTCCGGACAAAGCAAAATGAGGCGTCACTGTTTGTTCGCCGGGGCGGGTTCCTTCCGCATTTTTTTATAGTCTCGTCCGGCGGCTTCGGCTTTGGACGGAATATAGGCTTGGGCGTAAGGGCAACTCACCGTGTTAAGGCTCGCGAGGCCGACCAATAGGGGTTGTACCTGCGTCCTTGCTTTTTTATAGGAGGACTGCCCTGCGGTCGGCGGTGTGAGAACAGATCGGGTTCCTGCCGCACGTCTTTTCTCCCTGCCGGCAGGAACCCGGTCAAACGAGTTCCATGCGCAGGCGCACCATGTGGCGGCACTCCACGCCGTTTTCGAAGATCGGCGTAGGGCTGTGCTTGCGGAAATAGTCTACGTCGATGCCGCAGCGGACGAATCCGCAGCGTTCGTAGAGGGCGATCTGCCCGAATCCCGAATTGCCCGTGCCGATTTCGAGCAGGCGGAACCCCGCCCGGCGGGCCGTGTCGACGGCGTGGGCCAAAAGGGCCGTGGCGATGCCCTGCCGCTGGCGGTCGGGCACGACGGCGATATTCACGACCTCGGCCGTGAAGGGCCGCGTGTGGATCAGCACGTACTGTCCGACGATCCGGCCGCCGTCGCAGGCGGCGTAGCACGTTCCGCGGCCGATGTAGTCGGCCACCGAGGCTTCGACCTCGTCGGCCAGCAGCAACAGTTCCCGCGAAGGGGTTTCGGTTTTGCGAATTTCCATATCAGAAAAGGGATAGGGCGCCCCGGAAGGTCGCCAGTACGACAATGTAACGCAGGGTCTTGCCCGCGAGCATCGCGCTGCCGGTCAGCCACACGTTGCTGCGCATCAGTCCCAGCACGATGGCGATGGCCTCGCCGATGGTGGGCAGGAAGGCGAAGAAGGCCATCAGCGCCCCGCGTCCCGAGAGGAATTTCCGCGCCCGGGCCAGTTGGCGCGTCGAGACACCCAGCCGGGTGATCCATTCGGTCTTGCCCAGCGTCCCGATCCAGTAGCAGGTCATGCCGCCGAGCGTGTTGCCCAGCGCGGCCGCGACGACGCATCCCACGGGATCAAGCCCCATGCCTGCGAGCACCACCATCACCGCCTCGGAGCTGAAAGGCAGGACGCTTCCGGCGATCAGCGCCGAGAGGAAGAGGCCCCAGTAGCCCCAGTCGATGAGAAATTCGGTGATTGTTTCCATATCTATCCGCACGGGGCTTTCGGCGGCCCGTGCAGACAAAGATAGCGATTTTTTCGGTTCCTACGCCTCCCCGGCCCAGCCGCGGATCACACGGCTGCGGACGTCGACGCCCATTTCGCGGGCGCGGGCGAGAATGCGGCGCGCCAGGGCGGCTTTCCTGTCGTCGGGCGCGTAACGGAAATAGGCTTCCGCCGCGCGGATGTGCGCTGCGTCGACGAGCGGGAATTCGCGCGTTTCGGGGATTCCGAACGCCGATGCGGGGAGTTCGCGGCGTTCTTCGACGGTGAGCCGGTCGGGAGTTTTGGTTTTCGGAGCCATGACGGTGTGGTTTTTCTTTCCGGACGGCAAAATCCGGGCCAGCGGAGCGGCGTTTGTCTGCGAGGTGGCGTGCCGACGGCGTGCGAATGGCTTTCAGGGGGCCGGGTGCAGAGCCGCCGGGCGATCCGGCTGTCGGCGGCATACCGCCCGGGACCGGCGATCCAGAGCAGCGCGAAGGCCGCGAGGCAGAGCATGTTTGATGCCTTCGTTTGGTTCTCCCAAATTGATGGATTATCTTTACGGCCGTGAATTTCAACCGCTACATAACGGAGGCCGAATTTTCGGAACTCGCCGCCTTTATCCGCCGCGAGGGCGTCGTACGGCGTTTCGCCCGCGGCGAACGCCTCTCCGGGCAGGGACTCCGCAGCCACCGCTGCGGACTGGTCGTGCAGGGCGCTTTCCGTTACGTGCACGCCGACGCCGCGGGAGAGGAGCATGTCGTGGGTTACGCCTTTGCCGGAGAGTTCGTCGGCGACTATATCTCGATGTGCGTCGATGCGCCGTCGCAGGTGACGATCGGGGCGATGTGCGGTGCCGAGGCCCTGCTTGTTCCCGGCGAACGGCTCGAAACCTTCTACCGCACCGATGCCGCCTGCGAGCGGCTGGGCCGCAGGCTGGCCGAACACATGCTGGCCGAGGTTTACGAACGTCTGCTGGACCGCTATGCCGCCTCGCCGCAGCAACGCTACGAGGCCCTGACGGAGCGTTGTCCCGACGTGTTGCAGCTCGTTCCCCTGCGGGAACTGGCCTCCTATCTGGGCGTGCGTCCCGAGACGTTGAGCCGCATCCGCCGCCGTGTCCGCTGATTTCTTGATCTGCGTCAACGTTTTTTTGGGGCGCACCCGTTAACTTTGTTTCCATGAAACGAGCGATTGTCATCGGGGCCACTTCCGGCATTGGCCGGGCGTTGGCCGAACGCCTTGCGGCCGAAGGATACCGGGTCGGCGTGACCGGGCGGCGCGAGGCGTTGCTGGAGGAGCTGGCGGCCAGCCGTCCGGGCAGCTTTTGTTACGCCGCGGCCGACATCATGGACCCTGCCGCCGCCTGTGCGGCGCTGGAACGCCTCGCCGGAGAGCTGGGCGGCATGGATTTGTGCGTGGTCAGCGCCGGAACCGGCGACCTGAATCCCGGACTGGACTATGCGCTGGAAGAGCCGGCCATCCGCACCAACGTCGTGGGCTGGACCGCGGCGGTCGACTGGGCCTACGGCCGTTTCGAGGAGCGGGGCGGCGGCCATCTGGTCGTCATCACGTCGGTCGGGGGCCTGCGCGGCGGCGGTGCGGCTCCGGCCTACAACGCCTCGAAAGCCTATCAGATCAACTATGCCGAGGGCCTGCGGCAGCGGGCTGCGAAGTCCGGACTGCCTCTCCCGGTGACCGACATCCGTCCGGGATTCGTCGCGACGGAGATGGCCAAGGGCGAGGGGCTGTTCTGGGTGATGCCCGTCGACCGGGTTGTGGAGGGGATCGTGCGGGCCATCCGCCGCCGCCGTAGCGTGGCGGTCGTCACACGCCGCTGGCAGCTGCCTGCGTGGCTGATCCGGCACATGCCGGAGTGTATTTACCGTAAAATGGGATGATGATGAACGGATGGTTTCTGGCGGCCGGAGCGTTGCTCGCCGCCGCATTCTTCGTACACGTGTTTTCGGGCAACCGCTTCTACTCGGCGGCGCGCCCCGATGCGGCAACGGCCCCTTCCGGAGCTTACGAGGCGTGGCTGATGGGCAGCTGCGGCGTTCAGATGATTTCAGTGGACCTGTTCCTCTGCGCGGCTTTTCTCTTGCTGCTGGGGACGGGCGTCCTGCCGCGCAATTTCGCGCTCGAACTCCTGCTGCTGCTGGTGTTCGGCGGCTGGTGCGTCTTCTGGCTGGTGTCGCTGCTGTGTGAAAAAGCCGGAGGGCGTCATTACCTCCGGCTGTGCCACTGGGCGTTGTTCCTCGTGCTGTTCGGTCTGGTGCTGGGCGGCATGCTCGGGTAGTCCTACTCCTCCTCTTCGTAATAGACTTTGTAGAACTTGCCCTTCTCGTCCTCGCCCTGCTCCAGCAGATTGCGGTTGCCGTGGACGTAGATGTGGAAATTGCGGTCGAGCTTGATGACGCTCTTGTACGACCGCGCCTGCTTCTTGACGGCTGAATCCGAGATGCCGAATTCGTCCTCGATGCGGATGTCGCGGTCTTGTTCGTACTCCTGGCGGAAGCGCGTGAAGCTCTCCACGACCTCCGGCTGGCGGATCACCTTCTCCGAAAAATCGTCCATCGAAAAGCTCTCCTGCTCCTGGAAATACTTCATCGTCTCGTTGAGCAGCTCGGCCTGGTCGGCCTTCGACACCTCGAACTCCTTCGAGAGGTGTTTCGTGACGTATTTCTTGCACATCGCCAGCGTGTTGTGCGTATTGTGGTAGTTGTCCTGCCGCTGGCGCACGCGCAGGAAGTCGTCGATCCAGTAGCGAGCTTCGGTGCGGTTGGTGTTGTCGACGACGAAGACCGCAAACCCCTCCTCGCGTTCCGTGTTGAAAATGACGGCTCCCTTGTCCAGCCGTTTGATGTCGATGCCTTCGCGGGCCGCGATGTGCACCCCTCCGGCCTGCTGTTCGACGTCGAGGAACGTGTCGCGCGTCTCGGACTTGAACAGCCCCAGCGCGTCGCAGCGTTCGCCGCCGAAATTGCAGTCCGAAAAGTAGGCCGTGTAAAATTCGCCGCCCTTGATCTGCGGGTGCATGCCGCTCTCGTAGAGGTGCTTGGCCAGGCTCACCGAATGTTCGAGGAGCGCCTCCGGATCGTCGAAGATCCTGCATGCGAAGTTCCAGACCTCGTTGCACCCGAGGTCGGTCTCGTGGTGGAGGTTGTAGCACTCCTCGCTCTTGAAGCCGCCGAGGAAATAGGCCGTGAGCGTGCGCATCAGCCCTTCGTCGGCGACCTGTGCCGAGAGTTCGGGCGAGACCGTCAGGGGTTCGTCCTTCGATTTGTTGCCGACGACGTGTACGGCCAGCGCTTCGATGCGCGTATCTTCGGTGTATAACATGTTCGGGATCGTTTAACGGACGACAAAGATGCGCATTTTTTGTCTCCCCGGCAAGTCCTGCGGCCGATAAAAAGGCCGGAATCCGCGGGGGACTCCGGCCTTCGGGCGTGTGGCGCGGCTTATAGGCGGGTCGCAGGCGTGATCTTCAGGCGGAACGTGTAGTCGGCGTAGGGAATCCGGTATTCGGGCAGCGGCAGCGCGCCCCACGAGTTGACGCACGCCAGTCCGTACTGCACCTTGTCGAGGCATACCGAAACGTTCTTCTGCTTTTCGACCTCGGGCGAGTGTCCCTGCCGTTTTGCGGGGCCTTCGTCGAGCGACTCCTGCGGGTAGTGAAGCGCCGAGGCGGAGAACGGAGCGTCGGAGGTCACCGTAAGACCCCGTCCGCCGATGTCCGCGAGGTGCCACCAGCGCAGGTCGCTCTTCGTGCCGGTCTCCTGCGGGCGGATGTAGGGGTGGAACTGCTCGTCGACGCTCTGGCGGTAAAGTCCCACGAAGGCCGACGATTTGCGGTCGGCGTAGTTCTCGCCCGGGCCGCGGCCGTAGTATTGCAGGCGGTCGAACGCCTCGGGCATCTCGAAGCGCATGCCGAAGCGGAACATGTCGGGAACCTCGGCCCCCGGCGTGGCGTGCAACGACTGTGCGATCGTGACGGCGCCCGTGTTGTCGACGGCGTATTCGATCTCCAGCGTGGCCTGCACCCCGGGCATTTCATAGCCGGCCTTCACCGTGACGATGCCGTCGGCCTCGGCATGGGTCAGCGTCTTGAGTTTCATCTCCGGCTGTTTCCAGACGGCCATTTTGTGTTGCAGTCCGGCGCCGAAGTCGTTGTCGGTCGGCGCGCGCCAGAAGTTGGGGCGCAGCGTGGAACCGTCGGCCAGAAAGTCGAGCCCGCGGACTTCGTAACGGGTGATGAAGCCCGTCTTGCGGCTGAAGTCGAGCCGCAGGCCGTTGCCCGCGACGATCAGGAAGTCTTTGTGGTTGTCCGCAACGAAGAGCGATTCACCTTCGGCTGCGGATTTCGCCGCGGGAGCCGTGAAGACGTATTCGCGGATCGGCAGCTGGGCGCGCGCCGCGGTGTGGCCCGCGGGCAGGATGCCTTCGGCCGTCTTGAGTTTGTAGGCCACGTCGAGCAGCAGTTCGCCCGCCGCGGGCAGCGTGGCCGGATCGTAGGGGAGCGCGATGCGCACGCGCTGCTGCGGCGCGGCTTTCAGTCCGTCGACGACGCCCCGGCGGAGGGGCGTCCCGTCGCAGAGCACCTCCCAATGGAGGTCGTAGTTTTCGAGGCCGCGGAAGAAATTTTCGTTGAGGACCTCGACCGTATTCCCCGCATCGCCGGCCCACGAGGTCCAGACCGACTGGTAGTAGTAGCGCACCTCCTCCATGTGGGGGTTCGGAATGCGGTCGGGACCGATCAGGCCGTTGTCGCAGAAGTTCTGGTCCGAGGGGTCGTAGGGGTTCCAGTCGCCTCCGTAGCCGTAGACCGTCACGCCGTTGCGCCCCTTTTTGTGCAGCGACTGGTCCACGAAATCCCAGATGAATCCGCCCTGATATTTCGGTTCGCGGCGGATCAGCTCCCAGTACTCCCTGAATCCGCCCATCGAGTTGCCCATGGCGTGGGCGTATTCGCACTGGATCAGCGGTTTGGCGGGATTCTCGGCGAGGTATTTCTCACACCGCTCGTAGCCCCAGTACATCGGGCAGATAATGTCCGTGTTGCGGCTGCCGGGCGAATAGACGGCCCGTTCGTGGTGAATCGGCCGCGAGGGGTCGTAAGCCTTGATCCAGTCGTAGCAGGCGTCGAAGTTCGGCCCGTCGCCCGCTTCGTTGCCCAGCGACCAGATGATGACCGACGGATGGTTGATGCTGCGCTGCACGTTGCGTTCGTTGCGCTCCAGATGCGCCTTGGCGTAGAGCGGATTCTTGGCCAGCGTCTTTTCGCCGTAACCCATGCCGTGCGACTCGATATTGGCCTCGGCCACGACGTAGAGTCCGTATTGGTCGCAGAGCGAGTACCAGCGGGCGTCGTCGGGGTAGTGGCACGTGCGCACGGCGTTGATGTTGTTCTCCTTCATGATGCGGATGTCCTCCAGCATGCGCCCCTCGGAGACGTAATAGCCGTAGTCGGGGTCCATCTCATGCCGGTTGGCGCCCTTGATCAGCACCGGCCGGCCGTTGACGAGCAGCTGCCCGCCCTCGATCTTCACGTCGCGGAATCCGATCCGGAGCGGAATGACCTCGATCACTTCGCCCGCCGGCGCGCGGAGCGTCGCCGTCAGTCCGTACAGCACGGGCGTCTCGGCGCTCCACAGGGCGACTTTCCCGGCGTCGAGCGTGCAGCGCTCCTCGTCTTTCGTGACGCGCAGCTGCTGCGACGCGACGCTGCGCCCTTGGGCGTCGGTGAGCGCCAGTTCGACGCTGCATCCCCGCGCCTGCCTGGGGAAGAAGGCTTTGACGGCTACCGTTCCCGCGGTGTAGTCGGCCGAAGGCGCGGCGTCGACCTGAATGTCCGTAATTTGCCGTTTGTCGCGCGCGTAGAGGTAGCAGTCGCGGCCCACGCCCGAAAGGCGGAAGAAGTCCTGATCTTCGAGGTATGTGCCGTCGCACCAGCGGAAGACCTGGAACGCGATGAGATTCCGGCCGGGTTTCACGTAGGGCGTCAGGTCGAACTCGGCCTCCAGCTTGCTGTCCTCGCTGTAACCCACATAGCGGCCGTTGACCCAGAGGTAGATGTTCGACGTCACCGAGCCGAAATGCGCGACGATCTGCCTGCCGGCCCATGCCGCGGGGATGTCGACCGTACGGCGGTAGGAACCCACGTGGTTCTGCTCGACGGGAACGTGCGGCGGATCGTTTTTGAACCAGCCCCGCCAGGCGTAACCGACGTTGAGGTAGACCGGATCGCCGTATCCGTTCAGCTCCCAGAGTCCCGGCACGGGCATGTCGTTCCAGCCTTTGTCGTTGTAGCCGACGCGGAAAAAGTCCGTCGGTCGCTGGTCGGCGTCGCGCACCCAGTTGAATTTCCAGTTTCCGTTCAGCGTGACGAACCGCTCCGAGAGGGTCTTGTCGCCCGTTTGTGCGGCTTCCGGCGATTCGTACGCGAACCAGGAGCCATGCATCGGCATTCGGTTCACGGCATTCACGCCGGCGTCCTGCCATTCGTTGCTCTGCGCGCCGGCCGTCAGCGCCGTCGCCGCGGCCAGCCAGCATAAGAGGATTTTCTTCATCGGTTATCTCTGTTTTTAAGGTTTAGGCATAGTCTGCCGAAGCGGTTTCCGCTGTGCCGGATGTCCGGCGCGGTCCGATCGGTTAAATTTCGGAAAAATGTCGGGAAACTCCAAATATGGCGGCTGAAAAAGACGACAGCCGTATTGTTCCGGTGCATTTTTGCCGGGTGACGGTTATTTTCCGATGCAGACATTGAAACCTCCTGGGACACCGCCACCTTATCACTGTCATCCATTATGTTCAGCACCCGGAACTTCCGTCCGCATTCCATGACATCACCAACAAAATCCAGAGGCCATGTCGTATTGGGTTAGGAGGGCTGTTCCAAAGGTGTCTTGACCCTTGCCGGAAGGCGTTTCTTCAAACGGACACGTTTCTCGTAGTGCATATTCTTGTACACACGGTAAACCTTCTTGTGGCTCCAATTCTTTCCTTCACGCCTGAGACGTTTGAATATCTTCCAGAATCCGTCTCCGTATTGAGCTGCTGTCCTTATCGCTTCTTCAACTTCAGTATCATCTCGCTTCTCCTGATAATAGTAATACGAACGGTGGATCTCCATCAGCTTGCACGCCCGAGCAATGCTCAATTCGTATTCCTCAACAATCTCGACTGCTATCTGTTTCTTTATCTCGGGCTCTAGAGTTTTTTTTCAATAACATCCCTCAATATCCGGTTATCCAATGCAAGGTCTGCGTAGATCTGCTTCAGCTTCCGGTTCTCCTCCTCCAGTTCCTTCAATCTCCTGACCTGACTCACATCCATACCGCTGTATTTTGACTTCCAGTTATACAAGGTAGCCCGAGTTACCCCATGTCCCCGTGCGACTACTTCTGCGGATATTTCGCTTTCCAGTTCTTTGACGGCTTTCACCATCTCGCTCTCGCTGTGAACACTCTTTTTCATTTAGTTCTCCTTCGACAAAGTTATCGTTTTTTGTCTAATAAAGAACTGTCTGGTTTTTAGGGAAGTTTACAAAAGGGGAAGTTTACATGGCATTCATATCCTCTTTCTATTTTTGTTTTTTTATTTGCCCAAAAACTCTTTGAGAGTTAACGATTTAAGACCAAGCCCAACAGCACGAGAACGAAGCATATTATCTGACGTAAGCAGAATCGGATTGCATCCTTCTTGTTTGTGTTTCAGCGCTACAGAGAGAATCTTGCAGTCTGGATTTGATGCATTAAAACCATTGGGGAGCAATGATGTGTCCGCATCTTCCATCTTGGAGAAATTCTGTTCAAATGCACGGCATATGTTCTTAGCTGCGTTGCTCAGAGCTTGTTTGTCAACGCTTTCCTTTAACTTGAGCTTATCCAGCTCTTCAAGTACTGTTGCGGGGATAATCACCTTGTATTGAGAACCGATTTTTGAAATAATATCTGGACACTTGACAAACACATTTGTATCTATGATATATATGTTTTCCATGCCTTCTACAAATTCTGTTCTCTTGCGCTCGAACTTGGACAGATCTACTTTGCCTACCACTGTAACTCCAATATCTCCAGCTGTCAATCGTTTCGGCTCATGCTCTCCAAATTCTACAAATTGTTCTTCGTGAGCCTTGAGAATATACTTTCTGACATCATCTGACATCTGCCGTTGCAGCATTGTAGAATCAGCCACAATGATTGTATTCAATCTTGCTCTTGATGTTGCGACATTGAATAGTTTTGGGTCTAACGAATAGGGAAGAGATGCATTCGGAATAAAGAATATGCAATAGTCCACCGTTAAGCCTTGTACTCTATCAACTGTTTCTATCTTAATTGTGTCAGGCAAACTTGCACCTTTCCAATTAAGAATGAAGTATTTTTGTAACTCCCTAATAGAGTCTTTGAATTTTGATAGGACAGCAATTCCACTGCGAGGTGATAGCTCATATATCTTTTGTACGACATCAATGATTTGTTCAAAAGCATTAATCGGAGCCTTTTTCCCCGTTTCAAGTTCTAAATCTATAATATTTGGACCACCTTTGGGGTTTATAAATGGCAATTGAATAGGGACATCTACGATTTTCGAGACAGACCTCAAGTTGTTATTGTAGAAAACACCTGTACTATCAGCAGCCCTCGGCATTAACCTAAATGTATCGCAGAGAAGGTACGAATCAAGTTTTTGCGTATTACATAATGTGTCAAAGCCATTAATTATTTGACTCCAATCTTTATCACTAATAATATCGTCGTTTATTGCAACAATAGGTGATAACTGTTTCTGATCACCAATCCAAACCACTTGTTTGCCCAATTTGAATGCTGCTGCTATCATAGGAAGCAGAGCCTGGCTCGCCTCATCTATAAGTACGTAGTCAAAAGGAATCTCTGCGAGAGTCGTTGCCCAGGTACTTGAAACATAGAAAGAAGCAAGAGATAAATACCCAGAACAGGCATCACATTTGTTCTCTTTAATAGGGACAAGGCATGGAAGTTCGCGTTTCTCATCAATTGTCATGCTTGACTTCGACACCTTCCCGGCAACAATATAATCTTTAAGATCTTCTTTCTTTGCCAGCTCCATCAGCGCTTGATTCGTTAATGCAGTAACAAGAACGCTCTTTCCCTGCTTCAATAATGTTGCGGCATATTGTGCCAATCTGTATGTTTTTCCGGTACCCGGAGGGCCCTGTATTGCCACACAGTTGTTTTTATCAAAGACACCCGCAAGAATAGCGGGAAGATCAGTATCAGACGCAAGCGGTGTTGGATTCCAAAGCGGATCGGTAGCATCAAAATCTAATACCTTGTTGACATTCTTAATTGACTCATCAGCTACAATGTCCTTCAGGTTATATAAATACTGAAGAGGTGGATCTTTAGGACCGAACGCAATTATTGGCATCTCTTTTGGGAGAACATCTGCAAATTCTATAGAAAGATTTTTTATACCAATAAGGCAGAAATCCTCCTCTGTAGCCTTTGCAATCCAAGCGCAATACGCGTCAGAATAATCTCTTTGGTAATCTTTTCTTAAGTCCAACCAAGAATAATCACCCCAATTCTTGAAACTGCCCATTTCTCCTGTTAGGTAGCAGGCTGTCCAGAAGGAGTTCTTTCGAGGCATATTATCGGAATTCCTCACCTTAAAGACAGCGGTACCATTATCTTGGAGTTTTTGAAATTTTCCGACAAAGACATTTCCACGCGATTTTAAAACAAGTGCTTTTGTCCGGACGACTTGTTCAAAATCCCGTATTTGAGCATTTATCTCAGTGTCTAAAAAATTAGTGTATGATTCTCTTGTGTAGTACATAACTATAAATCATCATCTGATGTCGCACTTTGCGTGCCGATATTTCTCTTGTAAATATATCTTATTGATTCGGCCCTGCTTGATATATTAAAGCTGTCGAAATTGAATTGGATGTTATTGAAATAGTGAAGTGCATCGGCTAACTTCTCAATCTTGTCGTCTGATTCAAGGTTCTTACTGCTGAAGGTAATGGATACTTTTGTCTGATCTTTGAGGAGGTCGAGTACCGGAATGCGTTTGAAATCAAGACCATCATAGATAAACAACTGAGCCTTGTCTCTAATCAAATACAGGTATTCAGTTGGATTAACCATAAATTTATCACCTTGATATTTAAAGCTCTTCAGCACAATAGGCTCTGAACCATTTTCAGTGGTAATGACATTGCAAGAGTAACAATATGGCTGACCATCCTCACCCATTTCGCCGAAACCATATGGATATCCCCAGTCCGGATAAGCTCTCATAAGTGCTTGCTGAGCTTCTAATTGGGCCTGTATCATTTCCTGTTTAGAGAGTTTTGAGTCTTCACCCTTTTGCATTGTGGCATCTTCATCCTCATCATCCCGGTTCCTCGCAATTTCTTCTTCCAAAAGGCTATTCTGATTTCGCAGCTTCTCTACTTCTGACATCAAATCATTTACACTCGCTCTTGAAATCAAAAATATTTCCCTCCAATCATCTTTTGTGAACAGAGCGGTTTTAAGCGAGTAAACATCTGCGAGGACGACTTCCGGTTCTACATCCTTATTGATGTATATATGACCGGAAGTATTGAACACAGTATAATTGTTCTGTTTTCCTTTAAAATAGTAATCCCCTAAATAAACACCTCGATAAGGCATCTCACCATCGTATAAGTAGATGCGCGTCGTTTTGTTCGCTTTCCAGGTAATGTACTTTTCATCAGTCCATTCCTTCGCAGACGAATAATCGTCTTCGTTATTGGTCATGTGAACATTGATTTTGCCGAATAACAATTTCAAGACTTCTACCTTGTTGTTCTCTGAAATCGGCAATTGTGACGATGCCTTGACCCATGAAAGGATGGTGCTAATTATGGACGAAGAAGATATATTCCAAATATCCTCGAACTTGTTCTCACTGAATGACTTGCGTCTTTTAATTTCGTCACTTGTTTCATTGTGTACGCCAAGAGTTGTTAAGAACGACTTTTTCTCGTCAGTATCAGCCCACTGCGCAATAAAAGGCTGTATTCGTTCCGCTGGAAGTGTATAATCATCGCAGTCAATGTATCTTCCAGCCACCTTACCAAAAGAATAGGAAATATATGGATCATTAATGAACGAACGGAGAATTTCTCCTACTTTAAGTTTGAAGCATTTTTCAAGAATCTCTTTGAATATCTGAGTATTCGAGGAGTCAATAAACTTCCTAGAGACAGTATCTAACGTGATAGAACCAATATGTCTGTAGAAAAGCATCATAAAACAATATTGATCTGACGTGTACCGTGCATTATAATACTGAGAAAGATATGAGACAAGTTCGGTCTTAACCCATGACGATTCAGCTTCATTTTGTGCAAATACTTTTTCGTATCCAGCAATAGATTTGAATTTATCAGTGATCATTGCAAGTTTTGACGAATTGGTATGAGAAGGCAAAATTGAGGACAAGGAGAAAGTGTACTTAACTCCATTGACATCAACAGAAAAATCATCTTTCAAAGTAATTTTTGAGAGAGGAATGCCATCGACCTTAATAATTGACTTAAGATGCTGACAAGAGGCAGTACTTTCTGTTGCAATTTTGATTGTTCGATAGTGCTCGCCATCAGAAGGGTATGACACAGTACTGCTCAAATCAAACGAGCCGTATGCTTTTACAAAAATTTCTTTTGTCGCATAATCTTCTTGCTCGACAACAGGAAGGATATTCGGCACTCTTTTCCTAATCAAACTTTGAGTGAAAGCATGACGCCAGCTTTGTTTAAACGTCTGATATACAGAGTATACATCTGTTTTAGTTAATATTGTGTCAATATTGTTCTCAACAATAGATGTATAGATGTTTTCACTACCGATGAGGAAAGATGCAAAGGATGAGCTATACTCTTCTTGGGCAATCATGTAATCTTTCAGCCACACAGGCAATGTACTGCTGAATGCACACATCTTGAATAGAGGGGTGAAGACGCCTTGCGCATTTTTGAAAATTGCCCATTTCTTTCTCGTTTCATCACCAATACCCTCAAATTGCTTAGTAGCATGGAACAACCTTAGACGATCCGAATGTGATAGTATCGAGGTGTTTGATAATCTTATCCTTTCGAACAACTTCTGCTCATCCTGCTTTTTCAAATAGTCTTTGAGAGGATGGTGCTCAATCACCGTGTCTGTACATTTGAAACCGAGTTGAATGAGAATATCTTTGATGGCCAATGTTTTTTCAGTAATCAGGATTACCTTACTATTGTTTATGGCCGTACTATATGAAACCCATTTGTTTTCAAGTAGAATAGACGGAATGCTTGGTATGAGTCGGATTGTATCTTCTGTCTTTGTCAACCATTCCCAGAAACTCTTTCTTTCATCATCAGAGGCTGCACTTATCCAAGTAAGAACGCGTTCTGCATTACCCTGAATAATTTTTATGACATCAGTTGTAGTTGTCTTCTCAATTTTGAATATTGAGCGTTTCAATATATCCGTATTAAGGTTCGGATGAGGCAATCGTTTTGTGGTGCAAATTATTGAGTAGTAATTATCATATCCAAGAGTCTCCGCAAGCGAGGATTCATCCAAGATAATACCTAAAACATCCGATTTTTCTCCTTTGTCATTGATGATGAATTTCGATTCGGAAAGCGCTTTGGTGTATCCATTGTTGAAGGAGTCAATCAGTGCAAAGGTGTCTTGACTGGTTGATTCAAACTCTTTTTGAGGCAGTAAATTCAAATAATTAGGTTCATCAATTGATGCTGATTCCTCGACCATTGAGACGATGGCTTTTCCAATATTGAAAAAAAGGAAATGATTCCACGGGTTGTCGCTTTGCACACCCTCACGATCAGATTTTGGGATAAAATCTGCATTAATAAAGAACGGGAAGGTAAACCTATGCTCATTCATCGGAAGATATGCATAGAGAGAAAGAGCGTCATTTGACGGACGGATATGTCCTTCTTCATCAAGAGGAATGGCAAAGGAGATTTCTGTATCTGCTGTAGAAGCAATTCTGTCCGGTATGCCGGGAACTTCAGATTGTTCATTGCCATTGGAATCAAGTCTTACGAAATAATTCTCAATATCTCCATGAATGTTTGTCCGTTCTTTTCGCTTGATATTCACATTGGCGGCTTTAAATGCCTCGTCACTCACTCCAATACCTGCCTTTGTGAATATCTTGTAATTCTCGTTCAACTTATCCTTGTCAAACGAATTAACCAATGATATGTATTCTCCATTTTCAGAGATATTCTTTTGAATGGTCCGGCAATCATCTCCTTGCATCAGTTGGATTCGATTCGTCCTACGTAAGAACAGCATGAAACGTGGTTCATAGAATACCTCGGCAATCGCTTGGGCGTATTCTGACAATGTCTTCTCGTCCATCTGAAGAGCGATGCAGACATTCTCTCTTTCGCTCCAAATGGTATTGTATTTATCAATATCTGGAATATTTGACCAAACGGGCAGCAATTGCCACGGAATATCTTTTACGCCTTTGAACTCCCTTCTGAATTTTTCAAATTTATGAATGAATTCTTTCTGCTTGACAGGGTCGTTTTCAATATCATTCACCAAGAAATAGAAACGGTCGAAATCATTGTATATATCCAAACTCTTATCAAAACCGAATCGATAGCCGGAGCTTTGGATATAAACAGACTCGGAGTTGGTGAATACGGATTTGAAACCAATTCCTTTATAGCCGGTTTTCTTCTTATTGGCAGATTTTGTACTCTGGGCAGCAGATGTTATTGATTCAAAATCATGCTTGTTAAATGAATAGCCATCGTGGGTCAATAAGAAGTATTTGCCTTCGAGTTGCAGTTTCACCTTTACGCCATTCTGAGCAGCAGCATCATCTGCATTTTGAAGAAGCTCAAAAAACATTCTCTTTTTACTTGAATACAGGTTCTGTCCAACCTCTTCAAGAAGATTGGCGACACTCGTGTTTGTATTCGGGCTGGTGTGCTGCTTAAATGACAAAAGAACAGACTCTTGATAGGGGTTCTTCACCAACTGAAGATCTGGGGAGGAAACAGAAAATAGGTAAGGCGTCCCTTCCTTTCGCCTAAAATCAGCATTCGGTAATGAAATGTCAGTTTTATAGTACTCGCCTTCAAAGAGAAGGTTACGTAGCCTATTATCTGCTCGTACCAGGATGTTCTTACCATTGATCGGGTCGACGAGTAATTTACCATTTACCTCGCTGTCGGAATCAGAAAACGTGATTAATTCAGTAAAGAAATACCCGTCGTTGATGGATATGACCTTTCCGATAAAAGTCTTTGTTTGGATGTCCATCGTTTTGAGGAGATCCATTAAGGATAGGGAGTAAAGGCTGTCGTCGTATCTGTCCTTTATGATATATTTCCTGCTGAATTTAGCGTTATTGTGTTCATCTGTACCAGTGTAGACTATTTGAATGTGCTCGCCTACAAATACTTCATCACTTGCTCGTAAGACTTTATTTGGAGACAATTCTTCTCTGGTAATGATGATATTTACTCCTGTGTCTATAACATCCACTTTCGCAAATTTATCGTCAACATACGTGACTTCGCCCATGACAATATCACCAGGGTTAAGCTTTGCGATCAGATCTTCCATCAACTTGCGCTTGTTCTCCTTTTCAATAGGGCGCATATCAAGCCAAATCGTAGACTTGTTTTCATTGAATTTGCTATAGACGAATTCAAGTGATTGCCCAGGAGACAACGCACCAGAAATCATCTTTGACTTATATGGCTCAATGAAAAAATTTTCAGTAAGCTCTATCAAGAAAAGGCCTTCTTCTACCGAAATTACAGCAGTGGGATTGTCATGTGCTTGATTTATCCCCACATATTTTGCAGTTACTCTATCTCCGATGTTATGCATCCTTGCAAATAGAGAATGAAGAGGATGGGTACTCAGTGTGACTTTTACCATTCCATTTTCTTCAACTGCAGTACTCTTTACAACACAAGTAATTTCATCACCAGCCTTATAATAGGTAGAGGTCAGTTCTACCCACGGCGCCAATCCAATGAAGCCATCAAATCGAATCAATATGCCGTAGTTCTCAACAGAATCAACACAGCCCTTTAATATTAAATCAAGGTTCAAATCACGCGGATTGGCACACGCATCTTTTCGGCTTAACTCAATCTTGCCATCAGGATGAACTTTAGTTACAATAGCTTGTATGTAATCTCCAACATGAAGTGAATCATAGAACCTGTTTTGGTAGCTCCACGAAATGTTTAATTTCCTGATAAGTCCGGAAATGCCATTCGGAGTACTTACAAACAGTCCATACTGAGGATTCTTGCTTGTAATCTGAACAGCTAATGATTCTCCAATTTGTGGGTCTGAATATGACATTATTGATTGTATTAAATTGGTAACTTTGATTTTTATTTGATTATCGTATGATTTTTTACTCGGTTGCTGTAGCCTCAGAGTTATCTTCCGCCTCATTAGCTGTTCCGGGAACATATTTCAATGCGCCGAATAGCATTTCTGCTTCATATGTTTCTTTTATCTCCTCTGCGATTATCACTACGCCGAGATAGTCAAGTAAGTATTTTAGGAGTAATTTACCTCTATTAAGGATTGATTCGGCCGACCAAGGATGCCATTCAATTTTGCTGCTGATTTGACGTTCGCTAAAACTTCCATTAGCATATGCCTGGACTTTAGTTTTCCATGGATTATTACCAAGACTTGAATTCTTGTTTCCTCTAATAATTGTAAGGTTGCCGAGAGAATTTAATAAGGTTTTTATAGCCATATATCTTTCCTCTTCAGAAAAACTCTTTTGTGATAAATAATTCGACATTGTATCACTCCAGTAATCTTGATAATTTCTTGGCATAATATGTTCAATTGACGTCTCGAAGAATTTGTCCCATGAAATTATTGCAAAATCATTTGAGTAATCCTGCTGATGAATATGCTCTTCAAATTCAAACAAGAAATATTTAAGTCCGTTCCATCTATGGTAACCTGCATTGCCACGAACGTATGTAAACAGCCATTTGAAGCCACCTATTAAGCTTGAGCATTCAATAGTCTGAGCTAATATGGCTTCTAAATCTTTATTCAGCTCTTCCAGTTTTGTATATCCCATATGTAGGTCCCTGGCGCGAGTTGCAAACGAGCGTTCATCCATTATCGATGGAATAGGCAAACGATTTCTGAATAATATTTTCTCGACATTTTTCAGACATCTATTGAATCCCTCTGGTTCATCTTTTTGAAGAGAAAGAAGCTGGGCAAGAAATAGCCTCATCTCTTTTGAACCATTGAGACATTGGATTTTATAGAGCTCCAACTCAACCGTATTCTTTATATCGGGGCAATTAACCGTGAACCAATAAGGAACATAGTTTGCGAGATCTATAGCGTATTTCTTAATCTTATCAGATGAGACAACTTCTTCTTTTTTTGACGACTCTGACTGGTCACGAGTATAACTCAACCTGTATTGACTTGCCCTATTGCAGAACATCTCAAACACTTTTTTTTCAGCATCTTGCGTAGAGAATGAGTAATCGGCAGGTGTCCTGATTAAGGTCAAATGAGATGATAGAAACTCATCTTCATCAAGCATTGATGTTTCATTTTGCCCTAATGAGTTATAAATCAATCCCCAACAGTCATTAATGATTTTTGCTAATTGTTCATTATCGCAATTGGTTAATTTGCTGTTTAAGAAGAGGAGCCTATTCTTTAATTTTTCCAGAATAGTCAATGGCTTGCCACGGTTGTTCATCGTCTCGAAAACAGCCTGAACATCAAAACTATCATCAATTATTTTAATATCAAACATCAGAGCTGTAGTGACCTTTGAAAATATTCTTCTTGCCTGCTTCGGTGTCAATGGGGCCAGCTTATCACAGAAGAATTGTTTCGCTTCCCTTAGGTTGTTGGTATATACGCTTTTCCCTTTGCAGATGGAATTAGGATCTTCAAATATCTCTTTTCGTAAAAAATAATTATAGTCGCCATTTTCCGTTCCATACGAGAATTTGTAGACTGCATTCTTACCTTTCTCTTTAATATACTGATTGTATATTTTCTTGTCGTTCAGTTTTTTATACAACTCAAAAAGAAGGATAAGAATGGTCGTTAATCTTTGCTGCCCATCGACAACATCATAGATATTGCTTCCAGACTGCAACAACTTTTGTTCTGATTTGCTCAGTTTATCAAATGATGTTTTTTGTAAAGAAATTGCACCTGTGTAGTGTGGCTTATATCCACCGGAAGGATTAGTCGGAATATCTTCAATGTCATCCCACAAATCCGGCAATTGCTTATCTGCCTTCCAAGCATAACCCCTTTGATAGTCCGGAATCCGGAAATAATTATTGGCGAAAATGTCAGGTATTTTTTGATTACTTGTTTCCATATCTTAGGTTATATCAAATGGGTGACTTTTATTTTCTTGTATTTCTTGCGATGCATCATTATATTCTTATTGATTATCAATAGTTTACATCTTAAAAGGGTAGGCTGCTCAAAAATTTACTTGTTTTTTTGCGAAAAATCGAAGATTTAACGTTTTTTTTATCGACTCTCTCCGAACAGAGGGAAAAAAGCAAAAAAACTTCCTTTTTGAGCCCCGGCAGACCCCGTCTGCAAAGATAGAGAATGTCGGGGTTTATTTCGCAAAAATGGGCTGTAAAATCAAGGGTGGATTCACGGATATTTTCGGATTCTAATTCTGGAATATTGTGTTTGGTCGAAGAGGTGTTTTGCTCGGCCTTAATAGCGCTGGGAGCACACATAACTTTTGTAGCCAAAAGAAAAATGGCTGAAGCCATTTGTAGTGGCGCAGCCATCTCTATTCTTCCCTTATTTTGACTTTACTTTAATGAACGTATATATGAATACGGGGATAAAGTAAAGTTGATGATTTCATGGAAAAGTGTAGATTACAAGCCTCAATTTTGATGGAAAAGTGTATAAATGGAGCTTCATTCGCTTGAAAAGGCATAACGAATTCAATTTATTCGCCTGAAAAAGTGTAGTACCTCTTAAATACCATATCTTCTATTTTTGCGGTTTTTACCTATAACACCTTATTAAATATGGAAAAGTTGAAGACTATTAGACAACAACGTTATCCCAAAATTGTAAAACCAGATTGGGATTATAGCAAAAGGGAGTGGGTAGAACAAGGGGTTTCAAAGAAAAATACTACCGTAGGGCTGGAGAATTTTCTAAAAACCATTAAGCATCCCAATCCTGGATATACCTTTGCACCCAGAATAGGAACGATCCACCTGATGCGACTGTCTGAAAGACCATAAAAAATGGAGGTAAACGGATGTTGAGGCATATTGGGATTGGATATGAAATGTTCCTGGAAAAGAATGTCAAAAAGAAGGGATACGGTGGAAACGTGAAACCGGCAATCATTCCAAGAAAGTATGTCGCAACCATGTAACTAAACCTATTTAGTTATGCAGTTGCAATTATCTTTCCGGTTTGCTGTCATGGGTAATGGTACTTTTCATTATATGCAAGGTGTACTACTTACACATGACTTTCGTTTTCGATTAGAGAAACCGACAAAAATGAAAATCAATAGGTAACAGCCGTAATAGCACCGCTTGTGGCATAAGCAAAAAAAGGGGGCTCATTAGTCTAAACATTGTTCAGGCGCGAAGCAAAGCCCTTTTCTATGCTTACGCAATAGCAGGAATATGGTCGTCAATTTATTGATGATGATGTTCCTGCGCTTAAATTCGCTTTTACGGGAAAACTTGTCTGTGGAGCTTAAAAAGCTGGATTTTTATTTCAATATATGCCATTAAAGTTCTACTTTTGCATACGAAGAGTTCTTTGGAGGTTACGTAACGCGCAGAAGAATAAAACAGCAGATAACTAACTAATTCGTAACCTATTACTACTATGAGTTGGTAACCGCAACTCATTTTCAATCACTTAGATCTTTTTTCGTAATTTTTTATTATAAAAATCTATTTAATAGATGTAAAAATCATGTATATGGGAATATTGTCTTTCTTTAAATCCTTATTTCGTAATAAGAAATCGTTTCAGAAAAACGATGATGATTTTGACTGGGATGCTTACGAAAAGGCTGTTGCAGAGGATCCTTTGCGCCCTATTTATGAATGTAGGAAATTGTTAGAAGAATTGTCAGAAGTAAACATCATTGGACTATATGATAGGATAGATGCTTTTCTATTTCAAGATATCCACTTTGAGAAAGTCATATCTAATATGCCAAAATGGGTGTGTGATGTTGGTATTAGCCCTGAAGGTTGTTGCTCAAGGGAGAGCTATGAGAATTTAAGATCAAAAGCAACACATCCAGTTTTTAATAAGTTTATCTACTACTATGACTTGTGGAGTCTTGTTGCAGCGATACAAGATAGAATATCGGCAGTAATTCTTTATATGCTAGAGCTTTACAAATTGGTGCCTTGTAAAATGAAATATAAGTCAGAACAATATACATCAGGCTCAAGACATGGAGGTGAACGCGAAACACAAGCTCATGTATTGTTAAATAGTATATTTGTATCTTTCACTTCAATTTTTGATATTCTATCCAAAATTGCTGTTGAGCAATTTATGTTTGATCAATATGATTTCACCAAGTATAAGGATATGCATTGCAAAAAAGAAAAGGCTATGTATAAACCCAATATAAAGAATATAGATCCGTCTCTCAAACAAAATGGATTGCTGTTTACAGATCCTGAAGTAATAAGGAAGTTTGAAACATTCAGAAATGAGTATGTTCATAATGGTCCTTGGGATTTAAGGAGTAGTGTTTATTATACTGCTGTCAATGGAGAACCTGCTGATGTGATTATTTATAGTCCAGATATGGTTGATGGACACTTTGTAACATCCAATTCAAGAAATAAGTTCTATTCACAAAACAACAGAATAAACGAACAACTCCCAGATATGATAAAAGAAGCCACACAAATTCTGATGAGAACTATTGACCAAATTTCAGCTCTTTACCAGCAGAATACAGTCCGGTCTGAAAATCCAAAGCTGACAGAGGAATACATGAAAGCTATAGCAGATTATTATAAGAGTCTAATTTAATATTAATTATTCATAGAATGAAACCAGTTAAAGATATATACGATTTCTTTCATCAATTTCCAAACAAAGATAAGAATTCTGCATCGTTGATGGAATTTCTTGAGACAATTCCGGGCTTTTCTGAGCCAGATAGTCGTGGAATAGGAATGTCTTCAATAAACATGTCAATAGGAAAAGAATACCTAAAGATATGCGAACAGATGGAAGATGATAATCTGTTGATAAAAGTTAAAGAGGCTTCTTTTTTAAAAATTGATCCTCAATACATTGCTGTTGATAGTGTCAACTCTTCAAATCCAGAAGAATTTATTCAAGAATTAGTCTATGGGCTATATGATTTCAAGTATCGCGGATTTGCTTATACAAGAAGATACTTTGAGAATTCTGTCCTGCCAATAGTCGGGAAAAATAGGTCTACTGGAGATGAAGATATGGGCACATGTTACTATATAGGAAATAATATGTTTGTAACAGCTGCCCACTGCGTGAAAGGATTGGAGTATTTTAATATTCTTTATCCAGATAATAGTCCTGTTGAATTAGAATCCGTTTGGTACGCAAAAGGAGAAGATTTAAACGATTATGATCTCGCAATTATTAAATCAAGAAATGTACCGATGAACATCAAAGCCTTTAAACTCAAAGATCCTTTTATATTAAACGATGTATTAACTATGGGGTACCCTCCCATTCCTGGACTTAATCCCGTCCTTATTTCTGAAACAGCAACGGTGGCTAGTTATGTACAGGGAAGGCAAAAAGCATCCATAGGACAAATTGTTGCAGAAGTTGGCTCTTATATGTCAAAACTTGACTTCTTTGTTATTACAGCTAGAGTAAAGGGAGGAAATAGTGGATGTCCAGTTATTAACAATGAAGGTTATGTTGTTGGAACGGTATTTCAAATTCCATTTGATAGTCAAGGCGGCTCAGATGGCGGAAGATATGATATTATGGGATATGGCATTTGTCTCCCTTCTAAATATGTAAATGATTTGATCAAAAATCCGGATATTTATCAGTTGGTTTTAAAGGAGGAATATTATGCTGAATTAGCATAGGTTTCGGTAGGATTTTAATGTTGGTAATGCTCACAAAGGAATGTAAGCAACTGGTGAAGTGCGTATAGCGAATTTATTCCATGCGAAGTATCTTCACGCAAAAAAATGCTTATACGAGAAGAAATCGCAGATATAGTTCAATACCACAATGAGCATGGAGTCACATACAAGAGCCGTCTGAAAGAAATCGGAATATCCGAGTGGCGGTTTTATGAAAGCAAACGCAGATATACCGAGGTTCAGGCCGGTGAGCGGGCAGCAGGAGAGTTTCTCCAGCTGGTGCGTGGCAATAGTTGCTAGGAACCGATGCTGACAAGCAGGAAAACAGACAGAGTCAGGACACGAATTCGGTCCGATGAGCATAGAGATGCGCACACAGATAGGAACAGTATTGCAAATCCAGGGCAATCTGGACGCGACGATGGTACAGGCAATAATCCAGGCGTCGTCAAGCCATGTTTAGCCAGAATAACAGCACTTTACCGGAGGCTTGCAGTATATCAGAATCGTATCAGACGGGCTGTAAAATTGAGTATGGATTCACGGATATTTTCGGATTCCAAGTCTGGAAACTTGTGTCTGATCGGAGTGACCGTCGGGGACCAACCTTTACATCCGGATTGCTTATAAGATTTGTAGCCAAAAGAGAAAAATGGCTGACTTCATTTTCATGGCACAGCCATCTCTTTTCTTCCCTTATTTTGACTTTACTTTAATGAACGTATATATGAATACGGGGATAAAGTAAAGTTGATGATTTCATGGAAAAGTGTAGTTCTCAAGTCTCAATTTTGATGGAAAAGTGTATGAAAGGAGCCTGATTCGTTGGAAAAAGTGTGACGGATCCGATTTATTCGTTTGAAAAAATGTAGAACGCATTAATATATCGTATCTTACTTGCGATTTTTCTCTATAACACATCATTAAATATATAAAAAGTAGTATGTTTGCATATTATATAATATGTTGAGCTATGACAAAAAGTACAATGGGTACCAAGTTGCCCAGAAAACTGGAGCAGAATATGCAGATAGTGGGTGAGCAGATCAAACTGGCTAGACTGCGCAGGAATCTCAGCATGGCTCAGGTTGCCGAACGCGCAACCTGCTCACAGCTTACAGTTGGCCGGATTGAAAAGGGTGCACCGACAGTGGCTATCGGTATTTATCTCAGAGTTCTCTATGCGCTTCAACTGGATGATGATATACTTCTACTTGCCAAAGAAGACGCAATGGGAAAGGCCTTGCAGGATTTAAGTTTGAAAAAACGAGAGAGAGCATCTAAAAAAAATAAGCCATGAAACGACTGTTCTAATTTGCCGAATACCTAATTATACTAAAATTATTAATGCTGTGCGAATGCAACCAACATTGACGATTACGGAGAAGAAAAAAGAAACCAGCATTAGCGTAATTACTACTCAAAAGTTATCGGATCAGTTGACCTGGAAATAGTATGTGAAGCAGGAAGAGAAAGAATGGGCTTTGATAGTGTTTTTAATCCGATGACATATCATTAATAAGTTATATGTAGTCATTGATTTCTAAATAAAAAGTGCAATAATGGCAAACTTGATTTCATACTTTACTAAAAACAGTATTTTTAGCGCAAGTGCAGGGCTTGAGATATATGATTTTACAGGTGATTCTACGGCTTTTGTACAAGATTGTGTACGGCGTTTTCGTGAGGCCTATATAAGTGAAGAAATGCTTGAAAAAATTATTCTAAAGTCCAAAAAGACGACAAGAAAAGATGCCATAGAACGACGACTACCTCAAAAGGCATCAAACAAAGCAGGTGATTTTGGCGAGATTCTATCATATTATCTATGGACAGAGACGTTTGCAAGTGATGCAAATATACGCCCAATGAAAATCAGGTGGAAAGAGCACCCAGACATGCCTAGTCATTTGGTAGATGTTATCCTCCTCAGACGTGTAGATGAAGACAATGCCTGTCCTGATGATAAGATGTACACGATTGAATCTAAAGTGTGGACATCGACAATGAAAGAAGGTCATAGTTCTTTGACGGACGCTTTAAGCGATGCTATTAAAGACAAGACAGAACGTGCCGCAAAAACAATACCTTATCTTGTGACACAATATGAGCGAGATGATGAATACGATTTGGCAGATCAGGTTCGACGGTTTGGTGACCCCGTAAACTATCCTTATATTAAGGAACATTTTGCGATAGCAATAGTTGAGTCAACCCAAGCGAATGATCATATTGCAAACTTTGATAAGGTCCTGCAAGCAGCAAACACTAACATTCCTGTGTATTTGCTGCCTATTGCTCATTTAAAGGATATATATAATCAACTTTACCTCAATATTCCGAATAACTGATGGCAGACATATTAGAAAATTGGATTAATGATGCAAATGCGTACGAATTACTCAATACCTACAGGATTGAGCAGCAGGAGTTATACCCATTTGTAAATAAAAGTGAAGATTTCTATATCTCATTGTTGAACAGGATGTTCTTTACCATGAGGAATAGGAAACAGACGTCGGAAGATAAGAAAGAACGTCTTTTGCGGATAGTAACAGGTTTATTGATTTATTCTGAAGAAACAACAGCAAGCAATTTTAATGGTGTAAACCGAAATAACAATCTTCTTTATATTGCAGCGATTTACTATCTATGTGAGTATAATGCACTGTCGCAGTTGTTTATGTGGAGAGCGAAGGGGTATGAATTTGAAAATGAATCTGCTCAATTGCTTTACAGCATAATGGCCGGGTCTGAGAAGTATGCAAATAAAGAGAATGAACTCTGTTTGCTATTGAAAGAATATATGTTGACAGGGAATGAAGGTGCACTAAATGCTATAGATGATAGGTTGCGAGAGAAGATAGAACACAATGTTTATCTTGGCTTGGATGATTTTTTTGATACACAAGTGGTTGTATGGGTGCTGAAACGCTTCCGTGAGAGTAATCTATGGAAGATATTAATTCCTCATGGCGGTAAAGAAATTTGGGGAGAGTATATAGCATACTCTGTAAAAAATCATATTTATACGTTGCTGCCATCACAAGAAGATGCCATAAGCAAAGGTCTTTTAGACTATACTCGCTCGTTTAGCCTCAAGATGCCAACAAGTGCAGGTAAGACTTTTCTTACTGAGTTATTGGTATTTCAAGAATTAAAAAATAATCCAGATGCAAAAATATTATACTTAGCTCCATTGCGGTCGTTAAGTCGTGAGTTAAAAGAACGCTATGGTAGGCTCTCGTATGAATTCAACTTTGATTTTCGTGCCGCTTATGGTGGTTGTACTACATCCGCTGAAGAGGAAACTATCGAGAATGCCAAATTACTCATAGCTACACCAGAAACTTTCACGACGTTGGAAGATACAATAGATGACCTCACGGAAGGCTATACTTTGGTAGTATGTGATGAAGGACAACTGTTAGAAGATAGGAGCCGAGGTGTAAACTATGAGTTGTTATTGACTCGCTTGAAGAGAAATGAACATGTTAGATTCCTTTTTATCTCTGCAATTATACCTAATATCTCTGATATAAATCGATGGTTTGGAGGGGCAGTTGGCGAAGTGGGGAACAGTACATATAGACCGTGTAAAATACGATTTGCACTGGCGATGGAAGCGGATGGTCATATCGTAGTTCAATACGCTAATGATGCAATAGACGACTGGTCGGTAAAAGTTAATGACTTTTTAAATGATAGGCAGGCAAAACAGGTTGGTACAACCCAAAGATCATTGAGTTGTGCTCTATCCCTAAAGGCAATGGAGGCGGGGCCAGTAATGCTTTATTGTTCTATGAAGGATGGCCCTCGTGGTTGTGTAAAACATGCGGAAGAGCTCTTAAATATGCTAGGAGAGTCTGTGTTCAAGAATCCATTCTCTTTCGTTCAGGATGTGGATTGGCTATCTAAAGTTGCTGAATACTGTGCGTATCAATTTGGCGATGACTATCGTCTTACTCAATGTGTGAAAAAAGGATTTGCTTATCACCATGGACAAATGCCTCAGGACATTAGGGAATTGATAGAAACCGCTATAGCAAAGAAGTCTCTACAACTTGTGGTATGTACAAAGACACTTTCTGAGGGTATTAATATGCCCATTAAGACAGCTGTGCTTGCAAATATAACGAATCCTACTGACGGAACCTTCAAAAATACTCTTGAGTTGAGAGACTTGAAGAATATTGTAGGAAGAGTAGGCAGAGCCGGTAAAGAGTCATATGGTCTTATCCTGCTACCTATTAAAGGTAAAAACACAGAACCTCTTGAACGGGTAATTCGTGTAATTAAGAATGAGGCGAATGTGGAGCGAGCAAATGGGGCGCTATATTACATAGTACAGCAAATACGTAATAATGGATTAGTAACCGATGAAGACATCAATGCCTTTTTAGAATCAGAAGGTGTGGCAGAACAGATAGATACGTTGATTAATCTCAATAAGGATGATACGGAACTTATTGATATTAATTTGGATAATATAATAGAAGATTCTCTTGCATATTATTTAGGTGATAAAGAGACAAAGAAAGAAGTTAAAAGGATCTTTACTATCCGCTATGAGCATCTACGAAATACTCTGTCTAATGATGAATATGACAAGTATTTGCATATCGGGTTAACTCTTGCTGACTATGAAGTGTTGAAACGACTATTTGCTGATAAGACGACTGACGATTTTGAGATACACGGCCCTGTGGATGTTAGTTGGATTCACCTGATGATAGAAACAGTATATGCTTTGGAATCAGTGAAACATGATTTGACTTATGTTTCGAAGTCGAAGCCATTGTTCGGAATACATAAAGATTTAACATTAGCAGAGAGAATTCTTACGTGCTGGATATGTGGAAAACAATATGTGGAGATTGCTGCTGAGTGCGGATGTTCGATTGAACAAGCAGCACTCTATGTTGACTTTATTCAAAGAATTATAGCTGTGAAGGCGCAAGCTATTGTGTCATACATCGAAGAAACCTATCAGATTGAATCTACTTTGATGCAACTTTGGCCAGATATGATTAAACGAGGTGTTTCTGATAAAAAAGCTCTCTGGCTAATTGATTCTGGCTTGGGTGACCGTGTTGTGGTTAATATGCTGGCATCTTACTTTGATGGTTATAACCTCTATGAGGATGATAAAGCCATGTTTTTACATGTTATTACTCATAGTGCAGCTATAGATAAATATGTGAAGGAAAGTCCTATTCCAGTACTGCTAAAAGAACGGTGGGGGCAGTATGTGAGATCTAATAGTTAGATGCAAAATAATGGCAACTTTAGCTGAATTATACGAATTCCTTGAGAAAAAACAGGATGATAAGCAAATAGATAGGATGTTCTCGTATGACACATTTTCACTCGAAGAACGACCCCAAGCACGGCTTGAGATTTTTTCGTGGTGGGAAATAGAGCGGCTTGTAGAGGATGAGAATTGCCTTATGGATAAGAGTTTTGCTGTGAATTATTTTGAAGAACGTGTTAAAGCTACGAGCAATCAACTGCTAAAGTATAGATATCAATACTTTATTTATTTGCTAACAAATGACAATCGCTATGCAAAACAATCTATAGATGCTTTGATGGCGGTGATTGGTACTTTATTACCAAAGAATAAAGAAGAATATCCTCATCAAGCTGAAAATGCATTGTCAATTTTGATGTCGCTGACTAAAAGAGTAAAGTATAAAATATCAGAGGCTACTGAGTTGATTTGGGGCGTATTGAAAGCAGACTACGGATACCGTACAAAAATAGTTTGCATAAGATTGGCGAAGGAGAAAGTTTTCTTTCCAAGTAAAGATGCAGAGAAAATAGTATGCTTGTGTAAGGATTTGTTATCATTAGCCAAAGATAATTGGCGGGAGACCTGCTGTGAGTTAGGCTTGTTCTATTCCTCTAAACTTCAAAGAGAGTCAAAGTCATACATGAACTTCTTTTATGAAGCGTTGGGTGATATGGAGATGGGGAAATTAGTTGATCCCACAACAGCACCCAATAATATAGCTATACCGTGGATGAACCAGTCGCATCTTGAAAAAGCTATTGTATTCTATCAGAAAGCGGGTATGGCCGAAAAAAGGAATAGGGCAGAACAAACTTTTCGCGAGAATAAGAAAAAATTGGTAATGCTACAGTTTAAAATTGGTAATATAGCAGATTCATCGATTATAGAGTATTTTGAGCATTTGGGAAAAGAATTGCTCGAAGGGGAATTGAGATGGCTATTGGTGAATCTTTCATGCCCCGTTCGGTTTCTTTTCCTATCATATGAACAAATACTCGAGCAAATACCTGAACGCAAATCTACAACGGAAGAACTTGGCTTTGTAAATAAAATTGTGGATATCAATGTGAATAGCCGAGATGCAGGTAATAATTTTGATCTACGACAGAAATAGAATCTATGGCTCACAAATATTGTGAGAAATAGCGTGATACCTGTGATTCTTACGGCAGTCAATACAAAACAACTGACTTATGCCAAACTGAAGAAATGGTTTCTAAAAAACACATGTTTCGGTATTGAACTGAAATATAACAGATTCGGTCAGAGTATTACAGCCACATGGTTTTCTCAGATTGATTACGGAGTTAAGGCTCTCATTAAACAATATAATCGTTTTTTGCAAGGGGAACCAACTGATTGGCGGTTGCCTGTGGATATTCTTTCCATACGTTTTGAAGGCATTCTTCGAGATATGGTTGGTGATTATGGAGGTTGTGTTACAAAAGTAGGACAAGATAGCAGTATTTCTCAGGCATTACTCGATGATCTATTGAGAGAACCATGCTTACTGCAAATATTCAAAAAAGAAGATATCGAGTTCTTTGAGTATGTGTTCACTGCTAAAGGTTGTAATATTCGCAATAATGTGGCGCATGCTTTTTATCTGCCAGTAGATTATGGAACGACAGAGGCAACGCTTGTGTTTTTATGTATATTGCGTTTGACGATGTTTAGGCCTAAAGGAGAGGAAAAGATATGCGAATGAAAGGGTACAAATTAGTCCACAAACTGTGTTGTGAGTAACACTAATAAGGAGCCCGTTGATAATGCCAAAGTTGGATGATGATACAGACTTCGTCATGAGTACACTGTGGTCACGGATCAACTCGAACGATAGTATTCCGGAATATATCTGGCTTGCAACAGGAGGTAAAAACGGATGCTTCAACGAGCAGAATTTTGACGTACTCAAAGGCCGGAATGTTGTTCTGTTCCCTGATATCGGAATGACACAGGAATGGAAAGAAAAGTGTATGCAGATGAGAAAAAGAAACATCCGTACTGAGATTTCCGAGTATCTTGAAGAAAATGCAAATGATGTTGAAATGGTGAACGGATACGACATTGCTGACTACCTCATAAAGGTAAAATCAGGTGAAGCCGTTCTCCAGTCCATGACAAGAAAGAATCCTGCCCTAAAACTTTTGATCGAGACTTTCGACCTTGAACTGTCAGGTTTCGGTACTCAATAAAACCACGTTACCCATATCCAACAATATTCTGGGAAAAACGGAATGACAAAAGGAATGTAGTTTTTTCGGTTGGCAAGTTTATGTTTTGGTAATACCAAAACCTCTGAGTCCACCCGAGAAGTACCCAACAGATATCAATTATAAACCGAAAAAAAATAATCAACAGAATGGAAGAAAAAAGTAACAACAAAAATAAGGCTATCGGTGGCAGACCTCCACTGGACAAAATGGAAAAACGTACAGAGATATTATCATTCAAATGTACCGTATTGGAGAGGCATATCATAAACGGTAAGGCCATGACAGCCGGTGTTACATTAGGTGAGTATATAAGAAATACGGCCATAAATGGAAACATAACAGCACGTCTTACACCTGAAGATGTAAAACTGATAAGGAGTCTTTCAGGCATGGCAAACAACCTAAACCAGCTTGCTAAAAATGCAAATACTTTCGGATATGTTTCAGTGTCAGAATCCGTGTCAGAACTGGCTGATGAAATAGACAAAATCATTAAACTGATAAAGGCATGATGGGAAAGATTATGAAAAGGAATGACTTCGGTAAGATTGTTAATTATACGATGAAAGGCAACAATAAATCCAAGCTACTTGCTACCGAAGGAGTACGTTCAGACAGCAAACAGCATATAGCTGAAAGTTTCAGTTGTCAGGCTGGTTTAAATACAAGAATCAGAACTCCGGTCTATCACATATCATTGAGCTTTTCAAAGCAAGACTCCAGGAAACTGACTGACGATCTTATGGTAAAGATTGCCGGAGAATATATGGAAAAGATGAATATCAAAAACACACAATATATTGTTGTAAGGCATTACGACAGAGAACATCCTCATATACATCTTGTGATAAACCGTGTGGACAATGACGGAAAAACCATAAGCGACAGCAATGACCGCATAAGAAGCAACAGAGTATGCAGGGAACTGACAATAAAATATGGCTTGTATATGCCGAAGGGTAAAGAGAATGTCAAGTATGACAGGCTTCGTGGCAAAGACAAGCATAAGTATGAAATGATGTTTGCCATACGCAAGGCTTTGGAGAAAAGTAATAATTGGAGCGAGTTTCAAAAGAAACTGAGCAGAGACAAAATTAATTTTTCTATAAGAACAGACAGCAAAGGTAAGCCATGTGGTATAGTCTTTTCACGCGGCGAATATACATTCAGCGGTTCCAGGATAGACCGTAGTCTGAGTTATTTTAAAATAGCTAATACGCTAAACAAATTTGAGAATGATCTGGATACATCGGACAGCTTAGGAAACACCCAACAAGACAAAATCCTAGAACAAGAAAAGGATACAGTCACACTAACAGAACATGAGGAAATATATGAAAATGAGGTTACCCCTCCTACTGGCAATTCTATCATAAATGCTGTTGCGGATTTACTACTTCAGCCTAATGCAGTAATATCTTCAGGAGGTGGTGGAGGAAACAATAACCAGTTGGATGATGATGAAAGAAAAAGGAAAAATCGTGAACATATTAGAAGCAGAAGAAGATGATCAAGAAAGAAATTGAAGGAGCCGCTCTCCTATCCATTTATAATGAGCTTAAAGATGAAATAAAGGCCATACGGACAGACATTCAGCATTTGAGTATTCAACAGCCACAGAAATCAGAGAATAATCAAGAATTAAATTCTATGTTGAAGGAAACGATTGTAAATGCTGTAAACGAAACCATAAATGCCCATATAAACAGTAGAGAAAACTATGCTGATGAAGTTAGTAGAAGATGTAAGAATACTATTGATTTTGCAATTGAAAGGGAAACCAAACTGGTTAATAATGTGCTATTGCCCAAACTCTCCCCTATTATTCAAATTGATAAAAAGATAGATGCCATAAATGTAAGGCTTAATGGGATCAAAAATGACATACAGAAGATGCCTAAAGATAATATAAACAGATTTCTCTGTATAATGTTGATTATTATTACTTGTGTATTTTGGATAGTTGGTAATTATCTTTTTGTAGACCTCTATCAAAGATATAATTTATTAAAAGAAAGGCATGAAATGGTGATGAGGAATATTAACTCTGATAAAATCAAGAAATAAAAATGGCCAAGTATATTCAGTATGCTATACCCTTTAATAAATACATTGGGCAAAGGTCTTACAGACTAAAATTATGTACTAGCTTTTAGCCAAGTTTCTTATAAAAGAATTATAAAGAACACACAAGAATGCTAACTGATAACAATTTATTACATAGTTTCATCTTGTTCCGTAATGCACAACGACAACAGTATTTGTGTTTCTGTACATGTAAGCAAAATGGATTTATACATCCGTTTCTGGGAATATAGTTGTGGCATAGGTTACTACCTCGACTGGAGCATTATCATTGTGCGCAGCAACTTCAAACGGAACCAGCAGGAGAACCTGAAAGACCTTGCCAGATTCTTCGAAGAATACGTCCCACGTTATGGTTACAAATACCTTTGTACCGAGAATGATGACTACAAGTATTATCAGACCCTTTGTTTGAAACTTATCCACAGAGGATTTTTCAGACAATATAATTATGGGGTGCCGTTGAAGAAATTGGAGGTATAACGTAGATTTCTCTATTAAGGAGAGGATTTTCCTCTCCTTTTTATCTTTTTATTGCATTATGTTTTATATCTTTGTAAAATAATAAAGGATTAAACAATGGATAAACCCATGAACCGAATAAAAGAGGTGCTTGAGGAAAAAGGCATCAAACAGACCTGGTTGGCAGAAAAACTTGGTAAAAGTTTCTGTATAGTCAATGCGTATGTATGTAACAGACGACAACCTAGTTTAGAAGTGCTATTTGAAATTGCTGACATATTGAATATTGATGTCAAAGAGTTAATAAAGGACAGATAAGTGGTATGAAGAAACAAGAAGAAAAAACTAAAAATATCTGTCTTTTAAAAAAAGATGGATTTACACTTTATTTAGTGAAAGAAGGAGATTCGTTCACCGATATCAAGAATAGGGACATTTCCATACTTCCAGAAGAGCTTATTGCTAAACGCAAAAACGGAGACAACATCTCGGCAGACATAGAAAACTCTGCCCACAAATTAAAACGTCAAGAATATGGCAAGAAGTTAAATTACCAAATTGAGAATCTCTTGTTTCTTACAGGTGCAGGTTCTTCCTACCTTTTTGGTGAGAATGGCAAGAAAGGCAAACTCATGTGTAATTTATGGGATGATGCTGTAGTTTTGCTTGGTGGAAAACAGAATATGGATGTCTTTTGCGAAAAGGTCAAATATTCTGATAAAGATGAGAAAAATGAATATAAGAAAAACCTAGAAAAAGTCCTTTCATTAGCAGAAAAAGCAAAAGATTATATCACAGAAACCATTTTTACAACAGAAAAAGAAAACGAAAATACTGAATGGAACATTGCATATGTTATTACTGAAATAAAGAAGATGATTAAAGAAAATTGTAATCTGCAAATAACATCTTCCGAATCATCCAGTGTTCATGAAAAGTTTCTCAATAAAATTACTAAACGAAAAAGTTCTATTGCAAGAGTAAAGTTATTTACTCTAAACTATGACACCCTATTTGAGCAAGCAGCACGAAAAGGAAATTATACAATAATAGACGGATTCTCTTTTTCCATTCCACGGATATTCAGTGGAAGACATTTTGATTATGATATCGTAATTCGTGATGGTAGCAGAATTAAGAACGAGGACAATTTTGTTCCACGAGTTTTCCACCTATACAAGCCACATGGTTCGGTAGATTGGGAAAAACGAGGCAACAACGTTTACCAAAATAGGGCAGAAGAAATTTCTGTAGAAAATTCATTAATGATTTTTCCGCAAGAAAATAAATATGAACATTCTTATGAACAACCGTTTTTTGAGATGATGACGCGTTTTCAAGCTGCGTTACGGATGAAAAATACGACATTGGTTGTTATAGGATTTAGCTTTGGCGACAAGCACATATTATCCATGATAAACGAAGCATTGGAACAAAATCCAAGTTTTCAACTTATCATTGTCAATTACAGAGATACTGGTATCATGGAAAGCGACATGTTCTATAAGGAAACTGGAGAAAGAGGTAATATGATGATGGTCAATGAAACTTTTACTGAATTTGTTGACGCTTATCCAAACATTAAAATATATGACCAATCCGATGAATATCGTTTAGTAAAAATTGTCAATGAAGGGAACTAATTATAATCCATTTGTAAACGAGCACTTTATTGGTTTTATCAATCAAGTAACTCCACAAGGAGTGAAGGTACATTTCCCTTCCTCCGCTTTGTTACAACCTTTTTTTAAGTATGGTGAACTATATCATGGTGGTTTAGTAGGCAACTATGTAGTAATAGAAGGACACCAAATTGGTTTTTTAGGGAAAATACAAGGGATAGAATTACCTGAAAAAGAGCGTTTGGAACTAAGTGAAAAGTCTTTTGAAACTAATGAAATGCACCCCATAGGATACATTGAAATTCTATTGTCTTTTAGTTTTGAAAATCCAGAAGAAATACAGCGTGGGCTAAACTCTCTTCCTCCAATTGGTGCAAAAGTATTTGTTTGTGCTTCTGATTTCATCCAAAGTTTCTTTAAACGGTTTGGAGTGAAAAAAGAAAACACAGAACCTTGTCTTATGAAACTTGGCGTATTGACCCAAGACAAAGAAACACCTGTAGAAATCTCTTTGGACGCTTTGTTTGGTCGCCATTGTGCCATTGTTGGAACGACTGGAGGCGGGAAAAGTTATACTACAAGTAAATTACTTGAAGGTATATCCAATGCAGGCGCAAAGGCAATTATTATTGATCCTACTGGAGAATATTCAGGCTTTGATTCTAAAGATTATATAGAAAGTGCCATTATAAATAAAGATAGCTATTTTCACTATTCTCGGCTATCTGTTGGAGATTGGTTCGCATTATTTAGGCCAGCCGGACAAGTACAACAGCCTAAATTGTTAGATGCGATAAAATCGCTTAAATTAGCAAAATGTTTAATCGGCCATAATGAACCACATAACGGAGAACAATATAACAATCCTAAATTAGATGGTTCATTTTTAAGGTATAGTAATGGGGTTATTAAAAAATCTGGAAGTCACAAAGACGCATATAGGCACTTTGAGACTAAATACAATAATGAAATTGATAATAATGAGGTTTCTCTTTTTGATATTTCAAAACTTATTGCACAACTCAAAGAAGAAGCTGTATATGAAAGTCTTGGTGAAAACATAAATATTTGGGGTAATGTAGATAATAGAACGAGAGATAATATAGCTAGCTTGATTATTCGTATATACAATAAAATATCAAATACATCATTTAAGCAAATATTTGGCTTAGATCAAAATCCAGATAATGATTTGTGTGCAAAAATAGAATCTTTCATAAATAATGAAACAAAACATATATTACGTATTGGTTTTGAAGAAGTTCCATATGACTTCCAGACAAGAGAGATATTAGCTAATGCCATAGCTAAATTCTTACTTAATAAAGCAAGAAAAGGAGATTTCAAAACACAACCTGTTGTGTTCTTTGTAGACGAAGCACACCAATTTCTAAACAAAGAGGTTAAAGATGAGTATTTTCAATCTATGCGTTTGGATTCTTTTGATTCCATAGCAAAAGAATGTAGAAAATACGGTTTGTTTTTATGCCTAGCTACACAAATGCCTAGAGATATACCATTAGGAACTTTAAGCCAGATGGGAACTTTTCTAGTTCATCGATTAATAAACTATAAAGATAAAGAAGCAGTAGAAAGCGCTTGCTCTACTGCTAATAAGTCAACATTGGCGTATTTACCTGTATTAGGTGCTGGCGAAGTGATACTTATGGGAGTAGACTTTCCAATGCCCGTAATGTTAAAAGTAGATTTGCCACAGGTTGAGCCTAATTCCCATACGCCACAATTTAAGAGAATACAAATAAAGGAGAAATAACTTAGTATAAGATATACATGATAACAGGAGAAAAGAAACAACAAGTCGATAATATATGGCAGATATTCTGGAATAGTGGGTTCACTCAGCCATCAGCTATTTTTGAGCAGATTACTTATTTGCTCTTTATGAAAATGCTTGATGAGAAGCAATTGGAAAAGGAATCCATTGCAAATCTCACTGGTGACAAGTTACTGAATTCTACATTTCCTGAAGGAGATTGGCACAATCCGTCAACAGACCAAGATGTTCCATACAACGAGCTTCGTTGGCACGTATTTAAAGAGTTTGAGCCATCACACATGTTGAATCGGGTGCGAAACGATGTGTTTATTTTCTTGCGTAGTATCGGAGGAACAGGAAGCGCATATAGCAAGGCTATGGAAGATACTGTATTCCAAATCACCAATGCTCGTCTCCTGTCGCGTGTAGTAGAGGGTATCGAGGAACTTGCATCAGATGGTGCTGACATGATGGGCGATGTATATGAATATATGTTGGGCAAGATGGCAGCATCGGGAACTAACGGACAATTCCGTACTCCTAGACATATCATCCGTATGATGGTCGAGCTTATGAAGCCGACGCTCAACGATATAGTCTGTGATCCTGCTATGGGCTCAGCTGGATTCATCATGGAAGCAGCAAAATACATTCAAGAACATCAGAGCGATGAACTTTTGAATATTGAAACGATGAACCGTTTCCGTAGTGAAATCTTCCATGGTTCAGATTCCGATGCTTCAATGTTTCGTATTGGCTGCATGAACATGATGCTACACGATGTAGATGAACCGCAACTGTATTACCGAAATTCACTTTCCGATGAAAACAACGATACAAACAAATACACATTATGTCTCGCCAACCCACCGTTTGCGGGTAGCCTTGATCTGGATGATATAGCTCCCTCACTGCGTACAGTAGTTAAGAAAAAAAAGACAGAGTTATTGTTTCTTGCCTTAATGATGCGAATGCTTCAAGCGGGAGGCCGTTGTGCCTCAATTGTTCCGGATACGGTACTAACAGGTGACAATCAAGACTATAGAACTATTCGTTCAGCATTGGTGGATGATAACTGTCTGCAAGCCGTTATCACTATGCCAAGCGGTGTATTTCAACCTTACAGCGGTGTTTCTACTGCGATTATCATATTTACCAAGACCGGAACCGGTGGAACTGATAAAGTGTGGTTCTACGATATGCGTGCAGATGGGTTCTCATTAACAACCCAACGCACGCCAATGCCTGAGCAAAATGATATACCTGATATTATCAGTAGATTCCACAATCTTTGTGGCGAAGCAGAACGCAGTCGCAAAGAGCAATCCTTCTTTGTGTCGGTGGATGAAATACGTGATAATGGCTACGACCTTAGCTATAAGCGCTACCATGAGGTAGAACGTGAAGCGGTAGCTTATGATGCACCGGAAGTGATTATTGAGCGAATGAAAGAGCGTCAGGCAAAAATCGATGTAGCTTTTGCCGAATTCCAAAAACTACTTAATTCTTGAAGGTATGAGAGTTGATAAGAGCAAATGGAGAAAATTTAAGATTGCCGATGTCTTTCGATTAGAGATGGGGAAAACCCCATCACGAAAAGAACTTTCTTTATGGGAAAATGGCACAATACCATGGGTTAGTATATCAGATATGGGCCAATCTGATAATATTAAATGCACAAAAGAAATGCTATCTTTGGATACGATAACCAAATGCAACATTCCAATTGTTCCTGTTGGTGTTGTTATTATGAGTTTTAAATTATCTATAGGCAAAACTGCTATAGCTAACACTCCTCTTACTACAAATGAGGCTATAATGGCATTTTATCCTAAAGAAACAAATTTTATTTTTAATAGATTTCTTTTGTATCTACTTCGTAATCTTAACTGGAAAGGAAATAGAGCTGTAAAAGGTATAACTATTAACAAAAAAATTATATCTAAAAAAAGTATTCTAATTCCTCCTTATTCTGAGCAACAAGGAATAGCATCCGAATTGGATGCTATTCAGGAAGTAATTGATGGTTATAAGGCTCAATTAGCAGACCTTGATGCTCTCGCTCAATCCATCTTCCTTGATATGTTTGGAGATGTTGCAATAAATAATCAATCATGGGATATTATACCAATGGGGCAACTTGGAGATTTTAAAAATGGACTAAACTACAATAAAGGAGAAAAAGGTAAAACATTAAAAATAATAGGTGTAGGAGATTTCCAAAATCTAAAAGCTATAACTTTATTTGACGACATTCCTTCAATAGAAGTGGAAAGTATTTCGCAGGAGTATCTACTGCAAAATGAAGATATTGTATTTGTTAGATCTAATGGGAATAAGAATCTTGTTGGCCGATGCCTTGAAGTTTATCCTAATAAAGAGGAAGTAACTTTTAGTGGGTTCTGTATTAGGTTTAGGAAATCTACTGATATTGTAAATAAGTATCTTGTTGCTCTATTAACTGATACTGGTTTTAAAAAAACTCATATTCTAAAGTCAAACGGAATAGGCATTCAAAACATCAATCAGAAGTTATTGGGTAATCTTCCTATCCCTGTTCCACCAATTGATCTACAAAAACGTTTTGCAATGCAGGTTAAAACAATAGAGCGACAAAAAGAACTTATCCGCCAGCAATTAGCTGATGCAGAGCAGCTAATGGCAGAGAGAATGCAGTATTATTTTAGTTAGCATGATTATGAGGAACTTTGATATAATAAAAGACATTAGCGGATTAGCTACATTACACAGATATTGTGCTACCGCAGAGGAATTTCAAATTGCCAACCCAGTGATTTCGGCTCAAAATGCACGACTTGCACTGGAATCGATAGTCAAGACAATCTACAAACTTAAAAATTGGCAAATTGGAGAAAGGACATCGCTGCTGACACTTACGACCGACGAACGGTTTAAGGAGTTTATAGATAGTCCCGAACTCATGAAGCGAATACATTATGTTCGCAAAATAGGTAATAACGCTGCTCATGTGGGAGGTGATGCCGGATATGTAGGACGTAAGGAATCTTTCTTTGCAGTCCTAAACTTGTATTATATCATAGGATCAGTTTTACTGGCTTGGAAACTCATTGAGGTGTTACCCGATTTTAATAAAGACCTTATTCCTCAGGTTGCTACACCTGGTAGTTTGGCAGTAGTTCCTCAGCCAAATCAAGTTGCAGCAATGACCTCTGACGCAGCGCAGAGTACAGCTGAAACAGTAGAGGGAAAATCAACCGAGATCCCCAAAACGGTCAATGCTCAACCTATAGTAAACGATATTTCTGAAGCCGAAACCCGTAAACTTTATATCGATTTGCTTTTGCGTGAAGCAGGATGGAAAGTGTCGGAGAAAGACGGCGAGATTATCCCACGGCAGGCGTGTACGGAAATCGAAGTGCAAGGAATGCCCAATGAAAGTGGCATAGGGTATGCCGATTATGTTCTATTCGACACAAACGGTATTCCACTTGCCGTAATAGAAGCCAAAAAGACAAGCGTGGATGCTGCCAAGGGACGTCATCAGGCAGAATTGTATGCCGATTGCCTCGCTTCAAAATATGCCTGTTCACGACCTATTATTTATTACACTAACGGATTCGACACAAACATCATTGATGGCATAGGCTATCCATCACGTCCAGTAATGGGATTCCATACACTTGATGAGTTGCGCCGTCTGATTTCGCAACGAGGTAGGAATGATATAACAGACTTGACTATATCGGATAAGATAACTAATCGAAATTATCAAAAGCGGGTCATTGAGTCGGTTTGTCGTCATTACAACGACAAACACAGACGTGCTTTGCTCGTTATGGCAACAGGAACAGGTAAAACCCGTGTCAGTATCTCTTTGGTAGATGTGCTTGTGCGAAACAATTGGATAAAAAACGTGTTGTTCCTTGCCGACCGAATAGAGCTGGTCAATCAGGCAAAAAAGAACTATACTAAATTGCTCCCCAATATGACTGTCAGCTCATTGCGTGAGAGTGATGTTGATATTTCAGCCCGTATTCTTTTCTCTACCTACCAGACAATGATTGGGCATCTTGATAAAGATAACAAGACATTCTCTCTTGGGCGATTTGATCTGATTATCATTGATGAAGCACATAGAAGCGTGTTCGGCAAGTATGGCGCCATTTTTGATTATTTTGATGGATTGCTATTAGGTCTTACTGCTACACCAAGAGATGAAGTAGATCGCTCAACATACGAATTGTTCGGCATGGAGCAAGGTGAACCTACTGACAGCTATGAATATGACGAAGCTGTGGCAGATGGTTATCTGAATCCATTTGTTCCTATTAAAGATAATTCACTCATCCTTACTGAGGGTATAGACCCAGAAAAGTTGACAGATGAAGAGCGGAAGCAGATTCAGGAGATATTTGAATATGAAAAGATGATGGCAGGATTAGATCCCGGCGACCCTTACAGCCGAACTATCAGCGCTGCCGAGATTTTCAAATATATCTTCAATGCAGATACTGTTGACCATGTGCTCCATCGACTTATGGAGGAAGGCATCCGTTTTAATGAAGGAACCATTGTAGGTAAAACAATAATATTTGCCTATAACCATAACCATGCGGTATTTATTGCAGAGCGTTTCAATGCATTGTATCCAGAGTTGGGACCGGACTTCTGTAGAGTGATTGACAATTACGAGAAATATTCTTCCGACCTTATCGATAAGTTTTCTGCCAAAGACAAACTTCCTCAAATAGCGGTGTCAGTTGATATGCTTGATACCGGTATTGATATTCCGGAGGTAGTGAATCTTGTATTCTTCAAGCCTGTTCATTCAAAGATTAAGTTCTGGCAAATGATTGGTAGAGGAACGAGACTTTGTGAAAATCTTTTTGGTAATGGAGAAGAAAAAAAAGAGTTTCTCATATTCGATTATTACCGCAATTTTGAGTATTTCGAGATGAACCCAGAAGGTTCTCAACCGACAAAATCACAGTCGATAGTAACAACTCTATTCAAACTACGAACAGATATAAAGTTTGTATTACAGGACGGGAAGTATCAATCGGATGAAACAGCAAAAGCGTTTCATGATGAGTTGACAGATATTCTGCATAAACAAATCTCTGAATTGAATAGAAACCGTATAGAAGTACGTCGACAGCTTCGTTCTGTAGAAACTTATTCAAATATAGAGGCAATGAAATGTTTGTCTCTTGGCGATGTTATGGTTATAAAAGACTCAATATCTCCATTGTTCAAAAATGCTACAGTTAATACTTCCGCACTGAAGTTTGATGCACTTGTTCTGAAATCTCAACTTGGCATCATTGATGAAAGTGTTAATGCAGCTTCCTCGGAAAGAAAGATTATAGATATTGCTACATACCTTAAAGAAAAGAAAGCATCTATCCCTCAGGTTATGGCAAAAATACCTGTGTTGGAAGAGGTAATTTCTGCACAATTTTGGGAAGCCAAAAATATTGCATCATTAGAAAGGATAAGGCTTGAATTAAGAGAACTTCTTCAGTATCTGGAAGGAGATAACAATGGACAAATCTTCACTGTCAATATCAAAGATACATTTGAGCAAGATAATACAGGCGTTAAGGTCTCTCCTATCCGAACTTATCGCAGACGTGCAGAGGATTATTTGAAAGAACATTTACCGAATGATGCAGCATTGCAAAAAATATATCATCTTGAACCTCTTACAGAAACTGACATTTCGCGACTTGAACAAATCTTTTGGGAAGAACTTGGATCAAAGGAAGAATTTGATGCTCAAACAAGAACAAAACCTTATCAAAAAAGTGTAGCCGCGTTTATACGTTCAATCATTGGAATAGAGCAAGAAGCCGCATTGGAGAAATACAGAACTCTAATACACGGTCTGGAACTTTCACGTATGCAAGAAGAGTATTTGCGTACTCTAATCAGATATGTAAGCGAAAATGGAGACATTACAACTGTAGTATTGCAACAACCACCGTTCAACAAGTTTACTACAATCTTCCGTGATAGTCCTAAAGCAGTGATTGATTATGTGAAACTAATAAACCAAGTAATTGCAGCGTAAAAAAATAAAAAACGAGATAATATGGATAACCAACAACATATAAAACAATTTCCGCAATTTATTCAAAATAAGCCATGCGGTATAGATAAATTTGATGGAGGTTCACAAGAAAGGCTAGCAAAGACTATTGCACGTCATTTCTGCCAAAACGATGCCTTGAAAAAAGAAAGCACATTGCCTCGAATTATCGGGATTGAAGGTGTATGGGGTTCAGGAAAGTCCAATGTTGTAAAAATGTTAGAAAAAGAATTAGCAGAAGGATATTATTTCTTTGAGTATGATGCATGGGGACACCAAGAAGACTTACAACGTCGATCTATATTGGAATTATTAACAAGCAAACTCATTAGCGATAACATTTTGTCCGGTGATACCACCATAACTATTAAAGGTGGAGGTAAAAAATCTGTAACATGGTCAGAGAAACTTAAATATTTACTGGCTCGTAAAACTAAGACTGTAACAGAAAAGTACCCTCTCATAAGTAATGGTATGGTTGCGGCATTTTTAGTTGCAGTTTTAACTCCAATTTTTACATTCATTGCATATGCCGTAAAACCGGCAAATACTACATGGTGGTTCTCTTTATTATCCATCATAATAGCCTCATTACCTGTCCTTATTGCATTAGTCATTTGGCGTTGGGCATATCACAAGGATAATAAGTATGGGTTAAGTTATTTGTTGGCAATTTATCAAGATAAAGTTGAAAATGATATATGTTATGAGACTCTAAGTGTAGATGAACCTACTGTATATGAATTTAAAACTTGGATGCAAGACATTTCTGATTTTATAAAAGAAAATAACAAACCAAAATTGGTTCTTGTTTTTGATAATATGGATCGTCTTCCAGCTGAAAAAGTAAAGGAATTGTGGTCTTCTATCCATACATTCTTTGCAGATAGTGGTTTTGAAAATATTTGGGCTGTTATTCCTTTTGACGAGACGCATTTGGCTTGTGCGTTTGGCGATAAATCGAAAGAAGAAACTAAACAACTAACCAAATATTTTATCAATAAAACTTTCCCAATTGTATATCGTGTTGCTCCTCCTGTTATAACAGACTATAGAAATGTGTTTAATAAATTGTTTGTTGAAGCATTCGGAGAAGAAAGAGACTCAACTGAAACTATAAATAGAATATTCAGATTGGTCCATCCTAATGCCAATGTTAGAGAAATTATTTCATTTATCAATGAAATGGTCGCACTTTGTCAAGAATGGGGTAATGAAATTTCAATAATCAATATTGCTTTGTTCTGCCTAAAAAAGGCAGAAATCCTATCTAATCCTGTAGAACAAATTTTGTCAGGAAAGTACTTGAATGGAATTCAAACAATAATCAATAATGATTTGCGCACTCAATGTGAAATTGCAGCTTTGGTATATGGTGTTGATATTGAACATGCTAAACAAATTCCACTAACAAAATATATTGAAGGTTGTATTAACAAAGAGGAAGATCACGATATAAATCAATATGCCGAATCCAACAAGCTGTTTGATGTTGTGTTAGACGAAGTTGTAAAAGGTATGGACGATACCTTGATTAATAAAATAATACATTGCCTTCATACACTAACTCGAAAGAATGATGCTATTTTACATGTATGGCAACTAATAGCACAAAGGAAATTAAAAGATACGCTTGAGAAACAATTATTCCCAGTTGAGTATCAAGAACTACTCTTGCATTTAGATGCAGAAAATCAGTGTCATGTTATTGCTCAATTATATAAAAAGATTGTTCGTTTCAAAGAATTCAATGGTGGTGATTATTTTAAATCACTAAATGAAATAGAGCAATTCATTGAAGAAAAGAAATTAACATGTGATTTTGTATCATTGATTGAGCCAAAGGAAGTTGAGCCTAAAATATTTATTGATTACATTCGAGCTGCAAATGAAAGTAATATTTTCATTAGAAATAATATTACAGCAAAAGCTTATAACTATTATCAGGTTAAAACTGCATCAGCAGATTTTGATTCATATCTAGCAAATTTACTACCTGATAAATTTGAATATACAGACATTATAAGGACATTAAAAGATGATTCTAATTATTCCTTCACGATACTTTTACAAACAATAAAAGATTGTATTAGCAATAAAAAAGTGGATAAGAACAATGCGGGAGGTGTATTTACAACCTATCGCTTGTTATCTTCTAATAAAGATCTACCGCTGTCTGTACGGTTGGATTCAAACTATATAAATCAATTGTATTCAGAAATAGAGACTAATAATCGCAATAATACAGAGTCTGGATATTATGATTTTGTCGCCATGCAATTGTCTCTAGGGCATTCCGTTTCTTTAGTTAGTGACGGAAATATAAGACTTGTAGCAGAAGTCATGGACTATTACGCAGATCACGGAGATATGCTGGTAAACTGTACAAGATGGAATATTCCACTATTAAATGATGTATTACAATACATGGTGAACCATAAATTAGGTTTTCGCTTATCACTTTCCGAAATACTACCTCAATATGAAAACATCAAGAATAGAATACATGTGACAGATGAAGCATTTATTGAACATTTGGCTGAATGGAATAATAATTTGGATGAACATATCAACAAAAATAATATTAAAAATGTAATTCCAAATGCATCTTTTTATAGTTTGACAACCCAGATAAGTAATTCACTGACTGACCATATTAATAAAATAGCCATCGAAGCTTTATCTGAAATTAATACTGAAACTCTATATGCTCAAAGGGCAAACTATTCTTCGGATTATTGGCTTGTTGCGACCAATCACTTATTGGTTCAAATCAGCTCTTTACCAGACAACCTAACAGAATTCGCTAAAAAGATTTTAGTAGACATATCTTCTGGAAGTCAATCGATTAATCCATTACCAGACCTCTTTGAGAAAATATTTGGAATGGTAGATCGGCGAAAAGTTAAATCTACAATAACGAATATTAGAAATGAATTTTGCAATGGTAAAGTATCAATTAATTCAACCAAATTCAAATTCTTCGAATCATGGCTTAGATTACATGGCAATTTGAATGGTCGAGCAGGAGAAGTTCTTGATAAAATTGTGAAGCCTATAATTACAGATTCCACATGTCAATCATTGATTTTGCAAAACAAAAAATTTTATATTGATTTAATACATACGGCTGGTGATGACGCTTATGAGCTAAAAAATAATTTAAAAGTTATCGTAAAACAAAATGTGAGCGAGCAATTCATCGAATTTGTCAATACAGTAATTACGAATAATGAAGTTAAAGATGCTAAATAAGACAACCATATTCTAAATATATTGATTTATAATCATGGGTAAAACAGTAACCACATATCTAATTGATGGAGATCCTAAGGGGACTCAATATGCGTTTATCAGCAATAAGATTTGCCAGATGTTTGTTGTGCCACGCTCTAATCTTGCATATCTTAATGAGCAAGAAAAACTACAAAAACCGGCATTCTATATTCTTATAGGCGAAGATGAAGCAACAAAACCACAGGCTTATATCGGAGAAACAGAAAACTTCAAAGAACGTGTCAAAGACCACGACAGCAAAAAGACTTTCTGGCAAAAGGCTCTTATCTTCATATCAAAGGATGCAGATATGACTAAAGCTGATGTGCAATATTTGGAACATAAAGCAATTGCCGAAGCAAAGCAAACAAACGCTTTTGTGCTCAATGAAAACAAACAGACACCCAAAGCTCCTAATTTGCCAGAATATCAGCGTGATGCAATGGATGAGTTCTTCGAAGATGTTAAGTTCTTGGTATCGTTCATAGGTTGTAATATCTTTGAGTTAACTAAATTCCATGCAGAGCATTTGTTTTACACAAAAGGACGCGGATGTGATGCCAAAGGAATTTATGGTTCAAATGGTTTTACTGTTTTAAAAGGCAGCGTGATTGCTAAAACTTCTGTGCCCTCACTAAAGTGGGATAAAAAGCGTACTAATATAATGCACGAATATGCTGATTTCTCGGAAGACAAGTTGGTAATGACTTCCGATAGGACTTTTGTAAGTCCAAGTACAGCTTCATCATTCTGCCTAGGTCGTCCATCTAATGGTTGGGCAGACTGGAAGGACAAAGATGGTAACACATTGGATTCTGTTTATAGAAAAAAATTAGAGTAATATATATTGTTCCCATGAGTAATATTCTATATAAATATCTTGATATCAATGGCGCAAAGTGTATGATTGGAAACCAAAATCTCCAATTCACTAATGCCTCTCAGCTAAACGACCCTTTCGATTGTCATCCTAAATTAATTAACTACTCAAATGTTCCGGAAAGTAAACTTCAAGGATGGATACCTAAAGAATGGTGGATGGAAAAGGAGGAAAATGATGCTCTTAATTTGCGCAATGAAACATGGCTCTGCAGTCTGTCGAAGGTTTATGATTCATTGCTTATGTGGAGCCATTATTGTTATAATCACAAAGGTGTTTGCATAGGACTTGATATTGATAAAGTGATGCAATCAGTACCCCCAATGTTTGGTACAATATATCTTAAACCGTTTGTTATTGAAGTCCAATACCGAAATATAATAGAGCGCCCTGATGCTCACCAAAGTGCTGAAAATATATTTCTATATCAATGGAAAACAAAAGCGAAGGAGTGGCAATATGAGCAGGAAGTCAGATTGGTAATGCAGAATCCAAGTGCTATGTATGCTGCTTTTACACCTGAACAAGCCAAGCAGAATAAAAAGATATGGGATTGGAAAGAGATACGCCATTACATGCCACTGAAAGCTGAGTGTTTTGAGTCCATCTATTTGGGTGTAAATATTGAACAAAACGAAAAAGAAAAAATAACTCAACTAGCAAAAACATTGAACCCTGATATAAAGATTTATCAGATGAAAACAGCTCCTGTAGCATTTAAATTAATAGAGAGACAAGAATAGCTACAATGTAAATTTCTAGCTATTAATAAAACAGAATGATTTTCAGATAATTATAAGGTAGTAATGTAATGAATTTAGATATTTTAGAAAAGAAAATGCCAGAGGCAATTAAATATGCCTCAAACATAATTACAGAGATTCCAAATTTTATAGAATTTGCAATAGCTCTTACAGACTATATGGGAAAAGACTTTATTCCATATTGTAAATCCGTATATATGATGTTGGTAAACTTATCAGAATTTTCTCATATCGCATTTAATTATGACGACTTTAAGCACATTACTCCTTCAATAATAGAAACTGAATATAATGCTTTTATCTCTAAGCAACAAGAAAAACAAAGAGAGCTAGAATTTAAAGAAAACATTGATGAATTACAATTTTTAGTTAGAAGTTATCGTAACAGCCAAGAATTTAAGAAGCTTCTTGATTTTGTAGGACGTTTCAATTATCTTGCTCCTTATAACGCTATGCTTGTACAAATGCAAAAACCTGGGGCAACGTTTGTTTTTGATGGTAAGAAATGGAAAGAATATGGTCGTCAACCCAGAGTTAATGCTCAGAAATTAATTATATTAAAACCGTTTGGACCAGTACAATGCGTCTTTGATTATGGTGACACAGAAGAAATCCCAGGAGCTTTAAATATATTAGATGAAGCTGATATAATGAAACTATGGGATGAAAGTCTCAAACAAACTAAGGGAGAAATTAAAATAGAGACATGGGATATACTAATAAAAAACCTGCCAGTCTATGGAATATATCTAGATGATAATTTTCAAGCTGCAAATACTTATGGAGGATATATTATGCCATATAAAGAGAAACAATTATCAATTATGGTGAATAAGGAATCCGCTAGAGTAAATTCGCGTTTTATAATAAGTGTCAATAGAAATCAGGAAAGGATTGTGCAATTTCATACTATATGCCATGAATTAGGACATTTATTTTGTTATCATCAATTTTATACTGAATCTAAGAAACGGGAATTAACCATAAAAGAACGAGAATTTGAAGCAGAGACTGTTGCATGGCTTGTATGTAAACGACATGGAATATATAATCCCTCTGAAGAATACCTTGCTTCGTATGCTCCTCAGGGAGAAATACCGATATGTAGTACAGATCTCATCATGAAGGCTGTAGCTGAGATAGAAAGAATGATGGAGTCTCCTATTAAGATTAAAGAATCTTTATGGTATAAAGAAGATAAAGGACTTAAAGAAAAAATTAGAGTTATAGAACAACGGCAAAAAGGAGCTACTTTGTTTGGATATTAATTACTCATATAAAATTTTACAATATGACAGAAGAAGAAATTGTAGAAATACAAAAGACTTGGAATATCGATCTAGTTAAAAAAGAACTCGAAAATATATTTAATAATAATTCTGAAATTGATTTATTATCAGTACTCAAATCTAATTCTTTTTTATTCTATGAATTATTTACGAGAAAATACGGTATTCAACCAATTTTTCATGAAGTTTCATTCGGGAATAATTACAGGTGTGATTTTGCTTGGCTAAATGATAATTCTGATGGCCCTGAATGGGTACTAGTCGAAATTGAAAAGCCTAATATGCAACTTTTTACAAAGAAAAATGAGCCTACGCAATATCTTAACCATGCAATAGAACAAGTAAGATCATGGGAACGATATTTTGATGAAAATCCGCACGAAAAAAGAAAAATTTTTGGTGCAGTTGCGAGGTTTAGATATATATTAGTAGCAGGTAGTAAAAAAGAATGGCAAGAAGAAAACCATGCAAAATGGAGAATCCATCATAATAAGAATAGTAATATAGAAATTCACTCTTCAGATATTTTATTACGCCCACTAAGAACGTTTGTAGAGCACCCTGAAGAATTTTGGAGTTTTGCTGAGCATCCATATACACAAGCACCTTCGCAACTTCAACCATTTTGGCAAGAATATGATTATATGGATTATTGGAGAAAAATAATTTAATATTTATTGGTACGTTCGGCAGCCTAAGTAGGGACATTCAGTAAATAGTATAAAATTAGCCAACTAATTCATACACAAAGTATTTCGAATTAGTTGGCTTTTTTGTATCTTTAGGTATTCCCCCG
>ERZ773224.239-NODE-239-length-78405-cov-38.447186_pt1 | contig 78405 bp, 53 predicted proteins | sample MGYA00580526_ERZ773224 | MGnify/ENA primary metagenome ERZ773224 (study PRJEB29015, sample SAMEA2737743) | human gut metagenome | biome: human gut; feature: human-associated habitat; material: faeces | place: China | collected 2012 ... | reverse complement strand
CGCGAAAGGGTCAAGGGACGAAGTCCCTTGCGGAGTCCAGAGGCAGAGCCTCTGGTAGGAGTGCAGAGGGCGAAGCCCTTTGCAAGGAGAGTGGTTATGAAAAGAAAGGTGTTCCTGTTTGGAGGAAGCGGCGGACGGATGCTCGAAGCGCTGCTGTTTATGGCGTTCGCGGGCATTACGCCGGAGGAAACGCTGGATTTGGTGCTGTGCGACCCTGATGGCGACGGGATGCACGGCGCTGTTCAGCTGCGTCAGGAATTGGCGGATTATCAGCGCATCTGGGCGTCCCGGACGTATATCGGCACGGAGAACCCTGCCTTCCAGACCGAAATCAACCTCCGCACATGGTGCGACCCGCTGCCCATGAACGCGAAAACGCTCGCGGACTGGACGCAGGACGAAAAGCAGGATGCCCTGCTCTGTCAGGCGCTTTTTCCGGCGGATACCGCGTCTCTTGACCTCCGGCAGGGCTTCCATGACCACCCCGAACTCGCACGCGTGGCGTTCGCAGCGATGCTCAGCGAATGCGAAAACGACCCCGATGATGCCATGCGCCGCACGCTTGATGAGATTCAGTCCGCCTTGAATGCGGGTGAGGAAGTCCGCGTTGTGCTGGCTGGTTCGCTCTGCGGCGGCACGGGCGCGGCGGGCATTGAAAGTGTCGCCGCTCTCCTCCAAAATCGCTTCGGGCAGAATGACAATTTCCGCATGGCCGCGGTGCTGATGCTCCCTTGCGCCGACGGGGAATCGCCCGCGCGCGCACAGGCGGCGTTGGAGAGAATCAGCATAGAAAACGCCCTCCAAACTGTCTGCCTGATTGGACTTCCGCAGAGTGCGCAGTCCTCCGGCGGCAACGATTTGCCCCGCCTGACCGACTGGCTTGGCGCGTACTGCATGGATGTGCTGCTGCACCGCCCGACGTGGCTGACGGGCACGTTCACAGTGCAGACCGCAGACGGCGCGGCGAATTGGGCGCTGTTCGGCAAGGGGGATGAACGTTATCGCGTGGCGTTTGGCGGATTGCTCAAAGGCGCGCTGCTCTGGCAGCGGAAGATTCTTCCGACGCTGGAAAAACGGCTTGCGAAGGGCAATGCGCTCAAAAGCGGGTGGATTGGCTGGTATCCGCATTATTTCCGCGGCGCGGCGGAGGATATCGAGGATGTTCGCGCCGATGCGCAGGCCATTGACCGCCTGACGCAGGTCGCGCTGCTGTATCTGGCGGGCATCATCCGTTCGCTGCCGCTGGATCTGCGCTATGCGTCCGTGCTGGAAACGGCGCGGGAGCAGGGCAGGGAACATTATGATGTGCAGATTCGCCGCGCAGGGGAACTGGCTGTTCTGCGCTACGATGCCGAGCAAAACGGAATGCAGGAGGACAACGACGTCCACCGCGAAAACGCCGACACCGACCCGGAAGCGGCGGCGGCGCTGGAACGCATTGCGCGGATGGCGGAGAGCATACAGAACGAGGAGAACGTGCAGAAAACGTTCAACCGGCAAATGGGCGGGCAGGCAGCGATGAAGATGGTGCTGGATGCGCTGGAAAAGGCGGAGAACGAGAATGACCGTCTGATTCGCGACTACGCTGAGGCGATTCGCCGCATTGCGCAGGCGGAAGCTGTCGTCAAGCCGTCCGAGCGCTTCCGCATTGACGACGCGAAGACGAAACTCAAGCGCATGGAACGCCACAAGCAGATGGCGGCGGGCATGTGCGAGATGCTGCGCCACGACGCGCAGGAGATGCGCGATGGTCAGCTGCGGTTCGAGAAGCCGACGCTGATTTCCGCCGCGCCGGAGAACGGGCTGTTTTTGCAGGAAGCGATGGATCGGCTGCTGCGCGGCGAAAAAGAAGGGCGGAAGGAACTCGCAGCGTGGTTCCCTGTTTTGGTTCAGGGCGGCAAAACGGCGGATTTGCGCAGGACGATGAAGCAGTTGGGGCGCGGGGCGAAGGAAAAGGATGCGCCCGCTGTGCAGCTGCTGCTTGTTGCCATGGAAACCGCCATGCAGGAGGAAAACGCATGAGCAAACTGCTTTTTCTGCCCGATCGAAACGGCAGGGAGAAGGAATCGGAGGGGGCAGGGCTTGTCCGGCTGAGCGCTGACACGTCGGAAATGGCGGCGCTGGCAAAACGGATGGTCATCCGGCAGGAAACGGACGAAATCACCCCCGACGCGGCATATCAGGGCGCAATGGCGCTGGCGCTGCTGCTGGACAGCTGGCAGGGGACAGATGTGCGCCTTGCAGTGCGGACGATTGACGCGCAAAAGTCGCGCTTTGCATCGTGGGTGATGGCGGCGCGCCCGATGGAGCAGCGCAATCAGCCGATTCGTCTGCTGATGCTTGTCAAAGATCAGCAGGAAGCGTTGCTGGGGCTTGTGGACGCGGAAAACGGCTTGACGCTCGCAGCGCAGATGGGCGACATCTGGGACATGATGCCGGAACGCGCAACATGGGTGAATCGGGAGGAAAAGTGCTTCCGCAGCCCGCTGCCGCTGCTCAACGAGGCGGACTGCGACCTGCTGCTCCGCCGCCTGCACCGGATGAATCTGCCGGGCGACCGCGCGAAGTCCTTCCGGGCGGCGCTGAATCAGCGGCTGACGCAGGAGCGCGAGATGCTCTCCCATAGCGAGGAAGAAACGCTGGCGCGCCTGGCGATTCGCGCGCAGGCAGCGCTGGGGATGATGAAAGTGCCGGGTTTTGCGGTGCTGGAAGAAAATTTGCTGACGGACACGGAAAACTCGCTGATGCAGTGCTTCACGGCGGAGACGGTCGGGGTGAGCGAGGCGCTTAAACGTCAGCAGGTGCTTTTGTGGCACGGCAAGGCGTTCGGGCGCAGCAGCAAGGTACTGGGCTGGACGGACACAAACTGGCCGGACGAGGCGGAGACGCTGAATGGCGTGGAGCAGGAAATTGCTCTGATGGCGGACGGCTCGGTTTGGTGGAACAAGAAGCTGGCGGATGCGCTGAATGCGTACCTGCGCGAGCGGAGCGACAAGGCGCTTTTGCCCGCGGCGCGCGAATACCTGACGCTGGTCAAGGGGCAGGCGGAGCAGAATGCGCGGCAGGTGCAGGGCACGGTGACGCTGCAATTCCCGTGGCGGGCGGACAGCGGCGCGGTGCAGTCGCTCCTGCAGGAAGCCTTGGGCGACGGCTGGCAGGAAGCCGCGAAGCAGCCGTTTTCGCAGCGCCTGACGTGCCTGACCGGGGTGCAGCTCGGCGACCAGGCATTGCGCACCTGCTGCATCCTCGAAAACGCGACGATGCTGCCGCCGCTGTCTATGGAAATGGCGAAAACGGTGGCGGAGAACCCGACCGCGCTGGCGCTGGATGCTTTCCGCTATCAGGTGGAGGAAGACGGCAGCGTCACTGCGTCGTATCTGCTCAGGGCGCGGGGGGAAGTGCGGTTCGTGCGCACCTACGCGCCGGATGAGCAGCTGTACCTGGAAAACCCGCCGATGGTGGCGGTGTACCCGTGTGCGCCGATGGTGTTCTGGCATCAGTATCAGGTGCTGGTGAAGGGCGGCGACGCGAAGGTGTACGCGCTGTCCGACGGGCAGTGGCAGGGCGTGGAGAATCGGGAGAACTGGACGGCGCTGCTGACGGCGCAGTACCCATCCTGCCTGACGCTGGAAAAGGACGGCGAGAGCCTCGGCGCACTGCCGAATATCCTCGATAAAGAGCCGGGCGCGGGCGGAAATCAGCCTGCGATTGCGTCCATTGACCTCGGTACGGCGGTCACGGCGGTGACGCTGACCATCGGCGGACGGGAGATTCCGGCGACGCACCGTCCGCTGCTGCGGATGCTGCTGACCCTATCCGACACGCCGATGGACGACATGATGACGAGCCTGACGATGGCGGCGAACCTCATTCCGACGGCGGTGGTGCTGACGGGCGCGGGCGATGTGCCGGGTCGGGACGGCTATGTGTACCGCCCGGCGGACATGGGCGCGCTGGCGGCGAAGGAGGAAAATCGCCTGCTGACTGGCTTCAAGTGGCGCAGCGATGCGGCGGGCGTTCGGGCGCGGACACTGCTGATTCAGCAATTGATGCTGGATACGGCGCTAAGTGCCGTCCTGCAAGGCGCGGGAAGCCTGTCGTGGCGCATTGCCGTGGAGGATGACATGGGCGACGGCGGACGGCGCGCGGTGCTGGATGCGGTGGAAAACGGCGCGGCGGCGGCGACGATTGCCTCGGGGCTTGCGCCTGTCCCCGGCACGGAGCGCGTTTCGTGGACGCCGGAGACGGCGGCGCTGGGCGCGTACCTGCGCGGCGAGGGCGGAATCCACGGCGGATGTGCGGCACTGGACATTGGCGCGGGCAGCATCCGCGCGGCGATCTATCTGCAGAACCGCACGACCCCGGAGCGCAGTGCGAACATCCCGTATGGCACGCAGCTGACGCTCTACGAGACGTACGCGAATCACCCGGAACGTATCGAATACGATTTTGGCGGCTGCTCAATGGGGAGCTTATCGCTGGCGAAAGATGCGCTGACGGCGGCGTTCTCCGTTGCTTCGGATACGCAGGCGCACGTCAGCAAAACGTGCATGATGCTCGACCTCCTGCTGACTGAGAACGCCGCGCCGCTGGCGATGCACTTGAACGCGCGCGCAAACGCCGGGCAGGTGACATTCTTACAGAGCGTAGCGGCGGAATATCTGGCGGGGGCCCTGTTCGCTGCGGGTCTGCTGACGGCGGACGTGCAGGCGGATTCGATGCAGAATCACTATCTGCCCGCGTCGCTGCCGGTAGCGCTGACGGGCGGAGGAGCGCTGCTTGTGAACCTGCTGCCATCTGGGATGGTGGGCAATCTGAACCAGTTCGTATCCGTCGCAACGGGGCGGACGTATGCGGCGGGAAACATCCAAGTGCAGCTGATGCGCGAAGGCAAATGGGCGCTGGGCCGGGGGCTAAGTGCGCTGAAAACGCTGGAAATTCCGCCGGAAACGCCGGATTTGACGCGGCATCAGTCCTTCTCCGAGCAAATGCTGCACCTGATGCAGACGCTCTGCACAGTCTGTCCGGCGCACATGTGGCTGCTGCATCCCGGACTGTTTGACAGCATGGGGCGGATGACGCCCGCGGGCATTGACACAGTGCGGCGTGTTTCCGCGCGTACCTTCGGCGAGGATGACGATATGCCCGCGTCGGTGATGCAGTTCCTTTCGGAGCTGCGAAGGTCGCCGATTGTCGCGGATCAGCTGACACCGCCGGGAAACTGATACGAATTCTCATCTAAACCATGTCATTCGCACAGCATCTTTTCCGCCCTGGCTTTGCTTCGTTCCGCTCGCGCGTACCTCCAGTACGCCTCGCTTCACTCAGCTTTGCCAGAACGAAAAATCTGCTATGCTCGATGCCATGTTTTAGAATCGAATTAGTATGATTTTTGCACAACAAAACCCGCGCTTTGGCAGGAATGCCTCCTGTCAAAGGCGGGTTTTTGATTCGTCTTATACTATTTCCAGATTCACCTGCGCCATCTGCTTGCGCATTTTCATCTGGAAATAGTATTATTCCACCAATTTGAACCCTTGTTCCTTCAACTTTGCCTTAATTTCCTCAATCTGCGCAAAATCACGCGTTTCCATACTAATCCGCAGCAAGCAGCTCGTCACCGCATATGCCGCGTCCGACCGTTCATGCGTCACGCCCACAATGTTCGCGCCGCACTCCGAAATTACCTGTGTCACGCCCAGCAGCTGCCCCGGCTTATCGTCCAGCGCAATTGTCAGCAGGCAGTTGCGCCCTTCGCGCTGCAAACCGCGCGTGATGACGCGGCTCAAAATGTTCACGTCAATGTTGCCGCCGGAAATCAGGCAGCAGACCTTTTTGCCGGCAATCGGCAGCTTGCCGAACATGGCTGCAGCGACCGTGACTGCGCCCGCGCCTTCTGCAACCAGCTTCTGCTTTTCCATCAGCGCCAGAATCGCCGCGGCGATTTCGTCCTCGCTGACCGTGACAACCTCGTCAACGTACTTGCGCACCATGTCAAGCGTAATATCGCCGGGGTGCTTGACCGCGATGCCGTCGGCGAATGTGCGTACGCTGTCAAGCGTGATGGCTTCTCCGGCTTCCAGCGAGCGCTTCATGCTGGGGGCGTTCTCTGCCTGTACGCCGTAGACTTTTACCTTGGGGTTCAGCGACTTGATGGCGCACGCGACGCCGGAAATCAGCCCGCCGCCGCCGATGGAGCAAACGACCGCGTCCACATCAGGCAGCTGATCGAGAATTTCCAGACCGATTGTGCCCTGACCGGCGATAACCTCCTCATCGTTGAAGGGGTGGATGAAGGTCATGCCGGTTTCCTGCTGCAGCTGACAGGCGTAGTTGTAAGCGTCGTCATACGCGCCCTTGACGAGGCAGACCTCCGCGCCGAGGGCTTTGGTGGCTTCGACCTTGCTGATAGGCGCGCCGTCGGGCATACAGACAATCGCCTTGATACCCATGCGGGACGCGGCGAGCGCGACACCCTGCGCATGGTTGCCCGCGGAGCAGGCGATAATGCCGGCCTTGCGCTGTTCCTCATTCAACTGGCTGATTTTATAGTATGCGCCGCGCAGTTTGAATGAACCGGTTAACTGAAGGTTTTCGGTCTTGAGGTAGAGGTCGTAGCCCTGCGAGAGCTTCGCGGCGTAGATGACGTCAGTCTTGCGGGCGACAGGCTTCAGGACGTAGGCTGCATGGTAGATTTTATCGAGCGTCAGCATGGTGGTGAAATCTCCTTTGTGAAAGGATATTGATGAGGAAAGGTTGCTTTGATTGACTTGGAAAAGGAAATGTGCTTTTTTGTGGCAGGGGGAATCGCCTCTGCGGAGGCGACCAAAGGGCTTTCCGATCGCCCTTTGGAAACCTTCGGTCGCCACTAACGGAGTTGACTTTCTTCGTTGCAGGGGGACGCGCCTGCGGGCGCGCAAGGGGGCTTTCCGGTCGCCCCCTTGACCCCTTCGGCGCGGTCACTCCCATGTTACTTGGTTTGTATTGCGGCTTGGGTTACGTTTGTAATCCTGCAATATAATTGATGAACTGCTGTGCGGTACGACCAGAAACACCGCCGTGGCGGATTTCCCAGCGGTTCGCGGCTTGCAGAAGCTCGTCTTCGGTCAGGGTCAAGCCGTCGGGCAGGCGCGCGGCAATGCCTTTCACGATGTCGTGGTACTGCTGGCGGTTCGGGCTGACGTAGCAGATGGCGCAGCCGAAACGCGCGGCAAGGGACAGCTTCTCTTCCATCGTGTCCGAACGGTGGATATCGCCGTTGTGTTCCATGTCGTCGCGGTCCTTCCACGTTTCTTGGACGAGGTGGCGGCGGTTGGACGTCGCGACAATCAGCACATTCGACGGGCGCGTCTCCACGCCGCCCTCAATGACGGCTTTCAGGAACTTGTACTCCACTTCGTGTTCCTCGAACGACAAATCGTCGATGAAAATCATGAAGCGGTAGTTGCGGTTCTTGATTTTTGCAATCACCTGCGATAAAAGCCCAAACTGGTGCTTGTAGATTTCAATCATCCGCAAGCCGCGGTCAGCGTATTCGTTCAGAATCGCCTTGACGGAGGTGGATTTGCCCGTGCCCGCGTCGCCGTAGAGCAGCACGTTGTTCGCCGCGCGCCCCGACACGAACGCTTCCGTGTTCTGTCGAAGCTCCTTCTTCTGCGGCTCATAGCCAATCAGGTCGGAGAGCAGGACAGAATCAATGTTGTTGATGGCGTTGAGCGTAAACGAGCCGTTTGCATCCTCCTGAATGCGGAATGCTCTGTTCAAGCCGAACATGCCCACGCCGCAGTCACGGTAGTGCGCCGTCACGAGGTCGAAAATCTCGTTCTCGTCCTTTGCGCCCGCGATGGCGGCGGACAGCGCCCGCACCTTTTCTGATACCGTGCGGTAGTACATCTGCGTCTTTTTCGGGATGGCGGTGTAATTCTCCAGCACGGTAAAGCAGTCGATGCCCAAATCCTGCTCGATGGGGGCAAAATCGAAGTCAAACAGGCGCTTGAAAACGGCAAAATCCGCCTTGGCGAAGTGGTTGACGCTGCCGTCGCTTGCGCCGACCCGCTCACAGGTCAGCGAGAAGCTGTTCTCGTTCATCATCAGCACGAACGTCAGGTAGTCATGCCACAGATTGCAGTTGAAGCCGTAGCGCGTCGCTAAATCCAGCAGACGCTTGACCTGCTGATAAATGCGCGACACCAGCACCGGCTTTTCGCATTCGCCGTGCGCCCAGTCGGAGAAAATGCCGGACAGTTGGCGCAGGATGCTGTCCTCGCCCAGATTGGAGTAGAGCAGCAGCTGCGATACCTCTCGATACATAGATTATCCTCTTACAGGCGCGCAAGAATTGCGTCCGTCATTTCGGTGCAGGTCAGCGGCTGAATGTCCGACTGCCCGACGATATCCGCCGTGCGCAGCCCGTCGTTCAGGGCGGCGTCCACCGCACGCTCGATGCAGTCCGCCTCGTCCGCCATGTCGAAGGCGTAGCGCAGCATCATGGCGGCGGAGAGAATGGTGGCAATAGGGTTCGCTTTGTTCTGCCCGGCAATATCCGGCGCAGAGCCGTGAATCGGCTCATACAGTCCGCGCTTCGTCGCGCCCAGAGACGCGCTCGGCAGCATCCCGATGGAGCCGGTAATCTGGCTCGCTTCGTCGGAGAGAATGTCGCCGAACATGTTGCTCGTCACGACGACATCGAACTGGCTCGGACGGCGGACAAGCTGCATGGCGGCGTTGTCCACCAGCATATCGCTGACGGTCACGTCCGGGTACTCCTGCGCAATCCGATGCACCGTCTCGCGCCACAGCCGGGATGTTTCCAGCACGTTCGCCTTGTCGATGGAAATCACGTTCTTGCGGCGCTTGCGGGCGGCGTCAAACGCGGCGCGGGCAATGCGCTCAATCTCCATGACGCTGTACCGCTCGGTGTCGTAGGCTTCCGCGCCGTACTGCCCCTCGCGGCGGCCACGCTCGCCGAAGTAAATGCCGCCGGTCAGCTCGCGCACCATCATCAGGTCAAAGCCCTGCGCGACGATGTCTGAACGCAGGGGGCATTCGTCCTTCAAGGCGGGATACAGCTTCGCCGGGCGCAGGTTTGTGTACAGCCCCATGGCGGCGCGGATGCCGAGAAGCCCCTTTTCCGGGCGCAGATTCGCAGGTTGACTGTCCCACTTCGGGCCGCCGACCGCGCCAAGCAGCACGGAATCCGACGAAAGGCAGCCGTCAATTGTCTCCTGCGGCAGGGGATTGCCCGTTTCATCAATCGCCGCGCCGCCAATCAGATAGCGGGTGAAGGTGAACGTATGCCCGAACTTTTCCGCAACGGCTTCCAGCACTTTCACGGCGCTGTCCACGATTTCCGGGCCGATGCCGTCGCCGCGCAGCAGTGCAATGTGCTTTTCCATTTTATTCTGCCTCCATGTTCTGCTGACGTGCCTTCAAATAGGAGAGAAGCCCACCGTGCGCAATAATCTTCTGGATAAAGGGCGGGAAAGCCGTCGCGTGGTATGTTTTCCCGGTCGTTTCATCGGTGATGGTGCCGGTCGCAAAATCAACCGATACTTGGTCGCCGTTTGCAATCTCCGCCGCCGCTTTGGGGCATTCCAGAATCGGGAAGCCGATGTTGATGGCGTTGCGGTAGAAAATGCGCGCGAAGCTCGGCGCAATGACGCAGGAGACGCCGCACGCGCGGATGGCAATCGGCGCATGTTCGCGGGAGGAACCGCAGCCGAAGTTCGCGCCGCCGACGATGATGTCCCCCGGCTGCACCTTCTGCGCAAAGGTTGCGTCAATGTCCTCCATGCAGTGCTTCGCAAGCTCATCGGGCGAGGGGGCGTTCAGGTAGCGCGCGGGGATAATCACATCCGTATCCACGTTGTCGCCGTATTTGTAAACCTTGCCGCTGGGCATGTTACTGCGCCTCCTTTGCAATGTCGTTCGGGTCTGCGACACAGCCCATGATGGCGGATGCCGCCGCAACCGCGGGGGATGCCAGAACCACTTCGCTCTTGACGTGTCCCATGCGCCCGACGAAGTTGCGGTTCGTCGTCGCGACGGCGCGTTCGCCCTCGCACATGCAGCCCATGTGTCCGCCGAGGCACGGGCCGCATGTCGGCGTGGACACGGCACATCCCGCTTCGATGAAGATTTCGGTCAAGCCTTCCTTGATGCAGTCCAGTGACACCTGCTGCGTCGCCGGAATGACGATGCAGCGCACGCCGTCATGCACATGATGTCCCTTGAGGATTTCCGCCGCCTGCCGCAAATCGCTGATGCGCCCATTGGTGCAGCTGCCGATGACGACCTGCTGAATCGGCAGCCCCTTCACTTCGCTGACGACCTTGGTGTTGCTGGGCAGGTGCGGCAGGGAGACGGTCGGTTCAAGCGCGGAGAGGTCAATCTCCACCGTGCGCTCGTATTCCGCGTCGGGGTCGGCTTCATATGCCGTCCACGGACGGTCAACGCGCCCGAAAACGTACTCAACCGTCTTTTCGTCCACCGGGAAAATGCCGTTCTTGCCGCCTGCTTCAATCGCCATATTCGCAATCGTGAAGCGGTCGTCCATGGTCAGGTTCTTTACGCCCTCGCCCGTGAACTCGATGCTCTTGTACAGCGCACCATCCACGCCAATCAGCCCAATCAGGTGGAGGATAACGTCCTTGCCGGAGACGTAGGGACGCATTTTGCCCGTCAGCACCACTTTGATGGCGCTTGGCACGCGGAACCAGTTTTCGCCCGATGCCATGCCCGCCGCCATATCGGTCGAGCCGACACCGGTCGAGAACGCGCCGAGCGCGCCGTAAGTGCAGGTGTGGCTGTCCGCACCGATAATCAGTTCTCCCGGCGCGACGATGCCCTTTTCCGGCAGCAGCGCATGTTCAATGCCGACCTGCCCGACGTCGAAAAAGTGGGTAATCTGGAATCGGCGGGCGAAATCGCGCGCGGTCTTGCACAGCTGGGCGGACTTGATGTCCTTGCACGGCGTGTAGTGGTCCAGCACGATGGCGATTTTATCCTTGTCGAACACGCGGGTGAAGCCGGCTTTGTCAAACACGCTGACGGCGACAGGAGTCGTTACGTCGTTGCCGAGCACGAGGTCGAGCTTTGCCTCAATCAGGTCGCCCGCTTTGACTTCGGGCAGCCCCGCGTGGGCGGCGAGGATTTTTTGCGTCATGGTCATTCCCATGGATTTACACCTCTCCCTTCGCGCGCCGCGCAGCATAAGCACGGAGTTTGTTCATGGCGCTGATGTAGGCGCGCACGGATGCTTCGACAATGTTGGTGTGCAGCCCGCGCCCGGAGAACGTGCGGTTGTCGCAGCTGAGCTTGACCGAAACGTCGCCCATGGTGTCCTTGCCGGGGGAAATCGAATTGATGCGGTAGAGGTCGAAGGAATGCTCGACGGGGCGGATAATCTGGTCAATCGCCTCAAACGCGGCGTCCACCGGGCCGTCGCCGGAGCAGACAGCTTCAAACTGCTGCCCGTCCAGTTCAAGCCGGACGACGGAGGTCGAAGTCGTCATGTTGGAGGTATGCACCGCGAACCACATCAGCTTGTAGCCGTCCACCTCAGCATCGTCGGTCGTGGTGGAGTGGGTGACGATGGCGAGAATGTCCTGATCGGTGACGTTCTTCTTCTTGTCGCAGAGGACTTTGAACTCCTCGAAGCAGCGCGCAAGCTCTTCGTCCGGCAGCTCGTACCCCATTTCCTTCAGCCGCGCGGCGAAAGCGTGCTTGCCGGAGTGCTTGCCCAGCACGATGTTGTCCATGCGGATGCCGACGGATTCGGGCGTGAGAATCTCGTAGGTCTTCTTGTTCGCCAAAACGCCGTGCTGATGGATGCCGCTTTCGTGCCGGAAGGCATTGATGCCGACAATCGGTTTGGTCAGCGGCGCGCTCTGACCGATGATGTTGTAGACGGTCTTGCTCGCGCGGGCGATTTGCGTCGTGTCGATGCGGCAGGGCGTGTCGCCGAAAATGTCCGGGCGCGTGCGCATCGCCATCACGACTTCCTCCATCGCGGTGTTGCCCGCGCGTTCGCCCAGCCCGTTGATGGTGCATTCAATCTGCCGCGCACCGCCTAAAACGCCCGCGAGGGAGTTCGCGACCGCCATGCCGAGGTCGTTGTGGCAATGGACGGAAAATTCCACCTTGTCGCTGTTCTCCACGCCCGCCATCACGTCTTCAATCAGCTTGCGCATTTCGTCCGGCGTGGTATAACCGACGGTGTCAGGCAGGTTGATGACGGTCGCGCCGTTCTTGACGGCGGCGTTGACGACCTGAATCAGAAAATCGGTATCCGAGCGGGTGGCGTCCTCGCAGGAGAACTCGATGTTGCTGGTGTACTGCTTGGCGTACTTGACCATTTCAGCCGTGCGCGCCAGCACCTGTTCGGGCGTCATTTTGAGCTTATACTCCATGTGGAGCGGCGACGTGGCGAGAAAAACGTGGATGCGCGGGTCGGCCGCATTCTTGACGGCTTCCCATGCGCAGTCAATGTCCTTCTGCGTCGCGCGGGCGAGGGAGGCGACGGAGCAGTCGCGCACCGTCTCCGCGATGGTCTTGACGCTCTCAAAGTCGCCGGGGGAGGAAATTGCGAAGCCGGCTTCGATAACATCCACCTTCAGGCGCTCCAGACACTTCGCCACCTCGATTTTTTCCTTCAGATTCATTGAGCAGCCGGGCGACTGTTCGCCGTCGCGCAGTGTCGTATCAAAAATCTTAATCTGATTCATGCGCGGAAAACCATCCTTTCAAACAGTGCGGGGACTGTAAATAGTGGAAATAACGAGTGATTATAATCAGCTTTATTCGAGGATTGCGCCCTTATCCGCAGAAGATACCAGCTTCGCGTAGCGTGCCAGATACCCCGTTTTCACCTTCGGTTCTGGGCAAACCCACGCTGCTTTCCGCTTTGCCAGCGTCTCCTCATCCACCTTCAATTCAATTGTGCACTTCGGAATATCAATCGCAATCCGGTCGCCCTCTTCCACCAGCGCAATCAGTCCGCCCGCAGCGGCTTCCGGGCTGATATGCCCAATTGACGCGCCGCGCGTTGCGCCGGAGAAACGCCCGTCAGTCAGCAGGGCGACGCTTTCGCCTAAGCCCATGCCGCAAATTGCGGAGGTCGGGTTCAGCATCTCGCGCATTCCCGGCCCACCCTTCGGGCCTTCGTAGCGAATCACAACCACGTCGCCCGGCACAATCTTCCGGGCGTAAATCGCGGCGATTGCGTCCTCTTCGCTGTCGAACACGCGCGCAGGACCTTCATGCACCATCATTTCCGGCGCAACGGCGCTTTGCTTGACGACGCAGCCGTCTTTTGCCAGATTGCCCTTCAAAACGGCAATGCCGCCGCTGGTAGAATACGGGTTGTCAACCGGGCGGATGATGCGCTCGTCGCGGTTGACGACGCCTTCGAGGTTCTCCGCCATGGTCTTGCCTGTGCAGGTCATCACCGACGTGTCGAGCAAGCCCTTCTTCGTCAGCTCCTTCATCACGGCGAGGACGCCGCCCGCGCGGTCGAGGTCTTCCATGAACGTATCACCCGCCGGCGCAAGGTGGCAGAGGTTCGGGGTGTGGGCGGAAATCTCATTCGCGTGGTCAAGGTTGATGGTCACGCCTGCTTCGTGCGCGATGGCGGGCAGGTGGAGCATCGTGTTCGTGGAGCAGCCGAGCGCCATGTCAACGGTTTCAGCGTTGTTGAACGCGGCGGGGGTCATGATGTCGCGCGGGCGGATGTTCTTCTCCACCAGCGTCATAATCTGCATCCCGGCGTGCTTGGCGAGGCGCAGACGCGCGGAGTACGGCGCGGGAATCGTGCCGTTGCCCGGAAGCCCCATGCCCAGCGCTTCGGTCAGGCAGTTCATGGAGTTTGCGGTGTACATGCCAGAGCAGCTGCCGCAGGACGGGCAGGCGTTCTCCTCATAGTTGCGGACGCCGTCGTCATCCAGCGTACCTGCCTTGTATGCGCCGACTGCCTCGAACATGTGGCTCAGACATGTGCGGCGACCGTCGGTCAGGTGTCCAGCGAGCATCGGGCCGCCCGAAACGAAGATGGTCGGGATGTTCAGCCGCGCCGCCGCCATCAGCAGCCCCGGCACGTTCTTATCGCAGTTGGGAATCATCACCAAACCGTCAAACTGGTGGGCGATGGCCATTGCTTCAGTGGAATCAGCAATCAAATCGCGGGTGACAAGGGAGTACTTCATGCCGACGTGCCCCATGGCGATCCCGTCGCAGACGGCAATCGCGGGGAAGAGAATCGGCGTGCCGCCCGCCGCGCGGACGCCCGCTTTGACGGCTTCGGCGATTTTGTCCAGATTCATATGCCCGGGGACGATTTCATTATAGGAGGAAACGACGCCGATGAGCGGCTTGCGGATTTCCTCATCGGTCAGACCGAGGGCATAGAGCAGCGAGCGGTTGGGGGCGCGTTCCACGCCCTGCTTGATGTTTTCGGACAGCAAGGTAATTCCCTCCTGATGTTGCACTATTTCCAGATTCGCCTGCGCCATCTGCTTGCGAATTTTCCGTTCTGGCGCATTCTCATCTGGAAATAGTGCTATGTTTTGTGAAGCGCTTTTGCCGGGTCATGCCCCGGCGGGAGCGGCAGGGCAGCAGAAATGTGGATACGCCTGCTTTCTGCTGCCGGGATGTTGGGTACATCAAGTTTGAAACTTGTCTTTCCTAATTGAGTGGTCTTGACCGCGAGTTCCAGAGGGCTATGGGAACAGACGAAGTCTGCGGTCGCCCTCTGGACTCCTTCGCCTGCCGACACCCATGTTACAGGACTGTATCGCGGCTTGGGGACGAAGGGGACACCATCTAAATTTGCTTCGGTAAAGACCAACAAACTTAGATGGGGGTGCGAAGCAGTCCAGAGGGCGACCGCAAAGCCCTCTGGTCGCGCCCGCAGGCGCGAAATCCCTGCTTCTCACGCGGGCAAAGTATGCAGATGCAACCAACTCAATCGCGCGAAAGGGTCAAGGGAGGAACTCCCTTGCGGAGTCCAGAGGCAGAGCCTCTGGTTAGTTGGACGCGTTGTCGAGGTTGGAGTCGTTCTTCCAGAGCATCTGCTCGCGCAGCTGCTTGCCGATGACTTCCATCGGGTGCTTCGCGAGGGCGTCGCGGTGGCTGTTGAAGAAGCAGCGGCCGTTCTTGTTTTCGGCAATCCACTTGCCCGCGAACGTGCCGTCCTGAATGTCGTTCAGCACCGCCTTCATGTTCGCCTTGGTCTGCTCGTAGGGGAGGATGCGCGGGCCGGAGACGTACTCGCCGTATTCCGCAGTGTCGGAAATGGAGTAGTTCATCGCCGCTACGCCGCCCTTGTTGATAAGGTCAACAATCAGCTTCATTTCGTGAATGCACTCGAAGTAGGCGTTTTCGGGCTCGTAGCCGGCTTCCACCAACGTCTCGAAGCCGCAGCGCATCAGCTCGACGATGCCGCCGCACAGGACAGCCTGTTCGCCGAACAGGTCGGTCTCGGTCTCGTCGTGCATGGTCGTCTCCATGATGCCTGCGCGCGCGCCGCCGATGCCCGCGATGTACGCCAGCGCGGTGTCAAGGCAGTGACCGGACGCATCCTGCTCGACCGCGACGAGGCACGGCACGCCCTTGCCCACCACATAGGTGCTGCGGACGGTGTGGCCGGGGCCCTTCGGCGCTGCCATGAACACGTCCACGCCAGCCGGGGGCACAATCTGCTTGTAGCGGATGTTGAAGCCGTGCGCGAAGGCAATCGCTTTGCCCTCGGTCAGGTAGGGGGCAATGTCCTGCTTGTACATGTCCGCCTGACGCTCATCGTTGATGAGAATCATGATGATATCCGCCTTCTGCGCGGCTTCCGGAACGGTCATCACGTCGAAGCCGTCCTTGACTGCCACGGGCCAGCTTTTGCCGCCCTTGCGCAGACCCACGATGACGTCCACACCGGAATCGCGCAGGTTCAGCGCGTGGGCATGACCCTGCGAGCCGTAGCCGATGACGGCGACGGTCTTGCCGGTCAGCTTGTTCAGGTCACAATCTTTTTCATAGTACATTTTTGCCATAGTCGTATTCTCCTTTTACTTTGGTCTGTTCGTCAATGGTGAATTGCCCGCGTTCCAGTGCAACCATGCCGGTGCGCACCAGTTCGAGGATTCCAAACTCCCGAAGGAGATTCTGGATGGCTTCAGCCTTGCTCTCATCGCCAATGACAGCAAGGGTCAGCGACGCTACGGAGACGTCGATGATGGAGGCGCGGAAGATGTTGGCAATCTGAATCACTTCGTTGCGCGTTTCGCTCGTGGCGGCGCTGACCTTAATCAGCACCAGCTCACGGCGGATTGCGTGTTCGGCGTTGAGCGTCTTGACGGAGTGAACGCAAATCAGCTTCCGCAGCTGGGAAGAAATGAGGTGCGTCTGATCCTCACTGGCGAGGATTTCGATGGTGATGCGGGAGATAGCGGGATCGTCGGTCGTGCCGACAGCGAGGGACTCGATGTTGTAGCCCTTGCCGGAGAAAAGGCGCACTACGCGGGAAAGGACGCCCGCCTCGTTATCCACCAGAACGGCGAGGGTTTTGCGTGTCGGGGTGTTCATGGGGCTGCCTCCTTTCGTCAGTTGAGCATAAATTCGGTGATGTGACTGCCGCCGCCGACCATCGGGCGAACCTTCTCGTCGATGTCAATCATGCAGTCGATGATGTAGCCGTGACCGCACTGGAGTGCTTCCTGAATGGCTTCCTCCAGCTCCTGCTGGTTGCGCACGCGCCGACCGGAGAGCCCGTAGGCTTCCGCTAATTTGACGAAATCAGGCGCACGGTCAAGCGTTGTGGCTTCGTAGTGCTTGTCGTAAATCAGCGTCTGCCACTGGCGAACCATGCCCAGCGTGCCGTTGTTGAATACGATGTTGATAATCGGCAGATTGTAATACTGCTCGGTTGCCAGCTCGTTGCAGTTCATGCGGAAGCCGCCGTCGCCGGTGATGTGCAGGACGACCTTGTCCGGGTGAGAAACCTGCGCGCCGATGGCAGCGCCCAAGCCGAAGCCCATGGTGCCAAAGCCGCCGGAGGTGAGCAGCTGACCCGGATAATCGAAGTGGAAGTGCTGAATCGCCCACATCTGATGCTGACCCACGTCGGTAGAGACGATGGTATCCTGCGGCGTGAGCTTGGCGAGGGAGAAAAGCACCTGGCTGGGGGTGAGGTGGTCGTCCGCCTCGTCGTACTCCGTCTCCGTTTTGAAGGAGAAAACGTACTGCTTCCAGTCGTCGTGCTTCATGCTCGGTACGCGCTCCAGCAGCAGTTCCAGTACGCGCCGCGCATCACCGATGATGTGGTGGTCGGTCTGCACGTTCTTGTTGATTTCGCTGCGGTCAATGTCAATTTGGACGATTTTCGCGTTCTGGGCGAAGGTGGCGGGTTTGAGCGCCACACGGTCGGAGAAGCGGCAGCCGACGGCAATCAGCAGGTCGCATGCATCCACCGCCATGTTTGATGCTTGTGAGCCGTGCATACCGATCATGCCTGTCGTCAGCGGATTGCGCCCGCGGAAGCCGCCCGCGCCCATGACCGTGATGGCAACAGGGGAGTCGATGCGGTTTGCAAGCGCCTCGAATTCGTGGTGCGCCCGCGCGCGGACAACGCCGCCGCCGCAGATGAGCAGCGGCTTCTTCGATGCGGCAATCATTTCGACTAACTTGTCGATGTCGCGGTGGTCGGGTTCGGGCGCCTTGAAATTCTGGCTTGAACGCTTCATCAGCTTGCCCAAACGTCCGGACGTGCCGTGCGCCGAGCGGGGCAGCGGCTCGTAATCCGCCTTCTCCGCCGTCACGTTCTTCGGAATGTCAATCAGCACCGGGCCGGGGCGGCCGCTGCGGGCAATGGCGAAGGCTTCGCGCACCACGTCCGCCAGCTCATCCACCGAGCGCACCAGATAGTTGCACTTCGTAATCGGCATCGTGATGCCGGTGATGTCCACCTCTTGGAAGGAATCCTTGCCCAGCAGGGACGTGCCGACGTTGCAGGTGATGCAGACAATCGGCGAGGAATCCATATACGCCGTGGCAATGCCGGTGACAAGGTTGGTGCAGCCGGGACCGGATGTGGCGAAGCATACGCCGACGCGCCCAGTCGAACGCGCGTAGCCGTCCGCCGCGTGACACGCGCCCTGCTCGTGCGCGGTCAGAATGTGCTTGATGCGCCCGTCACCCTCATAGTTGTACAGCTCGTCGTATACATTCAGAATCGTGCCGCCGGGGTAGCCGAAAATGGTATCGACACCCTGTTCGACAAGGCATTCCATCAGAATCTTTGCGCCGGTACACTGCATGAAAGAACCTCCTTCGCTGTTTGAACGGCTTCATTGCCGCATAAGATTGATTCAGGTATATAGAAAAGCCTGCCGCCGAGAAGTTTGGCAGCAGGCTTTGCAAGAACTTGTCCATCCATGATGCGGAAATCCCATGCGCCTTTGCAGGGTCCAGGAAAGTCCATCAGCAGGCTTGGCCATACTGGCAAGGCAGTGCGTAACTTTCAGCGCGGAGAGACGGCTTCGTAATCATAAGTCGTACCAGCAGGCTAATCAGCAGCGCAATCAGAACCAGTAGTGCCAATACAGCATTCATGGTAACAAGCTCCATCCTTTCGTTTCGTTCCACCAAAATTGTAGCACAGAAATCGGGTCATGTCAATGTTTTTTCAATGTACTTCCAAATTCGATATTCTTCGGCTGTGAAAAGCTCGAAAAAGCGGGAAAAATCATGCGGTACAGGAATTCTATGAAATCATCAAATAATGATGAAAACAGAACTAAAACTTGTGGAAAATCCATCCGGTTTCCGAAAATATGGCATATGCTGTAAATTCGGATTCGTCCGAACAATTTGCGCGGAAAGGGGAAAATCCTACGCCAATATGTCAAGGGAGAGAACACAGACACCGTCTGTTTTCATCGCCCACTTGTCGCCTACACAGAGGCGAACCCCTGTGCAAAAGCACAATTTTGTAGAAAAAGCATATTGACAAATACCCTAACGGGGTATATAATCAACATACCCCACGAGGGTATCTTATCACAGGAGGAATCAGTCCATGGATTGCTGCAATCATCAGTGTGAAGCCTGCCATAAGCATAAAGAGCGAACGCCGGAGGAAATGAAAGCCCTCATCAACCGCCTGAACCGCATCGAGGGACAGGTGCGCGGCATCCGCGGCATGGTGGAGAACAGCGCGTACTGCCCGGATATTCTCACGCAGGTCGCCGCGACGTCCGCCGCCCTCAACGCGTTCACCAAGGAGCTGCTTGCCAGCCATATCCGCACCTGCGTGGCGGACGACATCCGCGCCGGGCATGATGAAGCCATCGACGAGCTGGTGCAGACGCTGCAAAAGCTGATGAAGTGATAGGGCACTACCGCACAATTCGTCGGCAGCGCTGGCGATGCCTTTTCTGCCATCTGCTTCTTGCAGAAATCTCGATTTACCTCCAGTAAACCTTCGATTTCTGCAATCGCATCTGACAAAAAATGCATTCGCCATCGCACCAACTCATTTGTGCGGTATTGCCCTCGAACCAAAGGAGTGATATATGTAATGAAGCAATATTGTGTCACCGGCATGTCCTGCGCAGCGTGTGCGGCGCGGGTGGAGAAGGCGGTCAGTGCTGTGCCGGGCGTGACGAGCGTCTCCGTCAGCCTGCTGACGAACGGCATGGGCGTCGAAGGCACGGCGGCGGACGGCGAAATTATCCGCGCAGTGCAGGATGCGGGCTATGGCGCGAGCGTCAAGGGCACGGAAAGCAAGCAGAGCGCATCCGCCGCAGAGGAAGCCCTCGAAGACCACGAAACCCCGAAACTCAAACGCCGCCTGTGCTGGTCGCTGGGCTTCCTGATGGTGCTGATGTACTTCTCCATGGGTCACATGATGTGGGGTTGGCCGCTGCCCGCGTGGTTCGACGGCAACCACGTCGCCATGGGGCTGACGCAGATGCTCCTGACCATCATCATCATGGTCATCAACCAGAAGTTCTTTATCAGCGGCTTCAAGGCGCTGTGGCACCGCAGCCCGAATATGGACACGCTCGTCGCGCTTGGCGCAACGGCATCCTTCCTGTACAGCACCTACGCGCTCTTTGCCATGACTGACGCGCAGCTGCACGGGAATATGGATGCCGTCATGGGTTATATGCACGAGTTTTATTTTGAGTCCGCCGCGATGATTCTGACGCTTATCACGGTGGGGAAGATGCTTGAAGCGCGCAGCAAGGGTAAGACGACCGACGCGCTGAAATCCCTGATGAAGCTCGCACCCAAGACGGCGAATGTCCTCCGCGATGGGCAGGAAGTCTCCCTGCCGATTGAGCAGGTGCGGAAGGGCGACGTGTTCGTCGTGCGTCCGGGCGAAAGCATTCCGGTGGACGGCCGTGTGCTGGACGGCACGAGCGCGGTCAACGAATCGGCGCTGACGGGCGAGAGCGTCCCGGTGGATAAGGCAGCGGGCGACAATGTGTCGGCGGCGACGGTCAATCAGTCCGGCTTCTTGCGCTGTGAGGCGACCCGCGTGGGCGAGGATACGACGCTGAGCCAGATTATTCGCATGGTGTCCGACGCGGCGGCGACGAAAGCACCGATTGCCAAGGTTGCGGACAAGGTGTCCGGCGTGTTCGTCCCGGTTGTGATTTCCATCGCCGTGGTGACGATGATTGTCTGGCTGCTGCTTGGCGCGCCGTTCGGGGATGCGCTGTCCCGCGCGATTGCGGTGCTGGTCATCAGCTGCCCATGCGCGCTGGGGCTGGCGACGCCCGTCGCGATTATGGTCGGCAACGGCATTGGCGCGAAGAACGGCATCCTGTTTAAGACGGCGGCTTCGCTGGAGGAGACCGGCAAGGTGCAGATTGTCGCACTGGACAAAACAGGCACAATTACGAGCGGTCAGATGCGCGTGACGGACGTGCTCCCGGCGGATGGCATTGGCGAAAACGACCTCTTGGATGCGGCGCTGTCGCTGGAAACGCCCTCGGAGCATCCGCTGGCGAAAGCGGTTGTGCAGTATGCGCTTGAAAAGGGACGAAAGGCGCAGGATGTGGCGGATTTCGCCGCGCTGCCCGGCAACGGTCTGACGGCGAAACGCGATGGTGCGGTGCTCCTTGGCGGCAGCGTGAAGTACATGCAGGGGCAGTGCAACGTGCCGGAATCGCTGCTTGCGGCGGCGGAAAAGCTCTCCGGCGAGGGCAAAACGCCCCTGCTGTTCAGCCGCGACGGCGCGATTCTCGGCATGATGGCGGTCGCAGACACGGTGAAGGACGACAGCCCCGAAGCGGTCGCGGAACTGCGCAAAATGGGCATCCGCGTCGTGATGATTACGGGCGACAACCCGCGCACGGCACAGGCGGTCGGGCAGACGGCAGGCGTTGACCAAGTGGTCGCGGGCGTTCTGCCCGACGGCAAGGCGGATGTCGTGCGCCGCTTGCAGAAGGTCGGGCGCGTCGCGATGGTCGGCGACGGCATCAACGACGCCCCGGCGCTTACCTGCGCGGACGTGGGCATTGCCATCGGCGCAGGGACGGACATTGCCATGGACGCGGCGGACGTGGTGCTGATGAACAGCCGCCTCTCCGACGTTCCCGCGGCGATTCGCCTCTCCCGCGCGACGCTGCGCAACATCCACGAGAACCTCTTCTGGGCGTTCTGCTACAATGTCATCGGCATTCCGCTGGCGGCGGGCGTGTTCATCAGCCTGCTGGGCTGGAAATTGAACCCGATGTTCGGCGCGGCGGCGATGAGCCTGAGCAGCTTTTGCGTGGTGTCGAACGCGCTGCGGCTGAACCTCTTCCGTCTGCGCGACGGCCGGCATGACCGCGCCCTGCACCCGGTGACGCTGCCGGGCATAGCCGCCCAGCCCGGCGCGAAGGTGCTGACGATGCGCATTGATGGCATGATGTGCGCCCACTGCGAGGCACGCGTGAAGGCGGCGCTGGAAGCGGTGGATGGCGTGCAGAGCGCGGCGGCAAGCCACGAAGCGGGTACGGCAGTAGTGACGCTGAAAGCCGATGCGGATGAAAACGCCTTGAAGCCCCTGCTCAAAGCGGTGGTCGAAGAAAACGACTACGAGGTCAAGGGGTTCGACAAGTAATTTCATAGCATTTCCCCCTTCCTGTCTCATGCGGAGACGTGGAGGGGGATTTTTCGCACGGCTTATCCACAGAAAGTGCATAATCTTGTGGATAACAATGTGCAAAAGCGGTGAATAACATCGTTTCAATCCCTTTTTAATCACAGCAGTTGTAAAATTCCGCCCCTCCATTGACATATCACGGAAACAATGATAAAATAAACGCAATCGAGAGCGGCGTTCGAGAGGAAAAAACATGCCGCAAATACACGGGGCAAATCCCCCGAACAAGGAGAAAAGGCACATGAAACGGTTGACTTCCTTGGTTCTGGCGCTGTTGCTGGCGCTGACGATGATGGTGGGCGCGTTCGCGGAAACGGCGGATGTGACCGGCGAATGGTACGGCGAGCTGCTTGGCATTCAGGTGACGCTGACCATCAACGCTGACGGTACCTACAAGATGGACATTGCGGGCATGGATTCGGAGGAAGGCGTCTGGGAAAAGAATGAGGACGGCAACCTCGTGATGGACAAGGGAACGGAAGGCGAAGGGCTTGTGACCGTGACCGAAACGGGCCTGAGCACCGAGCAGGATGGCATGAAGATTGACTTCACCCGTGAAGCGCCTGCCGAGGACGAAGAGCTGACCATCAGCACGGAGACGACGGAAGAAGAACTGCAAGGCAAGTGGCAGGCGACGAGCGTCATCATGAACGGCATGAGCGTGCCGATGAGCATGGTGGGTCAGGAGTGCATCATTGAAGTGAAGGACAGCAATCTGTACCTGCTGAATCTGGTTGGTCAGACGGCGCTGGCGGAGATTCCGATTCCGATGACGTTTGTGGATGGCATCCTCACTGTGACGCTGCCGGTGGACGAGAACACGACGCAGATGTTCGGCGTGGCGAAGCTGACGGACGGCACGGTGCTGTTTGAACTTGTGCAGGGCGACACCACAATGGACTTCCTGATGGAAGCTGTTCCGGAGGACGCAGAACCTGCTGCGGCGGAATAAAATAATATCCAAATCATAACCACCATTGGGGCGGAGGACGGGAACGTCTTCCGCCCTTGCGCGTTTTGGGGAGGAAATTGTTATACCTTTGATGCTATTGTTGCACGAAAACATGAATGAACTGGTAGAAGAAAAGAGCAGCTAACGATGAAGAGACTGACGAGCGTTTTCCTTGCCCTTCTGATGCTGAACTTATTTTCCGCGGCGCATTCTCATTTGGAAATAGTATCATCATGAAGCAACCGGACAACAACGAATAATCCACCTTCGGACAGTACGAATCGGTGTTCCGGATTTTTTGCGGAAAATGCAATTTCCGCGCAACCGATTCCGCCTGCCGCGCGTCTAATGGGTGAAGCGCTTCCGGAGGCGCGGAATTCGTTTATAGACAGGATGGGACGAAAGGAGTCAATATCATGAAGAAAGTCTTGTGCGCATGTTTGGCAATGCTGGTGCTGCTCTGCGGCGCGGCAATGGCGGAGCATTTCCGCTGTCAGTTGCCGGAAGGGGCGTGGCTGGGCGATACAACGCCCCTGCGCGAGGGGGATGCGCTGCTGCTTGCGGGCGGCAAGGCACTCTACCGTGTGTCGCTGGCGGATGGCAGCGCGGAGAAAATGACGGATATGCCGGATAATGTGATGCACCCGGTGCTGCGGCGCGACGCGGAAGGGCAGCTGACGCTAACCGGCATTGGGTACGATGCTGACTGGAACGAACTGCTCGTGACGTACACACTGAATGCGGACAACGCGTGGGAACTGACGTCACGCTGGGATGTGCGCGAAGCGTTGGATGACGAAAACGCGGGTGTCGGCGATTTGCTGGTGTCCGACAAGGCAGTCTACCTTACCCTGCGCGTGGAGGGTAAGCCGCAGCAGCTGATTTACGAGAATCTGGAAACGAGCGAAGTGCGGCAAATCGGCAGTTTCACCGATGAAGAGTGGAGCGAGGTGAAGCTGTTCCTCCGCGGCGATACGCTCTGCAATCCCGAAGGGGACTATGACAAGCACACGCTGACGCTGCACACCTTTGACCCGGCGACGGGCAGAGTCGGCAAAGAAACGTACACGTCGGACGCCGTGCCGCTTTGGACGGCGGACGATTTGCGCTATGTGAACGGGCACTATTACGCCCTGATGTATGACGACAATGTGCGCGGGCTGTACAGCGGCGAAACGCTGGAAACCATGACGTGCATCGCGTCGCCGCTGACGACAATGGACAGCATCCTGCTGGTGACGGATGATGACGTACTGCTCGCCAACGGTACGCTGCTGATGAGCAGCCGTATTGTCTCCGAAACATCCGTGACGCTTGTCCTGAGCCAGACGGAAGCGCACAATGCGGCTGACTACATGCTGCAGAACGGCGTTACCTTCCGCAGCGTCTATGATCTGACGACCGCCGATATCCTCAACACGAAAAACAGCGATGTGGATATCCTCTGCATCACGCCGTTTGATACGGTGAGCCTGAAGCTGCTGAAAACCAAGGGCTACTTCACCGACCTGAGCAGCAGTGCAATCCTCTCCAAGCAGGTCAGCCGCCTCTATCCCGGCTTGCAGAAGGGTCTCACGACCGATGACGGCAAAATTGTCGGCTGGTATGAGACGGTTGAAACCTATCTGCCTGATGCGGCAATGGATGTGCTGGAGCAGAACGGCATGACTTTTGCGAATACGCTGCTGGAGATGTTCCAGCAAATCACCCAGCTGGCGGATGAGGGCGTTTTCGCGGATGAAGGCATGGCACCCCTCGGCTACCCCGGTTACAGTCGCCTGAATATGCTGAACATGAGTATCGAGCGCTACCTGAACGAGCAGCAGCTGCTCGGCAATCGCATCACGCTGAATAACGCAGAATTGCAGGAGCTGCTGACCTACATCGTGGCGAACGTCCCGGAGGATGAAGACGCTTTCCCGCAGAACGAGGACGGGTATTCGCTCTACGAAATGGACGTCTCCATGCCTATCACGACGGATTGCCACATGCCGATGAAGGTCGGCGAATCGTCGCCCGCCGCGATTCCGGCATCGGTCTATGTGCTGGTGGTGAACCCGTATTCCCAGCACAAGGAGGAAGCTATCCGCTATCTGGAATACTGTGCGCAGAACGTCTACGATGAAACGCAGTACCGCATCTTCGCGGACATGACCGAACCGCTGGTGAACACCTATCAGGAACAGCGGATTGCGGAACTGGCGGCGCAGATTGCATCCTTGGAGACGCAGGAGCAGACGGCGGAAGTCAAAGAGCAGCTGTCGGAGCTTCGCGCAAGCAAGGCGGAAGCGGAAAAGTACCGAAACATCATCGATGTGGAGGATATTGCCGCGTGGAAGCAGGTTGCGGGGAACATCGTCGTGCCGGAAGAAAACTACTTCACGGCGGATTTAAAGAAATTGGTGGAGCGCCTGTCGACGGGGAATTTGACGGTGGAGGCGTTTACGCAGGAAGCGAACCGCTACTTTGAGATGGTTTATCAGGAGCGTGGTGAATAAGGACGGGAGAAAGGGAAAACATCCGAAAACCGTATAAAAGCGTCAGAATATACGCCAAACTTGTAAATTCTGCATCCGCCCCCTTGCCTGTCTGCCAAAGGAATGGTATAATGAGAAACGGAAACTGTTTCGACAGGGGAGGATAACAGATGAAACGTCTGATGGCCCTTTTGCTGATGCTGTGCATTGCGCTGACCGGGATGGCGCTGGCGGAAGATGAGCTGTATGAGGAAGTGGACGACTCGGAGTTCAACGAGGATGCAGTTGTTCCGGTAGTAGGAGCTGTGTATCCGGATAAAGTGCTGTCGGATTTTGACAGCAATTCTCCAGCGCTCTATACTGCCCGCATGACCGCGTATACCAGCGGCTATGTGGAACGTGATATTGAGAGCGAGCGTGTTTTCCGCGTGGGCGACGCTTCCGCGCGCGGCGAAGTGCTGTATATTGACCCGACGTGGGTCATCATGCGATATCAGGGGAAGCTTGCGTATGTCAAGCGCCACCGCATTTTCAGTGTGACGCCGGTGGATTCTTCCACGACGCCGCCATACGGCACGCAGAAGCACGCCTATGTCGCCAAGACCGCCACGAATTGCTACGTCCGCAAGTCCATGAGCGATCAGGACGAAAGCTGGGTGGTGCTGAATCCCGGCACGACGATTTCCATCTGGTGCATGTACGACGGCTGGGCGGTTGTCAACTATATGCGCAGCTATGGCTATATCAATCTTGATCAGCTGACGGACTTGACGCCGGTGTCCCCGACGGATAATCCCCTGCGCGAGGATACCCCGATTGCAGCGTACACCTCGTATTATAAGATGGTGGACACGGAAAAAAACCATAACCGCATCTTCAATATTGCCCGCGGAAGCGAGCTGATTTCGGGTATTTACCAGCCGGGCGACATCTTTGACGGCAACAAGATCATGGGACCATACAACAAGGGAAAGGGCTATTTGCCCGCCGGCGCGCTCTCTGACGGCACGACCACGACCAGCTACGGCGGCGGCACCTGTCAGGTGTCTTCGACGCTGTACAACGCGCTGCTCCAACTGCCGGGGATTAACATCCTCTATCGCCGTGCACACGGCGAGAATGCCGCACCGTACCTGCCGCACGGCGTGGACGCGGCGGTCGGCAACAAAACGCAGAACCTTCGCTGGCGCAACGACTACGACTTCCCGATTCGCGTCGAGGCGCACACCAGCGGCGACGGCGCGCTTTGTATGCTGATTTACCGGGTGTATGATGAGGAATAAGGCAATATACACACAAAGGGGCGAGCAATCGCCTCTTTTTTGATGAAATCGGATGGGAAAAGCGGGAAATCCGGCGATTCAGCAGGAATTTCGCTCGTCAAGGTCGAATATTAACTTGTTACCTCTTCCGCTTGAAAGGAGAAATCACCCGATGAAACGCTTGCTGTCGCTGATGCTGACCCTGCTGCTGACGGCAGGGCTGCTGCTGCCCTGCGCGAAGGCGGAGGACACGGTGCTTGAACCGCTCTGGCATGTGCCGGACTATGTGCAGTGGCTGCTGGACGTGGCGCGCGGCGAAATCGGATACAAGGAAGGGCCGCACGGGTACTCCAAGTACGGCGAATGGGCGGGCGATGCCTACGCGCAGTGGTGCGCTGAGTTCCTCTGCTGGTGCGTCGATCAGGTGGATCAGCAGCACGGCACGGAACTGCTCCGCAATGTCTACCCCATGTATTCCGGGCAGAACGTCGGGCGCGACTGGTTCATCCGGCAGGGACGGTACGTTACCCGCAACGGCAATCTGGCGAACTGGGGCTACCAGTGGATGAAGGACGACGACACCTACATCACCACCGGAACGTATATCCCGCAGCCCGGCGACTGGGTGTTCTTCACTTGGACGAGCAGCACGGACACCGACCACGTCGCCATGGTGGAATACTGCTCACAGGACGCAATGGGGAACATCACCGTGCACGTCATCGAGGGAAACACACCCGTTGCGGTTAAGCGCGCGGAGTACGCCTTGACCTACAACCGGATTCTGGGATACGGCACGGTGCATGACGTCGCCGACTGGACGATGCGCAGCGGCAACAGTGGGCAGAAGGTACGCGAATTACAGGAGAAGCTGTCGTATCTGGGCTATCTGGCGGAGGACAAGGTGGACGGCGTCTATGGTGCGGCGACGGTGGAGGCCGTGAAGGCGTATCAGGGCAAGAAGGGCTTGAAAACGCTGGGCATCGCGAATATCGACACGCAGAAAGCACTGAACGACGAGTACCGCCTGCGCCTCTACACCGACCCCAATGCTTGGGCGGGGGTCGTGGATGACAACGAGGAAGATGACGATTTGGACTGGTAAGGGCAGAAAGTGCTTTTGACGACAGCTTTCCCCCGTGAAAGGAGAATACATAGATGGATCCGATTTATGTCTGCGGCCACCGCAATCCCGATACCGATTCCGTGGTGTCCGCCATGGCGTTTGCGGCGCTGCATAATGCGCTGGGCGACAATGCCTATGTCGCCGCCATGCAGGGCGCACCGAACGACGAGACGCAGTTCCTGCTCGACCGCTTCGGCTTTCAGGCGCCGACGCTGCTCACCAATGTCCGCACACAGGTGCGCGATATTGACTACGACCGTCCGCCAACGCTCGGCACGAGTGTTCCGATCAGCCACGCGTGGGCAGTGCTGCGCGAGGATGAAAATCTGTCTGCGGTGCCGGTCACGAACGAGGATGGCACGCTCTACGGGATGCTGACCGCGGGCGGCATTGCCGAAAAGGACATGGAGAGCATCACGAAGCCCGAAGTTCGCGACGTGCCGATTTTCAACCTTCTGTCCGCGCTCGAAGGGCATATCATCAACAACGAAGAGGATACGTTCGATACCATTTCCGGCGAAGTCGTGATTGCCCTGCCGACACCCGGCGAATGCCTGAAGGGCGTCAACAGCGGCAGCATCGTCATCTGCGGGCAGCAGAAGGACGTGGTGGACAAGGCGTTGGAAATCGGCGCATCGTGTGTCATTATCTGCCAAGGCTCGCTGTCGGAAAAGTACCTCGGTCTGTCCAGCAAGACGTGCATTATCGCCACGCCCTGCGACGCTTACCGCGCGGCAAGGATGATTTATCAGGCGATTCCTGTGCAACGCATTGCCCAGCATACAGGGGTCGTGCTGTTTCACCTCAACGACTTCATCGACGACGTGCGCGAGACGGTGCTGCAAAGCCGCTACCGCTCTTATCCCGTGCTGGACGAGAACGAGAAGGTCGTCGGCACGCTGAGCCGCTATCATCTGCTGCGGCCGCGGCGCAAGCGCGTTGTACTGGTTGATCACAACGAGAAGAGCCAGTCCATCCCTGGTCTGGAACAGGCGGATATTATCGCGATTATCGACCATCACCGGCTGGCGGATATTCAGACGGGCGCGCCGGTGTTCATGCGCAATGAGCCCGTCGGCTCGACAACGACGATTGTCGCGACGATGTTCCAAGAACGCGGCCTGCAGCCCTCTGAGAAGATGGCAGGGCTGATGGCGGCGGCGATTTTGTCCGATACGGTCATGTTCAAGTCCCCGACGTGCACGCCGCGCGACCGCCGCATGGCGGACCGTCTGGCGCGAATCGCAGGGATTGATTTGGAGACGCTCGGCCGCGAGATGTTCTCCGCCGGCAGCGGCGCGGACAAACCCGTCGAACAGCTGCTCAATACCGACTTCAAGGAATTCCACATTGCAGGGCATAACCTCGGCATCTGCCAGATTACTTGCCTTGACACTGACCGAATGCTGGAGCGTCTGCCGGAAATTCTGCCCGAAATGCAGAAAATCAAGGACAATAAGGGCTATGATATGTTCCTTATGATGCTGACCGACGTCTTGCGCTGCGGCACGGAGCTGGTTTTTCTTGGCGGCGACGACGCGGTGCGACAGGCGTTTAACCTCAATGAGGACACCTCCAGTCACCATGTGTGGCTTCCGAAAGTTGTCAGCCGGAAAAAGCAGATTGTTCCGGCGCTGGCGTTGCTATGGGGCTGATGCGGCGGCTGGCAGCGGCGGCACTGGCGGCGGTGCTCGTGCTGTCCACGGCGCTGGGCGAACGCGTCACGTTCCGCCTGAGCGCGGACATCGACCCCGTGCAGTACCCCGCACAGGAGCGCAAGCTGGCGCAGGGGCTGAAATCGCTCTTCCGCCTGCTGACGGTGGAGGGCGACGTGGTGGCGTCGGATGGCAGCTTTGACGCGCGCATTGACCTTGGCCTGACGAATGCGCCGGAAAAAACCGCGACCCGCATCCGCTTCTTCGGTCTGGACAGCCACTGGGGGATTCAGGCGACTGACCTTGGCGGCGAAACGCTGATGGTCAATCAGCTGGCGTGGCTGGAATTTGCCATCAAGGCGTACAATCACCTTGACTTGCCCTTGCAGCGGGTGTTCCTGTGGCTGTCCCCCTACGCGCACACCAGCGCATGGGCGGGTGTCCGACAGGCGATTGTCGATTTGGCGGCACAGGAAACCGATGGTCGGCTGGAAAACACGGCGCTGATAGCCTGCGCGGAAGAAATCGCCCGCCTGTCCGAAGATGACAGGGCGCTGTATTACTATATTGAAGCGTTTGGCTTGGAAAGCGGCGCGGATGCGAATATTTTTGACGCGCTGGCGACCTTGCCGGAGTACGTCGAAGCGAACTTTCCGGATGGCTTGAGCATCGAACACACCGAAAACGGCGTCAGCTGGCAAAACGGCGAGGAAACCGTCTTTTCGTACGCGGATGCGGACGGCACGCAGGTTGTTTCGCTGCATTTGCCTGATTTGGTGGACTTTTCCGCGACGCTCCGCCGGGATGCGCTGCTCTTCACAGGTGCGCTCTCCCTGCAATCGGACGTGCTGAATGCGCAGGTTTCGTTCTCCCTGCCTGTAAGCTATCCCGTCACGCTGCCGTTCTACGCGCAAATCGACGCGGACGGCATGATGACGGGCGACGACGGCATCCACCTTGCCTTTGAGGGCGAGGCGCAGGGCGACACCGTCATCATCCGCTGGATTCAGCCTGACCATAGCGCCACGATGATGACGCTGACGGTCAAGGTGATTCAGGTGGCGGAGGGCACGGTGAAGTATTCGCCGGAGGATGTGCAGGGCACGAATGTGCTGTCGGTGGATGGCCCGGCATTGGCGGAGCTGATGGGGAGGATTGGAAAGCCGATGGTGCGGAAGGTGACGCAGTGGCTTGCGGAACTTCCGGCGGAACTTGTGCAGGGCGCAATGGACGCGATGGAGGATAGTGGCTTGCTGGGGACGCTGACAGATGCGATTCTCAACGGCGAAGCAGGGGAGTATTAGGGCACCACCGCACAATTCGGCGGCGCGTCTGGCGATGTCTTTTCCGCCATCTGCGGCATGCAAATTTCTCGATTTACATCCAGTAAACCTTCGAAATTTGCATTTGCATCTGACGAAAAATCCATTCGCCAGCCGACCACCTCATTTGCGCGGTGTTACCTTAGAATCTGCACAGAATTTGTTGAGGTGCTTTATGAAACTATTGTTTATCATTGGCGATGCGGCTGTTGGGAAAATGACAGTTGGTCAGGAATTGATGAAAATAACGGATTTAAGGCTCTTTCACAATCACATGACCATCGAACCAGTGATAGAGATTTTCGGTCGATACGAGGGCAAGACAATCGCAGAAATCCGCGACGTTATTTTCAAGAACTATGCAGCTTCCGATAATGATGGGATGATTTTTACAATGATGATGGATTTCAATCTGCCATCAGAATGGGCGTATCTGGAGCATGTCAAAGGCATCTTTGAACCATACGGGACTGACTTCTATTATGTTGAACTGATTGCGCCGCAGGAGATAAGACTGAAAAGGAATATTTCTGAAAACAGACTAAAAAATAAAGCGTCCAAAAGAGATATCGAGGCTTCCAATCAGCGCTTAATCAATGACGACAAAAACCATCGGTGTGTTAGTTATGAAGGCGAGATTCCTTTTGATAACTACCTGAGGATTGATAATTCTGATATAGAACCTGATGAAGTCGCAAAATTGATTAAGAAAACTTTCAATCTGTAAATTTTAGGTTGCTGTACTGAACATTAGACCGTTGACTGGTCGCAGTGTGCGAAAAGTTGACGGTCTTTTTGGTGCAGAAGGATTCGTATGCTCTCCCGCCAGCCAATCCGCAGACAAACGAAAAGCCCCTTCTGACTTTCACCAGAAGGGGCAGGGGAGGCAGAATTATTCCGCGTTCGCCGCGTTAATCATTTCCATCAGATTCGCGCGGTATTCCTTCCACTGGGGCAGGTTCTTCCAGTAGTCCGGCAAGCTGTTGCCGAAATCATCGACCGGATTGCGCCAAGTGATCTTGTTGTTGATGGACAGGTACGCCATCTGCGCGCCGCCCAAATCATCCGCGATGCTCACAACGCTGCCGCAGGCAAGGCCGTTCGAGATATCCACCAGTTCCGCTTTGGAAATCTGGTCGAGGCTCGTGAACCACTTGATGCACTGGCTCTTTTCAAACACATAGAAGCCGTTGTACTCGCAGGTGACGGTCACAGAGCCGTTGTTCACCGCGACATACGCCGTGCCAACCTGCTTGAAGTTCGCCGCCAGCAGCGGGAAAGTCTGCCAGCCGGTCTTGCTCAGGTCAACGGGAACGATGGCGTGCCAGTCGTCCGCAATGCCCAGATCCTTCAGCGTCAGACCCGCCAGAGAAGCCGTGTTGTTCGGGAACCAGACGGGGTCGCTGCTGGTATCCTTCGCGGGCTCCTTGCCGGCGGTGCTGGTGATGAAGAAGTCTACGTCGATGGTCATGCCATTCTTGATGTCATCGGGATTGATGGCGGAAACATTGTCGGTCACATTGCCGTTCCAGTCCTTGTGATTCCACGGCGTGGAGTTGTTTTCCACCATCCAGTCGTCATAAATGATAGAGTAATCGTCCGTCGCCTGGATGTACTGGTCGCCGTAGTGCGCGCCGAAGCCGACGTCGGTGAAGTTAATGGAATTGCCGTTGACGCGGATGTCGGTAATCTTGAGGTAGCTGTTTGGAAGCTTCTTCGTGCCGTCAGAGACGACCAGCAGCAGCTTCTTCGCGCCGTTCACAGGAGACGACCAGCCGTCGCGGTCAAAGGACAGGCTGGCGGTGTAATACCCATCGCCGGTAATCTTTGCCGTTGTACTGCTGGCATGACCTGCGCTGTCGCCTTCGGGCTTCGTGTTGGCAGGCCACCAGCTGTCGGACTGATAGAACAGCCACGCTTCCGCGCCGTCCTCCAGCACCGACGGCGGCGCAACCAGAGAGGTCAGCTTACCGGGCTTTTCGCCGATGTCTTCCGGCATTTCGCCCGCGTTCGCCGCAACGATGAAATCCACCTCAATCGTGTCGCCCGCAACGATGTCGTCGGGGTTGATGATTTCGTAGGTCGCTTCGTCCGCACTGTCAAAGGCGCGCAGACCGTCCGGACCGGTGGAATCCGGGGAGAAATTCTTGTCCCAGTAGTTGTTGTAAATCGGCGCAAAGCCTGCGTTCGGGTCGTCGTGGAAGGTGCCGTAGAGGTTCGGCTTGTGGTCGATGGACTTGCCGTTGACGCGAATGTCCGTAATCTTCACATAATAGCCGGGGAAGAGGCTCTCCGCGTTGTCCAGCACGAGGTTGAACTGAATCGCGCCCTCCGCTTTCTGCCAGTTGAATTTGAGTCCGACCGTGTACATGCCGGGACCGGTAACTTCGGCGTTCGTGGCTTCCACGCCCGTTTCGGACGAGGGCTGGTCAGCAGACTTATGCTGCGGCCACCACGGGAATTTCGAGGAATCGGTTTCGTGGTTCGACGCGAAGTACAGCAGCCACGCGGTGGCGGACTGCTTTTCTTCCGCATGCGCAATGCTGACCAGACTCAGCAGCATGGCAAGCGTGAGCAGCAGCGCGGCCAGATGGGAAAGACGCTTCATGGGAAAACTCCTCCTTTGTTTTGCGAGAATTTTGTGCGTGTTTCCAGCAGACATTACGCACTGTTGCTATTATTATAACGTTTTCGTACCAAAAAGTCAATGGAAAAGGAAATGGATTCCTAACGAAAATTGTCGAAAATTACGAAAATGTCAGTGAAACAGCATTCAAAGTTGCTATAAGTGCGCAGAAAATACACGCGCGGGACTTTACACGCGCCGGGAAACACGGTACAATACTTTTGAATCGAAATTTTTCGCGCGGACGGTTGACTTGCCCGCGCATCAGGAGGAACGCAATGAAACTCTGGGGAGGACGCTTCAGCAAGGCAACCGACGGGCTGGTGGACGATTTCCATTCCAGCATTTCTTTTGATCAGCGGCTGGCGGAGCAGGATATTACCGGCTCGATTGCCCACGCGACGATGCTGGGCGAACAGGGCATTATCCCTCAGGCGGACGCGGACAAGATTGTCGAAGGCCTGCGCGGTATTTTGGCGGACGTCAAGGCGGGCAAAGTCCACTGGATGGTGGACGCGGAGGACATCCACATGAACGTGGAGGCCCTGCTGACCGAGCGCATCGGCGAAGCGGGCAAGCGCCTGCATACCGGGCGCAGCCGCAACGATCAGGTGGTGCTGGACTGCCGCATGTACGCCAAACTTGCCTGTCAGGAGACGCAGGAGATGCTCCGCGAGCTGCTCAGCGTCCTTCTGGACATTGCGCAGGACAACCTGCACACCATCATGCCCGGCTACACCCACCTGCAGAAGGCGCAGCCCATCACCTTGGCGCACCACATGATGGCGTATTTCCAGATGTTCCGGCGCGACCTCGACCGCTTCGCCCACGCATATGACGCGGCGGATGTGATGCCGCTGGGCAGCGGTGCGTTGGCAGGCACGACCTATCCGCTTAACCGTGAGCGCGTGGCGGAACTGCTGGGCTTCTCCCGCATCAGCATGAACAGCCTCGATGGCGTGTCCGACCGCGACTTCCTATTAGAATACCTTTCGGCGGCGTCAATCTGCATGATGCACCTCTCGCGCTTCTGCGAGGAGCTGATTTTGTGGAACACGAACGAGTTCCGCTTTGTTGAGATGGATGACGCCTTCGCGACGGGGTCGTCCATCATGCCGCAGAAGAAGAACCCCGACGTCGCGGAGCTGATTCGCGGCAAGACTGGGCGCGTCTATGGCGATTTAATGGGGCTGCTGACGACGATGAAAGGGCTGCCGCTGGCGTACAACAAGGATATGCAGGAGGATAAGGAAGCGTTTTTTGACGCGCGCGACACGCTGGTGAAGGGGCTGACCGTGTTCACCGCCATGCTGCGTACCGTCACCTTCCGCAAGGACGTGATGGAGAAAGGCGCGTCCGGCGGCTTCACGAACGCGACGGACTGCGCGGATTATCTGGTCAAGCGCGGCGTGCCGTTCCGGGATGCGCACGCGGTCGTTGGGCGGCTGGTGGCGCACTGCCTGAATGAGAACAAGGCGCTGCTGGATTTGTCGTTGGAGGAACTCAAACAGTTCCATCCCGCGTTTGAGGCGGATGTGTTTGACGACCTGTCGATGCTCTCCTGCGTCGAGAAGCGGCGGATTCCGGGTGCGCCCGCGCCGGACATGGTTCAGGCGGCGATTGACGAGGGGCGCAAGTCCTTGGAGGAAAACGCATGAGCATCGCCGTGTATTCCGCGCAGCAGACGCAGCAGCTCTTCGACCTCTTTTCTGCCATGACCGACTATTACGCGGGTGACCCGGCGCGCATCAACCACTTCGTGAAGGTGCACGCCTATGCGCGGCAAATCGGGCTTGCGGAGCAGCTGGACGCGGACACGCTGTTCCTGCTGGAAGCAGCTGCCCTGACGCACGACATTGGCATCCGCGAAGCAGAGCGCCTGTACGGGCAGTGCGGCGGCAAGCTGCAAGAGCGCCTCGGCCCGCCTGAAGCCCAGAAGATGCTGGATTCGCTCGGCTTCGCGCCGGATGTGACGGAACGGGTATGCTTCCTGATTGCGCACCACCACACGCTTGACGGCGTGGATGCGCTGGACTGGCGGATTCTGCTGGAAGCGGACTTCCTCGTCAATATGATTGAAGAGGGGATGAAGGCGGAGGCGATTCAGTGCGGACGGGAGAAGATTTTCCGGACGGAGATGGGGTTGAGGCTGATGGAGAGGCTGATACTGAAGGGACAATGCTAAGCGGACAGCTAAAAACTCCTTCGTTACTTGAATAAAAGGAGCGTCTACATATGAAGAGCAAAAACACTGCTGAAACCAATGAAACGTTTGACAAGCGCAAGTATGATTTGCAATGGGATAAGCAAAACACGAAACTCATAGGTATGAAGTTAAACAAGCATACCGATGCGGATATATTTGAGTATCTTGCAGGCATTACGAATGTGCAAGGCTACTTAAAACAACTCATTCGCGACGACATCGCGCGGCAGACGCAGGAAAAAAGTAACCATACTTAAATTTCTGCAATGAATAGCATAAAAAGGGAGTCGGACATCACTTGTCCGGCTCCATTTTTTTCAGTGGCTCTTATGGAACAGCAGATGCTCATACCGCTCCGTGTCAATCGTGCGCACCATAATCTCCAATTCTTCGTCGCCCATGACCGTGTTGCGGCCCTGCGCGTACAGTTCGGCGACCAAGTCGCGCAGCGTCGTGACCAGCGGGTCGGTCTTCGGAATGACCTCGTTGCCCTTCAGGCGGAAGTAGCTGTTCAGCCAGTGCGCCACGCCCGCCGTGCCGGAGGTTGCATCCACCGCGACAAGCGCCGGGCGGTTCAGAATCTTTGCCGTGTCGAAAATGTTGTAGATTTCCTCGTCCTTCAGCAGACCGTCGGCGTGGATGCCCGCGCGGGTGACGTTGAAGTGGCGGCCGACAAACGGCTGACGCGGGCTGATTTCGATGCCGATTTCGCGCTCCATGTACTCGGCGATTTCGGTCACGGCGGTCAAGTCCATGCCGTCGAGCGTGCCGCGCAGGGAGGCGTACTCAATCGCCATGGCTTCCAGCGGGCAGTTGCCCGTGCGTTCGCCGATGCCCAGCAGCGAGCAGTTGACCGACGAGCAGCCGTACATCCACGCCGTACCCGCGTTGCTGACGACCTTGTAGAAGTCGTTGTGACCGTGCCACTCCAGCTGTTCCGACGGCACGCGCGCGTAGTGGTGCAGACCGTAGATGATGCCGGGGACGGAGCGCGGCAGGGCAGCACCATAGTAATGCACGCCGTAGCCCATCGTGTCGCAGGCGCGAATCTTAATCGGCAACCCGGATTCCTCGGACAGGTACATCAATTCTTCGGCGAAGGGAAGGACGAAGCCGTAGAAGTCAGCACGGGTGATGTCCTCGAAGTGGCAGCGCGGGCGGATGCCGCGGTCAAGTGCAGCCTTGACGATGCCCAGATACTTGTCCATCGCCTGTTTGCGCGTCAGGTGCATCTTCTTGAAAATGTGGTAATCCGAGCAGGAGACAAGGATACCTGTCTCCTTCACGCCTGCCTGCTTGACCAGCTCGAAGTCCTTCTCGTTGGCGCGAATCCACGTCGTGATTTCGGGAAAATCGTAGCCGAGATCCTGGCAGGCATGGAGCGCTTTCTTGTCCTTATCGGTGTACAGAAAGAATTCGGACTGGCGAATCAGTCCCTTCGGGCCGCCCAAACGGTGCATCAGCGAATACAGGTGGACAATCTGCTCGACCGTGAACGGGCTGACAGACTGCTGACCGTCGCGGAAGGTGGTATCGGTCATCCAAATTTCGTCCGGCATGTTTTCCGGAACATGGCGCATGTTGAAAGCAACCTTTGGGATGGATTCATAGTCGTACAGTTCGCGATAAAGGTTCGGCTCTGCGACATCTTGCAGGCTGTACTGATAGCGGTTGGTCATCAGCAGGTTCGATTTCTTGTCAAATTCGAGCATGGAAATGCGCCTCCTTCTTCATAAATACAATAGATAATAGCAAAGAAAGGCAGTACGCGAACGTATTGCCTTTCGGTTTACTGTCGCGTCGTTGCGGCATGGATTATTTCAATTCGCTAACAAACTCCTCGATGCGGCGCAGACCCTCCATGCAGCTTTCCATTGCCACAGCGTAGCTCAAACGGCAGAAGCCCTCTGCCTCAAAGGCGTTGCCCGGCACGACGGCGACGTGCTTGTCCGCCAGCAGCAGCTCCGCGAACGTCTGGCTGCTGTCAATAACGCGCCCGTTGTACGTCTTGCCCATCACGCCCGTGATGTTCAGCATGATGTAGAACGCACCCTGCGGCTTCATGCAGCTTAAGCCCGGAATGCTGTTGATTTTCTCCACCATTGCGTTGCGGCGCGCCTCAAACTGCGCCACCATGTCCGTCACGCACTGCGGATCGCCTTGCAATGCTTTCATCGCGGCGTACTGCGCGATGGAGTTCGCGTTGGATGTCGCGTGGGACTGGAAACTCGTCATGGCGCAAATCTCGACGCGCGGACCCGCGACGTAGCCGATGCGCCAGCCGGTCATGGCATATGCCTTGGACATGCCGTTGACCACGAACGTCTGGTTCTTGATGGCTTCGCCCAGCTCGGCGATAGAAACGTGCTTCTGCCCGTCGTAAATCAGCTTCTCGTAGATCTCGTCGCTGACGACGTAGAACGGGTGGCTGACGGCGAGGTCAGCAACGAATTGCAGCTGCTCGCGCGACCAGACGGAGCCGTTCGGGTTCGACGGGCTGGTGAGGATAATCGCCTTGGTACGGCGGGTGACGCGCGCGGCGATATCGTGGCTGGTGGGGATGAAGTTATTGCGCTCATCCGACGGGATGAACACCGGCACGCCGCCCGCCATGCGCACCATTTCGGGATACGACACCCAGCAGGGCGTGGGAATCAGCACTTCGTCGCCGGGGTCAAGGATGCACTGGAAGATGGTGTACAGGCTGTGCTTCGCGCCGGAGGAAACGATAATGTCCGACGGCGTATAATGCAGATGGTTGTCGCGCTCCAGCTTGTCGCAAATCGCCTGACGCAGCGCAACCGTGCCGGCAGCGGGGGTATAGCGGGTCATGCCCTTGTCCAGCGCCTCTTTCGCGGCGTCGCAGATGTATGCGGGGGTCGGAAAGTCGGGTTCGCCCGCGCCGAAGCCGATGACGTCCACGCCCGCAGCCTTCATTTCCTTCGCCCGCGCGTCAATCGCCAGCGTCGGGGAGGGAGCGATATTCTGACAACGGTGAGAAATCGTAAGCGCCATAAGGATTACCTCCTGCAATAACAAGTAATATGAAATGCAATCCGCAGTGTTTTTTCATCCGTTTCCTCATTGAAAGGGATGCGGCGGATAGTGCGTGAATGCTCACAACAAGTTAATTATATCCCGTTTACATCGAAAATGCAATAGGGAAAACGATAAAAATGCATAAAATTGCGGTTTTCCTGCAAAATGCAAAAAAATATCCCCGACGTCTTGCGATGCCGGGGAAAATGACTTGCATGATGCAAATCTTATTCCGTCATTTTGCCGCTTGCGTTATCCGAAGGCGCGGCGGCGGTCAAATCGCTGACAAACGCAGCTTTAGCGGTGGTCATGTACACGCCGAGGAACAGCGACAGCAGCATGGAGCAGACGTTTGCAAGCGTGTAGCCCGCCATCGTCAGCACGGCCGAATCAAGCACGGCAATCAGCAGATTCCAGCCGATAAAAGACAATTCCAGCAGGAAGAAATTCATGCGGTTGCCCTTCATGATGGTGCGGCTGGTGCGCATAATCTCCGAGACGCTCGTGTTCGGGTTGCGTGCCAGCAGATAGTCGGATGCCGCCATCAAGTAGAGGCGCATAATGGCGAACACCAGCGTCGCAATCACCGCGATGAAGAACAGAATGGCGGTGAGCAGCATGATATCGGGCGACGACACGGTCAGCAGCACTGGAATCGCCACCACATACGCCAGCAGCATCGGCCAGAAGGCGTAGAACGTCGTGCAGATCTGCAGCCAAATCGCGCGGAAGGTATAGGGAATATACGCCAGCGAATGGCGCACCAGCACGTCCTCGCCGCGGAGAATACGCTGTGCCGCGCCGATAGTGCCCAGCGTCAGCGGAATGGTCATCAGCGTAAACAGCGTATTCAGCAGCGAATAAGTGATCCCCTTGCTCGACGACATGAAGGCGCTGTAAGCCGCCACAAAAGCATCCGGGTCGCTGAGAAGCAAGTCCGTATCCATCGGCGGCATTAGCCCAAAGGCAGGTTGGATAAACATGAAGATAAGCTGCGGAAGGCTCGCCACGAGGAAAATCAGCAGCATTATGGGCAGAACAGGCTTGATGGCAGACCAAGCGGTTTGGCGATATTCTTTCGAGGTACGCATAAGCATTTCTCCTTTTATATGGACTTTGGGGTGATGGATGCAGTGTCATCCGCCGAGGAAACGAGGTTGCCGACCCAATCATCCACAAAAGCGGCGCGCGCGGTGACCATGTACGCCCGCACGAACACCGGCAGCAGGAGGACGCAGACGACATAGGCGTTGTAGCCCACCAGCAAGAGCACCGCCGCGCAGACGAGGATCATTGGCAGCCACCACCCGGCGAACGACAATTCCAGCAGGAAGAGGTTCAAACGCCTGTCCTCCATGATAGTGCGGCTTGTTTCCATGAGGTCGGACACGCGCAGGGTAGGTTTTTTCGCCATCAGGTATTTCGCCGCTGCCATCGAATACAGCCGCGTGACCCCGAAAGCAATCGCCGCAAGCGAGGCAAGGCGGAAAAGCTGGTAAACGCCGTGCGAATGGAAGATAAGCAGCAAGACGAGTGTGACGGCCGCGAGAGCCAGCAGCGGCCAGAAAGCGTAGAGCACGATACGGATTTCCAGCCCAATCGCGCGGAGCGAATAAGGAACATACGTCAGCGAATGGCGCGCCTGCACATCTTCCCCACGCAGAAGCCGCTGTGCCGCGCCAATCAGCCCCAGCGTCAGCGGTACGGACAGACAGTTGAACAGCACGTTCAAGAGCAGATTCGGCGCGAGCGTCTGCACGATGAACGCATCGTAGGCTGCCAGAAAGCGGCTGGGGTCGCTGAACCAAAACTGCATGTCTATCGGCGGAATCAGCCTGAAGAGCAATTGCAGGAAGAACTCGATGAGCTGCGGCAGAACCGCAGTGAGGGCAATCAGCAGCATGACGCGCCAGTGTGGGCGGATGGCGTTCCACGCGATTCGGCGGTATTCCTTGGCAGTACGCATGGGCATCTCTCCTTTACGCTTCTTTCGGTGCGGCGGTTTCTGCTTCTTCCGGCGTATCAATATCATCCAGCGCGAGCAGCGGGGTCAGCAGCAAAATCGGGTGATGACGGAGCATCTGCCGGGCGACTTTGCGGTAATCTTTGCTGGCGTAGCGCATGGTGTGTGTATCTCCTTTCGTGGTGTCGTGTCGCGCCCATTTGGCGCGACACAGCACAGGTGTTGGAAAGAGCAGCTTGGAGGCGCGTCTGAGGACGCGCGAAGTTACGGGCAGGGACGCTTCGCTGCCTGCGCCTTTGTTGGCGGCTTCCTTTGAATTGGTCGCCCGCGAAACGGTTGGGGCGTTGCCCCAAGCCCCACAAGGGACGCTGTCCCTTGACCCTGCAAGGGGTATTGCCCCTTGACCCGTTTTTGGCAGCCCGGCTTGAGCGCACTTCCCTTACTGGTTTATTCCGCGGCTTTTTTCGCCGCGCAAAGTCCCAAAATCGCATAGAACATTGGCGATGTCAAGCAAATACTAAACGTAAACATCCCCTGCATCAAGAACCCAACCGCCATCATCGCCAGCGGCAGTGTCTCCCGCTTCCTTAGCGCGCCCGCAATCGCCGCGGCGCACGTCAGCATCAGCAGCAGCGCCGCCGGAATCCCGCTATTCACCATCGCTTGCAGGAAGAAATTATGCGGATTATCGAAGTTTTGCAGAATCGTCTGCCCGGTTGCGTCAAGATAATCGCGGAAAGCGGCGTAGAAAGCATCCGGCGAAAGCCCGAACCACGGCGACTGCGCGGTCATTTCCAGCGTCATCCGCCATACACCGATTCGCTCCGAGCCGAATGCGTCCTGCGCGCGGCCGTTCAGCAATTCATGCAGTTCCCAGAGTGCGCCGCCCTCCGGCATGGGGAGATAGACGACGAGTATTACCACCACGAGCAGCCCGGCGCACACGAGCGCCAGCAGTCCCTTTCGCGGCAGGGGACGTGGCGGATGACGCATCAGCAGCGGTGAGAGGGCAACCAGTACAACGCCGAGGAGCGTGCAGACGGCGCTGACCTGCCCCGGCGCGAATTCGATATCCGCCGAGCCATCAAGCCACGGCAGGACGAGCGCTTGGCGCAGCGCGAAGAGCAGCAGCGTCAAGCCCAGCGTCAGCAGCAGGCGCGCCAAACATTCCGGCTGACGGAGCGCAAGGCAAATGAGCGCAAGAAGCGTTAGCGCCAGCACAATCAGCCCGCTCTGCACGTCCATCAGCCGCGTCAGCAGGATGGCGCACAGCCCGCCCGGCAGATGCAGCCAATGATGTTTTTGCCCCAAAACGAAGCTGCCCAGCAGCCCCGGCATCAGCAGGCAGATCCACGCGCTGACAAGGTCGATATTGCCGATAGTGCCCTGAAATTCGTAGTTTGTGCGGATGCTCCGACCCATCGGAAAGAGCGACAGGGGATTGAACCCCGCGTATTGCAGCAGCACGAGGACGAGATAGCCTGTTACAGCAGCGCTGCAAACCGTCAGCAGCGCGGGAACATTCGCGTCCATGCGGCGCAGACATAGGAAAATCAGCCCGTAGCACGCGATGGTCACGAAGCCCTCATACCGCCCCGAACCCCACAATACGGTCGGCACGCCCCAAACATTCATTTCCTCTGCGTGACTGCCGAAGAAGCAGGACAATCCTGTCCAGAGCAGGAAGAGCAGCATCAGCATCAGCGGCAGTTTTCGGCGCTTTTCTCGGCGGAAGAGGGTCGGAATCGTCAGCAGGAGAGTCAGCATGGTGAAAAGCAGCATTCCGTCCCACTTCGCGCGGGTGATGTTGCTGTAATCCTGCGTCACCAGGCGGGTGAGGGCGTCCCACAGCGGAACTTCGCCCGACACCAGCGCGTTCAGCGGCGTACTTTCGCCCAGCAGCCAGAACGGGAAGACGGCGACCCAGAGCATCGCCGCCAGCGTTCCGACGATGATATTCTTTGGCGGGTGGAAGCAGTATTTCTTCATGCTTCACCTCCGGATTTTCATTTACCGCGGCATGGACAGCGCGGCACGTCCCTTGCCGTGCAGCGTCAGCACAGGCGCGGCGTGCGGGATGTACGCGCTTTCACCCTTGCGCAGCGTCAGCTGACCGCCCGCGAAACGCACGTTCAAGTCGCCGTCGAGCGCCGTCAAAAGCCCGAACGCCGTCACGGCGGGCAGCACCGCTTCGCCCTGCACATTCACCAAGTCCAGCGTGAAGTATTTTTCGTCCAGCACGCGCGCAACAGGCTTATTGGGCGCGGGAATCGGGTCGAGGGAGAAGGTCAGGTCGGTCACGTCCAGCGCCTTCTGCAGGTGCAGTTCGCGGCGGTTGCCATTCTTGTCCACGCGATCCCAGTCGTAGAAGCGGTAGGTGATGTCGGACGACTGTTGGATTTCGTAGAGCATGATGCCCGCGCCGATGGCGTGGACGCAGCCCGCCGGAATGAAACACACGTCGCCCGGATGCACCGTCACGCGGCGCAGGAGCGGCTCAACTGCCGCGCCCTGTTCGCACGCGGCGCGCAGGGAGTCAAGCGTTGTGCCGGGCTTGATGCCGTAAACGAGCTGACTGCCTTCCGGCGCGTCCAGAATCAGCCATGCCTCGGTCTTGCCGAGTTTGCCGTTCTCCACGCGTGCGGCGTAATCGTCGTTCGGGTGTACCTGCACGGACAGCGGTTCGGCGGCATCAATCAGCTTCAGCAGCAGCGGGAAGGGCTTTTTGGCGTACTCGCCCGCAAATGCTTCGCCGTAAGCGGCAATCAGGTCAGGCAGCTTTACGCCCGCGTCGTCGGTGGATTCCAGCCCCGGAATGCACGATACTTCCAGACTTTCGCCCGTCGGCACTTCGCGGATGTCCTTGCCGTAGACCGTGCGCAGCTTCTCGCCGCCCCACGGGGTCAGCTTGCCGCCGCGGAACGCCGGGTGCATTTTCAGCGGCAGCAGCGGGCAGTCGTCCGTCAGGCGCATTTCCAGTGCGGCGAACCGCAGGTCGGGCAGGGAAGCATAGCGGATATGCCCAGCGATGCGCATCCCAATTTTCTGGTAGAGGGTGAGAGCGGCACTGTTGTTTACCAGTGTGTCGCAGCGCAGCGCGGTGCAGCCCTGAGAACGCAGAATGGCGAGCATTTCACCCATCATGCCGCGTCCAAGCCCTTGCCGCTGCTTCTCCGGTGCGATGCACAGGCGGTGGAACGTGCCGGGCTTGCCGCCGAAGAGCCAGTTGACGGCGTCGTAAGCGGGTTCAAAGGTCGAATCGAGGGTGACGGCGGCGACAACGGTGTTCCCTTCGCGCACGACGTAGAGCGTTCCGGCGTCGATACTCTTGTGAATCTGGTCAGCGTTGGGGTACGTTCCCCAGTTCCACTGGGCAATGCCCTTTTCGTGCATGGCACTGGTGACGCGCGCGTACAGGGCGCAGACGGAATCGAAATCGGACGTAAGACCACGGGTAAGCAGCATAATAGTGTTCCTCCTTAAAAAGGGATAGTAGAATGAAATTGCTTTTACAAGAGATAACGGCTGAAAACCGCTTTTCCTTGCCCATACTATTCCTGCGTTCGCCTGTGCCATCTGCTTGCGCCTTTTCCGCGCTGGCGTTCGGTCGTTCCATTTAGCGTAGCGCTGCTACGCTGCATTTCACTCCCGTTAGCCAGCGCGAAAAATTCGCGGCGCATCTTGGCACATTCTCATTTGGAATAGTATCGCTTGTCAAAAAATTATCGGTCGCTGGTGTACATGGCGAACAGGTGCGCATACAGCCCGCCTTTTGCAATCAGCTCCGTGTGGCTGCCCTGCTCTTCTACGCCTTTCTCCGTCAGCACCCAGATGCAGTCGGCACCCTTGATGGTCGTCAGGCGGTGCGCAATGGTGAACACGGTGCGCCCCTTCGCCAGCTTTTCGAGCGACTGCTGGACGATGTGCTCGCTCTCGTTGTCCAGCGCGGAGGTCGCTTCGTCCAGAATCAAAATCGGCGGATTCTTCAGGAACACACGCGCGATGGAAATGCGCTGCTTCTGTCCGCCGGAAAGCCGGACACCGCGCTCGCCAACGTAGGTGTCATAGCCGTGGGGCAGGGCGGAGATGAACTCGTGCGCGCCCGCCAGTTTTGCGGCTTCTTCGACTTCCGCGCGGGATGCGCCGGGCTTGCCGTATGCGATATTCTCCAACACCGACCCGGCGAACAGGTAGACCTCCTGCTGCACCATGCCGATGGCTTCGCGCAGGCTCTTCTGCGTCAGCGTGCGGATGTCCTGCCCGTCGATGCGGATGCAGCCGCCCGTCACGTCATAGAAGCGCGGAATCAGGTTGCACAGCGTGGTTTTGCCCGCGCCGGACGGCCCGACCAAGGCAATCGACTGGCCCGGATGGACGGTCATGTTCAGGTTGTGGATGACTTCGGCGTCGTCGTCCTGATAGTGGAAGGAAACGTGGTCGAACGCGACTTCGCCCTTGACATCCGTCAGCACCTTCGCGTCCGGCGCGTCCACAATCTCCGCCGGGGCGTCCATGATTTCAAGGAAACGGTCGATGCCGGTCATGCCGCGCTGGAACTGCTCGGTGAATTCAACGATGCGGCGGATGGAGTTCAGCAGCACGTTCGCATACAGCAGATACGCCATGAAGTCCGCCGCGCTGAGCCGCCCCGCCTTGATGAACAGTGCACCGCCGACGACGATCACGATGTACATCAGCCCGTCAAAAATGCGGTTCGACGTGCCGAACTGCGCCATCACGCGGTACGACTGCGCCTTGAGGTCAAGGAACTTCGCGTTGCCGTCGGCGAACTTCTTTTCCTCAATTTCCTCGTTCGCGAACGACTTCACCACGCGGATGCCCAGCAGCGAATCTTCCACCTGCGCGTTGATTTCACCCACCTGCTTGTTGCGCTCCTTGAAAATCCGCCGCATCTTGGTGTTGAAGTGCTTGGCGAAGTAGAGCATGAACGGCAGCACGGCGAACATCATCAGCGTCATGGGGATATTCATCGTGCAGAGGATGATGAAGGACACGAGAATCTTCACGCCCGCAATCAGGAATTCCTCCGGACAGTGATGCGCAAATTCGGTGATTTCAAACAGGTCGGACGTGATGCGCGCCATGATCTGCCCGACTTTTGTGTCCGAGTAGTAGCCGAAGGACAGTTCCTGCAGGTGGTGGAAGATGTCGTGGCGCATATCCGTTTCCAGCTGGCTGCCCATGATATGCCCGATGGACTGCATGTAGTAATTCGCCGCCGCGTCGATGACGCGCAGCAGCATGTAGACGCCGCCCATCATCAGCACGAACGGCACTGTCAGCGACGCGACGTCGTAGGTCGCGCGGGTCGTAATCGTGCGGACAATCAGCGGCAGCACCAGCTCGCAGACGGTCGTCAGCGCCGCGCAGCACAGGTCGAACGCCATGGTCTTGCGGTACTTGCGGAAGTAGGGGAGGAAGCGCCGGACAAGGACGCTGGTACTGAGGGTATTGCGGTTCTCCTGCTTTGCCATACAAAAAAACTCCTGTTCGTAGATTCAAAGCCATTGTACCACGAACAGAAGCCTGTTTCAAGCGGTTTTGTTCCGGAAGGCATCTGCGCACATCCTCCACAAATTTGCGCATATTTGGCAAAACAACGATTTCTTTCCGAAAACGATTGACGAAGCTGGCAAGTCGTTATATAATTAGCATGATTTGCAGACAACGATGTCCGCAGGAAAGAAGGAAAGCACATGAAGAACACGAAACGGGTGCTGGCGTTCCTCGTCGGCGCGGCGATGATGATGCCGATGGTTTCCGCCGAGAGCGCGAACGAGTATGAAGCGACGGCGCAGGGCTTTGGCGGTCCCGTGACGGTCAAGATCACGGTGGACGGCGGCAAGGTGACGGCGGCTACCATCACCGGCGACAAGGAGACCGAGACGATTGGCGGCGCCGCCATCAAGACGCTGACCGAAAAGCTGATTGGCGTGTCCTCTGCCGATGAGGTGGACGCGGTGGCGAGCGCGACGGTGACGTCGAATGCGGTCAAGACGGCGCTGGCGGACTGCCTCCGTCAGGCGGCAGGCGAAGAGAAGACGGAAACTGCCCTGGTGGATGGCGTGTATACCGGCGAGGGACGCGGTTTCAACCTGACGCAGAAGGTGCAGGTGACGGTCGAAATCAAGGACGGCAAAATCGCGTCCGTGACCGTGGGCGACAATGGCGAAACGATGGGCATGATCGCCGCGGTGGAGGAGAAGTGGATTCCACGCGTGGTGGAGAATCAGAGCCTTGCGGTAGACGCCATCTGCGGCGCGACGGCGAGCTCCAATGGCGTTCGCGCGGCGGTCGTCAATGCGCTGGAGAGCGCGGGCATGGATGTGTCTGGAATGTACAAGGCGATTCCGAAAGTCAACGCGGCAGAAGAATATAATGTTGATATCGTGGTCGTCGGCATGGGTTCGTCCGGCACGACGGCGGCGCTGGCAGCGGCGGAATCCGGCGCGAACGTGCTGGCCATCGACAAGGCTGGCAAGTGGGGCGGCACGGGTGTAACGACTTCCGGCCCTGCGAACGTCAACGCGCCCAGTCAGGTCGCGAGCGAAATTGTGGATTGGAAAGACCCGATTAATGGCGTTCACACCAAGGCGGCTGGCGAGCAACTGGTGGATGCGGATGCTCTCTATGCGACGTGGACGGACTACACGACGGTGGACGGCGCGCAGGGCGCGAAGCCGGAGCTGATTGCCAAGGTCATCTATGAAAGCGGCGAGACCTGCGACTGGCTGCAAAGCTATGGCTTCGAGTTCACCCCGGCGGTCGGCTTCGTCGGCGGCAAGTGGGCGATTTTCTCCTCTTATGTCGGTCAGAAGCAGCTGACGGAGAGCTTCTTCGCCAAGGCGTATGACCGCTACACCGAGATGGGCGGTCAGTACCTGCTGGAAACGGAAGCAACCGAGCTGATTATGCAGGACGGCAAGGCAGTCGGCGTGCGCGCTATCAAGGCGGACGGCACGAGCGTGACCATCAACGCCAAGGCGGTCATCCTCTGCACGGGCGGCTTCGCTGGCAGCGACGAAATGCAGGAGAAGTACATCGGTCAGGCGTACAAGCTCTTCGGCATGTCCACCAACGACGGCAAGATGATTGAGTCTGCCATCGAAAACGGTGCGGCGACCCGCGCCATCGGCATGTACCCGATGTCTCACTTCGTTGCGCCGACGGTCATCACCACGCAGTTCTCTGCCGAGGACAACGACATTCCCTATGGGTTGGTCTGCACGGCGGAGGGAATGGCGGTCAACATGAAGGGCGAGCGCTTCATCAACGAATCGTCCATCGCCATGAACGCTTTCTATCAGGGAAATCACTTCTACTATGTGTACAGCAAGGAGCAGATTGACATCCTGCGTGCGCAGGGCTTGAGCGCGAAGGCGTCTGGCCGTTATCTGACGCAGGGCGGCATCAAGGCGGACGTTCCGCTGACGAACATCGACACCGTGATTGACGCAGGCATCGAAGCGGGCTTCATCTACAAGGCGTCTTCCTTGGACGAGCTGGCGGCGCAGATTGGCGGCGACTTCTCCGCTGACGCGCTGAAAGCGTCCGTTGCGGGCTACAACCCGGAGAACGACGCATTCGGCAAGGATGCTAGCAAGTTCGAGCGTCTGGGCACGGTCGCGGCGGATTCGGAATACTACGTCGCCTTCACCGGCGCGCCGTACATTTACAGCACCTGCGGCGGTCTGGACGTGAACGAGAACCTGCAAGTTCTGGACACGAATGGCAACGTGATTCCGGGTCTGTTCGCCTGCGGCACGGACAGCATGGGCGTTCTGTTCAATGAGGACAAGGCGTATACCAACTATGGCGGCTGCGCGCAGTCCTACTGCTTCGTCTCCGGTCGTGACGCTGGCGCTTACGCGGCGGCGCATCTGGAAGACTAATCCTATCATCAAGGCAGGGCGTTCTCGAAAGGGGATGCCCTGTTTTGTTGCGCTCTTATTGCGCCCGCAGGCGCGATACCCCCTGTAACATGAAAAATCAAGAAACATGGGAGTGCAATGCGAAGGAGTCCAGAGGGCGACCGCAAAGCCCTCTGGTCGCCTCCGCAGAGGCGAAATCTCCCTGCAACAAAACCGACCAGCACCGAGAAACGACTTCTCCCGATGCTGGTCGGTCGCGCCCATCTGGCGCGACAATGTGCAAGTGGCTGATAAAGCGGCTTGGGGGCGCTCCTGCGGAAGCGCAAAGTTACTGGCAGGGACGCTTCGCTGCCTGCGCTTTTGTTGACTTCTTCCTTTGAATTGGTCGCCCGCGGAACAGTTGGGGCGTTGCCCCAAACCCCACAAGGGACGCTGTCCCTTGACCCTGCAAGGGGCATTGCCCCTTGACCCGTTTTGGGCAGCCCGGCTTGAGCGCGTTACCCCCAATTAGCTTTTTCCGAAGGTTTTTATCCTTAGCCCAGCGTTACCGTGACCTGATGCGTCTTGCCATCCGCAAATACCGGCAGGACATTGCCCTCAATCGCCTGTCCATCCACCGTCACCTGCTTCACGCCGCGGCACACATGCGACGGATTCTCAATCGCAATCGCATACGTCGCTCCGCGGAAACGGCGGCTCACCTGATAGCCGTCCCAAGTGTGCGGAATGCACGGGTCAACCTTCAAGCCTTCCCAGTCCGGCTTGATGCCCAGAATGTAGTTGCTGATGACGTAGAAGTTCCATGCCGCCGTGCCGGTCAGCCAGCTGTTCTTCGCCTGACCGAAGTTCTTTGCGTCCTTGCCGGCAATCATCTGGCTGTACACATACGGCTCCATCTTGTGCAGGTCGCTGATTTCCTCGCGGTAGGCGGGGGCAATGCGGCTGTACAGGTCGAAGGCGCGGTCGCCGTGACCGACAACGGTTTCCGCGGCGATAATCCACGGGTTGTTGTGGCAGAAGATGCCCGCGTTTTCCTTGTATCCCGGCGGATAAGAGGAAACTTCGCCCAGTTCGAGGTGGTACTCCTTGTAGGCGGGCTGGAGCAGCACGATGCCGTGCTTGGTTTCCAGATACTTGTGGACGGATTCGAGCGCCTTTTCCGCCTTGCCGTCCTTCACGCCGACACCACCCATGATGCAGTAGCCTTGGCTCTCGATGTAAATCTTGCCGTCCTCGCATTCCTTCGAGCCGATTTTGTGGCCGAAAGCGTCGTACGCGCGGACGAACCACTCGCCGTCCCAGCCGTCGCGCAGGATGGCTTCGTTCATCGCATTGATTTCCTTCTGGCAGGCGTCCGCCTTGTCGTCAAGCCCGCGGCGGCGCAGAATCGCGACCAGATCCGGCCCAATGGCGACGAACATGCCCGCAATCAGCACGGATTCCGCCACGCGCTCATCCGGCGCGTTCGGGTTGGAGAACGTCTGGAAGGATTCGCTCGGTTCGTCGGAAAAGCAGTTCAGGTTCAGGCAGTCGTTCCAGTCAGCGCGGCCAATCAGCGGCAGACCGTGCGGTCCCTTGTTATTGACGACGTGGTAGAAGCTCGCTTCGAGGTGCTCCAGAAGCGTTCCGCAGTCGTCGGGGTTGCAGTCGTAGGGCGTTGCGGCGTCGAGAATGCCAAAGTCGCCCGTCTCCTTGATGTACGCCGCCGTACCGGCAATCAGCCACAGCGGATCGTCATTGAAGCCGCCGCCGATGTCGTTGTTGCCCTTCTTGGTCAGGGGCTGATACTGGTGATAGCAGCCGCCGTCGCGGAACTGCGTCGCGGCGATGTCGAGGATGCGTTCGCGGGCGCGTTCGGGGATTTGATGCACGAAGCCGAGCAAGTCCTGCGAAGAATCGCGGAAGCCCATGCCGCGCCCGATGCCGCTCTCGAACATGGAGGTCGAACGGCTCATGTTGAACGTGACCATGCACTGATAGGGATTCCAGATATTGACCATGCGGCCCAGCTTCTCATCAGGCGTGGTCAGCACATAGGCGGACAGCAGGTTGTCCCAGTGCTTCTTCAGCGCGTTAAACGCATCGGCAATCTGCTCGTCGGTCGTCAGCTTTTCCAGCAGCGCCTTCGCAGGGGCTTTGTTGATGACGCTGGGCGCGACGAACTTCTCCGCCTGCGGCACTTCGACGTAGCCCAGCACGAAGTTGAAGCGGCGTTCTTCGCCGGGGGCGAGGGACACCTTCACCTGATGCGCCGCCATCGGCTGCCAGCCGGACGCGATGGAGTTGCCCATCTTGCCGGTGAAAACTGCCTGCGGGTTCTCGAAGCCGTTGTACAGACCGAGGAACGTCTCCATGTCGGTGTCGAAGCCGTCCACGGGGGTGTTCACGGCGTAGAACGCATAGTGATTGCGGCGCTCGCGGTATTCAGTCTTGTGGTAGATGACGCTGCCTTCCACCTCAACCTCGCCGGTGGAGAAGTTGCGCTGGAAGTTCGTCATGTCGTCCTGCGCGTTCCAAAGGCAGAACTCGACGAACGACGTCAGGATGACATCCTTGGGCGCGTCGGAATCATTGCGCAGCGTCACCTGATGCACCTCGGCGTTCACGCCCATTGGCACAAAAGAGAGCTGGCTGGCGGTCAGACCGTTCTTCTGACCGGTAATGATGGTGTAGCCCATGCCGTGACGGCAGGAATAGCTGTCCAGCTCAGTTTTGACGGGCTTCCAGCCGGGGTTCCAGACCGTGTCGCCATCCTTGATGTAGAAGTAGCGGCCGCCGTTGTCCACAGGCATGTTATTGTAGCGGTAGCGGGTGACGCGGCGCAGTCGGGCATCGCGGTAGAAGCAATAGCCGCCGGCGGTATTGCTGATGATGCCGAAGAACTGTTCACAGCCGAGGTAGTTAATCCACGGGTAAGGCGTCCGCGGCGTGTCGATGACGTACTCGCGGGCTTTGTCGTCAAAGTGACCGTATTTCATGCACCTAATCCTCCAGAGCAGCGGACGTAGCCGCAGTGATTGTTGCAATCTTATTGTATCACAGCTTTTGCGTTTACGCAAACGTTTTCGTGAATCTTTCGCAAATTTTTTTGTGGGAAATGGCGCTGAAGTGATGCAAAGAGGACAAAACAAACGGTTGCGCAAGCGGCGAATCAGCGGTTGACAAAGCGATAGAAAGCGTGCTACAATTCCCAGAAGGAGAAAGCGAAAAGGAAGGAACACACATGGATCGTATTTATCTGGATAATGCGGCGACGACCGCCGTTTCGCAGCCCGTGATGGAGGCAATGCTTCCTTATTATATGCAGGTGTACGGCAATCCGTCCTCCATTCATTCTACGGGGCGCGACGCGAAAAAAGCGGTCGAGCGCGCACGGCGGCAGGTCGCGTCGGCATTGGGGTGCAGCGCGCAGGAAATCTATTTCACCGCGGGCGGGTCGGAGAGCGACAACTGGGCGCTCAAGGGTGCGGCGTTTGCGCATCAGGAGAAGGGCAAGCACATCATCACCACGCAGATTGAGCATCACGCCATCCTGCATACCTGCCAGTGGCTGGAAGCGCAGGGGTGGCAGGTGACGTATCTCCCGGTGGACGCGGACGGCTTCGTGACCGTCCAGCAGGTGGAGAACGCCCTGCGCCCGGATACCGTGCTGGTCAGCGTGATGGCGGCGAACAACGAAATCGGCACGCTCGAACCCGTCGCGGAGATTGGCGCACTCTGCCATGAACGCGGCGTACTCTTCCACACGGACGCGGTGCAGGCGGTTGGCGCAATTCCGCTGGATGTCGAGGCGCTCCACGCGGACATGCTGTCCCTCTCGGCACACAAGTTCCACGGGCCGAAGGGCATCGGCGCGCTGTACATCCGCAAGGGCGTGAAAATCGACCCGCTGATTCACGGCGGCGCGCAGGAACGCGGGCATCGCGCAGGCACGGAGAATCTGCCGGGCATCGTCGGCTTGGGCAAGGCGATTGAACTGGCGGAAGAGGGCTTGGCGGAGAACGCGGCGCGGATGACCGTTCTGCGCAATCGGCTCATCAGCGGCTTGACGGCGGCGATTCCCAACATGCGCATCAACGGGACGATGGACAAGCGCCTGCCGAACAACGTGAACGTGTCTTTCGCGGGGATTGAGGGCGAAGCGGTGCTGCTCCGGCTGGATTTGGAGGGCATCGCGGCGTCGAGTGGGTCGGCATGTACGGCGGGCAGCCTTGATCCCAGCCATGTGCTGACGGCGATTGGCTTGACGCGCGACGAAGCGAAAGGTTCGCTGCGGATGACGCTCGGCACGGACACCACGCAGGCGGATGTGGACGAGGTGGTAAAGAAGCTGCCGGGGATTGTGGAGAACCTGCGGGCAATGACGAATTGGTGCAGAAGCAGATGAATGCTTCCCCACAAGTCAACAGATAGAGAATAGAAAACGAGCGGAAGGCGATGCTGCTTTCCGCTCGTTTTGCTTACCGGCGATTTACAGGTTCAGCACCAGCTCTTCCTCGCCGTCATCCACGTTCCCTGTGTGCGCAAAGCCAAGCGATTCGTATAGGTGCATGGCGAGGATATTCTCCTGATGGCACGTCAGCACAACGCGCCCGGAATCCCCGAACGGCTTCGTCGCGATATAGTCCAGCACCGCCTTCATCGCCGCTGTTCCGTAGCCTTTGCCCTGCTCGGCGGCGTCAATCATCATGTGCCAAATGTCGTATTCCGGCACGTCGTAGTCGTAAATCACCATGACGTATCCCACCATCCGCGCGTCAGCGTAAATGCCGAACGGCTGGCACTGATTGCGGTAAACATACGCCTGCGCAAGGCTGCGAATCGGGTGGGAGACGTACTGCGTCTGGTCGTCGCGGAGCTGCAAATGGAATGCATCCAGAAAGTTGCTTTCGTCAATGGGCTTGAGCGTGATGTTCATAGGGTCAATCCTTTCCCAATTAAATCGTCTTTGGGGTGGCATCTGCCCATCTAACGGAGCACGATGGCATTTTCATCCCGAAAATCGGATTTTTTGGGAAAAGAAAAATCCGCGTGTTCGTCTTCCCGGCAATGCCTTTTTGTGCTATGATAAAAAGGCAAACAGAAAGGGGAACATGCATGAAGATTCTGGTTCGATATCACGGCGGCGCAGTGCCGCTGACCATCCTGCCGCAGGGGGACTGGATTGACCTGTGCGCTGCGGAAACCGTGACGATGCACGCGGGGGAGTTCCGCATTATTTCGCTGGGCGTGTCGATGCAGCTGCCGGAGGGGTACGAGGCGCACATTGTGCCGCGCAGCTCGACCTTCCGCAAGTGGGGGATTCTGCAGGCGAACAGCATGGGCGTCATCGACGAAAGCTACTGCGGTGACGACGACGTGTGGGGCTTTCCAGCGCTGGCAATGCGTGACACGACAATCGCGCGCGGCGACCGCATCTGCCAGTTCCGCGTGATGAGGAAGATGGACAAGCCGGAGCTGGTGACGGTGGAACGCCTCGATAACGCTTCCCGCGGCGGCTTCGGCAGCACGGGTACACGATGAAGAAGAAAAAACGCCGGACGACGCGGCGCAGGGCGACACGCCGGACGATTTTCCAACTGCTGCTGACACTCTTGATGGCGGTGCTGCTGTTCGTCCGCAGCGACGCGCCGAACGGGGATGATTTCCTCGCACCGATTCCGACGAAGCTGCCGTTGGCGACTGCCGCACCCGTTTCATCCGCTGATTTAGCGGTGTATTTCCTCGATGTCGGTCAGGCGGACGGCGCAATTCTCCTCAGCGACGGCCACGCCATGATGATTGACGGCGGAAAAGCCTCCGCCAGCCAATTCGTCTACGCTTACCTGACCAAGACGCTGGGGATTGAGCACCTTGACGCTATCATTGCGACGCATCCGCATGAAGATCACATTGGCGGTCTGCCCGGCGCGCTGAATGCCTGCACGGTCGGCGCGGTGTATTCGCCCGTGACGCAGTGGGATACGAAGGTATTCAGCTCGCTGGTGAAGTACACCGAAAGGCAGGGAATTTCGCTGACTGTACCGAGCATCGGCGACAGCTTTTATCTCGGCAGCGCGCAGGTGACGTTCCTCTCCGACGGGCAGGGCTTCACGGACACAAACGACATGTCGCTGGTCGTGCGCGTGGACTGCGGCAGCACGTCGTTCCTCTTCACGGGCGACGCGGAGTGGAACGCGGAACACGCGCTTTTGGCAAATGGCGAACCGCTGCAGGCGACGGTGCTGAAAGTCGGTCATCACGGCAGCGAAACCTCGACGTGCTATGCCTTCCTGCGTGAAATCATGCCGCAGTACGCTGTCATCAGCGTCGGCAAGGGCAACACCTATGGCCATCCGGCGGAAAGCACCCTGAGCCGCCTTCGCGACGCAGATGTTGTTGTGTTCCGCACCGACGAGCAGGGGACAATTATCTGCCGCTCTGACGGGCGGAATGTGACGTTTGAGACGGAAAAGTGACGACCGAAGGGGTCAAGGGGCGAACGGAAAGCCCAACTTTTTGCCTCCGCAGAGGCGAAATCCCCTGCAACAAAAGCGTTGTATAAGGAAGGAGAACCGCGAATGATAAACATCCGCCGCATGTGGCAGCCGCTGACTTCCACTCCCTTCCTCGCAACGGCGGCGCACCATGAAATCCTGCCCTGCGAATCCCTGCAAAGGTGGATTCGCTGCTTCTGGGGCGGCATCATCGGCGCTGGCGCATCCCCGACGCGCATCATCCCCGATGTCTGCGCTGACCTCATCTACCACATTGACGAAACGGCGGGACGCATCATCCAAGCGAGTTTCTGCGGCGTCAGCGACGTGTGCGGCACTGCGCATTTGCCGATGATTCCGCAGCATACGGTGAGCACATTCGCCATCCGCTTCCATGCCTTCGGCGCGTATGCGTTTGCGGATGATGCCCTTCGCGGTACGCTGAACGGCTTTGAATCGCCGGAAGTCCGATTCGGCCGCCTTGACCGGGCGCTGCGGGCGCGATTGCCGGAATTACGCGGATTATCGGCGCGCACGGCGTATGCGCAGAGCGTCCTGCTGGCGTTTCAGTGCCGAGAAAATCCGCTGGTGGAGACGGCGGCGGATGCGCTGCTGTGCCATCGGGGAACGGCGACGGTCAGCGCGTGGGCGCACGAGTTGTTCATCAGCAGCCGTCAGCTGGAGCGCCTTTTGGGCGAGTACTGGGGGATGACACCGAAGAAGGGGAGCGCGCTGGTGCGGTATCAAGCGCTCTATCAGGAGATTTGCCACGGGACATTGACGGACGTGCAGGACGCGGCTGCGCGCTACGGCTTTGCGGATCAGGCGCACCTATGCCGCGAGTTTCGCCGCTATCACGGGGAAAACGTGTCGCATTTCTTCAAGACAGCGCGCAAAAACGGGCGTACAATGGAGGAAAACGGCGTTTATCCGCCGGAGGAGGTATCAACATGAGCGAAAGCATCAGCGTCTGCGGAACGGATTGCGGCGCATGTTCATTCTTTGGGGGAATGTGCCGGGGCTGCAACGAATGTCAGGGGCGCGTGTTTCATGCGCCGACGGGCTGCGCGTGCCCGATTTACGCCTGTGTGCGGGAGAAAAAGGACCTGCGGAACTGCGCGCAGTGTCCCGACCTGCCGTGTAGCCTTTGGCAAAGCACCCGCGACCCGTCGTTCACGGACGAGCAATTTGCCGCGAATATCGCCGGGCGCGTCGAGAATCTGCGGAAGCGCATGACGAATCGCGAACTGGCGGATTTCGTCTCTGCCCAGCTGGCGCCGCTGCCGGAAGTCCGCCGAATCCCCATGATGGGCGGGTTCATCTTCTACTACCGCGAGCGGATTTTTGGCGGCATCTACGGCAAGGGTTTCATGGTCAAGAACGTCCCGGCAGCGTGGTGCTTCATGCCCGACACCACTGCCGAGCCGCCTTACGACGGCGCGAAGCCTATGCTGCACGTCCCGATTCTCGCCGATTCCGCAAAGCTCCGCGCCATGGTGCAGGCAATGTGGGAAGAGCTGCCGGAACGTCCGCCGAGAAAGCGGAAAGGCTGATGGCTTTTGGGAAGCATAGCGGCAAATCAGCAAAAAGGCGCGTCAAAAGGGGAAAAAACCTCCGAAAACCCTTGGCTTAATAGTGACAAGTAACTATGCCCTATTTGCGGCAAGTGGTTTCTGATCACGGATGCAAGGCAGACCAAATACTGCGGAGGACTTGCTCCGGGGGATAAGCGTGGGCGCACTTGCAGACAGATCGGCAATCTCAAAGGCAGAGAGCAACGAGAGCTTGCGGACGATCATCCGATTAGGGCGATCTACAATCGCCGCATGAATACGATCACGCAGTATCTCCGCCGTGGCACGCTGGACGAGCAGACCGCCGCCGTAATGAAACGGTTGGCGAAAGATAAACTGGAACGTGCTATTTTGGACGTTGCCTATGCCAATGGCAGTTATGAAAAGGAAATGAAACAGGCAACTTTATTGAAAGAAACAAAGAAGAAACGTTGAATTTGACGAGGTGATGTTATGAAACTAATAAGAGCAAATGTAAATGATTGTGAAAAAATATGGAAAATGCAAACAGAAGCTTTTTCCGATTTGTTAGAAAGATATCAAGACTATGAAACAAGTCCTGGAAATGAGGCAAAAGAAAGAATAGAAGCTAAATTATCACAAGAATTTACATATTTCTATTATATTTTTGACGGAGATAATTTAGTTGGTGCGATTAGAGTTGTAGATAAAAAAGATGGAAGTAGAAAAAGAGTAGCACCTGTTTTTATTATGAAAGAATTTAGAAATAAAGGGTTGGCACAAAAAGCATTTGAAGAAGTCGAAAAAATTCATGGACATGATAATTGGAAACTTGACACCATTCTTCAAGAAGAAGGAAATTGTTATTTATATGAGAAGTTGGGATATAAAAGGATTGGATTGGTTGAAAATATAAATGATAAAATGGATATTGTTTATTACGAAAAGAATTAAACAACTTTCAGCTTTCAAATAAAGGGAGGCGCGCCGAATGTCCGAAGAACGCTTCTGGAATACCGATGAATATGCCAGTACAACTAAGTAAATTAGTTCCTTATCACAGTTAATCCTTGAAAAATGCGCATTTTGCGCTTGACAAAGCGGCGCGTTTATTGTACAATAGTGGATGGCATCAATAGCTCCGCTTGCCCCGGAAACTATTGAAACACCCGCGGAGGACATGCGACCATCATGCCGTGCCGCACACACATAGAGAACCATCACTTAGGGAGGAAAAACCTTTGAAGACGTTCATGCCGAAAGCGGCTGACATTACCCGTCAGTGGTATGTTGTCGATGCCGAGGGTCAGGTGTTTGGCCGTGTGGCCAGCCAGGTCGCGAACATCCTTCGCGGCAAGAATAAGCCGATTTACACCCCCAATGTGGATACCGGCGATTATGTCATTATCATCAATGCGGATAAGATCGTCATGACCGGCAAGAAGCTGGATCAGAAGATTTATTATCATCACACCGGCTATGTCGGCGGCCTGAAGGAAACCAAGTACCGCAAGCTGCTGGCTGAGAAGCCTGAATTTGCAATCCGCCGTGCTGTCGTGGGTATGCTGCCCAAGGGACCGCTGGGTCGCCAGATGGCCAAGAAGCTCAAGGTCTACGCTGGCCCGAATCATGACCATGCGGCGCAGAAGCCCGTGAAGTTTGACCTCGTGTAAGGCGGAAAGGAGAAAAACAAATGGCTAAGGTTGATTACAGCGCTGTTGGCCGCCGCAAGAAGGCTGTTGCCCGCGTCCGCCTGGTCGCCGGTGATGGCAAAGTGACCATCAACAAGCGTGATATTGATAACTACTTCGGTCTGGAGACCCTCAAGATGACCGTTCGTCAGCCCCTGACGCTGACTGGCACGACCTCTTTCGACGTGCTGGTGAATGTCTGCGGTGGCGGTGTGTCCGGTCAGGCCGGCGCGATTCGTCACGGCATCTCTCGTGCCCTGTGCAAGGCTGATCCGGAACTGCGTGCTGCCCTGAAGAAGGCTGGCTTCCTCACCCGCGATCCTCGTATGAAGGAACGTAAGAAGTACGGCCTGAAGGCTGCTCGTCGCGCGCCCCAGTTCAGCAAGCGCTGAGTTCCCTTCTGTACCAAGCATTTTGCGCCCTATGGCTGTTATGGCAGTCATGGGGCGTTTTTGTATGCAGTCGGTTTTGTGCAAAAGATCTGCCTGTACGGAAATCATGGAAAGCCTTGCAGAGTCGGCATTCTCCGGACTTTTCAAGCGTGAAATCTGTGCAAAATCAGGAGGCTCTTATTTGCATAATGATGTATTTTTTACAGTCATGCGCGGCTGAAAAAGTCCGTCGCTTGTCCGGCTGATTTTCTCGACATTGCCGACATCCTTGTGGACGTAGGTGTTCATGGTCATCGTAATTTTGGAATGTCCGGCAATGCTCTGCAAGGTTTTGATGTCTACGCGACCTGTGGCTTGCAGCTGGGTCAGGAAGGTGTGGTGAAGCACATGCGGGGTCACACCCTTGGGAAGGTTGACTTTCTTGCAGATTCGCTTTCATGTGTTTCGGAAGGAACGTTCGCTTAACGCGTCCTCGTCGCCTACCACATATTGGGCGAAATCTTCGTTTGCTGGCATGTGATTCCGCAAAATCTGTTCCAGCTCCGGCAGCAGGGGAACTTCACGGAGCCCGGCCTTGGACTTGGTTAGCTTTTCTATGGGTCAGTTGTTGATGAACGTGATTTGTCTGCGCACATGAATGAGCTTACGTATGTACATAACTTCTTGCTGATATTCTCAGCTCATGTGAATGGGTCATTCTTGTCATAAGTTCGCTGCAATCCGTTCCGGCTGCGGACACCAGCGTCAATCATGAGCCGGATGCCTTTACCCCCTCATACTTGATGACCATCCACGCTGTGTATGTTGTTGGTGTGTTCGATGTGGTACTTGGAGGCGTTGGAAATCAGAAAATCCGAAACTGTTCGTGATTTCAGCGGCGCGAAGCCGTTGTCATCACACCAAATAGCGTAGTGCGCAGCAGAAGATAACCGACGAACTCTTGGAACATGGGAATGTCCTCTGGGAAAAGCAGCTCATCAAGAAACGCTATCCACTTTGTTGGCGTTGGAGCATCAGGATTGTAGACCACCGGGAGTCGTGTGCGGACAACATGACGAGCAGTGCTATCCAATGTGCCGTCCAGAAACAGCGTGCCGTTTTTCAAATGAATGCAATCTTCCTCCGGCGGAAATTCCGGCACATACGCAGTGATTTTCAGCACCTCAATGATGTTCTTGATTTTGTTGGGAACACCGGAGCAAATGTAGGAGTGGATTTCTTGAAAGATGACTTCTTTCAGTGGTGTGCAGTCCTGCATTCGACCATTTGGCGTGAAGAACGAACCTTCACTGAAAATCAGCTGATGGGTTTGCAGAAACGCGGTACAGAATAGCGGCTCGCTGAGATTTGTGCCGTCGAACCATGCGGGGAAATTTGCAGACGAGCAGAATTGCTTCTTGGACATTCGGGTTCACTTCCTTGTGTTTCAAAAATGCGTTGATTCGTTGGATGGAACGCTTGTGGGAAGCTATCCAGCGATTCGCAGGTTTCTGAATTAGCCGTAGTGGTACAGCTGCCATTCATCTGTGTAGGCTAATTCGAGTGTCTTGTTTGAAAATCATAATCATAGAAATCGCCTCCTTTATCTTCTGATGGAGAAGAACTGCTTCTCCACCATAACTGGTAAAAAATTTGGCGTTTTTTACGCGATTCGCAAAAATTTAGAAAAATTTTTGAGGAGGCAGTTTGAAATCACTTCATCCTGAATCGTTGGGCGCTTGGCGGCAACATAGCAGTAGACGAGAGCAGTTCATTCTTGACAACAGCCTCCTTTCTGTTCATGTGAAGGGAAATTTATATACCCCCTTCACCCTCGAACTGTAGAAAAAACACCACTTTGCGACACGATTTGAAGCGGATTGAAAAATTTTTTCTGAAACTGCTAACAGCAAGGAATGGGGGAGCGCTATACCGCTAATTCATTAGCATTACCATGCGTAGAGCTGCTGCATTCACAGGCATTCTAAATTTAGATAAACAAAAACCCTGCTTGCTAATTTCCGCCTCCGTGGAGGAAGAAGTAGTGGCAAGCAGGGTCATTTTGCTAAAAATGACGATTAGCTTGTTGGAAACACATTTCCCAATCCCAATGAATGTAGCGCGGACGCTGCGGTTATATCGTCATGAAAGATGCAGTCAGTGTCCAATTGAATACAGAAGAGCGGATAATAGCGTTCAGATTTCCATGCATCTTTACACTTTTTTCGCTTCACCATCCACCATCGGGAATACAATCCGCACCTCGAAAATATCCTTCATCACGTTCATGGTGCAGTGCCCTTGGTGTTTTTCGCAAATCATGCTGATGCTTTTTGTGCCGAAACCGTGGTAGCGCTTGTCCTGTTTGGTGGTCAGCGGCAGATTGTTTTCAAACTGCGGCGCAGTAAGCAAATAGTTCTCTTCCTGAATGACAAACGTGCCGCAAGTGCTTTGACCAGTAAGGCTGATGAGACGTTTGCTGGGAATTTTGATTTGCTCAACAGCTTCGATGGCATTGTCCAGCAAATTGCTGAATAGGGAGAAGATTTCTGCATCAGAGAGAAACTGCAGCGGCTGTCCGTCGATGCTGCATGTCAGCGTGATACCCTTCTTTTCGCAAAGGAGACTGCGATTCGTCAGCACAATATCCAGTGCATGATTGCCGGTTTTGAAAATAGAATCGTAGATGTTGACGGTTTCTTGAAGCGCCTTGACTTCATCGGGCGGAATCACGCCGTTCAGCGCGGAAATTTGATGCTTCAGGTCATGGCATTTTACGTTAATGAGGTCGATGATGTCTTTTTCAATTTGAAATTGCTTGCTGTCGTCTTCCGCCATTTGCAGCACGGTGCTCTTTTCGATTTCTGCCTTGCGTGCAGCAAGCCAGCCAAATTCCACATAGAAGGACAGCAGTGCCGTTAAGCAGGAAAATACCATAATATAACTCTGCACTGACGGAAAACCGATGGCTGCACGATGCGCAAAGGAATTTAAGAAAATTGTAACCAGCACGGCGATACAGCTGACAACAATCTGAATGCGGTTGTTGAGCATCGTTCCCCGGTAGTCAGCTTTTCGAATCATGGTGAAATAGAGGATAACATAATATCCCGCCGTGATGCAAATCAGCATGAGTGCTTTGAGAAGTGGGTGCATGGAAACGCTGATGAAACGTACTAATAGCAGATACGTTCGCTGACTCATGTGCTGCATACAGTAACCGGCAGTGGAACAGAACAGCATGGCCCAGAAATCGCATTCAAAGCAGAAGCCAATGGACAGCAGCGATAGGCAATACAGCAGAAAACTATCCAGCACACGGAAAAGCAGAGTCACGGTATCGTCCGGCGGAAGGGCGTAAACAAAGGCATCAGAACAGCATTTGTAGAGGATGACCACGCCGGTACAGCAAAGCAGACGAAGCGGAAACATTTTTTTTCGGGGCAGTTTCATCGCGACAATATAAACGGCGACAAAGAGGGCAGAAAGATAACTAAAAGAGCCCCAGATATTGGTCAGATTCATTGAGTATTTGCCCTCCGTTCGCAGAATTGGGTCATTGCGGCAAGAAAGTCCTTGCGCCGGGGATGAGAAATTGCAAGCGGCGTTTTGCCGACATAGACGGTATAGCCATCAATGCGGCGAATGTATTGCAGATTGACCAAATAGCAGCTGTTGCAGCGGAAAAAACCGTGCGGAGACAATTCCTTCTCCACGTTTTTGAGTGTCCCGTACGTTTCGTAATCATGAGAAAGTGTGTGGTAAATCAGCGTGTGCGACACTACCTCCACATAGAGCAGCTCACTGAGCGGCAAGTGGGTGTTGCCGTCCGCGGTAGGAATCACCACGCTCTGCTGACGGCGCTGCTGCTGTGTCTGGCAGTAGCGAAGAACCTTCTGCATTTTCAAATAGAACGCATCGTAATCCAAAGGCTTCAGAATATAATCCAGTGCACTGACTTCATAGCCGTTAATAGCATAGCGCGCAAGGTTCGTGACAAAGACCAGTGCGACGTTGCTGTCGATTTCACGCATTCTGCGCGCTGCGGACAAGCCGTCCATGTTTGGCATTTCAATGTCCATAAAAATCAAGTCAAACTGCGAATGAAACGCGAACAAAAACTGCTGGGCATCGGGATAATGCGATAAATCAAATACTTCCTTGCTTTGCAGCGACAGCTTTTCCAGACAGGCGGTCAGCTGGTCATCGGCACTTTGATCATCCTCGACAATAGCAATGCGAATCATGGCTGCCTCCCTCATCGCGCAGTAGATGTGCAGATACGGCTATCTGGCACTATTTCACGAAAAACGGTGCAATGCATGATGATTATAACAACCACCTGCTCAAAAGTCAAGTTTATGGGGAGAAAATGCAAGGATACGCGAAAAACAGCACAAAACGGGAGGAAAATGCTAAGATACAGCTATCCGATGATTGCGGAGAGGCAATCAATCAAAAGGAGGAGGAATGAAACATGAAGAGAACGGTTTCCAAGTGGCTGTCGATTCTCAGCTGCACGGCGTTGCTGTGTACGTCGATTCCTGCGGCGTTTGCGGAAGGCACGGTGGAGGAATCGCTGGTGCCGGTGACGGGCGCACAGACGGGTTTTGTGCTTTCGCAGGGCAAGTACTACACTGATTTCGCGAATTTGGCGCAGGAACGCGCGGCGGCAAAGGCGCTGAATATTCAGGTGGGTGAAGAGGGCTTTGTGCTGCTCAAGAATGACGGTGTGCTGCCGCTGGATAGTGCGACGACGAAGGTGTCCATGTTCGGCTTCCGTGCTGCCAACATCATGATGGGCGGCGGTGGCTCTGGCTCTGGCCGTCCGGGGCAGTACGGTGTGCCGAAAACCTCGCTGGAAGATGGCATGAAGCAGGCGGGCTTTGATGTCAACGAACGTCTGCTGTCCTTTTACAGCACAAAGTCGGCAGAAGTGAAGCCGACGGATATTCCGGATTCCATCGCCTACACTTACGATACTTACAGCGATGCAGCGCTGGTGGTTGTTTCCCGTTCCGGCTCGGAGGGCAGGGATGAAGTGACTTACGGCTATGCGCAGGACGAGAATGCTGACCCGAATGCGCACATGCTGGAGCTGACGGACACGGAAAAAGATCTGATTCGCTACGTGAAGGCGAATTTCCACAAAGTCATCCTGATTGTCAACTCCTCCAATGCGATGGAGCTGGCGGAAGTGAATGCGCCGAAGACGGAGGACAACCTCGGCGTTGATGCGATTCTCTGGGTGGGTCATACCGGCAACGACGGCGCGGCGGCAATCGGCAACATCCTCTCTGGCAAGGTTTCGCCGTCCGGCCGCACTGCGGATACTTACGCGGTCGATTTCACCAAAGATCCGACGTTCACGAATTTCGGTTCGAATGGGCAGAATTTTGAAAACGGCGAGCGCATGAACAACAACGTCTATGTCGGCGATACGATGACGGATTATCACTCCGTGGAATACCGCGAAGGCATTTACGTCGGCTACCGTTATTATGAGACGAAGGGACATGATGCCGGCGAAGCATGGTATGACGAGAATGTCGTGTACCCGTTCGGCTACGGCTTGAGCTACACCACCTTTACGCAGGAAATTGAGGGGGACATTGCGCCGACTGGGGTGATTCATGCGGCGAATGAAACCATCACGGTGAAGGTTCGTGTGACGAACACGGGCGATGTGGCAGGCAAGGACGTTGTGCAGCTGTACTACACCGCGCCGTACACCGAGGGCGAAATTGAAAAGGCGTATGTCAATCTGGCAGCGTTCGGCAAGACGAAGGAGCTTCAGCCCGGCGAGAGCGAAGTGGTGACGCTGCAGTTCGTGGCACAGGATATGGCATCGTTTGACTGGAACGACGCCAACGCCAACGAGTTCCGCGGCTACGAACTTGAAGCTGGCGACTATGTGCTGTCCATCCGCCGCAACGCGCATGAAGAAATCGCGTCGATTACCCGCACGGTTGAAACGGGCTTGCAGTGCGTGACTGACTACACCACGGGTGCGGAAATCAAGCCGCTCTTCTCCGGCGATGAAGGACTGGAAGCCTACATCTCTGTCAATGAAACGCTGGAAAACAATCAGATGTCCCGTGCGGACGGACTGGAAGTTCCGGCTGCCGCAACGAAGGAAGACCGCACTTGGGATCAGGCAGTTATTGATGAACTGGATGCCCAGAAGGAATATTTCAGCCTGAATGACACGGAGGATTCGCCGTGGTACGTTTCGCAGGTTCCTGCGACTTGGACGCAGAATGCTGGTACACGCGATGAAAACGGCAAAACGGCGATTCAGCTGGCGGATTTGGCTGGCGTGCCGTACACCGAGCCGAGCGTGGTGGATGGCGTGGCAGTTGCCTCTGACGATGAAGGCACGAAGAAGTGGGACGAGTACATGAATCAGCTGACGTGGGACGAAATGGCGACCATCGTCTCCTACGGCGGATTCGGGCAGCCTGCGGTAGAAGCTATCGGCAAGAAGCAGAACGGTGCGTATGACGCGGCGGCACATCCCTTCTGGAATGGCGGGATGTTCGGCGGCGCACAGGCACCCGAAAATCAGATGGGTACGAACTGGGTTACGCCGGCTGTATGGGGCTGCACATGGAACACGGAGCTGCTGTATGACATTGGCATCATGACGGGCAACGAAGCGCTGCTGTTCAATATCAATGGTCTCTATGGCTTCTCCCTGAATATTCATCGTTCTGCGTTCGGCGGCCGCAACTTCGAGTATCTCTCCGAAGATCCGCTGCTGGCCGGCAAACTCGCGGCGGAGCTGAGCAGTGCTGCGACCGAAAAGGGCCTTGTGACCTACACGAAGCACTACATGATGAACAATCAGGAAACGAACCGCAATACGAACGGCGGCGTGATTACATGGGCGAACGAACAGGCCATCCGCGAAATCTATGCCAAGCCCTACGAACTGGCGGTCAAGGAAGGCAACAACTCCGCATTCATGACGGCGTTTAACCGTATTGGCTTGTCTACCTGTTCGACGAACTACGCGCTGCTGGAACTGCTGACCCGCGGCGAATGGGGCTTCTGCGGCCATAACGTGACGGACTACATGGACTATCCGGAATATCGCTATACGAACCTGATGGTTCGCGCGGGCAATGAACTGCCCCTTGGCGGCCCGAACAAGCTGATTGGCAAGGGCAAGGGCGGCAACAGCTCCAGCACCGAAGGTACTTGGAGCGCAGAGCTGAACACTGTGCTGGTGGCGGCCGATACGGCCAGCGCAGAAGCAGCTGATGCGGCGCGCCGTGCAGGGGAGGATGCGTCCACCTACGAGACGGTTCCTTCTGCAACGCAGTATTTCGCTGTCCGCAAGGCAGCGCAGCGCGTTTTGTACTCCAACGCCAACTCCAATGCGATTCTCAATGGCTATGAGAATCATATCGTGGAAGAGTTGGAATACAAAGTGGGCGACAAGTTCGGCGGTTGGGGCGGCGGCAAGAACATCATTACGCCCCTCTTTACGGCGCGCTATGCTGATGTCAGCGACATCAAGATTGTGAATGCGGATGCGATTCCCGGTATGAACCTTGGCGCGGACGGCGTCGCCTCCGGCACATTCAACGAGGCTGGCGACTACACTGTCACGGCGACGGCGACGGTCGAAGGCTGGGTCTATGTGCAGCTGACGCTGACGATTCACGTCAAGTAATATAGGAGCATTTGGTTACTGGACGGATTCGCGCTGGCGGACAAGCGAATCCGTCCTTGATTTTCTGATGAAAGGGAAGGAGCAAAGTTTATGAAGCGAATTACAGCGATGCTGTTGATGATTTGCTTATGCTTGATGGGGCAGAGCGTGCTGGCTGAGAAAAAAGTTGGCAAGATTGCTGTTGCGCAGGAACCGACGAAGATGGATTACTGGGTTGGGGAAGAATTTTCCGCAGAGGGCGGCGTGCTGCTGGTGACATACCGCGACAAAACCACTGCTGAAATTCCGATGACGGATGAAAATGTGAAGCTGCCTAACGTCAAGACAAACACACCCGGCCGCAAGGCAGTGAAAGTGACTTACGGCGGCAAAAACGTGACCTTTTATATCAATGTGGCAGAAAAAGGCGCGGAAGTGACGTTCGAGCTGAATTACGACGGTGCACCAGAAGCGCAAAAAGAAGCGGCACGTCAGGGCAAGGGCGTAGAAGCGCCGGAGAATCCCGTGCGTGATGGTTATACCTTCGATGCGTGGTATACCGATGCTGCCTGCACGGTACTGTATGATTTTGCGCAGGTGGTTGAACAGCCCATGACACTCTATGCGAACTGGCTGGCGGACGATGCCGTGTATTATCCTGTGACGTACAGCTTGAACTATTACGGCGTACTGCCGGACGGTTATGTGCAGCAGGTAAAATCCGGTGAAACGGCACGGATGCTGTCCTTAGCGCTGGTACGCGACGAATTTGAATTTATCGGATGGTATGCCGATGCAGCCTGCACCGTGCCGTATGTGCAGGAAAACGCGATTGAAGGCGAAACGACCATCTATGCGGGATGGAAATCGCTCAAAATGGGTGCAGAGACGTATACGTTTGAAGCCGAACAGACCAGCTTGCTGGGCAAGGAAGGGCCGGGCATGTCCGGTTCTGCATCCGGCGCATCCATGATAGTCAACGATGCGACGAATCTGGACGCCAGCAATGGCAAGTATGTCTCGTACCTGTATAAAAAAGGGCTGTCGTTGGATTTCTATCTGGCGAGCAGCGAAGCGGTGTCGGATGCAGTGCTGACGCTGCGGGTTGCGGCGGAAATGGACAACATCAGCCTCTCGCCCGATAACTACACGATTGAAATCAACGGTCAGCCGGTGATGTTTGATGCGATTGCACTGGAAAAAGGAGCAAAATTTGCAGACTGCATTGTTATTCAGAACGTCGCTTTGCAGGTCGGCGCAAACACGATTCGCCTTGTGACGAATAACAGCGTGAACCCGATGGGTGAAGGCATGGGAACGTATCAAGGCACAGCGCCGATGGTGGACTGCATCAAGCTGACGACGACGGCGGTTGTAACGTGGGATGCAAACTACAACCTGCCAATGATGTACTGATTTCGCGGAGGAGAACATGGCGCAGAAAACGAAGAAAAAGCTGATTCGCGTATGGGCAATTGTCAGCGCACTGGTGCTGATTCTGCTGACCGTCGCGACGGTGCTGACGCAGTTTGTCATGCAGGATGTGCTGGCCTCTCTGCTGGGACGCGACGTGGCGGTTTATGCCGAGGGCGTGACACCACTGTATACCACCGAATACACGAACAAGGACGAAGTCTATCAGGCGGCGAACAAACTCAACGAGCGCATCTGCGAAGAAGGCTTTGTGCTGCTCAAGAACGAGGGAAATGCGCTGCCGCTGGCATCAGGCAGCCGCATCACTGTGTTTGGCAAGAACAGTGTGAACCTTGCTTATGGCGGTTCGGGGTCGTCCGGCGGCGATAAGTCCGCAGCCATCGACCTCTATACCAGCTTGCAGAATGCGGGCTTTGCGGTCAATCCGGCGATGAAGCCCTTCTATGAGGATGATAAGCGCTCCGGCGCACGCCGCTCAGAAAATTCCACCAACTTGGATGATGGGAATACCGTGTTTTACTCCATTGGGGAAACGCCGCAGCGCTTGTATACGAAGGAAATCACGGATACCTACAAGGATTACAATGACGCGGCGCTGGTTGTGCTGACCCGCATCGGCGGCGAAGGTTTTGACCTGCCGCGTTCAATGAAGGATGTGGAAGGGGCGCGGCAGGACAGCGACCACTACCTGCAGCTTGATCAGAACGAAACGGACTTGCTGGCGGCGGTCTGCGAGGCAGGATTCAAGAAGGTTGTTGTGCTGATTAACAGTGGTTCGCCGATGGAACTGGCATTTTTGACGCATCCGGATTATTATGCCTATCAGGACAAAATCGACGCAGCTATCTGGATGGGCTTCCCCGGTGCATCCGGCGTGAATGCGCTGGGACGCATCCTGAACGGCGAAGTGAATCCGTCCGGGCGCACGGTTGATACCTACGCGGTGAATTTCAAGAACAGCCCGGTGTGGCAGAACTTTGGCGATAATCTGATTACCGGCAAGGACAGCGGCGACCGGTATCTTGGGCTGGAAAACGAAAACTACTACTTTGTGGACTATGAGGAGAACATTTACGTCGGCTATCGCTATTACGAGACGCGCGGCGCGGATGACCCGGAATGGTATGCGCAGGAAGTGGTGTATCCGTTTGGCTATGGTCTGAGCTATACGACGTTTGACTGGACACTGGAAAGTGCGCCGGAAAACTTCGTCCTCAGCGATGTCAGCGACAAGATGGAAGTGACTGTGCGCGTAAAGAACACGGGCAGCGTCGCTGGCAAGGACGTTGTGCAGCTCTACGGTCATGCGCCGTATACGCCCGGCAGCGTGGAGAAGTCCGAAGTTGTTCTGCTGGACTTTGCCAAGACGCCGCTGCTTTCGCCCGGCGAGGAATGCACGCTGACGCTGACCTGCGACCCGTACTATCTGGCATCCTACGACTATACGGACAAGAACGAAAACTGGGATAACTGCTTTGAACTGGATGCGGGTGACTACGCACTGTACGTCAGCAAGAATGCGCATGACCGCGTATTTGAAGTGCCGTTCACGGTGGAAGACGACATTATCATTAGCGAAGACCCGGTAACAGGCAATACCATAGAAAACCGTTACACGGACTTGGAACTGGACAGCTCTGATTACCATCTCCAAACGCTGCTTTCCCGCGAAGATTGGGAAGGCACGATGCCGGAAGCGCCCTCTGTGGATGACCGAACGGTGGATGAAGAATATCTCGAAGCGCTTCAAAACCGCGACCACAACAATGAAGATGCGGATGCGCTCTTTGACTTGGGGCTTCCCGCAACAAGTCAGACGGACATTTCACTGGTGCTTCGCGACCTGCTGACGGATGAAAATGGGCAGAATCAGCGAGTGTCGTATGATGACCCGCGCTGGGATGCGATTCTGGACAAGCTGTCTGTCGAGGACATGGTGAAAATGTGCAACATGGGCGCATTCAAAACGAATGAACTGCCCATCATTGGCAAGCCTGCCACGAACGACACAGATGGCCCGACTGGCTTCACAAACTTCATGGATCGCAGCGGCATCTACTGGAAGTGCTGCTATTACTGTGCGGAAGTCGTCATGGCTTCGACATGGAATCAGGAGCTGATGGAAGACATCGGCGAAATGATAGGCGCGGAAGGATTGATTGGCGCGGATGGAAAGGGCAACAATCTGCCGTATTCCGGCTGGTATGCGCCCGGCGTCAATATCCACAGAAGCCCCTTCGGCGGTCGCGATTTCGAGTATTTTTCCGAAGACGGACTGTTCAACGGCAAAATGGCGGCGGCGGAAATCCGCGGATGCGCCAGCAAGGGCGTTTACTGCTTCGTGAAGCACTTTGCGCTCAACGAACAGGAAACGCATCGTTCCTCCAACGGTTCGGGCACTTGGGTGACGGAACAAGCAATGCGCGAATTGTACCTGCGCCCGTTTGAAATCGCGGTCAAGGAAGGGCATACCACAGCAGTGATGAGCTCCTTCAACCGCATCGGTACGCGCTGGACAGGCGGCGATTATCGGCTGCTGACTCAAATCCTGCGGAACGAATGGGGCTTCCAAGGCATGGTCATCACCGATTTCAATACGACCTCCTACATGAATTTGCGGCAAATGGCATATGCAGGCGGTGACTTGAATTTGGGCAATGACATGACGCTGCCGGACGTTATTCAGCCGAACTGGTGCGACGCATCCGACCCGGTGGACATGCAGATCCTTCGCCAATGCGTGAAGAACATTCTCTACACGGTGGTCAACTCGAATGCCATGAACATCAGCGTGGCATACTATCGCCCTGCATGGTGGAAAATCACGATTTATGTGGTGGATTTCGTGGCGGTTGCGGTGATTGTGTTTACAGGGATTCGCTGTTTCCGCGGAAAAAAGGAAGAGCATAGCGCAAAGGCATAACAGCAAAGGGGCAGCAAGCGAAAGAATAGCTTGCTGCCCCGTATTGCGTTCGTCATGAAAACAAGTCTTATACTATTTCCAGATTCAACTGCGCCATCTGCTTGCGCCTTTTTCGTTCTGGCGTCCGCTCACTCCATTTAGCGTAGCGCTGCTACGCTGCATTTCGTTCCCGTTAGCCAGAACGAAAAATTCGCCGCGCATCTTGGCGCATTTTCATTTGGAAATAGTATTATGCCCATGCACCCGCTATCATAGGGGAACGTTCTACAACAAAAGTGTAGATTTTCTGACGGCAGTTGGTCATATCCGCGTCCGTATAGCTTGTGGGGAGACTGTGCCACAGCGTGTCGCGGATGATTTTTGCCATTTTAGCGCGGGTGGTTTCCTTTTCGCGCCAGTTGTTCATATTGGCGATAGCTTTACGAATGGTGCTTAGCAGCTCTTTCGCAGAGGCTTTCAGCATCTTGATTTCCTCCTTGGACAGCGTGTCCTTTTTCAGCAAATCAAAAAGCGCAAGCTGCTCTTCGTTGTCGAAGCCCTCACGGATATAACGCTCCGTTTCGATGTCCAGCTCATTGGCCAGTGCCAGCAAATCGGTAAAGGACTTTTCGATGGCAGCACGATTCTGTTCGGCGTTGTAGTTGCTGATAATGGTTTGATACCGCTCGTAGTAGTCGATTCTTGTTGGATTGCGAGCCATCATTTCAGCAAGACGACTTTCAATCAGCTGCTGCAAATCCCGCAAAAGCAGATTCTGATGTTTTCGCCGCATAAATTCCGCGCGAAGCCGTTCAAAATCAATTTTGCTGATGTCAAACGTCTTATCCTTGTTATCATCACTGATTCTTACATCAATCGCGTCGCTAACAATATCATTGATGCGCTTCATCAGCGTGGAATTGTCGGAATGAAGGACACGCGCGTGCATCACATCGTAAATCGCGCTGATGGCATCCTTCTCCTTGCGCTCGCTGTCCAGCTGACCATGTTCGACATACTTGAACATGCGGAACAGCTCACGCGCGATGATACCGAAGCGCTTGCGCGTATCTGCATCGCCGGAAAGTGCATCCGCACCATCTTGCACAGACTCGATTCGTGCAAAGCTGTCGCTGCAAACGGCGGTGTCCAAATTAAACGAATGCGCCAGCATCAGCTGTCGGATTTCGTCGATAACTGCACGAATCTTGCTGTACAGCTGGCTAATATCCGGCGTGGGGTCAACCGTAATTCGCCCGCCGGATGTGTAGTCTGCCAGTGCCTGCCGAAGCGCTTTCACAACGCCGATGTAGTCAATTACTAAGCCGTTCGTTTTGCCCTCGCAGACGCGATTGGCGCGGGCAATGGCCTGCATCAGCGTGTGCGCTTTCAGAGGCTTGTCCAGATACAGGCAGCTAAGGCTCTTGACATCAAAGCCGGTGAGCCACATGGCGCATACGAATACCACGCGGAAAGGATTTTCGCTGTCCTTGAACTCTTTGTCCAGCCTGCGCTCTTCCATTTTGGCGCGGTGTGGGCGAATGTCCAGCCCCCAGTTGTCGAAGGTCTGCCACTCGTTCTGCTCCTGACTGATGACAACCGCCATTTCGGTTTCTTTCATCCATGCCAACTTGCGCTGCATTTCCTGCGCTTCCTGCTGGGAAACCGTGCGCAGGCTCGCATCTAACTGGCGGATGGCATCTTGCCAGTATTCCTGCACGAAATTGTACATGCGCACGCAGGTCACTTTGTTGATGCACACGAACATCGCCTTGCCTGTGTCCCACATGTCGGTGTAGTGCTTCACAAAGTCCTTTGCGATGGCGCGCAGCCGCTTTTCGGCGGTGATGATGTGAATATCCTTCGCTAATTCCCGTTCCATTTTTGCCTGCTGGTCGGGTGTAAGGTTTTCACTGTCAAGCAAATCGGTCAGTTCGTTGGAAATGTTGGGATTGGTGATTTCCAGCTGATCGGCGCGATTCTCGTAGTAGAGGGGAACCGTGGAACCGTCATCGACCGCCCGTTTGAAGTCATACACCGATATATAGCCGCCGAAGGTGCGCTCGGTGATGTTGTCGTAGGCGAACAGCGGCGTACCGGTAAAGCCGATGCGGCTGGCGGTGGGCAGCAGCTTCATCATGTTGTCGGCAAAAAGCCCGTTCTGCGTGCGGTGAGCTTCATCGCTCATGATGATGATGTCGTGATTCGGCGTGATGGGGTCGGGGTGGTCATTGTTGAATTTCTGAATCAGCGTGAAGATATAGCTGGGATTGCCCTTCAGCATCTCAACGAGCCGCGCACCGCTGGACGGGACAAACGTGCTGGATTTCATGCCGTTAAGACATCCGCAGCTCTCGAAAGTAGCGCTAATCTGCTTGTTCAGCTCGTCCCGGTCGGTCAGCACAATGATCGTTGGACTGCCCGAAAACTTGCGGCGGATTTTCTGCGACAGAAACACCATGGAGTAGCTTTTGCCGCTGCCCTGCGTGTGCCAGAATACGCCTAACTTGCCGTCGCGCAGCTTGCGATCTCGATAGGCTTCAATGGCTTCATTCACGCCGAGATACTGGTGATTTCGTGCCAGAATTTTGGCAGTATGATTGTCGGAATGGTCATAGATGATGAAGTTTTCCAGCAAATCGAGGAAAGTTTCCTTTTTGCAGATACCGCGCAGCATGGTTTCCAGACTGACAACACCCTGTTCGCCCTCATTCAGGCGTTTCCACTCGCTAAAATACTCATATTTGCTGCCCAATGTGCCGATTTTGGATTCCACGCCGTTGGAGAGCATCACAAAAGCATTGAACCAGAACAGTTGCGGGATGGTATGCTGATAATCGTGATAGTTGGTATCATAGGCTTGGCGAACATCCACGCCGAGCTTTTTGAACTCCACAAACAGCAGCGGAATGCCGTTCACAAAGCCGATAATGTCCGCACGGCGATGATACAGTGCGCCGTCAATCTTCATTTCCTTTACGGCGAGAAAGTGATCATTGGCGGGGTTGTCGAAGTCGATGAGCCGTGCCATGCGAGTTTCCATGTTGCCGTTTGGCAGGCGGAAATTGACGGGAACGCCGCCAGTGATGAGGCGGTATTTCTGCTCGTTGGTCTGCATGGGCGTGGCAGAAAAGGAGGTTTCCATGAGCGACTTGACCACGCTGTCCGCATAAGCCTCCGTCATCCAGCTGTTCAGGCGGAACAAAGCCGGACGCAGGTACTTGGTGAGCAGCACCTGATGGTAGTCTGTGCGCCCCAACGTGCCGTTTGCGCCCAACGTTTCACGGTTGTGCGCATAAACCAGCTCCCAGCCCAGCTCGTCGTGGAGCAGGTCGCCGGCGGCGCCTTGAACAAGGACGTTTTCGGAATAGGAGTAGCTCATATTAAGTCACCTCAATCTTTCGGCATTTAGTGTATGATTTATGCTTTGGTGAGGCTAAAGTCCAATCCAGCATTTTGCATTTCTCGTATAAGATTCATTTTCCAGTCGGTGGATGAATGCGGAATATACAGGATACCAGCAAGGTCGCTTGGAATTTCAATATCATCATTGTTCAAAGCGACAACACGATTACGCCCAAGTTTTGCACATAGATAACCATGCTCGAAAATGACATTCTGCCGCGCTCTATCGCGCAAAGAGGAAGAGCCTTTTTTTCTTCCTTCATCGCAACCAGTATACAAGACAATAGCAAATCCAACATCAGTCGCGTCTTCGAGTTTTTCAATAATAGTTCGCCCTGCATTTACTTCATCCATGAGGACAATTGGCTTTAATCCAATTTGAAAGAGCAGCAGCTTAACTTCATCAAGAAGTTGATGATCATGACCATGCACGATAAAGACTTTTTTGTTATCATATGCTGTTTGCACTTCGGTGTCCTCCATTTCTTGTGAAAGCATATATTCAGTAAATGTATCGAAAGCGTCTGTTTTCAAAAACACTTGCGAATCTCCACTATCAATATCAAAAGGCTGAATAAAATGATACTCGACAAGATAGTCTAATGTGTCTTTATATTTCGGATAGTCCGAATCTGGAATGTTAATTAAGAGGTTTCCGGTAGAAATCTGCTTGATTTCTGCATAGTTAGCCAACAACCTTTTTTGTTGATTCGTCACAATTATACCTCCATTTCCCTGCTCATCAATTTGGGTAAAAGGTGGTCACGGGCTTTGCTCAATTTACGATTCTGATTTAACAATACTTGACGTTTCTTATATAAAGCAACAAACGGTTTATATAAACTTGATGGAGATGTGAGCAATTCGATAGTGTCAACGTGCTTCTTTCCAAGATGTGCAACTGTTGAGCCAACTACTGTTTTTTCGTAGAATTTGATTGGCTCATATATTGCATATAGTAGCCATCCATTCAGTGCTTTATCAGTCGGTCGTATGCAGCATGTACGTTGCACGAGATACGCATCTTCACCATTCCATGTGTTAATGTGGAACTCTCCATCCATACCAACAACAATTTCACCATTGTGCACAACATATCGACTATCTGCGCTTTCTGTTGTATAGTCACTTGTTGTGCCGTCTGGAATGTTTCTGATTCGAATGATAGGTGTGCCACTTCGTTGATTATTAAAGCACTTTCCGTCAAAAGCAAAACCATACTGCACATCAGCAATATCAACAAGTTTTTGCTTCTTCCACCCCTCCGGCACGCCATCAACCACCTTCACACTCTCATGTCCCGGAAAGCGCAGTTCTACAAACCACTCTCTATACAGCCGTTGTGCAGCTTCTTCCAGTAGCTTAATTTGGCGGCGGTTGTTTTCAATTAGGTCGTCGTAAGCGGAAAGGATGGAGGCAATGCGGCGCTGGGTGGGGAGAGAGGGGAGCATTATCGGAACAGTTGCAAGGATACCTGTGTTCAAGTTGAGCATCGTAGCTCCAATTGCGTGTTTTTCTATCCAATCAATGGCTGATGCTTGTTGCAGATAATAGAAAATGAATTTAGAATCAGCAACTTTCGCATCGACCGTTACACGTAGGCAACCAGTGCCGCATAACCATCCCTGCTCTTTGGGGCTAATATATGCGCACCTACCAACATCACCTCGCCGCGAAAACAGAATATCACCAGTTCTTACTTTGTGGCGTGATAAGCGAAGCACATGTTCCTCGGAAACACGGGCAATGCCCTCTTCTGATATTGTGCCGTTTACAATATCTTTCGGCATTACAACGGGTGTGCCAACTTTAGAATAATCGGATTGATGCAGTTGTGAACCGAAAGGACCTGTTTGAATATGACCATCAACCTTATCGCAAATGTCATCAAGGGTACATGCAATCCAACTCATACCCCCATCTCCTCCCAATTCCGCGAGATGGTTTCCATCAGTGCGTCGCTCTGCTGTTGCAGCGTCAGCAGTTCCGCGTGGATTTCGCGCATCCGCTCCGCAAAATCCACATCATCCGTCTGCTGCGCCTCTACGCCCACATACGCGCCGGGGGTTAAACTCCAATTCTTTTCCTCAATTTCCTGCAACGTGGCGGCCTTGCAAAGACCGGAAATGTCACGGTATTCGCCGTCTCCGAATTTGTCGGTTAGCCAGCACGCTTCCTTCGCAATTGTCAGCTTCTCCTGTATGGCAGCGAGGAATTCGTCATACTGCGCCTGTATGCGCTTCTTGTCCTTGCGGGCTGCCGCGGCAACGGCATCCTTGCATTCTGCGGTGACGCTGGCTATCTCTTGCTGCAGCTGCTCGGCGCGCTGGGCGAAGGTGCAATCCGCCGCCATATCAAGCGCGGCGCAGTAGTCAGCCACCAATGCGTGGTATTTCTCTGTTTCGCCCCGATGCAGCCACACGATGGCGTTCAGGTTCTTCATCTGCCACGGACTCCACTCGTTCAGCGTGCGATCCACGGCGGTGTAGTAGTTGCGGCTGTCGATGAACAGCACTTTGTCGCGCAAGTCGAGTTTCTTGCCCTTGTCGAAGAACCATAGCGTGCAGGGCAGGCTCTTGGTATAGAAGAAGTTCGTACCAACAGACAGCATCACATCCACCGCCCCGGTGGACACCAGCTGACGGCGAATGTCTCGATCGCGCCCGTTGCTGTCGGTGGCGGATGCTGCCATGACAAAGCCCGCACGCCCGTGCTCATTCAGATAGCTGTAAAAGTAGCTAATCCACAGATAGTTGGCATTGCTGACTTCTTTGCTGGGATTCACGCTCGGCATCCCGAAGGGCAAGCGCCCAGCAGCGAAGGTACTCTCGCTCTTGACCTTGTCCACATTGAAAGGCGGATTCGCCATCACAAAGTCGCACTTGCCCTCCAGACCAAAATGGTCGTGATAGAAGCTGTTCGCATCGTCCCCGGAAACGATTTGCGCATTCAGCCCATGTACTGCCATGTTCATCAGGCACAACTTGGCATTGTATTCCACCTTCTCTTGACCGTAGAAGGTCATGGCCATATTCGCGTTCGCGCCGTACTGCTCAGTGAAGTCCGCAGAGGAAACGAACATGCCGCCGCTGCCGCAAGCGGGATCCAGCACAATACCGCGTCTGGGCTCGATGATGTTCACAATCATGCGCACCAGCGATTTGGGCGTGAAGAAAACGCCGTCATCCGAGGCCACCGCCGGGGCAAACTTGTTGAGAAAGTACTCATAAATGCGCCCGATGATGTCGTCCTGAATGTCGTTTAGGGCACTGTTGTTGAAGATGCGCAGCAATTCCCACAAGAGTTCGTTCTTGAAAGACGTGTAGGTCTTGGGCAGCACGCCGCTCAGCTGAGGGCTTTCTGCTTCTATCAGCGTCATGGCGTGGTTGACCTTTTCGCCGATGTTGACTTTACCCGCTTCCAAGTTCAGCAGATATTCATAGCGTGCTTCTTCCGGCAGAAAGATAGCGCTTTTCTGCTGGAAGTCGATGGATTCCACCGGCAGTACACGCCCGTTGCGAACCGGGCGGTCTTTCATAATCTCGGCTTCCACATAGCGGAAGCGGCTATACGCATAGCGCAGGAAAATCAAGCCCAGCACGGGCATACAGTATTCCTGACTGGTCAGCTTGCTCTCTGCTCGGAGCAGGTCGGCGGATTCCCACAGCTCGCTTTCTAACTTGCGAAGGTTAATCATGGTGCATGTCCTCCAGTATATCACACACAGTGCGACCACACATGATGCGGCACTAACTCTATTATACCTCTTGAAGTGCATTCAGGTCAATTGCTAAATCAGCTGTGCCTTGCTTTTTGCATGAAATTTGCAAGGTGCCTACAGAAGCTCTTATCGCTTGATATGAATGAGTGGCCGAATGGAAAAGAACAAATTTTCAAAATGTACAGTATCATCTTTAGCGACTGCAAGGAGCAAAGCACACAAAAGCTGTATTCCGAGTTCCTTGCACGGAATGGAAATAATCAATCATTGAAAAAAGAACAGAATGCTGCCGATGAAACTGAAAAGACCGAGCAAAATGGCGAGAAAAATTTATTGCTGCCGCAGTCAGCAGTAGATTCGGAATCGGGAGCATTATCTTCCGAAAAAACAATGTGCAAGGAAAGTGAATGCGAGAATAAGCAGGATGAAGTAGCTGCTACTGCGGCTGAAGAAAATAATGCACACCAAAGACAAGCTGGAAAACTGTCCGAGTGCGTACACCGCTGAGCAAAATCACCTCGACCGGCGAAATTGAGCAGCGGTTCC
>ERZ773224.235-NODE-235-length-79005-cov-21.613882_pt1 | contig 79005 bp, 65 predicted proteins | sample MGYA00580526_ERZ773224 | MGnify/ENA primary metagenome ERZ773224 (study PRJEB29015, sample SAMEA2737743) | human gut metagenome | biome: human gut; feature: human-associated habitat; material: faeces | place: China | collected 2012 ... | reverse complement strand
ATGGCGAATTATATCACCGCAATTACTACAAAGAAGTGCATGTGAAAAACAGGGTATATTATGAATACTATCATCTTGACGGAACACAGGAAGTCCCGACAGATTACAAAGAAATCTCCTTTGTCTGCCTGCGACCAGATGGCTCTTTGGAACTGCCGAGTACACTCAGCATTGTATGCAGATCAGTGGCAAAGAAGCTGGAAGGATTTGAAGATTTCCATTTTCACCAGTTGCGTCACACTTATACCAGCAATCTGCTTTCCAATGGAGCTGCACCGAAAGATGTACAGGAACTGTTAGGACACTCTGATGTCAGTACCACAATGAATATTTACGCTCACTCAACAAGAAAAGCAAAACGGGATTCCGCAAGACTTCTTGATAAAGTAGCGAGCAATGCTTAACTAAAAATTTCCCTTATTTCCCTTGCGGATTCCGCATAAGGGCAAAAATAAGGGAAAATACATATCATTTCACTATTTAATGGGCTGAAAAGCCTGTAAAATAAGGAAAGTTCAGGAAATCTCTCCACAAATTCCGATTTGTCTGCCCCTTAAAGTCCAAGTCCTTCAACCCACACCGCAAGCTCCTGATGCCCGACGCTGCTCTTGAAGACCTTGCCATTCGTCAGCTTTGCTCCTTTGCAGCTCGGCGCAAGGCGTTCGTTTGTCTTGCCAATGTCGCTTCCACCGGAGGTTGCAAACGGGATGATCATTCTGCCGGTCAGGTCATAGCTCTCAAGAAATGTATTGATAATCGTCGGCGCAACGTACCACCAGATCGGGAAGCCCACAAAGATGGTATCGTAGTCCTTCACGTTGTCCCGTTTCACGGCAATTTCCGGTCGTGAGGCGGGATCGTTCATCTCAATCGTGCTGCGGGCTTTCTTGTCCACCCAGTTCAAATCCGCCTCCGTGTAAGGCACCTTTGGCTCAATCTCAAAGATGTCCGCGCCGATTGCTTCTGCCAGCGTCTCGGCAACCTTCGCGGTCACACCGGACGCAGAAAAATACGCTACAAGTTTCTTGCTCATGGTGTTTTATCCTTTCAATATCTTCGTAAGCTGCTGTGCAGACACATCCGGCAGGATGGAGGAAAGATGCTGCATCATGCGCTCTTTGGATTCCTGCGGGTCTCGCTGATATGCAGATGTGATAAGGTCGTACCCGAAAAGCTCTTCCGGCGTCGCATACTCTGCGACACCCCAGCCATATCCACCATCAGCGGGTCGGCAAGATAGACGGTCTTGCGGTCTTTGTGTCCCAAAAGCTCGTGAAGGCTTCATGTGCTTCTTCGATTGCCTGAATGACCTGTTTTAATGGGATCGTCATTTTCCGCAGCACCTCTTGTATTTCTTCCCGCTGCCGCAGGGACAGGGATCATTGCGCCCGACCTTCTTCTGTTTCTCCGCCCGGGGAGTGGAAGTCTCGATGTCTGCAAGCTGTTTCAGAAGGTCAAATCGCATTGCCTCGCTGGGCAATTCCATCGTGAGAATCTGCTTGCGGAAGTCCTCAATGTCCATTTCGCCGGTTTGGAGGGACTTTCGGATGTTCGGACCAAGAGAGAGCGACTTGAAGCGTTCCTCCGGAGGCGTCATCTGCATCATCTCATCCGGCGTATAGCCACGGTTGCAGGGCATCCGCGTCGTATTATGAAATGCACTGTACAATGCGGTGAAACGCTCTACATCCCGTCGAGACCTGAGCTGAACACCCAACTTCTCCAAATGGTTGAGAACATCGGCTGGTTGAACAGCAACCGAACGGACAACATACAAGAGTTCTTCAAAAGCAGCGTTTTCGCGCTCGTCATTCAGGTTGCAGCGTTCTTTCAGGAATGCCCGTAGCTTTAGCTTTTCCGGCGTGTCCTCGCAGTAGAAGGGATCATCGTATTCCAGCAGATGCTTCTTGTCAGGCACATAGTAAGGCTTTTCCTGCTGGCTTCGCCTCGTCTCCATGAAAAGGTCAATGGACTCCCCAATCAGGGTAACGTCAATGATCTCGCGGTCAAGGGGTTTTGTATGCTTGACATCCGTGTAAAGCTCATCTCCGCCCAGAATGTAGTAGTCCTCGCACTCATGACGGGCGATCTCAGCAAAGGCAAGAAATTCGTCTTCCGTTACCAGCTTCGGGCTGAGGGAGAAGATAATCTCCTTCGCCTTGTGCAGCGGGATGATGCCGTAGAGGTTTGCCATCGCGTTGAAATACTTGCGCAGAAGGCGTGAGGTCGTATCTTTTAATGGGATTTCCCGATATCGGGCGTTCAGCTCCCGGCGTGTGTATTCCTCCGGAAACTCGATGTATTGCTCCTTGCTCATGTCTTTCTCCCCCCGCATCATTAGTTTTGGCTCTTGAGTTCTATCATCAATAACCGCATAGTATGGCAGTTTTTACACCTGTTTTCTCGCCTCGGCAATTTCAGCATTGATCTCACCCAATGTCATATCGGCGATGTCATTTTCGTCAGCTGCACGACCGGCAGATTTCATTGCCCTAACAGCTTTGTTATCCGACAGGTCATCAAGCTTCATAGAAAACGGAATGCCGTTTTCCTGAATCAGCCTTGAAATGCACATGCGCATATATGTCTGAAGGTCAATACCGAGCCTTTCACAGATCGCCATCGCCTTGATTCGGGATGCCTCTTCAGTGCGGAACTGAATTAAAGAATTTGCCATAGTAAGTCGCCCCTTTTTTATTTATAGCATATGCTGCTTTGTCATCAAACGCAAGCATATGTTTGCAATATTTGTGTTCGGAGGTGAAAAAAAAAGCGACCACAATCGTCATAATATTGTCTTTTCATATCTTATTATATATCACCAGCCCGTAAAATACAATTTTCCTTGGTCCAAAGCAGGAAGAGCGACGAAAATGTTTCTTCGCCGCTCCCCATTATTTTGATTGCTTTTTCCGGAAAAGATACTCCCAGATATAATCGTCAAGCCCTTTGTAAGCCGGATCCCACAGATAGGTGCCATACCGGAAACCCATATCGCTGAGCAGCTGCAGAAGATTACAGCACGGTTCGGCGTGATCCCATAAGAATGTACAGGTCGCCCCGGAGGTGAATCTCGGCCTTGTGCGACTGACAAACGGCAGCGAAACGGCGCAGCTTCTCTGGGGATTTGCCGACGGCGGGCGCTTCACCTCCGAATTTCCCGCCCACATGATGAGCCATGCCGAGCGTTTGAAGGTCGATCTAACTTAATTTCAAGAAGGTGTAACAGCGCAGAAAAATGTGTCGCCTAAAAGGGAAACCAATGCGCCCGCTAAAATCGGGAACTACACCCCCTCTGCACCGAATTGCACCCCCTTAACGGGTTTCTATCATAATTATTACGGTTCTTTGCCAAAAAAGCTCTCGGTAACACCGGGGGCTTTTTTGGCAGCCGGCCGTGCTTTCTGCGCGCCCATTTCCTCCTTAAATCCGGCAGACGCGAAATAAGGTGAAAAATAGCACTTAAATTATGAACATTCTATGAACGAGCGTAAAAATGTGCGCACATCGCTTGCGCTCTCGGAAAATCAATGATATATTTTCTATAAATATTATAATGTATACAAATGCGTAGAATAATATGGTTTCTGCCGGGGTTCGCTTGCCCGGGACATCGCGGAAACAGGGGAAAGGCGGCACGACAGTGACAGAGAAAGAACTGAGAAAACTAAACCGCGCAGAGCTATTGGAAATGCTTATTGCGCAGAGCAAGAAGCTCAACCGCGTGGAGGAGGAGCTGTCGGCCGCCCAAAAAGAACTGGAACGGCGTAAGATTGCCATCACCACCTCCGGCTCACTGGCAGAGGCGGCCCTGAAGCTAAACGGCATCTTTGAGGCAGCCGACCAGGCAGCCGCGCAGTATTTGGATAGCCTCCGGGAGCAGGAGAGCAACGCCGAGCGCATTATTGCCGAGGCCGAGGCCAAGGCTCACGAGATCATCAATGCCGCCGAGGTGCAGCGGCAGGCTATTCTCGCCGATGCGGACAGGGAAGCCAAGCGGCGCATTGAGCTCTTTGACCAGCAGTTCAAGGAATTTTTGAACACGCACACCTGATTGAGGAGAAAGGGCCGTATGAAACCAGAAAACAAAGCAACCGATACGGCTGTGCCCTCCGTGGATGAGCTCACCGGCGAACTCAACCGAGAAAAATATCACAGCCGATACAAAAAGCTGCTGCGCAGCACCATCTATACACTGGTGATCGTGGCCGCGATCAGTGTGCTGGTGGCTACACTGCTGCTGCCGGTTTTGCAGATATACGGCACCTCCATGAATCCGAACCTGCACGAGGGGGAGATCGTGGTGTCGGTGAAGTCCCCACAGTTCAAAACCGGTGACATAATCGCCTTTTACTACAACAACCGCGTTCTTGTCAAGCGCATCATCGGCTGCCCCGGCGACAGCGTTGTCATCACCGACAGCGGCGACGTATATGTGAACAATACCCTGCTGGATGAGCCGTACCTAACCGAAAAATCCTATGGCACCGCCGACATTGAATATCCGTACACCGTACCTCAGAATTCCTTTTTCGTCCTGGGCGACCACCGGGAAAGCAGCGTGGACTCCCGGTCGTCTCTGGTGGGCTGCGTAGAAAAAGAAGAAATCATAGGCAAAATCGTTTTCAGAGTGTGGCCGATCAAGCGGATCGGTTCCGTGGACTAACATCGCCTGGAAATACGGGGAGAAATTTGCATGAACAGGGACATTTATTCGCAGGCTGAACAGCTGAACAAGAAGCACCGCCGGAAGCGCACTTGGTACAAGATCTTATCTGTGCCCATATGCCTTGTGGTCTTTGTGACGACGTATGCGCTCATTCTGCCGGCTATCACCATGGAATCCACGCCGGATACCTACTGCGGCATTGCCGAGCACGTCCACACGGACGATTGCTACGTGCTTCCCGGTACGCCGGCCCACAAGGAGATCCAATGCACCGCCGGGGCAGATCTGGGCCAGGGCGAGTACATCGTCCACAAGCACGACAGCTTCTGCTTTGATGATAGCGGTGAGTTGCTGTGTGCGCTGGCCGAGCAGGACGAGCACGTCCACACAGACGCATGCTATGACGGTGACAGCCTGATCTGCGGTCTGGTTACGGGGATCGTACACCAGCACACGGCGGATTGCGTCGTATCCGTTCCCGCCACCGAGCCCCAGGGTCTGGTGTGTACCGTGGAGGAGCATAAGCATACGGAAGCATGCTTCATGAATCCGGAGGGCGAGGCGTCAAGCGGCGAGACCGGCGGTGATGTCCCCGCTGACAAAACGCCTGCTAACGATGCGCCCACCGGGGACGATCCCTCCAATGAGACACCCAGGGGAGATGTCCCTACCGATTCAGCCCAAGGCGGCAATGTGCCGGGGGATGCAGTTCAGAGCACCGGTGCAGCAAACGGCGATACGCCCGAGGACGACGCGGCGGTCAACAGCACCCCGGCCCGGGCGCCTGCCGCCAGCGGCTTTATCAAAGATGTGACCCTTACCATCAATGACAATGTTTCCGCTTCCGGCTGCTATGAGGCAGCCGTCAAAAGCGGCGGTGCGGCGTTGGAGGGAAAAAACGTCCAGTATCTGTGGTATAAGAGCACCGATGGCGGAGCGACCTATGCGGCCGTAAAGGCGAAAAACTTTACTGTTGGCGGCAATACCGTGTCCAACATCAGCGGGGACCGTGGCGAAAAGCTGTTCCTGGCCCTGGACGGCGGAACCGTCAGCGACACGCTAACCTCCGTGACATACAAGGCCGTACTGAAGGTGGACGGCGCCGAATATAGCAGCGTGTCGGCTGCCCGCACCAACACCACCTATCAGGCCTCCGTTCTGAACGGCAGCTTTGAGGCACCGGATCTGACCGACTACGAATTCCAGGAATTTGTGCCCGAGGGGACTACAGGCCTGTTTTGGAAAACCACCGCGTCAAATGAGGAAGGCGCTCAGCCTACATACCCGACTGGTTCGACGCAGCAAAATGACGGTAAGCACTACATTGAGATCATTGATACAGGCACCTCTGATCACAAGAATCAAGCAGCCCAATATCACAATCAGGGCACCGCAACGAACGGAACGCAGTATGCCGAGATCAACGCCGGCGCCGTGGGCGCACTGTACCAAACCATAGCTACCATCCCGGGAACCACCATGTATTGGTCCGTGGACCACAGCGGCCGGAACGGAACGGATACCATGGCTGTAGTCATGATGCCGGAAAGCAGAGCAAAGAGCATTACCACGCAGGCGCAGTTGCAGCAGGTGCTGGATAATCCGAATTATTATGGCGCTACAGTTGAAAGTGATCTATCCGCCCAAAAAGGCGTGTGGACCACCCATTCCGGACAGTACACCATCCCGGAAGGGCAGTATGAAACCCGATTCTTCTTCATGGCTGTAAGCACATACAATAACGAAAACTACATCGGCAACCACATTGACAACGTGTGGTTCAGCCAGCAGATCCCGCCGGCTTCCTCGGAAAAGCCCTATTTCACACTGACGAAGCGTGTGGTGGGTCCCCTGACGGAGGATGACCTGCAGCTGCTATCCGGAAAGCTGACCTTTATGGTTCAAAGGTCCACTGACATCAGCTTTACCAATCCCGAAACCGTCAAGACGTACACCGCCACAAATTTGGGCAGCTGGACGCCCAACGAAGATGGCTCCTGGACACTGTCCGCCCGTATCTCCATGAAGGATCAGGAGCTCGGCGATTACTACAGGATCGCAGAGAGCGGCGCAGAGCTGGATGGGTTTAACCTGACTGTGACGGATACGAACGCCGCTGTGCAGCTGCAGAACACCACAGACACGGGCTTCACCTTCACCAACACCTATGCGGATGCCGGGCGAGCCCTGACGCTAAAGAAAATCGTGAGCGCTCCTGACACCACAGGCAGCTTTACCTTTACCGTTTCCTATACGGATGCCGGCGGCAAGCCGCAGACAGAAAGCGTTACTCTGAAAAACGGCGAGTCGACCACTATTACAGGCATCCCCAAGGGTGTCCAGGTCACCGTGACGGAAACCAACACAGACGGCTACACCGTTATTATGAAGGATCCCAGCACCGGCACCGTCCTCGCCGGGAGCAGCAGCTATACCTTTACTATGAGCGATGACACGGCCATGGATATCTACAATACATCCATCGTTGCACTGCCGGAAACCGGCGGCATCGGACGGGGAATCTTTCTGTATGCCGGAATCGGTCTGATGCTCACTGCCGTTATTACAGGATGTCTTCTGAGGCGCAAGTACGGAAAGGAGGGTGATTAACGCTTTTGTTTCCTCTCCTGCCCACGCAAAATATATCTGTACCCGCGCCGTAGGAACTATCCGTTTCTATCAAACTACTTTAAATCAGAAAGGATACGCACGATGAAAACGATGAGAAAGCTTTTCACGGTTTTGCTGGCCCTGGCCATGACGCTGGCTCTGGCTGTGTCCGCCTTTGCAGCAGACACCGGCAGCATCACCATTACCAATCCCCAGGGGGATCACACCTACACCGCCTACAAGATCTTTGACGTGACCTACTCTGGCGACAACTACTCCTACACCATCAGCGGTACCGAAGCCGCCTTTAATACCGTCAAGACATACGCCGATGTGGCCGCCAACGGACTCAACCTAACAGCCGTTGCTAACACGAACAAGTATAATGTGAGCATCGGCGCCGGCTTCTCCGCCGCCTCCTTTGCCCAGCATCTGAAGACGAATGCGGGTTCTCTCGGCACCGGCACCGCCTTTACCAAGGTTGATAACACCATGAAGGCCTCCGGTCTTGCCCTGGGCTATTACTTTGTATCCGGCACCAGCGGCGCTGTCTGCGAGCTGGCTACTGCCAAGGATATTCAGATTCGCGACAAGAACGAAGTGCCGCAGATTGAAAAGAGTGTGGATGACAACGACGGCACTGTGGAAATCGGTCAAGTGCTCACCTACACCATCACCGGCAAGGTCCCCTCCACCAAGGGCTACACCGAGTTTACCTATCAGGTGACAGATACCATGACCGAGGGGCTGACCTTCAACAATGACGTCAAGGTCGCCATTGGCGGCACGGATGTGACTGCCGATGCGACTATCACCAACAATGAGAACGGCTTTGTGGCCAGCGTCAATATGACGAAATATCAGGATAAGATCGACGCACCTGTACTCATCACCTACACTGCCACCGTCAACGAGAAAGCCATCCAGAGCGAAAAGGAAACCAACACCGCTACGCTCAAGTACAGCAACGACCCCGCTGACAAAAACTCTTTTGAGGAATCCAGCGTGAAAGTGGATGTGTTCTCCTTCAATATTGTCATCAACAAGTACGCCACCGGCAACGAGAGCACCAAGCTGGAGGGCGCCAAGTTCGTGCTGAAGAACAACGAGGGCAAGTACTATAAGTGTGATGCCGCTACCAAGGCCGTCTCTTGGGTCGCTGGCAAGGCCGATGCCACTGAGGTCAGCACCGACGCTAACGGCGCTGCGCGCTTTGACGGTCTGCAGGCCGGTACTTACAGCCTGGAGGAGACCGTCGCTCCCGCCGGCTACAACCAGCTTACCAAGGACATCACCATCGTGCTGGACCAGAACGGCTCTGCGACCATCGACGGCGCTGCCTCCGCTCCCGGAGCTGACCATTCCCTGACTACGGGCGTTGCCAACTCCACCGGCACCGTGCTGCCCGAAACCGGCGGCACCGGCACCGTGATCTTTGTGGCCCTGGGCGCTCTGGCTGTCATCTGCGCAGGCGTATTCCTGGTGACCAACAAGAGAATGAGCAAGGAATCCTTCTGATCCTGCATCCCTGACACACTGCACCGCCATGGGAGGCGGAGGTTCGCCTCCGCCCTCCCGATGGCATATCCTTTTCCAAGGCAGACGCATCCGAATACACCCGACACCGCCTATTGCAGGCGGCCGGACAGCCGTGTGTTCGGCTTCGTGCGCCCTGGAACGCAACAGGAGATGAACCCGTGAGAAAGCGAAAAGTAATTACCTTAATACTGCTGGGCGTTTTCCTGGCGGGCCTCTCTCTCCTGCTGTATCCGTCCGTCAGCAGCTACTGGAACTCCATCACACAATCCAGGGCCATCGTGGACTATGACACCATTGTCAAGAGCCTGTCGCCTAAGGACTATACCGCCTATTTTGAGCGGGCGGAGGAATACAATAGCGAGCTGAAGGCGCTGCCATTCCCGCTGACGGAATACCAGCAAATCAGCGGATACGATGATTGCCTCAATGCCGCCGGCGATGGCGTCATCGGCTATATAGATATCGACAAGATTCAGGTGAAGCTGCCCATCTATCACGGCACGGACCCCTCTATGCTGAACCACGCCTGCGGACACATTCAAGGCAGCAGCTTTCCTATTGCAGGAAAGGGTACCCATGCGGCTATCTCGGCACACCGGGGCCTGCCCAGCGCAAAGCTGTTCTCGGATCTGGACAAGCTGGAGGTGGGCGACACCTTCCGGATCACGGTGCTGGACAAGACCTTTATTTATGAGGTGGATCAGATTAAAACCGTGCTGCCGGACGATGTGAGCGACCTGCTCATCGACGAGGAGAAGGAGCTCTGCACCCTGGTCACCTGCACGCCCTATGGCATTAATTCCCATCGGCTGCTGGTGCGCGGACACAGGATCGAATCTGAGGATATGCGCTCCTTTGGGGCTATATCGGATGCGTTTATCATCGATCGGCTGATCGTTACACCGGTGGTGGCAATGCCCATCATCCTGCTGCTCATTCTGTACGTCTGCTTTAAGCCTGCGAAGCGGAAGCTTCCCATCAATGACGAGGGAGAACTGATATGAAAAAAATAAGCTACCGGATCGCAAACTTTATATTGATTGCTGCACTGCTCCTGTCGGGAGCAGTGACCGCCCACGCCGCCTCCACCACGGAGGCCAGTGAAAAGGTGCAGCTGCGCAGTGATTGCACCCTGGAAGTGACCTATTCCTCCGAGGGAATGGCCTTTGCCGGGCAAGACATCAAGCTCTGGCACATTGCGGATATTACCGAGGATGCGCAGTATGCTTTGGCCGGGAGCTTCCGGTCATACCCCATCCAGGTCACCGGCACCTCCTCTCAGAGCGAGTGGGATGAAATGACCATCACTCTGAACTCCTATATTCTTGCCGATGGCATCGCGGCTGACCAAAGTGCCAAAACCGATGCGAGGGGCAAGGTCGTCTTTGATAATCTTACTGCGGGCATATACCTGGTTTCCTCCGTGCGCACAGAGCAGGATGGCAAATACTATGTGTTTGAATCCTTCCTAGCGGCCGTGCCGGGGGTGGACAGTGAGGGGCAGTGGGTGTATTCCGTCTCCGCAAGGCCAAAAATGAGTGTACACACACCAGCCAAGGGCGAGGTCACCTATAAAGCGGTGAAGGCCTGGAGGGATGGTGGCCAGGACCGCCCGGTTAGCGTCTCTGTGGAGGTTCGCAGGGACGGACAGCTGCAGCAGACCGTGACTCTCAGCGCCGAAAACAACTGGATGTACACATGGAAGGCCGTTGATGATGGCAGCGTATGGACCGTGAACGAAGTGAATGTGCCAGAGGGTTATACGGTGGGCATTCAGCGCAGCGGCGATACCTTCAGCATTACCAACACCAAGCCGGAGACACCTGCAGGAAATCATCCGCAGACCGGCGACACAACCAATATGACCCTGTATGTGCTCTTGATGGCTGCATCCGGGCTGGCGCTGCTGGTGGTGGGCATCGTGTTGAGGAAGAAGTCCCGTGCGAAGTAAAGGGCTTTCCATCCTACTTGTTACGCTGGGCGTTTTGCTGCTGGGCGCTGCGGCGATATTATTCGTCGTGCGACAGGCGCAGGATAAGCAAAGGGCAGCTGACATTCCCTCTCTGATTGAGAAAATCGAAGCAGCTCTGCCGGAGCGCTCAGCGGGTGTTATCGAAAATCGCGCTGACAGCGCCATGGTTGCCGTGGAGATCGACGGAATTGATGTAATCGGCCTGCTGGAGCTCCCGGGCCGAGGCATTAAGCTGCCAGTAAGCGCAGAATGGGACAGCTCCGAGCAGAGCTTTCGTCCAGCCAGGTTTATGGGCAGCGTATATGATGGTACGCTGATCGTGGGAGGACGCAGTGAGGATGGCAATTTCGATTTTATCGATCAGCTGGACGCCGGGGAGGAGCTTACCTTCACCGACATGACCGGAAGGGTATTCCGGTATACGGTGCGTAAAATTTGCCACGCTGATAATGCCAGAGCCGAAACCTTGGCTGACTCAGAGAGCGCGCTTACCCTGTTTGTGAAAAAAATGGAGCTTTTCTCATCGTCCGATGTGCAGCGGCATAGTATTCTCTTTAATAGGAGGTGCAGAACAGCCCCTGTAGACAATGGCAAACTGCGTCGTCCCACGCAATGCCGCTATGATTCATTATTTAATTTTTTGTTTATAACCCATGAAGGGCCGCCGCTGTAGATAGCTGCCCTACCCGGAGGTCGATGGCCAGGTGCAGCGCACCTGATACCCGGCAAAACAAAGCTGAAATATCTGAACCTCTGTATCCCCTGCTGAAAAAGCAGCCAACGCCTATGGCGTTGGTTGCTTAATGCTTTATGAGCCTTATGGGCTTTATCAAAGGCGGCCATAGATGCGGGTCATCTCGTGGATGCTGCCGGCAAGGCTGTGGCTCGCCTCCCCGGGCAGCATACGCCACTTCCAGTTGCCGCAGCTGGTGCCGGGGACGTTCATGCGGTGGCCCGGCCCGAGGTCCAGCCAATCCTGCATCTGCGCAACAAACAGCTTCGCAACCGAGCCCATGCCGCCACGGATGATGCCGCGGTTAAAGCCCTCCCGCTCATTCAGGCCCAGATACTTCACGGCAAAGGCGACATCCTCCCGATCCGCCTCCGTGCGCCAAAGAGCCAGGGGAGCGTTATCATGAGTGCCGGTATAGCAGACGCAGTTTTCGCCGTAGCTATGGGGCAGATAGCTGCTGGTGTCCCGGGAGTCAAAGGCAAATTCCAGCACCTTCATGCCCGGCAACCGGGAATCGGCCAGCAGCTGCGTAACCTCCGGCGTGGGAAAGCCCAGGTCCTCGGCAATGAACTCAATATCGTGGAACCAACCGGTCAGCACCCCCACCAGGGACATGCCGGGGCCCTTGACCCAGTGGCCGTCCTTCGCAGTGGTCTTGCCGAAGGGCACCGACCAATAGCTCTCAAAGCCACGAAAATGGTCGATACGAATAACATCGTAGAGCTTCGTGGCACCGCCGATGCGGCGGATCCACCACTCAAAGCCGTTTTTACGCATGGCCTCATAGTCGTACAAGGGATTGCCCCAGAGCTGGCCGTCTGCGCTGAAATAGTCCGGCGGGACGCCGGAAACCTCTGTGGGCTTTTTGTTCTCGTCCAACTGGAAATTCTCCGGCTCGCTCCAAACATCCGAGGAGTCCATAGCCACATAGATGGGGATATCGCCGATGATGCGAATACCCAGGCCGTTGATATAGCGCTTGAGGGCGCTCCACTGGCGGAAGAACAGAAACTGGATATAGGTGAACAGCTCCACATCCTCCCGCAGCTCCATGCGGTAGCGCGCAACCGCTTCCGGAGTGTGCAGCCGGGCGCCCTCATCGGGCCACTCCGTCCAGGACTTCATGCCAAAGCGGCGCTTGAGCGCCATGAACAGGGCATAATCCGGCAGCCAGCGGGCATTTTCCGCCTCGAAGGCCGCCACCGCCTCCCGGTCACGGCTCCAGCCCCGGGCCTTGGCCTTTTCCAGCAGGGCGAATCGACTCTCATATATCTTGCCGTAGTCCACATAGCGCGGCTCCGTCCCCCAAGCGCAGGCGTCCACCTCCGTTTGGGTCAGGAGGTCATCTGCGATGAGGGTGTCCAAATCGATGAAGTAGGGGTTGCCTGCAAAGGTAGAAAAGGCTTGGTAGGGGGAATCCCCATAGCTGGTAGGGCCAAGGGGCAGAAGCTGCCAGTATTTCTGCCCTGCCTCGTGAAGAAAATCTGCAAAGCGATACGCCGCTTTGCCAAAGGTCCCGATGCCGTATGGCGAAGGGAGGGAGGAAATTGGCATCAGAATGCCAGCGGAACGATCCATATGAGTCAGCCTTTCACGGCGCCGGCAGCGACGCCCTTAATGATATATTTCTGGCAGCAAAGGTAGAAAATGATGACAGGGAGAATGCTCAGGAAAATGAGCGCCATGGTCGCGCCCAGGTCTACCGTGCCGTAGCTGCCCTTGAGGTACTGGATGTGGATGGGGATGGTAAAATACTTGGTGCTGTCCAACACGAGGTAGGGCAGCAGATAGTCGTTCCAGACCCACATAATCTCCAAAATGCCCACGGAGATCATGGTAGGCCGCAGCATGGGGAACACCACGGAAAAATAGGTGCGCAGCGGACCGCAGCCATCTATGGAGGCGGCCTCCTCAATCTCCAGGGGGATAGACTTTACAAAGCCAACAAACATGAAGATGGCAAGGCCCGCGCCGAAGCCAAGATAGATGATGGGAATGGTCCAGGGGGTATTGAGGGCCACCTTGTCAAAGGCCATGTCGGCAAAGTTGAAGAATGGGATCTTGACCCGGTCGGCCGTCTTAGACAGGGTAAACATGACCATCTGGAATGGGACGACCATGGAAAAGACACACAGGTAATAGATGATGCGGCAGAGCTTGCTGTCCACCCGGGCGATATACCAGGCCGCCATAGAGGTACACAGCAAAATCAGCGCCGAGGAGACCACGGTGATGAACAAGCTGTAAAATGCGGATTTCCAGAAGGGGTAGTTACCGAAGGTCATGCCCTTGATATAGTTGGCCCAGCCAGCAAAGCTCTCCCCATTGGGAAAGGCAAAGGTATCGGTCTTGACGTAGGTATTGAGCTTGAAGGAGTTGAGCACCACCATGAAGATGGGCAACACATAGATGATGCAGATAACCGCCAGCACAATGGACAAAACCAATTTGCGGCGTCGTTCGGCGGTAAGGGTACCTTTCATTACTGCTGCACCTCCTTTTTGCGGGTGGCATGGAGCTGAATGAGGCCGATGGCGGCAACCAGCAGGAAGAAGATCACAGCCTTGGCCTGGGCGGTGCCGCGGGCATTGACATTCTGCCCGTAGAATGTGTTATAGATATTTAGCGCCAGCATCTCTGTAGTCTTGATGGCGGAGCCGTCGGATTGAATCAGGAAGGGCTGGCCGCCGGTAAGGGCCAGGTTCTGATCAAAAAGCTTGAAGCTATTGGTAAGGGTGAGGAAGGTGCAGATGGTGATGGAGGGCATCACGTTAGGGATGGTGACCCGCCAAAGGGTCTGCCAGCGGCTGGCGCCATCGATCTTGGCCGCCTCCAGCATATCATCCGGGACAGCCTGCAGGCCGGCGATATAAATAATCATCATATAGCCGATCTGCTGCCAGCACATGAGGATCACAAGGCCCCAGAAGCCGTACTTCGTCTCCAGAAGAATGGAGGTATTATAACGGGTGAGAATACCGTCAAAGATCATGGACCACACATAGCCCAGCACGATGCCGCCGATGAGGTTGGGCATGAAGAACACCGTGCGGAACAGGCTGCTGCCCTTAATGCCCTGGGTGAGGGCATAGGCTGCGGCGAAGGCCAGTACATTGATGAAAACCAGCGACACCAGCGCGAACAGGCCCGTATACCAGAAGGAATGCATAAAGCTGGCATCCTGCAGTGCCTTGACATAGTTCCCCAGGCCGATGAACTCCGCGTCCGAAGTCGTTTTAAACTTACAGAAGGACAGATATACGCCTTTACAGAACGGATAGACAAATCCGATAATAAAAGCGCAGACCACGGGCCCCATAAAAAGTGGGAACCAGCGCCGAAGCGGGCGGCGGATCAGCGCCCGGCTGACCGGTGCAGAGCCTTTCTTGCGCTTCAAATCGATCACTCCCATCAAAAAATAGATTGTTGCACAGCGCAGACCTCCTGCGGTCTCTGCCGTGATAGAACGGGAGAGGCGGGCGAAGGCCCGCCCCTCCTTGCTTTAGGGTATCCGGTTTTGATCCAAATTAGCCGTTGGCAGCGGCATACTGGGTAGCCCAGCCATCCACGAAGGCCGTCTTGACCAGCTCCCAGTTGGCGTCGGTACGATCGGCGTCATACTTGTTCATAGCGGAGACAATACCGTCACGATAAGCGTCCACATTGGGCTGGAAGTTGGTGACCCAAGGCATGACGTAGTTGCCGGCAGCGGTGTAGGCGTCAGCATCGCCCAGGAAGCCGTTAGCGGTCTTGGCAGCCTGCTTATAGGGCAGGATACCCAGCTCGCTCACCAGCATCTGAGAGGCCTCGGCATCGGTGACCAGCCAGTACATGAAGTCCAGCGTGGCCTGGATGTCCGCCTCGGAAGCCTTGGCGTTCACGGCCCAGCAGTTCTCGGTACCGCAATTCAGGCCAGCCTTCTCCTCGCCGGCAACACCGCAGTAGAAGGGGATCATGGAGAGGTTGTCCAGGCCGTACTGATTAGCCTCAGTGCCGGTCAGAGCAGCCCACTCCCAGGAGCCGTTCTGATAGAACACAGCCTGCTCCTTGCCAAACTCGGCCTCAGCGTCATAGCCGCCGGCAGCCAGGGTGGAGGGATCCACAGCGCTGTTGCTGATGTACAGATCCCACAGGTTCTTGTAGTTCTGCATGTAGGTGCCCTTAATGCTGGCGGGGCAGGTCTTCCAGGCAGCGGGATCATCCACAGACTCATAGTAATACTCGAGATTGGCCAGGTGGCCGGTGAAGCGCCAGCTGGAATCACTGCTCATAGAGGAGGAGGTGAAGGCATCAAAGCCCAACTCCGCAGCGCGGCTGTGGATATCCTCGGCAATAGCCTTGAGAGTCTCAAAATTCTTGATGTCGGATAGCTCATAGCCGGCCTTCTGCAGCAGATCCTTATTGACAATGATGCCATAGCACTCATAGCAATAGCCAATGGAGCAGAGCTTGCCGCTGTCGTCATACAGGTTATAGGCATCGGTGCTCAGCTCACCGGCGACCTTGGTATCCTTCAGATCATAGCAGTAGTCGCCCCAGGTGCCCACAGCGGCCTGGTTGCCCACAACGAACAGCGTGGGAGGAGCCTCCTTATCCATGGCGGAGGTCAGGGTCTCATTGTACGTGCCGGAGGCAGCTGTCTGGACGGTGACAGGAATGCCGGTCTTCTCGGTATACATGGCGGCGACCTTCTGGAGGGTGGTGTCAGCTTCGGGCTTGAAATTCAGCCAGAACACACGGCCGGATCCGCCCTGCTTTTGGCCACAGGCGACCAGAGCAAAAGCCATGACGAGCGCGAGAATAAGCGATAGGAACTTCTTCATTTTCATCTTCATCATTCTCCTTGTTTCTTATTTATTTTCACGCGTTTACGCGGGAAAATCGCCGGGTCAGGTCACGCACAGATTGGCCGGTGCGCAGCGTGGTGGGCAGGATCAGGTGCCGATGGGTACCGCCGTGAATGACACTCATCAGAATCTCCACGCTTTTGGCGCCCATTTCATCGGTGGGCTGGCAAAGCGTGGTCAGCATAGGATAGATATACTCAGAAACCGTCAGGCCATCAATGGCAATGATGGAGCAATCCTCAGGAATGGAGCGTCCACTCTCCCGCAGGGCCCGCATGGCACCGATGGCCATATCATCCGAGATGGCAAAGATGGCTGTAAAGTCTGCCGGGCGTTTGAGCCGCTCGGTCACTGCGCGGTAAGCGGATTCAATGGTGAAATCGTCCGCACGGATAATCTCGCCGTCCTCGAGGCTCAGACCCAGATCGTGCAGGGCGCGGGCATAGCCGGAGCAGCGCAGCTGGGCAATGGACCAATCCCGGGGATCCGTGGACAGAGCCGCAATGCGGCGATGGCCCTTTTGTGCCAGATCCATCACGGCGCGGTAGGCCTCCTGCTCATCAGCAATAGAGACGGAGGAGTATTTTGTGGGATCCAGGGTCCCATAGGTATTGGTATAGGAGCAGCAGACAAAGGGAACATTGAGCAGGGCCGTATCCGCCGGGCTGTAATCCGACCGGCCGCCGAGGAAAATGATGCCCTGTAGGCGCTTTTCCCGCTCCATCATGGCGCCGCACTTGATCTCGTCCTCGCAGGAGCCAATCTGCCGCATGACCATGGTAAAATCCGCCGCATCCAAATCCCGCTCAATGGCACGGATAATGCCGGTATAAAAGGGGTTCTGCACACCGCGTACCACCAGGCCGACGGCATCTGACTTCGTGCGCACAAGGCTTCGAGCGGAATTGTTGGGCAGGTAGTTGTATTCGGCAATGACCTGCAGCACGCGGCGGCGGCTCTCCTCGCTCACATCGGGGCGGTCGTTGAGAACGCGGGACACCGTGCTCACGCCAACGCCGCTGAGTCTGGCAATATCTTTAATGGTCATGGGGCAGCCTCCCGGTGCAGAATATAAAAAGTCGATTCCGGTAACATTACCGGTATCGTTTCCACTTTTTCTTTATTCTACCAGCTTTCGTGATAAATGTCAAAGCCATTCCTCAGGGATAAGTTACCAAAATATTTCACATTTTTCTGTCGAAATGCACAATCACATAGCAAAAAATATGCCAAGCCATGGGCAACAAACACACGAAGGCCGATACTGAGCCGGTTTTACCCGGCCGATTTGTCAGCATTGCCTTCTCATCTTGCCCTGCTTCAGGGTCATGCGGCCGACAATCTCCGGCACGCGGTGGTTCAGATCCGGCGTCACCGCATCCTTGGTGAAAAACAGGTTCTGAAGGCTGCTCCGGCGGTCCTTGCCTCCTCCGCGATCTGCGTGATGGCAGTCTCTCTGCCGAACGGGAGCGTTATAATGTCCCATCTTCGTAATCCGCAATGACGCGCAGAAAAGCATCTCCGTACTATGGCGTTTATAAAGGCGGGATAAATTACCTGCGCACAACCTCCGGAAGGGATGCGTTATGGGAAGCGCCCCTTCCGATTCAGGTGTCATTTAAAAAACGCAGGATGGAGAGCGCTTCACTCCCCACCCTGCGTTTTTTACGATCAGCGGTCACATATTGAAAGATTTGATACTCGCCCCCTTTTCTGTCGGGGCGCTAAGGATCATTCTCTGTCCTTTGCCTGCTTGATGCTCAGGCTGATGCGATTTTTCTTTTCATCCACATCTAATACAACAACCTTTACCACATCGCCCACGGTCAGCACCTCCGAGGGGTGCTTGATGAATTTACTTGAGATCTGCGAGATATGCACCAGGCCGTCCTGGTGGACACCGATGTCCACAAAGGCACCGAAATCAATGACATTGCGGACGGTGCCGGTGAGGACCATGCCGGGCTTGAGGTCCTTCATCTCCATGACGTCGGTGCGCAGGATGGGCTGGGGCAGCTCTTCCCGGACATCCCGGCCGGGCTTCAGCAGCTCGGCGGTGATGTCCCGCAGAGTGGGGACGCCTGTACCCACGGCAGCGGCGGCCTTCGTCTCGCCATAGGCCTTGAGCCGGGCAGGAAGATCCGACAGCTTCTCAGCCTTCACATCGGCCAAGGTGTAGCCCATCAGCTCCAGCAGCGCCTTGGCGGCGTCGTAGCTCTCCGGATGGACGGCGGTGTTATCCAGGACGCTCTTGTTCTCCGGCACACGCAAAAAGCCCGCACACTGCTGGAAGGCCTTGGGGCCCAGCTTGGGCACCTTCTTGATTTGGGCGCGGGAGGTAAAGGGGCCGTTTTCCTCCCGATAGGCCACCACATTTTTCGCGGTAGTGCCGTTGAGCCCGGCCACTCGCTGCAGCAGGGACGGGGAGGCGGTGTTGATGTCCACACCTACGGCATTGACGCAATCCTCCACCACGCCGCCCAAAGCCTCGTCCAACTGCTTGGGAGGCATATCGTGCTGATACTGGCCCACGCCGATGGCCTTGGGGTCGATCTTTACCAGCTCGGCCAGAGGATCCTGCAGCCGGCGGGCAATGGACACCGCCGAGCGCAGATTCACATCAAACTGGGGGAACTCCTCGGCGGCCAGCTTGCTGGCAGAATACACAGAGGCCCCGGCCTCAGAAACGATCATATAGCTGACATGGGCGCCGGCTTCGTTTACCTGACGGATGAGCTTTACAGCCATTTGCTCCGTCTCCCGGCTGGCTGTACCGTTGCCGATGGCAATATTTTCCACGCCGTGCTTAGTGATGAGCCCTGCCAGGACGGCGATGGCCTCCCGTTCCTGCCGCTCTCCATAGGTGGGATATACCACCGCAGTGTCCAACACCTTGCCCGTCCCGTCCACCACGGCCACCTTGCAGCCCATGCGGTAGCCCGGATCCAAGCCCATGGTGACCTTGCCCTTGACAGGCGGCTGCATAAGCAGCGGCTTCAGGTTCAATGCAAACTGCCCGATGGCCCCCTCGTTCGCCTGTTCAGTCAGCAGGCTGCGGGCTTCCCGCTCCAGGGAGGGGAAGATCAGCCGGTCGTAGGCGTCCTCGGCGGCGGACTTGATAAATTCCATCGCCGGAGAGCCGGGCTTCACCACCGCCCGGCGCAGCAGAGGAAGTGCCTGGTCTCGATCCAGGGTGACGGAAACCTTCAGCATACCCTCCTTCTCGCCCCGGTTGATGGCCAAAATCTGGTGTCCCTGGAGCCTGGAAAGAGCCTGCTCAAAATCATAATACAGGCGATACACGCTGTCCTCCTCCGTGGCCGCACAGCAGGCAAGCCGGCCCTGTCGGCTCAGCAGGCCGCGCAGCGCCTTGCGGATGTCAGCATCATCGGAGATTTGCTCGGCAATGATGTCCGACGCACCCTGAAGAGCATCGGTCACGGTGTCCACACTCTTTTCCGGGGCGAGAAATTCCCGGGCGGCATCCTCCGGCCGGGGGCAATCCCGCTCCTGGGCAAACAGCAGGGCTGCCAAGGGCTCCAGCCCTTTTTCCCGTGCCACGGTGGCCCGGGTGCGGCGCTTTTGCTTATAGGGGCGGTAGAGATCCTCCACCTCCGCCAGGGTCTTGGCGCTGTCGATGGCGGCAGCCAGCTCCTCCGTCAGCTTGCCTTGGTCGACGATGGACTTTTTTACCGCCGCGCGGCGCTCCTCCAGATTGCGCAGGTACTGCAGCCGCTCCTCCAAGGTGCGCAGGATGGTGTCGTCCATGGCGCCGTGGAGCTCCTTGCGGTAGCGGGCAATGAAGGGAATGGTATTCCCCTCATCCAACAGCCGCACCACATTTTCCACATATTTTTCATTTACGTTCAGTTCTTGCGCAAGGGCATAAATGATATCCATTACCGTTTCTTTCCTCTCGTCTTACAAAAATGATCCCCCTCATTATACAGGGCAAAGCCCTTTCGCGCAATAGTCCGGAGCGGTGCTTTTGACGCAGAAAAACGCCCCGTTTATCAGGCCGCATACCGCGTGGGTCGATAAATGGGGCGCCATTCAGTTGGTGTGCTGAGAGATTTTGCTCGCTTTACGGCTGGGCCTGCTCCAGCTCCATCACCGCGTCAATGAGCATCTGCTGGGTGACGGGATAGGGCCACACCCGTACATCGATGCCGGCCAGAGCCTTCTCCGTGACGGCAGGCAGATCCTCGGGCCTTGCGTGGATATCCGCCAGACAGGTGGGCAGGCCGATGGATTTATTAAAGCGCAGAAGCCGATCCCGCTCCTCGTACTGCTTGTCCGCCGTCAGCATCACCAGGATGCCGTAGGACACCACCTCGCCGTGGAGGTGATGGTTCTCCTCCGTGGAGGGCAGGATGGTGAAGCCGTTATACATAGCGTGAGCCATGCCGGTGGTGTAGTCCGCCTGAACGAAGTTGGAGACAAAGCCGGTGGAGATGATGATGGCCTCGATGATCTCCGTCAGCTCCGGGGTGATGCGGTGCCGGCGGCAATCCTCCATGGCCTGCCGGCCCCAGCGGACGATGGGCTCGGCGCACATGCTGCTCAGGGCGATGCCCATGGCATCGGAGTGGGCAGGGATGTCATTGCGGGAGGAGATGGTACACTCGTAGTGCTTGGCCATGGTGTCGCCCATGCCGGCCCACAGGTAGCGCACCGGGGCATTGGCAATGATCTCCGTGTTGATGAAAATGTGGTTGGGCGGGATCTTGGAGAAGGAGTACTCCCGCAGGCTGCCGTCCGGATGATAGACAATGCCAAGGCTGGTGCAGGCGGCGCAGGTGGAGGCGATGGTGGGGAAGGTGAAGAAGGGACGGTTCGTTTCGTGGGAGAGGACCTTGCAGGTATCGATGGCCTTGCCGCCGCCGACGGCGAAGATCATGTCTGCCTCCGCCACCTGGGGCCGGAGCATGTCCATGTTCTCCCGGGAGGCTTCGCCGCCATACCAGAAGGTGCCGATGATCTCGATGCCGGAGCCCTCCACCGCCTGGCGGATCTTATCCTCGGCGGCGGCCAGGGCGTGCTTGCCGCCGATGATGGCGGCCCTTTTGCCGTAGGTGGGGCAGATGTTCACAATGTCCTCGTAGGCGTCAGGGCCTACGGTATAACCGGGAAAAAGAGCTTTTTGCATAAGATACACCTCATTATAATGTAGTATGATTTGGAAATACCGGTTTTAATTTACGGCCACGGTATCGGGGCGGATCTCCGCCCGAGACGCCTGCGCAGTCTCCTCCCCAGCGTCGGCAAAGGCGTGCTCGCGGCAGTATTTGCGGTTTTTGTAAACGCCCACAGTGAGGAAGGGGATCACCACCACGGCGATGCCCAGGTAGCCGCAGTAGCCGTAGCCGTACTTGATAATATTGGTGAGGCCGGCCATGGAGATGGTCATGGAGAGGACGATGATGAAGGCGGAGACGATGGCGCTGCGGACGGGGGCGGACTTGATGCCCCGAAAGATGCGGAGCTTTTCAAACCGGGCCACGAAGCCGAAGATAGTGGTCACGCCTGTGGAGATGAGGCAGAGGAGCAGGCAGGTGCCGTACACGGCCACCATTGCGGGCATGCCGATGACCTTGCACACGGTGAGGGTGGGAATGGTGGCGCCGCCCTCCACAGAGGTATAAACGCTCTGCCAGCTGAGAAGCATAAACACGGAGAGGACCAAAGCCACAGCATTCATAACGAAGGATATCCGCATAGCCTTGGCGCAGCCGTTTTTGCTCCTCATGGTGGTGCCGCAGGCCACCATGGTGGGCAGGGTCACGCACTGGAAGCCCGCATAGGTGAAGGCGTTGAGAACGGCCTTGGGGATATTGGCAAAGCCGGTAGTCCGGAAGTCGGCGGCCAGAACGGAGAAGATGCTGCTGTCGCTCTTGAAAATGCCGATAACGTAGATGCTGATGGCGGTGACCAGGATGGCCAGGCCCATGTAGGTGGAGGCGGCCCGGACGATGCCTGCGCCGAAGATGGTGAGAGCCAGTACGATGAGGCCCACCACCACTACGCCGACGTAGTAGTCCAAGGTGAAGTAATTGTTCAGGGCGGAGGCGGCACCGGAGATGGCGGCGGCCACGGCCATGAGGACCATAATGTAGAAGAATATCTCAAAGGCCCACTCAAACTTATCAAAGGGGTGATAGAGGGTCTCAAAAAGCTGCTTATAGGTTTTCAGGCCCCGGGAGTTATACATGATCATGGCCTCCCGCATGGTCAGCGTCAGCAGCAGCATGGCCACAATGGCCGAGAGAACGCCAGTCCAGCCCAGGCCCACATAGTAGGTGTTGGCTTGGTTGCCGGTGGCAAAGCCACCGCCTGCGTGGGCCGAGAACAGCACGGCACCTACGGAGAAGGCGGCTATAAACGGGGTCTTGGGGATTTTGGGGGTGCTTGCTTTCATTGTTTTGTTCCTCCTGCAAAAATGATCGGGTGTTTGGCAGAAAAACAAAAAACCTTTCGTCCTTCCTGCCCTTTGGCAGAAGAGACGAAAGGCTGAAAACCCTCCGCGGTACCACTCTTCTTTGCTTCGCATTGCGCGAAACACACTCAACGGAATACCATCATATTCCTGCACTGTAACGGGAGCGCCCGTCTGCGTTTACTGGGGGTTCAACGCAGCCGCTGTACAGCCAGTTCGGCAGTTGGATCGCACTGTGCCTCGCACCACCCGGCACTTCTCTGAGAGCATCGCCCTGCTTACTACTCTGTGTCATCGCGTTTGTGATGCTGTGAGGATAACAGCCGAAGCGGGAAATGTCAACAGGCATTTTGTAAAATAGGATTTTTTTGTAAAAAATGCCGCTTGTCGGCAGGGAGAAGACCGGGAAATTTTATAGAAAAAAACAACACGTCTTTGCCCATCACGAAGGCAGCTCCCCGGATCAAAGCTCGTTTGGACATCTTTTCCCCCTCGCGCATCGACGCACAAAATAAATGCGTCGCGCAGGCGCCGTATAATCTACCTAATCCGGCAAATACTATTTTTGCAATAATAAGAAATAAAGGGAGTTTTTTATATGAAAGCAACCGGAATCGTGCGACGCATTGACGACCTGGGGCGAGTGGTAATTCCCAAGGAGATACGCCGCACCATGCGTATCCGCGAGGGCGACCCGCTGGAGATCTTCACCACTCGGGACGGAGAAGTTATTTTTAAGAAATATTCCCTCATCGGTGGGCTGGAGGACTTTGCCGCCCAGTTCTGCGACACCCTGGCCCACTCCTCCGACTTTACTGCCGCCATCACCGACCGAGATAGCGTCATTGCCACTGCAGGGCCCGGAAAACGGGAGCTCATCGGCCACAACCTCTCCCGGGAGATGGAACAGCTTATGGAGGGCCGCAGCGTCTACCAGCGGACCAAAGAGGACGATGCCCTGCCTGTATGTGAAGGCAGCCCCCACCTTATTGCCGCCACCGCTGCTCCCATCCTCTGCCAGGGGGATGTGCTGGGCCTGGTGCTGTTCGCCGCCGGAGAGGGGGAGCTTCCCGGCGAGAGCGAATATAAGCTGGCGCAGATTGTGGCGGCCTTTTTGGGGCGGCACATGGAGGCATGAGGCAAAACAGCAGAGAGACCGCTCAAAGCGTCCCTCTGCTGTTTTTTGAGGCTGCCGAGGAGTTTTACAGCCTGCTATGCGCGCACCTTTGGTACCGCAGGTGCAATAAGAACACCCTATGTTTGAGAGCGGCCCCCATCACCACCAAAGTCAGCTGCTTTGCTATAAACTATTAAAACGCAGAAAACACTCCTCCCATGTTTGGCGATTCTGCGACTCGGCTGTTTTTCTCTCGGCATAACCGCCCAAATCCGGAACGCCCCATAACCGGTGCGAAGGGCGTCCGGCATCTGCTGGCAGCCAAGGTATAAGGGCCGCCGGATGCTTTCTTCAATTTTTGGCAAAATGGCGGGAAAATATGGCAGTATTGTACCATTCTGCTTTTCGGCATGGTATAATGCAGGTAATGCTGGTAACGAGTCCCCCACATCTATCGCTGCAAGGAGGAGCATCATGCGGTTTTTCAAGGATATGAAGTTCTGGAAAAAGGTCACGCTGATCTGCGGCATTCCCCTGCTGCTTATCAGCATGCTCATCGGCGCCATGTCCTATACCCGCGCCAAGGATACCGCCCGCAGCAGCAGTAAGCTGAGCCTATACGATGCGGTGAACCGCATGGATATCAGCCTCACCACCCGATCCCGGCAGATTATCTCCTCGGTGGAAGCCATCGCCGAAGGCCTGCTCTCGGCAGATGCGCTGGAGCTGCCGGCCTCCCATCTGCGGGACATCTGTCTGGGGCTGGTGGCGCCGTTTCAGGAGGTACAGGCCGTCACCGTGATTTGGGAGGGCCAGCCCGTGTATCGCTCAGACCCCTCCCTGCCCCTGTCCGACCAAGTCATAAATCCCCTCATTGCCCAGGCCCAGGCCCACCCAGGCAAGGTGGTGTGGTCAGACGTTCTGACCTTTCCCGAAAGCGGAGATGCCATCCTCCTGGCCCGGGAGCTGCAGGCCGACGATGGCCGGGGCCGGGGCACGCTTCTGCTGCGCATAGACCCCTATGCCATGGGCAACATGCTGCTGAGCAAGCAAAAAAACCTGAGCCGGCAGGTCTCTGTCCATCTGGATCGTTCCTTCCGCCCCATGTATCAGACCGGCTCCGCTTCCCCGGAGCTGCTGGAGCAGATCGTGGCCCAGTATCGGGCCGGTAACCGGTCCTTTTCCTTTAGCCTGGACGGTCTGTCTTACTACTGCAGCACCCAGTATAACGGCCTGGTGGGCTGGTACACCTGCTCCTTTGTAGAGGAGAGCAATCTATTCCCCGGTGCGGCCGCTCTCCGGGACTACATCATTTTGCTGGTGATCCTGTGCGCTGTGGCTGCCTATATCCTGCTTTGGTTCCTGTCCCGCTCCATCACAAGGCCACTGGACCAGCTGAACAGCGCCATGAAAACCGTGCAGTACAAGCACCTGAATGTAAGCCTGGATGTGAAAAGCCGGGACGAGATCGGGGAGCTGACAGAATCCTTTAACTACATGATGGGCCGCATCCACACCCTGGTGAACCGGGTCTACGAGGAGAAGCTGGCTCAGAAAAACGCTGAGATCGAGGCTCTGCAGGCGCAGATCAACCCGCATTTCCTATACAACACCCTGGACTCCATCAACTGGATGCTCATTGACCGGGACGAATTGGACATCAGCTCCGTGGTGGTATCCCTGGGCAAGCTCATGCAGTACAGCATGGACACCAGCTCCGCCTTGGTACCGCTGCACATGGAATACCGCAACGCGCTGGACTATCTGAATATCCAGAAAAATCGGCTGGAGGACCGCCTGCTCTACGAGCTGGACCTGCCATCGGACCTGGAGGACTTTCTCATTCCCCGGCTGATCCTGCAGCCGCTCATTGAAAATGCCATCATTCACGGCATCCTCCCCTCCGGCCACAGCGGGCGGATCACCGTGCGTACCCGGCAGGAGGGCAGCCGCCTGGTGCTGTCGGTGCAGGATAACGGCGACGGCATGGAGCCAATGCAGCTGCAGCAGCTGCGCCAGCTGCTATCCGGCAGCCAGGAGAGCGGCAGCATCGGCATGCGTAACGTGGCCCGGCGGCTGCAGCTCCACTTTGACGGCCAGTGCCGTTTCTCCGTGGACAGCGGCCCCGGCCGGGGCACCACTGTGCGTTTATTGCTGCCCATGCAGGGAAGGAGGATGAATTTTTGAAAATACTGATTGTTGATGACGAGCCCAAAATCCGCAAGGGCCTGTGCAAGATCGTGGAAATGCACCCGGGCTGGTATGTGCCCCAAGCCTTTGCCGATGCTGAAAGCGCCATTGCTTTTCTGCGGGACAATGGGGCGGATGTGGTCATTACCGACATCCACATGCCGGGTCTGACGGGGCTGGATATGATCGAGCAGATGCGCAGCGCCTGCCCCAAGGTGGTGTTCATCATCCTCACCGGCTATGGGAAATTTGAATACGCCCAGCGGGCCATTGACCTGGGCGTGAAGAAATATCTTATGAAGCCCACCTCCCCGAACGAGATTACCGCCGCCCTGGAGCAGATTGAGGCGGATACCCCTCGAAAAAAGCACGCAGCCGCCTTTCAAAAGCCCACCAACAACCTCATCATTCTTCGGGCCATGGAGTATGTAGATCTGCATTACCGGGATCGGTTCACCCTGCGGGACATGGCCGCCGCCCTCTACATCTCTCCCAACTATCTGTCGGATCTGTTCAAAAAGAACACCGGGATGCGCCTGTCGGACTACATCACTGAGGTGCGCCTGGAAAAAGCCCGGGAATACCTCATGGATGTCCACTACAAGGTCCGGGACGTATCGACCCTGGTGGGCATTTCCGACCCCCGGTACTTCTCCAGCGTTTTCCGGAAAAAGTATGGTATGACCCCCATGGAGTTCCGCAACGAATACGCCTCCCGCCAGTTTGAGGAGCCGGATCCGGAGGAGAATTGACGTCATAACGCAGACGGTCTTCAACGCAAAGCCAAATCAGTCCTGCACCAATATGGTGCAGGACTGATTTTATGTATCGCTTTATTTTTGGAAAATCTGGGCGTAGACCACGTCCGCCGCCCGGAAAAAGCTCAGGGCCGCCCGGTCATAGTCATTCTTGTAATAGTCCGTTTCCACAGCGTTCTTCAGCTTATTGAGCTGTGTGTCGGTGGCAGTGCTATTCACGCTGTCCCCCAGGAGAACATAATAGTGGTCCCCCTTCACCATGAGCAGCAGCATGTCGCTTGGTCCCAGGCCCCAGGCCTTTCTCAACTGGGCAGCATACTTCTCCACGCTGCGGCCATGGGTGCTGTCCACGGTGGCCACGGCCACCACAGCGGTATACTTATTATTCCACTGGTTGTTGTATTCCTCCAGCGTTTGCCGGGTTTCCTGGGTCAGCAGGCCCGCGTCGTCGGCAATCCACTGATGATACTCCACCGCAATAGGCTTGCGGCTGAGGCCGTACACGGACCCGGCCACGATCACCAGCACCAGCACCGCCAAGGCAAAGCCCCGGTTCTTGAATACCTTCATGTTTCCGCTCCTTTCACGGAGGATCTTACTTGTGCAGCTCCATGAGCTTCTGCTTCAGCTCGCCCTCGATACGGCCCAGCTCAGCCTCGGCGGCCTTGCGCTTAGCAGCACCCTCCTGCTGAATGGCCAGCACCTCATCCAAGGTGGAAATGAGCTGCTGATTGGTGTGCTGCAGAGTCTCAATATCCACAATGGAACGCTCGGACTCTTTTGCGGTAGCGATGGTACCCATCTTCAGCGCATCGGCGTTCTTCTTGAGCAGGTCGTTGGTCATCTCGGTGACGGCGTTCTGAGCGGCGGTAGCCTGGCGGCCGTGCTCCATGCCCAGGGCCAGCACCATCTGGCTCTTCCACAGGGGGATGGTGTTCACCAGGGAGGATTGGATCTTCTCTACCATCTGGGTGTCGTTATTCTGCAGCAGACGGGTCTGGGGGCCCATCTGCACGGAGATCATCCTCGTCAGCTCCAGGTCGTGGAGCTTCTTTTCAAAGCGGTTGCACAGGTTCACCATGTCGTTGTAGGCCTGGGCATCCTCGGCAAGGCCGGTTTTTTCCGCCTTGACGCGCAGCTCCTCCAGCTCGCCGGCGCGCACCTCCTCCAGCCGTTTCTTGCCGGCCAGGATGTACATGGTCAGTTCCTTGTAGTACTTCAGGTTCAGCTCATACATCTGATCGAACATGGCAATGTCCTTCATCAGCGTGATCTGATGCTTTTCCAAAGACTGGGCAATGCGGTCCACATTGGCCTCCACCTTGCCGTACTGAGCCTTCATGCTCTCAATCTTGTTGCCGGCCTTGCGGAACAGACCCGCCAGCCCCTTCTTCTCCTCGCCGGAGCCAAAGCCCTTCAGCTGCACCACCAGCTCGCTGAGGTCAGCGCCCACCTCGCCCAGATCCTTGCTGCGCACATTGCTCAGGGCGTTCTCGGAGAAGCCCGCCACGCTCTTCTGGGCGGCGGCGCCGTACTGCAGGACCATGTTGGTGTCGGTAATGTCGATCTTCTTGGAAAACTCCTCCACAGCCTTCTTCTCCTGCTCGGTAAGGAGCTTATCGTCCAGCTGCACCGGCTCCACGGGCTTTTCCTGCGGGGCCTCGGCCACAGCCGTGGGATCCAGGGTCAGCTCGGGAACGGCGGCCTCGGTCTCCGTGGGGTTCAGGGTCAGTTCGGGGGTCATATTCTCGCTCATAGTGTGTTCCTCTCTTTCTTATAATTCCAGTTGGATGCCGCCGTCGGACGGCTCCGTTTTGTCTTCTTTTTCTTCATTTACAGTGCGGTGAACAGCGTCCTCCGCCAGCCCCTCCCGGGCCATCATATTCTCCAGCACAGTGATGTCCGTGGAAATATCCAGTGCCTCCGCGCCGAATAGGGCGTCCAGCTGCTTTTCAAAGGCGGTAACGATGGTGCCCATGATATTCTCCACCCGCTCCATGGTGGCGCCGATGTTGCCGCCGGAAACGCCCTGAGCGCCCATGCGGTCATAGGTATTGAGCAGCTTCAGGGTGGTGGGCAGGTAGTAATTCATAAACTTGCGGATCTGAGGCAGCTTTTCGGGTGTTTGCTTCACCTGGTCGAAAATCTTGCCGCTTAGCTCCTCCAGCTTGCGAATCTGGCCGCTGATGATATCGTCCTTTATATTGTCGTCCAGCCGGCGCATCTCCTGCATAGCCAGCTGACCCTGGGCGATCATCTCATCCAGCGCCTGGTTGCCGGTGCGGATAGGCTCCGGCTCCACCTCGACCTCCTCCTTCACATCCTTGAAGAAGCAGCGGCCGACAAAATACGCCGCCAAGGACACCGCCGCCGCAATGACAAAATGCCCCACCCGATATAGCGGAAACACCAAAGCATAAATACCCCAGGCCGCCGCTGCGATGTAAATGGGTGCGGCAGACTTATGCACGATCACTTTTTTCATGGCTTTGCCTCCCCCGTTTGGGCTGATTGCCTATATTATACAGTATTCCCCCGGCGGGGTCAAGAAAAAACGGGCGGCCTTTAGCCGCCCGAAAGAGTCATGGGGCAAATTCCGCAATTTAATTTCCCGGCTTCTGTCAGCCGATGCCCCTCATCCCCGTCAGGGGATCGACAAACACCGCCAGATCCGGCGCCCGGAAGGTGAACAGCAGGAACAGTGCCCACACCCCCAGCAGCACCAGCAGGCCCAGCACCGTCCAGCCCGCGCCGCTGAGCCGCCGCCGTTTCTGCAGGGACCAGCTCACCCAAAAGCTCAGCAGCACCGACACCTGAAAAATGAGGATGTCCACGATCATATTCCCTTGTCCCACAACGCCCTTGTAGCCGTAAAACAGAAGCGGGATCGCCGCTAGGCCCACCAGCAGGCCCACCGCCCGGGGCCCGGCGATGCCGCCGGAGCGCAGGACAATGTATTCCACCAGGGAAAACAAAATCCACGGCACCGCCAGCAGCTTCATGTGCTCCCAGGTGGACTCATTCACCGCCGAAAACAGCGCGGCTGCCACGCTGCTTCCCGTCCAATCATATACAAAATGCAGCAGGTTCCCCGCCGCCAGTGTCCAAAATAGGCCGATAATCTCCCAGGTGCGCCAGCGCGTATCCTTCATGCCTATGCCTCCTTTGTCATTTTGTATAATTTTACGCATAAAACTCCGGTTTCATACCCCATGTTTTCCGTTGCATTTTGCCGCCGGCGGCGTTACAATAGGCCATATCAACGGTGAAGGAGCGATACAATGGATTACAATGAAATTCTGCAAGCGGCCCGCACCTGCATGGGTCCCTACTGCAAGGCCTGCCCCGTGTGCAACGGCCGGGCCTGCGGCAACACCGTCCCCGGACCCGGTTCAAAAGGCCTGGGCGTGACCTTCCAGCGCAACTACCAGAAGTGGCAGGAGATCTGCGTGCAGATGGACACTATCTGCGAAAACCGCCCTGCCGACACCACCTTTGACTTTTTCGGTGCCAAGCTGCGTCTGCCGGTGCTGGCCGCCCCCGTGGGCGCCATGAAGCTGCACTACGGCGACAAATACGATGACGCCACCTACAACGATCTGCTGGTGTCCGCCTGTCGGGATGCCGGCATCCTGGCCTGCACCGGAGATGGCATCGACGCCGGCGTGATGGCAGGTGCTCTCCAGGCCATCAACCACGCGGGCGGCCTGGGTGTACCCACGGTGAAGCCCTGGGATAGGGACACCGTATTTGAAAAGCTGGAGGCCGTGCGTAAGGCCGATCCCGTGGCCGTGGCCATGGACATCGACGGGGCGGGTCTGCCCTTCCTGCAAAACCGCATGCCCCCCGCCGGCAGCAAGACCGTCGCCGAGCTACGGGAGATTATTGAGTTTGCCAAAAAGCCCTTCATCCTCAAGGGCATCATGACCCCCAATGGGGCTCGCAAGGCCATGGAGGCCGGTGCTGCCGGTATCGTGGTGTCCAACCACGGCGGCCGGGTGCTGGATCAGTGCCCCGCCACGGCAGAGGTTCTGCCGGGCATCGCTGATGCCGTGGGCGGTCGGATGAAACTCTTTGTAGACGGCGGAATTCGCACGGGCCTGGATGTGTTCAAGGCTCTGGCCCTGGGTGCGGACGGCGTGCTCATCGGCCGCCCCTTCGTCACCATGGTCTATGGCGGCGGTGCCGAGGGCGTGCAGGTTTATGTGAACAAGCTGCAGAGTGAACTGAAGGACGCTATGCAGATGTGTGGCGTGCACAGCCTGGATGAGATCGGACGCGATCAGATTTTCCGCCCATAAAATAAGGAGATACATAGAAAAACAGCAAAAGGGGAAGCGGCTTCCATTGGAAAACCGCTTCCTCTTTTAATTTGAGCTAACGCAAGTATGCATCCACCCGCCCCGTGCGGGGCGGGACGATTCACCCCCATATTTGCACCTATTCTAAATATATTTCAATCCACCCGCCCCGTGCGGGGCGGGACCGGAAGGTTTCCCGTCTTTTCGATAAACTTCGATAGATTTCAATCCACCCGCCCCGTGCGGGGCGGGACGATTCGTGGTAGTGTTTCCGGCCTTGGCGATGTCATTTCAATCCACCCGCCCCGTGCGGGGCGGGACCATGATGACCAGATGCAGGAACAATAAGAGGAGCAATTTCAATCCACCCGCCCCGTGCGGGGCGGGACTTGCCGGGGCAAATGATCTTCGTTTCGGCCAGGCGATTTCAATCCACCCGCCCCGTGCGGGGCGGGACAGCAATCATGCACAAAATTTACCCCATGCATTCTTGCACAATACACAATACAACGTGCAGCTAAACTACTATTCGCATACCAACAAGCGTATTTTTGCTAATTATACGTTCACCTTCCGCCTGTTCGCCTGTTTTCCGGTGCGAACCTATGGGATCTGCCCTGAGAGCTTCCACTTCGCACGGTCAGATCATCAGGACCTCCTCGGGCTTATAGCCGGCCTTTACGCCGAAGTGCTCGATCTTCGTCTCATAGCGATTGCCCAAATAGTAAAACCGCAGGCTGTCCTTCTCCTTGTCCATGATAGAGCACAGCTTATGCTGCAGCTGCTTACACTGAGCGGCATCCAGCAGGCATTCAAACACCGAGTTCTGCACACGCTGGCCGTAATTCACGCACTGCTTTGCAATTTGTCGAAGGCGCTTTCGCCCCGCCGCATCCTCTGTACTCACATCGTAGGAAATCAATACCAGCACGCTCTCGCCTCACTTCCACAAAAACGGTGGGTAAGCATCCAGATCCGCCCGCAGGTGCCGTGCCAGCAGCAGTGCCTGCATATATGGAACCAGCCCCCAGGGCAGCTTTTCCTGCAGATACGGGTGCGTGATCACCTCCTGCTTGCGCTCCTGCCAGCTTCTGAGAAGCTTTCTGCGCCCATCGTCTGTCATGGTCACCGCTCCGCTCTCAGCCGTCTCAAAATCATCGGGGCCCATGACCTTATTGTTGATAAGGGTCAGGACGAATCGATCCGCCATACATGGCCGCAGCTCTTCCATTATATCCAGGGCAAGGGATGTTCTGCCCGGGCGATCCCGATGCATAAAGCCCACATAGGCATCCAGCCCGATGCTCTCCAGCGCCGAGGCGCAATCCCCCGCCAGCAGGCTGTAGGCAAAAGAGAGCATAGCATTGACAGGGTCCGTGGGGGGCCGCCGGTTCCTCCCGCGGAAATAGAAGCTCTCCTTGTTCCGCAGGATCATATCGTCAAAAACATCGAAGTACAGCGTGGCGGCTGCACCCTCAAGGCCCCGGAGGGAATCCAGCGACTCCGCCTGTATGACCTGCGGCATCAGGTCATAGATCGCCGACGATACATTCCGGAATTTCTCCTCGTCGACGCGCAGCTTGTGGTCCCATTTCGTTCGCTCGATGCTCCACCGGCCATTAAAAAGCTTGCCCCAGATCATATATTTCGCGATCCGGCAGCTGGCAGCCAAATCATCCGCCAGGCGATACTGCTCCCGGCGCAGCAGCACATTGCCATTGGTGATTCCCGCCGCCCGGGCCAAAAATCGCCCACCCGGTGTGCAGAAGCTCAAGGCGATGCTCCGCTTGACGCAGGCCCCCATCAGCGCCGGAGAGGCCCCCGCATAAGAAAAGCACAGGATCCCCTCCAAATTGTGCAAAGGGAATCGGCCCAGCTCTTCCCGGTCCCGGCGGACTACAACGTTTTCCCCGTCCAGTGCCAAATACGCATCTTCAGAGGTTACAAACAGCGTATTGAGTAAACGTCTCATACCGTCTCCTCCATATATCGCTTCAAGTAGCTTTTCACCGAGCCGCTGCGCAGCAGCTTAGGCAGGCACAACTCCTTTAATGAGCAGGCATTGCAGGCCTTGGTCGGCTTCACCTTGGGCGTGTATCCCCGCTTATACAGCTGATGCATCTGTAACAGGGTCTCCGTGACCTCCCGGCGAAGCTCCGGGGTGAATGCCACCTCCACCCGCCGCCGCACCTCGCCAAAATACAGGGCGCCCTTGGGTATGTCGCAGCAGAGCATCTCCTCCAGACACAGGGCCTGGCCGCAGAGCTGCAGCTCATTGGCACGGTCCTCCCGAGGTGAGCCGCGCTTATATTCCACGGGATAGGGCTGAAAAAGCCCCTCCTCATTCCGCAGCGGGACCCCCGCCGCACAGCGCCTGAACTCCACTACATCGCACGCCCCGGATACGCCCAAAGTGCGGGAGGAAACGGCCATGCCCCGCACGACGATCAGGCCCGGCCGCTTTTCCCGCAGCCCGGGATCATGGGCGCGCTCATGCAGGATCTGCCCATCCACCGTCCGGAGATTTTCCGCCCACAGATTCTCAATATGGATCAGCGCCCACTGTCTGCGGCAGAAGCGAAAGTGCTGGAGCCCGGAAAGCTGGAGATACTCCTCTTCCTTATAGTCCATCTATGATCTCCGGTGTCAGCCCCGGCAGCTCATCCAGGGTGATCTCATAGTCATCCACGCACTGGGGCAGGCCCTCCGCGTTTTTGGGCGTGACATGGACGCTGCGGTGTACCTTGGCCGAGGAATACTGCCCGTCCTTGCAGTTATGCTCCCACCAATAGAGCTTCACCACCTCCATAGAGCCCTCCGGCCGGGCAGAAGACGCATCGTTTACGAACAGCGTCCGCAGACATTCTTTTATGACCGCGGCATCCTCCCGGGTAAAGCCGGTCTTTTCCGCCAGCTGCACATTGATGGCGCCCTTGATCTCGTACAGGCCGAAGCGGACGAAATGCTTCATTCCCATGGTATCGGAGGCTCGCTTTTCCCCGGTTTCCCCGTTGACGCTCTTGGTGATCTGCATCTCCTCAATCTCCACCGGAGAAATGCTTACTGCCTGGTGGATAGAAACAGGGCCCCGCACGCCGACGGAAACGCCGTTTTTATCTGTGCTCTTAAAGGCAAACACCTGTCCAAAGCTGCGCACATCCATCCATTTTTCGCACGCGGTCTGCGCGTAAATGCTTCTATCCTTGATTCCCTTGGTGGCCGCCGCAGCCCGGTCGCTCAGGCTTTTGCATCCGTCATCGCAGCGGTCATCGGATTGCACAAAAATCGCATATCCCATATCCTGCATACGGTTGCGGAGCTTCCTCTTGATGCACACATCCGAGATCTCCCCCATGCCGTTATAGTCGGTCCTGGGGCGATTTCCGTTCAGCGGGTCGCCGTTACAGTTGGCGTTGGTCACAGAGATCAGCGCTACAAAGTCGATTTTGTTTTCCAAAGCTGCCATAATTATTCCTCCTCCGTATTGTCGTCCGTCTGGTTTTTGGTAAAGAATGCGTTCCGCTGCAGTTCATAGCCCATCAGGTAAATATCCTCCAGGGGCCGGTTCAGCTCCTCCTCCGGAAATTCACGCAGGATGCCGACGATCTCACCCACAAGCCGCTTATAGCGGGCGGCCTGCCACGGCTCCACACGGCCCAGATAGGCCAGCTGCAGGTGCTGATTGACTCTTTCAAACACCGCAAACGGTCTCCGTTTAAATTCGCTCATGTACTTGATCGCGTTTGTCTGCCTGCCCTCCTGGGTTTTGGAGTAGTAGTCCTCCTCCAGCCGCTCCATAGCCGTCAGGAGCCTGCCGTATTGGAAGCTGCGGTTCTTTTTATCCAGTGCCCAAGCCATTTCGTTCCCTCCCTGTTTTGTGTCATATCTGTATTTCTGCAGCGCCGCGCAGGCCGTCCGCAAGATCCTTCTCCAATTTGCCTTTTCATAGCCCAACGGCGATGAGGCCCGCTGTGTCAGCGCCCGCAGAATGTCCAGCGGGAATATCCCCCCGTTCATCTTGCAGTGCAGCAAGCGCTGTAAATGCTGCCCACGGATTCCTTCGTCCGTCTCCAGGAAATTTTTCCGCTCCACGCCAAAGGCGCAATCCACAATGTCCAGCAGACTCATCGCCTGGATGCCAAGTTTCCCCGCATACCAGCAGCAGTGTCCGTCCCAATCCTCCATGCGCCGCAAAAAGGTCCCCAGGCCTATCTCATTGTAGTAGGTCACCGCCAGACGCCCGGTGGTGGCTGCGTCAAAGCTTACCAAAACGGCCCTGTCCGTGTCCTTCAGCTGATGATCCTTTCGGAAGCTCAAAAGTGTGCCTTGCAGCTGCTCTTTATACTCGCTGGGCTTTCGCACCGGCTCAGCCTCTGCACTGCGCACCCTGCGCATGGGTCTGGGGATCGTTTTTCCCTCCGGGTTCCAGCACAGGAAAATTCGTTTTCCTGAAAACTCCCGCACGCCCTGTTCCGATGCCAGCCAGCGCAGCGCATTGTGCGCCTTCTGTGAGGCTATGTAGCCCACGGTGGCCGCCTGTCTTTCATCCAAAAACCGCCCCCGGTAGGTAAAGCCGCTCCCATCGTTGGCCGAGATCAGCTTGGCATTTCCGTTTATCGGGATGATCCCCTTGGGGTGCTGCAAGGCAGCCGGTTCTCCCTTTCCCTCGACCATGCACAAGACTTCCTCCCGCGCCGCCAGCAGGCCGCCATAGTACGCCTCAAATGCTGCAAACAGGTTCCTGTTTTTCCAGCACGCAGGCTCCTCCCCGTCGATGCCCAATACACGCCAGCACACCAGCAGCTTCTCGTTGTACTCTCCCTTCTCCGTCAGATCGAGTACACCGCCTTTTGTGAGATCGCTTAAAAGCGTCCCCTTCATCACATAGGTGAAAATCGCCGGTAAAAACGGATGCCCATGCGGCGATTCCATCCATGCCCGCAGCGCCGCCAGATAGCTTTCGTGCGCCTGCACATTGGTGCAGGCCACATACTTTAGTTGTTCGCACAGCGGATGCGCTGCAATCCCGCTGGTCCGTCCGCCGGATTCCTCCGTCACCGGGATCAAAATCTTCGGCTCGTTTTTCTCCACCCTTCGTGCCGTCTCAAATCCGCCCTGCGCGTTCAGCGTAATTTCTATATTGGCGCTGGTCAGGACGTGTCCGATGGGTGCCAGCGGCTCATGCCCTTCCCGGTACACCCCCGCCAGGGCGGCGCTGGCATCGTATGTCTCAATGGCGCGCTGTAAAAGTCCCATTATGTAACCTCCCCAAATTCCCGCAGGCCGGAGAAATTATCCAGCTCGCCTCCAAAGGGTTTTATCTCCATATCCCGGATGGTCTTCTGCACCGGGCACTGCTCCGGCGGCACAAATTCGATCACGCCCTTCTTCATCACCGGGTACCAAAGCCGCACCGTCATCTTCCCCCGGGTGTCCGCCGAATACGCCTCGTCTGCGTAGGTGATGCCGTGGTACATGAGCCCGAAGGCCAGCTGTTCCGTGTCGTCGTAGGCACTTGCCCCCTCGCCGAATACGCACGGCTCCACATAGCCCTGGCACTCCCGCGCGCCCAGGAAAATGTCCCGCCGGCCGCCCTTGCGGATCATCTTTTTGGCGATCTCATGGTGCTTGTTCTCGTTGCGGTCGGCAGCCAGGGCCGGGCGGTTCTCATTCCACTCAAAGTGGGCCCGGACCTGGTAGCAGCAGTCCTTCAGATAGGTATAGTAGCTCAGGTCGTTCTTTTTCTCTCCCCCGCCGTATCGAATTGGGCGGATCCCCTTGGTCTCCATCTGAATGGGCTTCATCACCCGCACCGCGTCTATGACCCAAAGGATGGTGGGCTTCCAGTACACGGAGTGCAATATCCCTTTGAGGGCCTCATAGGTTGGCACCTGGTACGTGCACTTTTCCCCACCCACGCGCATAATGGGGTCGGAAAACAGGGCGTAGTCCCCCGTCACCTGAAACTCCACAATGTTATCATACTTGGTGTTTTTCACTCTCGCACCTCCCAAAATTCATGTTTCTCCGTCTCTGTCACCAGGCCCACCGTGTCATCATAAAATCCCTCTGCCAGAGCCCGGGCGCAATCATCGCACACGGAGTGCAGCGCCCCTTTCTCCTCCAGTTGCTTTTTTTGATACGGATAGATCCCCACACAGTAGGCGGCTGCCTCCTGCAGCACCGCAGCCCGGTGCTCCGCATCATGCCGGCATCGCTCCCCGCACAGCTCCGCAATGAGTTCCTTTCCCTTGCCGTAGGGCACCAAAACATCCGTGGTGTCCTCCTGAAATACGGAAAAATACCGTCCTGCCGTCTTAAATGCCTGCCGCAGGCAGAACATCTCTGCCCCGGCGCACCCCTCATCGGCATACCGCCGGTTGTCCGCCATCAGGTCAAACAGGCTGGTCCCTTGCTCCTTGATATAATAGTCCTGCTCCCCCTCCGCCATATCCCGATACACCGCCCGGTAATAGTAGCGGATGGCTTCCTCCGAAAACAGATTGCCGCCAAGCTTCTCCGGCATTCTTTGAAACGCCTCCATCAGCGATAGGGTGGCGTCCTTTCCCCGCCGGATGTCCCGCAGCATACCCAGTTTTTCATCTGCGCAGTTCACCGTATACACAGGCCGGGGCACTCGGGATTCCCCGCCGCGGTTGCACCGCCCCGCCGCCTGGACGACGCTGTCCATGCCCGCCGTCAGCCGTACCACCGCGTCAAAGGAGATGTCCACCCCCGCCTCGATCACCTGGGTGGCGATGCATAGCACCTTTTCTCGCCGGGCCAGCGCCGTCCGCAAAGCCTCCAGCACATCCCGCCGATTCTGCATGCACATCCCCGCCGACAGGTGAAAGCTCCCATACTCCTCCGATTTTGTCTTTTCCAGCAGATAGGCCGCCTCGCTTTTTTTGTTGCACACCACCAGGAGGCTTTCCGTCGTCTCCATCTGTTCGGCTATCCACTCCGGCAGCTCCTCCAAGCGCCGGTCTGGAAGCCGGATGAGCTCCGTCCGGTGAAAGGCCGCCCAAAGTGTCTCATCCCGGGGCACCATTTCCTCCGGCTTCTCCCGCAGCGGGTGGGCGGCGCACTCCAGCTCCGGCTGGGTGGCCGAGCACAGCACCACCGTTGCAGCGCACTGTTCGCTTAAAAACTGGACAGCCAGGTTAAACAGCGTCAGCATCTTCGCCGGCACCGTCTGTACCTCGTCTATGACAATGACGCTGCCGCACAGGGCCTGGAAACGCCGTACTGCCGTGGTCTTCCCGGCAAACAGAGTGTCCAGCAGCTGTACCAGTGTGGTGATGATAATGGGTGCCTCCCAGCTCTGCACCAGCAGCTCCCGCTCGTCCAGCTCCTCCCGGGAAAGTCCCGTCTGCACCACATTGGAGTGATGCTCCAAAATCAGCCCATCGTCCCCCACATATTCATGGATGACCCTGGCATTCTGTTCCAGGATCGACAGCAGCGGCGAAACGAAAATCAGCCGGTTTTTATGGTATATCCTGCCGTGAGCCAGGGCGTATCGCAGGGAACTGAGGGTCTTGCCGCCCCCGGTGGGGACGTTTAGCCGGAAAATGCCCGGCTCCCGGGACGCAAAAGCCCGGCATCGCTCTGAGATGGTATGCCGCGCTTTCTCAACCGGCGTTTCCTGTGAAAACTGCGCCAGCTTTCCCTCCAAATATGCCAGTCTCCCCTCCCAGACCGGGCCCATGTCCTCCGGCCAGGTCCGCAGATGTGCCCCGCTCATAAAGGCCCCCGTGTCATGGCGATCCCCTTCAATCACAGCGGATAGGAGCAGCCGCGCCAAAAGGCCTGTTTCAAATGCGTAGTCCCGGTCGTCTCCATAGGCTTCATCCAGCCGACCCATGATCCCGTCGATTTCCGCCGCCGCCTTTTTAAATCGCGCCCGGATCTCCCGCTCCGGTATCTCGCTCAAAAGGGCCGCTGCAGCGGCTTCATAGGATATGTCCTTCTTTTCACATCTATATGAAAACCCCAGCCGCTGTGCCGGATCCACACAATCAAATAGCCTGTGGTGGGCCCCTATGGCAAAGGCAATCAGCTCGGCGCACACAATCTCCGGAAACGTCGCCCCCTCTCCATGAAAGATCTCCATCATATACCGACATCCCTGAAAGGTGTGGATCACGCTGCCCCGTCGTCCGGGATCACCTGCCTCCAGATACTGCTGAAATTCCTCGGTGTACTTTCCCATATCGTGCAGCAGACCTGCCAGGTACCCCGTATTCTCCAATCCCACGCTCCGCAGGCACTGCCCGGCCCGCTGCGCCGTCCCTATAAGGTGCGCATACACCGTCTGTCGGCTCATCTCTCCGTCAGGCTCCACCCGTTTGTGGGCATAAAACGCCATATGTCTCCCCCTCACCTCTCTTTTTTTTGCAATGGCCCGCCTTAGCCATTTTCCGTTCCGACTTTCACGCTGTGCGCTGTGTAATTCGGCTTTCTATTTTACTATACCTTATTTTTCTCGTTATTTCAACAGTATTCCGCAGTTTATTCCCATTCATTGGAATATATGGTCAATGATTTACATTTTTATCAGGGGAATATGTCTTATTTTTTTACTTTTATCACATCATTTTGCAGCCGACGAGCCTCGAAAGGGGCTTTAGGTCGGGCGTGTAAAGCGAAAGGACCTGCCGTCTGTAATTCACAGACAGCAGGCCCTTTCGGTCGCTTGAATAAAAGATGGATGATTTTTTTCCTTTGTTATCTTATGGCCGCTTATTCTTCCTCGAACTTCACAGCCTTGTCAAACAGCTCCTCCACATCCTTGCCGGGCTTCTTGCTCAGCAGGGAGGCTACGATGGCGGCGATCATGCTGGCGGCAAAAGCGGGGATAATCTCATAGATACCCGTACCGGACAGGAACGCCAGCCACAGGCCGTCCACAGCCGCACCCACAATGATGCTGACCACGGCGCCGGCAAAGGTAAACCGCTTCCAAAACAGGCTCAGCATAATAGCCGGGCCGAAGGCCGCGCCAAACACGCCCCAGGCGTTGGACACCAGAGACATGATGGTGCCGGAATTGGGATTGGATGCAATAATCAGTGCCACCACGGAAATGATGAGCACCACGATACGGCCGGCCCACATCATCTCCTTATCGCTGGCCTTGCCCTTGCGGAATACAGGCTTATACACATCGCTGGCAAAGGCGCTGGCAGCCATGAGCAGCTGGGAATCCGCCGTGGACATGGATGCCGCCAGCACCGCTGACAGCAGCAGGCCGGAAATCACGCCCGGGAATATCTTGCGCACCATGGTGATGAACACCAGGGAGTGGCCGTTGATAGCTTCGTCATAGCCCAGGAACAGGCGGCCAATGATACCCACCGCAGCGGCAAAGATAACGATGAGCACCGTCCAGGTAATGCCGATCTTGGCGGACTTCTTCAAGCTCTTCTGAGACTCCAGGGACATAAAGCGAATAATGATATGCGGCATGCCGAAGTAACCCAGACCCCAGCCCAAGCCGGAGACAATGTCCTTCCAGCTGCTGAAGGCGTTGAAGTAATCGGGCGTATCCACAGCATGGACGCCCATGCCCTGAAGCATAAACAGCGCAAAGATTGGGGCAATGAGCAGTGCGCCCAGCATCAGCATACCCTGGAAAAAGTCCGTCCAGCACACGGCAGAAAAACCGCCCAGGAAGGTATAGCCGATGATGATGATGGAGGCAAGATACATCGCCGCCGTCTCGTCCATACCGGTCACAGTGTTAAAGAGGGTGCCGCATGCCTTCACACTGGAGGCGGCGTACACGGTGTAAGCCACCAGGAAGATCACCGCGCAGATGATCTGCAGGGCCTTAGATTTGGACAGAAACCGGTTGGTCAGGTACTGGGGGATGGTGATGGAGTCATTGGCCACAATGGAGAACCGCCGCAGCCGGGGTGCCTCCACGAGCCAGCTGATGGTGTAGCCAATGGCCAGACCCACAGAGATCCACACCTGCCCCACGCCCAGGGCGTAGATAGAGGTAGGCAGACCCATGAGTACCCACGCGCTCATGTCGGAGGCGCCTGCGGACAGAGCCGTGACCCAGGGGCCCATCTGACGGCCGCCCAGGAAATATGTCTTCTCGCCGCCGGAGCGATTCTTAAAGAAGAAATACACCCCGATGGACAGCATAAAGACCAGATAAATCACAAACACAATAACTTCGCTGATTTTCATAGCTTTCACTCCTAACGCATTCTTAGCTTAACGCAGGCAAGTATAACACAAACATAACAAGAACGAAATACAGAACCATGTATAGAATGAATTCTATACATGGTTCTCATATAATCCAGTTATTTCTTGATTTTATTCTTTTTTCATATAGACCACATGCAGTACCAAAATAAGCTCTCAAAATCATTTTTGGGAGCTTATTCTGCCGCCCGGAAGCCCTGTAAAAACATCGGCATCATCAGGGCGCTGTAACGGCTCAGGGCGTATTCGCCGCCACTGAGGCACCAATCATACATCAGTCCCCTCTCAAACATGGCGTAGGCCTTCACGATCTCATTGGCGGTCATGTCCGTGCGCAGCTGGCCCCGGCCTTGGCCGGTGCGGATGATTTGATAGAGCAGCTTAAAATAGGTGCGGCTGCGGTCTAACAGATGCTTTTCACCTCGGGTCACCAGCTGAGAGGATAGCAGCCTTGCCAGCAGCTCCATAGACACACTGTTATCGATCATGCCGAATACCTCTCGGTTCAGGAATGCCAGTGTGTCCACCGCATCCGCCTCCGGGTCCAGCTGTGGCCGCAGCTCCTCGTACTTTTCGTCAAACAGTACCGACAGGGACTCCAACAGCGCATCCTTGCCGTCAAAGTAGTGGTAAAACGATCCCTTGGAGGTCTCGGATTCAAACACGATGTCCTCCACGGTGGTATCCTCATAGCCCTGCTCGTAAAACAGCTTCCACGCCGCCGCCACGATCCGTGCCTTCGTGTTCCGTCCTGCCTTCCTCGCCATCACAAATCCTCCTTACTGTATATGGCCCCCCGGGCCCGCTTTCCCGCCTCGTAGACGGGCAGCTGTCACGCCTGCGCATCCTCCTGTCCCTCGTCCGGCTGCTGCAGCTCTGTCTCCCGAGTTGTACCAAAGTCCAGCTGAATCACCGCCTGGCGCACATTCACGGCGCAGCTCACCTGCAGCCCCTTCTTGCCGGCCTCCTCAGCAACCCCCGCCAGAATCTCATTTAGAATCTCCCGGTTTAATCCGCCGCCACGCCAGTGGAACACGAACTGCGTCTGTTTTTTTCGCAGCGCCTGGCGCACCCGGTTTGCCACATCCTCCGTTTTTGTCAGGGATACGGAGCGGTAATAATACCCCTTGTCCTCCGTGCATTTCGGCACCGGCAGCACCAGTTTCTCATGATCCGAGAAAATATGCTTATCGTCCAGGTTGAAGTAATCATACCGATGGGTACCCCGCTGCAGGGAGTTGTCGAAGGTAGCATCCATATGGTATCTTTTTCCGTCTATTGTAAGTACATTCCAGGTGTGACGGTAGCGCACTCCCTTTTCCGGGTTTGCCTCGCTGAGGGCGATGATACACTCTACTCCCGCCGCATCACACAGTGCCTTCACCGTTTTGGCGATGCCCTCGCACACACCTACTCCCTGGGTCAGCGGGCCGATGATCTCGTGGGAATAAGATTTTTTCAGCTTATCATAGCGAACGCAGTCCAATATGAAATCGTGAATGGCAATTTCCTTTTCCAGCTGGCTCTTTCCCCGCAGGGGCCGGGTAAGCCGCTCTATGCGGGCCGCTATTGCCTGCTGGTGGGTGCGAATCTTTCCCTTGTCAAACAGGTATTCCGGCAGCAGCTCCACATGCTCTGCCCCGGGATAAAACCGATAGCTATACCCCGTCACATGAAACAGCAGCGGTGTATCCAGCTTTAACCGCAGGTAAACCTCCGCCAGTCTTGCCGGCTCCAACCGCGTTATCCGTATCGTGGGCGCAAGGCTCTTAAATCCCGCCAGCATCTGCTCGTAGGCGGATTTTTCCTCTCGGTTCAGCCCCTTGTAGTAAAACCCGTCCATATAATGTTCCTTTCATAGTTCTGCTCCTATTGTAGCAAAAACCGCCCCCCTGTCAAGCCCCTGTCCTTCACCCTCCAGCTCCATTTCGCAGAAAGCGCCCCCTTCCCAAAGACGGAAGGGGGCGCTTTCCTTATATGATCAAATTGGCTCCATATGTGCCAAACAGCTTCTTCAGCTGCTTTTTCTGCATGGCCGTCATCCGGCTGCCATACCGCTGTGCCAGGGCTGCCGCCTCCTGCTTCTTTCCGCCCTTGAGATAGTTCCCCATGGCCCGCCGCAGGCTCTCCATGGCCGTGGAGCTAAGCGTCGTTTTCTTTTCTGTTTTTGCCGCTGCGCCTGAATTGGCTCGGCCATCGCCGGAAGCCTTCTGCTCTGCGTTTGCCTTGCTCGTGTAGTGCTGCAGCATCAGCTTGTAGTCGGCATACTCCTGCTCCCGCAGGGCGTCTGCCTCCTTGCCCGCCCGGTCATAGCTCTCCTGCCAGGCCTCCTGTTCCTGCCTGTAGCGCTTATAATCCGCCTGCTCCTGCTCGCTCACCTGCTCGTATCTTTGGGTCAGCCAGTTACGCTGGTCCTGATCCCGCTGCCGGGCGCTGCTTTCCAGCTCCGGCATCAGCTCCGCCAGCTCCTGCATATAGCGGTCATAGGCCTGCTGGGACGCCGTCTGTGCGTAGCTGGATGCGTAGCCCCCTGTCAGCCCGGCAGCAGTGCCCATGGTGTCCTCCATGGCGTCCCGCCCCCTCCGGGCATACTGATACGCATAATTTTTATACTGCGCATCTGTCTGCGGGTCATAGGCAAACGGTTTTCGCTGAGCGATCTGTTCGTAGAGCTGGGACAGCTCGTCCTCAAAGGAAGACTTGTACTTCTCCGGCTGCAGCGCCTCTATACTTCTGCGTATCTCCTGCGCCGTCTCCACCTCATCCGATGGCACATATCCCTGCTCCAGTTTGTGCAGCTTGTTGTACGTCTCGTCCGACACGCCCTTCATCACATCCTTACCCGTAGTGGGCTTCGTGGGTACGGCAGCCTGCTGCACCTTGTTCAGGCTTCCCCAGGTCTCGTCGCCCACCACGCCGTCCACCAGCAGCTTGTTCTTCTTTTGGTAATCCACCACAGCCCTGTATGTGTTGCTGCCGAACACGCCATCCTCGTCCAGGTGATATCCGTTTTGATTCAGCTTCTGCTGCAGCTCCCGCACGGAACTGCCTGTATTGCCCCTCCAAAGCTTTCTCGCCATAATTCAGCCTCCTTTAATTTCGTTCTCATCAGCTTGCGATCCATATTCCGGCGATGTAGATGCCGTACCCTGCGGGGATGTCCTCCTTGGGCCGGATCTGTATGGTGCCGGCCGAGCTCAGCCGCGCATCCAGGTTCTTCAGGCAGTACGCACTCATGGCATAGGCCGAGGTTGGGAGATGGTCGCCTATGCTGGCCACGTCATACGTTGTCCCCGCGGGCATTGCCACATTCGTCTCCCCATACACCCGCAGGATACCCATACTCAAGCCAGAGATATGCTTGGCCGTACCGCTGAAATTCTTCAGATATGACCCGGACGCACTGACCGTAATGCCGGCCGGGGTAAAGCCCAGCAGCCGCAGGGTCCCCGCTTCGTCATCGTAGCGGATCACGCTGCGTTTGTTCTGTGCATCGTACACGCCCCAGGCCGCAGCGGATTCCCCGTTTCCGCCGTAAATAGCCGTGTTGTGCGGATTTGCGGCTCCGTCCATCGTCTGAAAATATATGTCCTTCTCTGCATTTGTCGCCTTGCTGCCGCCCATGTATATAAATCGCCCTGCATGCAGATTCCAATCCGCCGCCAGCTCCAGCGCCTTGCTTTTCTCCGCCGCCTTACCAAAGGCGGCGCCGTCTCCCCCCGCCTTCAGGTGGAAGGCCACCTTCTCCGTGAGGATGGTCGCCTCATAGGTGGCGGTGTTCCCCAGGCTGTCGGTGGCGATGACCTTCGCCGTATAGCTTTTCTCCGTGCTCAGCGTTGTGCTGCCGCTAATGACCTTCACCGTCCCGGCCTGCATGGCTACACCGCTTCCGTAGCTGCCGCCCACGCTCTTCCAGTAACCCTTGATGGTCACACGGTTCTTCCCACCCAGGGAGGAATACTTTGCCGTGGCGACACCTGCAATGTGCGTGCCGCTGTCCGCCGCCTTGCCCTCCGCGTCCGAGCGGTACAGCTTCACCCCATTCAGCGCCGGCTTGGCGTAGGCCAGCAGCGTGATGGAGAAGTCCTCATAGGCTGTGAGGCCCCGGCTGTCCGTCACCGTGCAGCGCACCTTGGCGGAGGTGGCCGTAATGGTCCCCGTCCGGTATGGGCTGGCCGACACGGTCTTTCCCAGGTAGGTGATGGAGTACTTCTTCACCGTAGCTCCCTGCTTACAGGTGACCTTGCTGCTGTAGAAGGTGGCCTTGGCCTTGGAGTAGCCCTGCACCCACGCGGCAATGGTGCTGGCCTTGGTGCCGCTGTTGTCGTAGGTCACCGTGGCCCAGCCCGCACTCAGGGCGGGCTTCATGCTGCCCGGCACCGCCGCTGTGAAGGACACCGACTTTGTACCAACGAGGGTGCTGCCCTTGAAGGTCTTGCAGGTGAGCGTTCCGGTGCCGCTGAGCTTGCTTGTGATCTGCGCCGCCAGGCTCTCCGGTACGGTCCAGGTATAGCTGCTCCCTGCCTTGGTGGCAATGGTCCCCGACGCGCTGCCGAAGCTGTAGCTCAGCGTATGGGTAAAGGCCGTGGATGCCCGGGGCAGGCTGATGGTCGCCTTGCCGCCGATGGTCACCGGCCCGATAGTGGGCGTGGTAGCCCGGGGTATGGTGGGCAGGGTGAAGCTCTTGGCTGCGGCGGTGTAGTCGCCGTTGCCATACAGCCACCCGGAAAAGGCCCCCACGGTAAAGCTCTTGGTTCCGTCTGCGTTGTGGCTCAGCTCCAGCGTGCCCGAGGCGAAGGTGCGGTCCTTGTAGTCCGTTATGTTGGAGTAGGTGCCGCCGTCGTACACCTTCACCCCGGCGATGCTTACCGCCGACATCTTGATGGCCTTGTCATAATACTGCTCCCCCGGGGTCAGGCCGCAGGACCAGGCGATGGTGGTCTTGTTGTCAGAGATGCTTTGGCTGCCGGAGATTTCCCATTTTACCCAAAAGCATGAGCCGTATTTTGTGTTTGTGCTGATAACGCCGCTGGTGGCCATTTCCTCATCCTCCGATCCATTTGAATTTCACGCCTCTGGTGAAGCTCACGTCCCATTCCCCCGCGCCGGTGATGCGATCTGCAGCGATCTGAGCCACAGTAAGCTTGCCGTTGGAGAAATACGCCGCCTCCTGTCCGCCGATGTGGAATGACAGCTTCTCCGTGGTCCACACGGACATATTGCTGCTCTTGTCGATGACGTCGTACACACCCTGCTCCGTCTCCACCCCGGTCTTGCTGGTGCGGATGTCCTGGCCAATGGCGATGCCGATAATGGGCACGGTGCCGTCGTAGCCCACAATGCCCTGGCGGATATATCCCTCCACATCGGTCTTGTAGGAGGCAAAGTCCACCTCCACCCGGTCCACATCCGCCCGGATGTCCGAGGCAAATTTAAAATACTGGCTCAGCTGACTGGGGTCTGCCTCGATCCGCTGGCTGATTCTCTCCAAATAGTCGCCGAATTCCGATTGTGCCACATAGCTCCCCTTCAGCTCCGTGGCCAGCCGGTCCATCTCCTGGCGCACCACGTCCGCCGACTTGATGATGAGGCTCTTGAGCGTTGCCGCCTGATGTGCCCGTTCCTCCCGGGCTTCTCGGCTGCTGACCTTTGTCCGCTGCGCCTGCGCTGCTTGATCTCCGGCGGTGCACTCCACTTGCTCCATAGCTCGATTCAGCGTCTGCGCCAGCCGAAATAAGTAGGTGTATTGCTGCTGCACCTGCTGCGCCAGCGTTCCCGCAGGGACGGCGGGCATTTCCATCACGCTCACAGCCGGTCACTTCCTCTCCCATACAGGGCCGTGGCGGCAAAAATGGCGCACTGGCCGTTGCCGGTCAGCCTCAGCCGCATAGCCCGGCACTGCCTGGGCCGTATGGCCACCAGCTGTTCCCGTATGCCGCCGCTGCCGGTGATCTGTCCCTGCTTTTGCCAGGTGGCTCCCTGGTCATAGCTGACCCACGCCGCCACCGTTGTCCCCTGCTCGGGCCGCATTGCCAGCAGCAGCCGTGTCAGCCTCTTGCGCTCCGGGGTCTGCAGCCCCAGCTCTCCGGTCTCCGCCAGCCAGGTAAAGCCCGTTTCCTTTTCGCCGCTCTCGCCGTGCACGCTCAGCAGCTTCCCCTCTGCGCTCAGGCAGTAAAGCTCCCCGTCCTTGCAGGCAAAGCCCTCCGCCCGCAGCTCGTCCTCCCGGTGCCACAGCTTTCTCTCGCTGTCATATACCAACAGAGAGGCTGCTCCATCCTCATCCAGCGCCGAGAGATAGTACTTCTCTCGCCACGCGCCGCCCACTCCTGCGCTGTATCTTCTCTCGCCCAGGGCCTGGGATACCGTCACCGGCAGGCTTCCGTCAAAGGCCTGCACGCCTTCATCGGATAGATAGTACAGCACGCCGCCCACTACCTGCAGGCTTTTTGCGCTGCCCTTTTGCACGCCGCTGCACTCCGTGGTCACGATCTGATGAGCCCCCTGGCTCCCGGCGTACACCCGCTCCATGCAGCGTTCCTTGAAGAATATTGGGTTCCCCAGATAGCTCACCGCTCCGGTGAATGCCCCGTCGGAGCCTCTGGCTGCGGCATAGCTGTCCGTGGACAAGCCTTCAAAGCATCTCCAGTTCCTAAAATCCCCCAGCTTGCTGGCGTAGATCTCATTCACGGCCTCACCGTCCGTCATGCCGTACCTGCAGCCCCACAATCGGTTGCCGCTCTCCACCACAAAATCCATCTCCGGCACAGTGCGGCTAATGGTCACCGCCGCCTCTTGGGATGCGTTCCCTGCCACGATCCCGGGGAAGACCACCCAGTTCTCCCCTGCCGCCTGCAGGACCTTCTCCCCATTGAGTCTTGCCGCAGCGCAGCCGGAGACCGTCACACCGTCCCCGGCTGCGAATCCCTTCCCCAGCAGGGTCGCCTGCAGCTTTACGCACACATTCTGCAGGGCCGTCCAGCACTCCTGGCCGTATTGCCGCAGCACCGGCTCTGCTCCGGATACATCCATCCACAGCGTCCCCTCCTCCGGATCCTCCGGTGCCCCGACGCTCTGAACCACGCCGCTGTAGGCCTTGCCCTCCGCATCACACAGGCTGATGGCCACTCCCGCCGATGCGGTTCTTTCGCATTCCAGGCTGCCGTAGTCCGTCAGATCCTTGGTATTGAGATACACCTTGTCGGGAAAAACGATCAGATATGCGCCCATGCTGATCAGATCCTTTTCCCCCTCTGTCAGCACCGGCCCCGCCGCCTCACCGTTTACGCAGATCCGCGTGCCGTCCACCCAGATCAGGGCATCCTTCGCCGTCAGGCCGCCGGGCTTTGTCACCGTAGCAATCAGGCCCCTTGCCTGCCGCGTCCGCAGGGTAGGGTATCCCTCCCCGCACAGGTTCCGCATCTCACGGAATCCCCCGATTCTGGCTGTTTCCCTGCGGTCAAGGCCCGGGAAATCCGTCACCGTCATCTTTTCCAATCCAATTTTCTTTAGCATCGGAAAGAACATGCCCTCGCCTCCCTTCAGCAAAGGCGCAGGCAGTTTGCCGTCTGCATTTTGCCCATTTTCCGCAGTGTTTCCGCCTGCAGAGCCTCCACGCCCCGATTCCACAGGGCCATAGCGTTGTTCCAGTGCGCCATGTCGCCGTCAGCGTAGTGTATCTGCGCCTGTACATACAGATCGTAAAGCCCGTTATAGGGCGTCCCGGCCACCAGCACGGTGCTTTCCTCCAGTTTTTCCGGCACGGATGTCTCCCGGTCCACCGGCCGCAGCACCTCCCGGATGAGGGTGCCCTCCGCCTGCAGCAGCCACCGGAGCTTTTCCTCCCGGGTGTATGCGTTGGGCAGGAGGCTGTCTACCTGAGTCAGCACCTGCCCCGCCGTCATTTTGCCCATAGTGTCCTCCTTTTCAGTTGGCCATGGTGTCCACATACCGCCGGGCAGTGTCAGCCATCATGCGGCTGTTTTCCAGCACCTCCGCCACATACGCAGGTACCTCCACCTCCACGCCCTTCATGATCTTGTAGCTACGCCCGTTCACGGACGCGATCACGAAATTTTCCTCATTCTTTCTGCCTCTGGGCAGATAAACCTTGCGCATTTCCTCTTTCATGCAAAAATCTCCTTTCTTATATGGCCCACCGTCAGCTTATCCCTGTCTTCCCGTCATCCGTAGGGCGGAGTGCCCTCGCCCCGCCGCAGCACACATGCACCCTGCCCCGTAAAACATCTCGTAGGGGACGATGCCCCCATCGTCCCGCCGTACCAAACTACTTGATACTCCGTAGGGGCGACCCTCTTGGTCCCCGTTCCACCGCACCTCTTGTTATATTCCGTAGGGGACGGCGTCCCCGACGGCCCGAACCGACCCCGCACAGCATTTCTTGCAATGTGTCATTGCGAACCAGTGACCGTCGTCACTGGTGTGGCAATCCGCATCTCTCTGCGCCACGTTCCTTGTCTCGCACGGGGGCGGAGCTCACGCCCCGCCCCCGCCGGCCCATCAGTTGGCCTTGTCCTCCTTAGAGTAGGAGGAGCCGCATTCCACACGCACCATGTACTCGTCGTACAGGATAGCAGCGGCGTGAATACCCTTCCAGCCCACGCTGGAGCGCTGATCCAGGGGATCGGCAGTGCCGGAGGAGCCGCGAGGCTTTACAATAACCTCCGTCCCCTCACTGAGGTCCACCACGCCGTAAGCGCCCTTGCCCACAAATAGGCAGCCGTATACGGCGCAGCCCTCTGCACCGCCCTCACCGGGATAAATGACGGCGTTGTCAGCGGCGGTAATGGCCTCCTCCAGTGTCATGGCGCTGTCGGTGTTGCTGAGCACCTTATAGCGCTTACCGCCGATAAGCACATAGCGGCCCGCAAGGCTGCCGGCGTCCACGGATCCGCCGTCAAAGCTCACCGTAGCCTTAGCTGCCACCGCGCCGTTCACCGCCAGATTGCGGGCATTTTTGGCCAGGTCGGCGCCACAGAAGATCTTAGCCTCTGTGGTCTCCACAAAGCGCACACCGTGCAGCTCGCCAATTTCGCCCGAGAACAGTTCTGTGGCGGCGGCATACTGGTGGGCGGCGATCCATGCCTCATCCTGGCGCAGGTCAAATGCCACAGAGGGATGGATGATGCACACATACTTGCCGTCAAAGGTCGGCGCATTCATCTTCTTCAGCTGGGTAGCTGCCTTGGCCACCAGCTCGCTGGTCATCTTGCAGGCCGGGGTCAGGGCCACACGGCTGCTCACGGCGGTCTGCTTGCCGCCCTCGCCCAGCACAGGAGCATAGATCACCTGATTGCCCTGCTGGATCTCGTTGCGGGTCACAGTGTCCAGGGTCAGGCCCATGTTGTTGCCGTGGCGGTCGGTGATCTCCAGCACTACGTCGTCGATGGCCGTCAGGTCCAACATGTCGGACACGGTGGTGTAGTCGCCGTACTGGGCCAGCTCCTTGGTGATATAGCTGACAGAGATACCGCTGCCGTCAGGGGTCACGCCCTCGGTCAGAGGTGTCAGTGCCTTGTCAAAGGCGCCGAACTTACGCCATTCTACGGTCTTACCGCCGCCCACAGGCAGGGGCTTGGTAGCAGCAAACTGGTTGTGTACCAGCTGGGGCTTAGCGTTCTCCAGCAGCTCCATGCCGTAATAGGTCTTCATCTCGGCGGACAGGCCGCCGGTAGTCTGTGTGTTTACATCGGCAAACATCTGATAGTTTAGCTCCATAGTCATCTTTCCTTTCTTTCAACAATAGCTTTTCAGTTTCTTCCGCGCTCCGAAGATTCCGTCCCTCGTAAAGTCTGTCATTGCGGGGCCACACCCCCCGTCAGCCGCCGGACCTCCACCGCACCCCTTGCAAAAACTCTGTCATTGCGAACCAGTGACCGATGTCACTGGTGTGGCAATCCGTACTCCCCTCGCTCAGCATCCCTTGTAAGCGGCGTCATCGCGAGGGCGCCCCGTGCCTGTCCTCAAAGGTCAAAATCTCCCCCAGCTCTCTTCCTCAGAATCGAATCTTCTCCCCGTCCAGCACACGCCTGCGAATATCCGCCAGATCCTCGCTGGTGAGCCCCCGAGGATCGCTGGCTGTCACGGCAATGCTCCTGCCGCCGTTTTCCGCCACCCGGCTCATACCGCTGGCCAGGCTCCCGGCCACCTGTCTGCGCGTGCGTCCTGCAGCGTAGTGCATGGCCTTTTCCATCAGTTCCCGGCCATGCACCGTCTCATAGGCCGTTCGGGGCTCCACCCCGGCCAAAATCAGCCGCCCGAAGCGCTCGCTTTGCATCTCTCTCTGCCAGTCAAAGTCCGGATACAGCCGCCTCAGCTCTCCCTCCTGCCTGCGCAGCCGGTCAATGCGCTCCGCCGCCTCCGCCTTGCGTACCCCCTCCAGCTTCTCCTTCTGCTCCTTCAGCTGCTGATTCTCCTGCCGCATACCCCGCAGCCGCCCGTCCAGAATTTTCCGCACCTTGGCGTCAAACTCCTCCTTGTACCTGCCCCGGATCAAAGCTTCGAAGTCCTCCTGCTCCCCGGCGTCGGGAGCCGTATCGCCCGATGCTTCACAAAGCTGTGCCTGGTTTTCTTCCATTTCCATGGTCTCATCCTTTCCCGTGGTAGGCCACGACCCGTATCATCACTCCCCCGCCGGGAGAAATGGCCCTTTTTGAACCTGTCGAAAATCCCTTTGGAATTTTCCGGCAAATGGATTATAGTCCGCTCCGTACCGCCAAACTCTGCGAAACTCTTTGACACGCAGCCTATTTTTCAATTACCTCCACGCACTGGGGAAACCGTCTCTCCAGCTGCCGCAGCCCGCATTTCACTAATTCCGCCTCCCTGTCTGCGCCCCGCATGGCAATGCGCACATACCCCGGCCGCATAATGAGCTCTCTCACCAGGTTCTTCTCCTGCAGCCGCTCCGCCAGGGCCAGCACCAGGGCCGATACCGCCGCGCATACAATGTCCTTCCCTGTCGGAGCATATCCCGCATGTCCCTCCAGGGTCAGCCGCCCCGGCTCCGCCGTCACCCGGATCATCTGGGCCGCACCGCCTCCCGGGTGCTGCGCCTGGTACGCTCCACGGAGTTGAGCTTTCCGGCCTGCCAGGCGCTGCCCTTGGCGTTTTTCTGTGCCGCGGCATACTCCTGGGCCAGCTGCTGGGCCAGATGCGTCCCTTTCACCTGGTCCACCACAGCCGCCGCCTGCATCAGCCTCTGACGCAGCTGCTGGATTTCCATCTGCTGGGTCTGCCCGTTCCGGATCATAGTCATCACCAAGTCCTTGTTCTTAAAGTCCATCAGCTCCAGGCACCGCAAGGCCTGCGGAGCCATGTCCTCCCGGAAGAACCCCATCTGGAACAGCTGCAGGGCAAGCTGATTGTACTCCATGGTCTTATATGGGTTTTCCTGCTGGGCGGAAATCTCCAGGTCAAACACCGGCACCCGGTAGGAGGTCTCCACGCCGTCGCTCATGGCCACCGGCTGTAACCCTGCATTGTCGTAGCTGGCAAATTCGCCCCCCAGCAGCCTAAACTGTCTGGGCAGCCCATAAAACTGCCGGATCAGCTCGATGCACAGCGTCACCACGTCGGAAAACGCCTCGTACCCGTCATCGATCATATTCCGGGAAAGCTTTCCGCCGGCCTCCTGCAATGCCGCAATGGCCGTAGCCGCCGTTACGCCGGAGGCTGTGCCGCCGTTGGCCACATCCCGGTTGCCCGCCGTCTCCTTCATTTCGGCGATCTTGCTCTGCAGGATGGCCACATACACGCTGTCCAGCCCCGCCGTGTGGATGGGCGCAATGGAGTCGCTTCCAAGATTTCCGTTGGTGTGAACGAAGGGCTTAGTCCAATCGGCGTACTCGCTTTCATTCACCGCGCCGTCTGCCCGGATGAAAAACCTCGGTGTCGCCGCCGCCAGGGTGTTCTTGAGAATGGCCTGGCTCATGAGGTCTATCTGCTTTTGAGGTGACTTGCACAGATCGATATATCCGTACCCGCAGGGTGTCCCCTCCTCAGGAAACAGCACGTCAAATACAAATGGATATTTCCCGTGGTCATACCAGCCCCTCCTGCACATAGGCAGGCCCACCGGCACCTCCTCCAGGATTGGCTCGCCATTTTCGTCCACACCGATCTCTCTCTGCTCCACAGGTGTCTGCCAATCGTTTTCCGTAGCGTATAGCACCGTCTCCCCCACGAATTTACAGTACTGCAGCACCCTTCTTCCTCCGTCCATGGTGTGGTAGTACCAATCCACTACCAGAGACTTGTCAGAGGTATCCACCGTGTCATCATAGAGGAATCGGCTCACCGTGAAGCTTCCGCCGCCCAGCTTTCCCTCCAGCTGCGGATAGCTGCGCAAAAGCTGTGCATTGCTGACAAGCTCCGTGGAAAAGAAATTTTCCGAGTCCTGGATGTCCCGGACCCCCGGCTCCCAAAATAGGTTCAGCAGGTCCATTCTGCGGATGGAAATATCCCCCAATCCCCCCAGCTTTCCCGCATCCCAGAAAACGCCATAGGCGGCGCACCCGCTTTTCAGTTTGTACCACCAGGCATCTGAATAGGTCCGTTTGAACTGATTCTGCTTCAGTACCACCGGCAGAATTTTCGTCAGCTTGGAGGCCTCCGCCCGGTCTCCCTCCTCTCGGGGCAGCACCGTGGGCTCCGGATAGCAATCCATGGCGTCCGCGTGCTTGGACAGGATGCAGTTCACCAGCCATGCGCTGGCCGGCTGCGGATCGCCGGGATTGCCCCCCTGCCCGTTTTTCTCCATCTGCTGCCAGTGCCGCATTTTCCAAAACTGCTCGTTGTCGATGATGCGGCTCTCCAGGTGTGCCTTTCCCTGCTTGTATTTCTTCAGGATCTGCGCCGCCCGGCGCACCTCCTCCGCACCGATCTTCGGTTTCTGCAAAGTCATAGGCTCCATGCCGTAACCCTCCTTATCGTTCTCACCTGTGTCCTCCCGCCTCCGCTCCGTTGCCCTCCCTGTTGCCCTTCTCCATGCAACAATGCCAAAAATAAAAAAAATTTTGCGTCTCGCCCATTGCGGCATCCCTCCAATATGGGTAGGGCGGGCTGCCCTCAGCCCGCCGCCAATTCTCCGCCATCCCCCTCGTAACCTGTCATTGCGAGGTCAGCGCGCACGCTGGCCGTGGCAATCCGCGCCCCGTCCCAAAGCTCTCATTTCTTCCTCATATTCAGCGGATCATCCCCCAGCGCCAGCTCCTCACCCCGGCGCACCGGCCGAATGGGCCGCGACATGCAGAAATACCGGCTCTCGTCCGCTGCGTGATCCTCCTGCCGGGTATCCAGGTCCTCCGGCTCTGTGTCCGAAAATCGAAGCTCCGGTATTGTTCGGATAAACGCCCTGCAGCTCTTGAATATATACATCTGCGGATATCCCTCCTGGTCAAAGGTCATCCGGTAGTGCATCTGCATCCACCCCGGGATGCGTCGGTTATCGCCCCTTGTGAAGTAGATCCTGTGCCGCAGAGCCGTCTCATAGATGCTTTCTCCCCGGCTGGTATCCCAAATTGCCGGATCGGCCACTCCGTCAATGGTCCGCCCCTTCAGCCACGGGTGGGTCTGTTCGATCTCCCGTATCTTGGCAAATTGCTTCTCCGGGGCCCACCGTACCCCTTCATCGGGGTTCTCCGTGCAGCCGTACAGCTCTAAAATCCGGTAAATACATCCGTCAAAATCCACCGCCCACCAGCCGCAGGAGAAGGGCTTGGCGTAGCCGAAATCATAGCTGCGATAGATTCTCCATTCTCTGGGGATGTCAAACGGTTCGATAACATGGGTAAACCTCCTGTCGCGATAATGCTCCGGGTCGTCGGTAAACTCCTGGAAAAACTGTCCCTGAAAGATGTCCCACTTTCCCTCCAGCCAGGCCGCCCGGAGCTTGTCCGGCAGTGCCTGCAGCTGCTGCAGATACTCCGGCTGTTTTTTCAGCAGCGCCCGGTTGTCCGTCACTCGGGCGGGAATAAACTCATAGTCCTCCGGATTTTCCCCCGGCAGATAGCGTTTGTCGATAAACAGCCTCTTGATGTATCCGTGTCCCGGCCCACCGGGGTTACAGGTGTAGTAAATCCGCTTGGGAAAGTCGTTCACCCCTCGCACGCACGCCGCAAATTGCCGCATCCACTCCTCCCGCAGCTGGGTGGCCTCGTCTAAAAAAACCACGTCATACTCCGCCCCCTGGTATCGGTCCAGGTCCCCGTCGCAGGCGCAGTAGCCAAAATCCAGCACGCTGCCGTTGGTAAATACAAACTGTCTGGCCGTAGCCCTGTAGCCGGCGATCCCCGCCAGCTCCCGCCGCAGGAATCGGATGTGGTTGTTTTCCAGCTCCTGATAGGTTCGCCGCACCAGCAGCATCCGTATCCCCGGATAGCGCAGAGCCATAAGCTTCGCTTTGGTGCGCACGGCCCAGCTTTTCCCGCCGCCCCGTGCGCCGCCGAAGGCAATGTATTTTTTCCTGCACTGCAAAAACAGCTTCTGCTTCTCATTGGGCGGCGACAGGTGCAACATCTCTACTCGCTCCACTGCTCCGTGTCCTCCTCCCACTGCACCCGCACGGTGCTCTCCCCGTTTTCCTCGGCGGCGCTTTTCATCAGCTGGTTCAGCTCCTTCAGCAGTGCCGTCAGCTCCCGGATAGTCTTCACATCCGCCTCGCCCTCCTCCAGCCGTCCAATCTCCCGCATGGCTGCCCGGGAAAGCTTTCCCGTCATCTCCTGCAGATCCGTACTCTCCTGGTTTTTTCTGTTCCAGCCCTCGATCCTGCCGTGGCTCGCCATGGCCCCCCGGCTCACGCCAAATCGATCCGCCAGGGTCTGATAGCTGCCCTCTCCGTTTTCATAGGCCCGGCGCACCTCCTGCCAAAAGCTCTCTCCCCTTCCCTTCATAGCTCCTCCCCGGCGATTAGCCGAAAGGGCGCAAACCAGTGTCCTGCAAACTCCTCCAGGCACTCTCTGCATACGCACTCGCCGTTGATTTGATAGTATTCCGCACCCTCATAGATTTCTCCGTCGCAGCGGCCGCAGCGCACCCATTCCTTTTCCTCCATGTGAAAAAACCTCCTTTTGTTTTTCTATCTCTCCCCGTTTCTCCGGCAAATCTTGCCTTTTTGTTGCCCATTTCTCCGCAACTGCCCCGTTTTCCTATCACGCAAAAAATCCCCCTCCGCCAAAGCGGAAGGGGATCCATTGTGTCAAAAAAGCCTCGCAGAGTTCGCGTCCGCAGACGCGAAAAATTGAGATCATTTTCTCTCGCGACATGTGCGTGAGAGAAAATACCTCTCAGGCTGCCAGTGTGGAATTTCGGCGCTTTGCGCCGAAATTATGCGCGCAGCAGACTTGGGGCCATTTGTCGGAAAATTCCCAAGGAATTTTCGACAGCCTCAATCCCCCCTCCGTCAAAGCGGAAGAGGATTGTCTGCGTTTGTTTACCAGTTGTAGTTGTCTGCCCGGGTAATTCCTCCCAGCATGGCATTCGGAAGGGGAATGTCGTTGAAGATGATTACGATTTCGCTTCTCTTCTCCCCTGTAAGCTTGCCAACTCATCGGTTAGCTCGCCCATAATGGCCTTTTTGACCTCGTTGGTGCGATCCGGTATCATGGTCCAATCTATGCGCGCCGTGGGAGCCGTCTTTCGCACGTTTTCCGGCTCCATTTCATGGAAATACACATAGATGTTCTTTGGCAGCGTGTTGGTGTGGCTGCAGATGCTGTTGGCGGCAAGCTCCATAAAGTCCCGCTTTTTCTGGGTGTCCTGCTTTCCTGTTTCGCTCACATGAATGATAGGCATATTCTGATCCTCCTTATATCTATTGGCATCCCGCTTCTGCGGGCATGCCATATAAAAAAAGAAAGCGACCTCGCCGAATCTGGCGAAGCCGCTTTTGCGATTTCCGCACCGCCTGTGCTTCAGGCCACTCCATTCTTTTCCATACATATTGCGCACCACATTGTTGCTTTTGCGTTTCTTGTGTGAAAAATAGCGCATACACGAAATTCGTTTCGTGTATGCGCTTTATGTGCCGTGTATCTATTTTCTCTTTTTCAGCGTTTATAGCTTCTTCTCCAACATCACCAGTTCAACTCCAGCAAGTCCGTTGAACACGCAGGGCACGATCCCCGCCTCTCGGTATCCCAAGTGCCTATACAGCCGCCGGGCTCCCTCATTTCGGGCGTTGGTGTCCATGCGCAGGCAGGTACAGCCGCTCCGGGACGCATACTCCTCGTAAAACGCCACAAATTCCCGTCCGTATCCTTTTCCCTTTTCGTCCGGGTCAATGACCAGCGTGTGCAGCACCATCACCTGCTCATCCAATGCCGGATACAGCCATTTGACCTCCGCATATGCGTCCACCTGCACCCGATTGATAATGGCTGTGCCTACGATACGTCCCTCTGCCTCCTCCACAAACAAATCGTCCCGCACCAGGGCGTCCTCCGCCGTCCGCCGGGTAGGATAGACCTCCCGTTCCCATCCGATGCAGGCCCGCCCTGCTTCTTCCTCTGTATGGATGGCGTCATAGATCCTCTCTACAGCCGCCAGATCCTTCTCCTGTGCCCTTCGGATGGTTGCCTTCATTGTTTCCCCTCCATGCTTCTGTTTTCTGTCATAAAAGGGAGCTGCACCCCCGCTGCACCTCCTCATTCTTTTTTCACAGCCGAATTACATAGTCATAGATCTCAAATCCGCCCACCACCAGGTTTAGCAGTCCAAAGGCCAGCACCAGAATGGCAGCCACCCGCCGGGAGGTATTCTTCTTTTTTCCCGTGCCCTTGAGCATATCCGATCCTTCCGCACACATGGCTACGCACAGGGTCAGTGCCGTCAATCCCGGCACATAGAATACCCCCGTTTTGTGCAGGATTCCCGTGATCACGGCAATCAGCAAGAACACCACAGCAATCTTCTGCAATTTACTCATATGCATTCTCCTCCCGGCCTTCCACCGTCATTTTCTTCAGTGTATCGGAAATACTCATAAAGTGCAAGTCTTTTCTTGCAGGAGTCTGGCCTTCAGCACAGCCGTCACGGTCTTTCCGTCCCGTATCTCCCCACTCATGCACTTTTCCACCGCTTCCGCAAATGGGAAAAATCGCACCTCTAAAAACTCATCCTCATCCAGGTGCTGTCGGGAGAAGGTCAGCCCCTCCGCCATGTATAGGTACAGCACCTCGGCGTAGCAACCGGGGGAGGCGATGATGCTCCCCAACTCCGTCCATCGGGCCGCTGCGGCGCCCACCTCCTCGTTCAGCTCTCTCTGCGCCGTCACAAAGGGATTTTCTCCCTTCTCCCGCTTTCCCGCAGGGATCTCCCACAGGTGCTGGCCCACAGCATAGCGGAACTGCCGCACCAGGGCCACCCTGCCCTGATCGTCAAAGGCCAAAATTCCCACGCCGCCGGGGTGATCCACCACCTCCCGCCATCCATGCTCACCGTTTGGCAGTAACACCTCATCGTTGCGCACCCGGATGATGCGTCCACTATAAGCCTCGTGGCTTTGCAGGGTTTTTTCCGTCAGATCCAGCATGATACATCCCTCCATTTTTTCGCAGTATAGCATATTTTCTTTCCTTTATCAATTTTTATGGACATTTTTCCCGGGTATGCTATAATGATGGCAAGATCACCGGGGGCGCCGTCCCTCCGCATTTTACCGTTCACTTTTTTCTCATCATTTCAATAGGGGGTACTGCTATGAAATATCTGTTCAAAAACGGCACCGTCGTCTCCGGCAGGGGCACCCGCCGGGCCGACGTGCTGGTGGAAAATGAGAAAATTCTCCAGGTGGGCCGCAATCTCTCCGACCCTCTGGCCCGGGCCATTGATGTCACCGGCAAGCTGCTCATGCCCGGGTTTATTGATGCCCACACCCACTTTGATCTGGACGTGTGCAACACCACCACCGCTGATGACTTTGACAGCGGTACCAAGTCTGCCATCCGGGGCGGCACCACCACCATTGTGGATTTTGCCTGCCCCAACAAGGGCGAATCTCTCCACCACGGCCTGGATCTGTGGCACAGGAAGGCCGACGGCAAGTGCTGGTGCGACTACGGCTTCCATATGACCATTGACGATTGGAACGCGGAGATTGAAAAGGAGATCGACGACATGTACGCCGCCGGCATCTCCTCCTTCAAGATGTACATGACCTACCCGGCCATGATGATCGGGGACGAGGCCATGTACAAGGCCCTGAAAAAGCTGAAGGAAAAGGGCGGCATCTGCGGCGTCCACTGCGAAAACAGCGGCGTCATCAACGCCCTCATCGAGGAGAAAAAGGCCGCCGGGGAGATGGGCGTTTCCTCCCATCCGGAGACCCGGCCCGACTTTCTGGAGGCCGAGGCCGTGAGCCGCCTTCTGCGCATCGCTCAGGCAGTGGACATTCCCGTGGTCATCGTCCACCTGACCAATGCCGCCACCTTGGCGGAGGTCACCGCCGCCCGGCGCCGGGGGCAGAAGGTGTATGTGGAGACCTGCCCCCAGTACCTGGTGCTGGACGACAGCGTATATTATAATGAGGACTTTTCCCGGGCCGCCCGCTATGTCTGTGCGCCCCCCCTCCGCAAGCCGGAGGATTGCCGGGCCCTGTGGGCCGGCCTGCGTAAGGGCGACATCCAGACCATCTCCACGGACCACTGCGCCTTTACCCTGGCGCAGAAGGATGCCGGCCGGGGCGACTTTACCAAGATCCCCGGGGGCCTGCCCGGGGTGGAGGCCCGGGGTGAGCTGGTGTACTCCTTCGGCGTAACTACCCGAAAAATCTCCCTGGCCACCATGTGTAAGGTCCTGTCGGAAAATCCTGCCAAGCTCTATGGTATGTTCCCCCGAAAGGGCGTCATCGCCCCCGGCGCAGATGCGGACATCGTGGTCTATGATCCTCAGGCCGATCATATTCTCCGCGCTGAGGACATGGTCAGCCGTGCCGGCTATACCCCCTATGAGGGCTTCGTGACCCACGGCTCCGTGAGTCAGGTGTGGCTGCGGGGCAAGCTCATGGTGGAAAACGGCCATGTCATCGGTGAGCAGGAGGGCCAGTACATCGTCCGGGGCAAGAGCGCCCTGTGAGAATAGGAGCGTCATATGAATCACACTTTCGGATACATTCTGTGCTGCCAATCTCCGGCGCTGTTTCTGCTGGCTATTGCCTTGGTGATCCGATTCTTTATCTGCAAGGGCAGGGCCAAGTTCCGGGCTGTATTGTCTCTCATCGGCGGTCTGGTCTGCATCGCTCTGGGCGTGGTGCTGTACTACCAGGGTCTGGTGCGTGAGCACTTCGCTGTGCGTGACTTTTGGCACATCCGCATTCCCGGCTGGATCGGGCTGGCTTTGATGGCCGCGCTGCTGATTTACCTGAGCCTCCGGGCATTCCTCCGGTTCTCCGCCCGCCGCTCGGAGCAAAAGGAAGCTATCCGGGCCGAAAATGCCCGCCGTCAGGAGATGGAAAAGGCTAAAGCCGACGCCTATGAAGCCGGGCGGGCAGAAGCCATGTCCACTCTGGTTTCCGCCACAGCAGGAGAAATGCACGCAGCGGCAGAGCCCTCTGCCCCAATAGAGACCGCTTCTCCCGATGCAGCCCACACCGATGCGCCTCCGGCGGAAGCCATCTCCCCCTCCCAGCAGCCCCCTGCCTCCTGACAAATCAAGGAAACAGGCGCACTCTGCCGTTTATCGATAGGACAGTATTTTTGAAAGCCATAAAGTCAGCATCTGCCAAACAAAATTAGACAGTAAAGCAGGCGGCTCCCAGCTTTGATTGGGTGCCGCCTGCTTTTTACTTTTGGAGAATTAAACCGCTTCCAGTCTACAGCATAGCCCTGTGGGTCAGGATTCCTTCTCCATATCATCCTTTGTAATTTTTCTGCATTTCCATTTTTGGGGTAGGCCCGGGCCAATGAGGGGAAAGAGATTCTCCGTGTCGGACGTTGCCTGAATGTTGTAGGTGCCCCAGCCATTGATGATGTCGTGGATGTCCTCTGGGGGTGCGTGGAACTGGTGAACATCCGGAGTAATGTCGTGAGCCAGCTTATGTTTTTCACTCATAGTTGATCGCCTCCGGGGTTAGGTTGCCCGGCAAGGCAAAATTTATGTGCGAAGGTCGGGAGTCACGGATTGCCACAACCTGTGTGCGCGCTGGCTTCGCAATGACATTGACAATAAACGGGTAGGGTCGCCCCCCAAACTCGCAGAGTTTGCCGCCCGCAGGCGGCAAAAAATTGGGATCATTTTTCACTGCGACATGCGCGTGGGGAAAACTACCTCTCAGGCTGCCAGTGTGGAATTTCGGCGTTATACGCCGAAATTATGCGCGCAGCAGGCGGCAAGCCTCTTACCAGAAAAATTGAATATTTTTCTGGTAAATTAAAAAAAGGCTGTCCCTAAGGACAGCCTTTTTATGATTTGAGAAATTACTCCTCGATGTCTATAACAACGCCGGAACCCACGGTACGGCCACCCTCACGGATAGCGAAACGCAGACCGTTCTCAATGGCGATGGGGGTGATCAGCTCGACCTTCATGTCGACGTTATCGCCGGGCATGCACATCTCGGTGCCCTCGGGCAGGGTGATGACGCCGGTCACGTCGGTGGTACGGAAGTAGAACTGGGGACGATAGTTATTGAAGAAGGGAGTGTGACGGCCACCCTCGTCCTTGGTCAGAACGTACACCTGGCCGGTGAACTTGGTGTGGGGATGGATGGAGCCGGGAGCGGACAGAACCTGGCCGCGCTCGATCTCGGTCTTAGCAACACCACGCAGCAGAGCGCCGATGTTATCGCCGGCTTCAGCGTAATCCAGCAGCTTGTGGAACATCTCGATACCGGTGACGACGGTCTCGCGCTTCTCGTCCTGCAGGCCGACGATCTCGACCTTCTCGTTCAGCTTCAGCACGCCACGCTCCACACGACCGGTAGCCACGGTGCCGCGGCCGGAGATGGTGAACACGTCCTCCACGGGCATCAGGAAGGGCATATCCTCCTTGCGGTCGGGAGTGGGGATCCACTCGTCAACAGCGTCCATCAGCTCCTTGATGCAGGCATACTCGGGAGCGTTGGGATCGGTGGACTCGGAAACCAGGGCGTTCAGAGCGCTGCCGCGGATGATGGGGGTATCATCGCCGGGGAAGCCATAGAAGTCCAGCAGCTCGCGAACTTCCATCTCCACCAGCTCCAGCAGCTCCTCATCGTCCACCTGGTCGCACTTGTTCAGGAAGACCAGCACGGAGGGCACGTTCACCTGGCGAGCCAGCAGCAGGTGCTCACGAGTCTGAGCCATGGGGCCGTCGGAGGCGGCGATGACCAGGATGGCGCCGTCCATCTGAGCAGCACCGGTGATCATGTTCTTGATATAGTCGGCGTGGCCCGGGCAGTCCACATGGGCATAGTGACGCTTAGCGGTCTCATACTCAACGTGAGCGGTGTTGATGGTGATACCACGCTCGCGCTCTTCGGGAGCCTTATCGATGGAAGAATAGTCGGTGTACTCAGCGCCGCCCTGCAGAGCCAGGTACTTGGTGATAGCAGCGGTCAAAGTGGTCTTGCCATGGTCGATGTGACCGATGGTGCCGATGTTAACATGGGGCTTTGTTCTCTCAAATTTCTGCTTAGCCATTTGAAAAAATCCTCCTTAACAATTTTGTATTGATTTGTTATTCTGCAATGTTTAACACTAACATTGCTATTTTACAGTATTTCCGGCAGAAAAGCAATCCTAAATTAGAATTAATCGTCCCGGCCAGTGTGCTTGCTCACCAGCTTCTCCTGCAGGCTCTTGGGCAGCTCCACATAATGGCTGGGCTCCATGGTATACTGACCGCGGCCCTGGGTGCGGGAGCGCAGGTTGGTGGCGTAGCCGAACATCTCGGACAGAGGCACGAAGGCGTCGATCTGCTGGGCGCCGGAGCGCATCTCGTAGCCCTGGATCTGGCCGCGGCGGGCATTCAGGTCGCCGATGACGTCGCCCATATACTCGTCGGGCACGATGACGCACACCTTCATGATGGGCTCCAGCAGCACGGGATCCGCCTCGCGCATGGCCTCCTTGAAGGCCATGGAACCGGCGATCTTAAAGGCCATTTCGGAGGAGTCCACCTCGTGATAGGAGCCGTCGTACAGGGTAACCTTTACATCCACCACAGGATAGCCGGCCAACACGCCCGACTGCATGGCGCCCTGGATACCGGCGTCCACAGCGGGAATAAACTCCTTGGGAATAGCACCGCCGACCACGGCGTTGACAAACTCGTAGCCCTTGCCGGACTCGTTGGGCTCCAGGGTGATCTTCACATGGCCGTACTGGCCGGAGCCGCCGCTTTGGCGCTTGTACTTGGTCTCGTGGTTGACCTTCTTGCGCACCGTCTCCTTGTAGGCCACCTGGGGAGCGCCCACGTTGGCCTCCACCTTGAACTCGCGGAGCAGACGGTCCACGATGATCTCCAGGTGCAGCTCGCCCATGCCGGCGATGATGGTCTGACCCGTTTCCTCGTCGGTATAGGTACGGAAGGTGGGGTCCTCCTCGGCAAGCTTGGCCAGAGCAAGACCCATCTTCTCCTGGCCGGCCTTGGTCTTGGGCTCAATGGCCACGCGGATCACGGGCTCGGGGAACTCCATGGATTCCAGGATGATGGGGTGCTTTTCGTCGCAAAGGGTATCGCCGGTGGTGGTATTCTTCAGGCCCACCACAGCAGCAATGTCGCCGGAATAGACCGTTTCCAAATCCTCACGGTGGTTGGCGTGCATCTGCAGCAGACGACCCACACGCTCGCGCTTGCCCTTGGTGGCGTTGAGCACGGCGGAGCCGGTGTTCAGCGTTCCGGAATAGACGCGGAAGAAGCAGAGCCGGCCCACATAAGGATCGGTCATGATCTTGAACGCCAGTGCGGAGAAGGGCTCATCATCAGAAGGATGACGGTCTTCCTCCTCGTCGGTCTTGGGATTGGTTCCCTTGATAGCGGGAATGTCAGTGGGGGCGGGCATGTAGTCCACGATGGCATCCAGCAGCTTCTGGACGCCCTTGTTGCGGTAAGACGAGCCGCAGACCACAGGCACCATTTCCACGGCCACGGTGGCCTGTCGGATGGCTTTGCGAATCTTGGCCGTGGGGATCTCCTGCCCTTCCAGATACATCTCCATGATCTCATCATCAAACATGGAAACGGCATCCAGCAGCTTTTCCCGGTACTCATTGGCCAGGTCCATCATGTCCTCGGGGATCGGCTCTACGCGCATATCCTTGCCCAGCTGATCGTAATAAATATCAGCATTCATCTCCACCAGGTCGATGATACCCTTGAAGGTATCCTCCTTACCGATGGGGAGCTGAATGGGCACGGCGTTGCACTTGAGACGGTCATGCACCATGTCCAGCACATGGAAGAAATCCGCGCCGGTGATATCCATCTTATTGACGTAGATCATCCGGGGGACATGATAGTGATCCGCCTGACGCCACACAGTCTCAGACTGGGGCTCCACGCCGCCCTTGGCGCACATGACGGTGACAGATCCGTCCAGCACGCGCAGAGAACGCTCCACCTCTACAGTAAAGTCCACATGGCCCGGAGTATCAATGATGTTGATACGGGTCTGGGGGAACTGATCCTTGGAGCCCTTCCAGTAGCAGGTGGTTGCAGCGGAGGTGATGGTGATGCCACGCTCCTGCTCCTGCTCCATCCAGTCCATGGTGGCCGTACCCTCGTGGGTCTCGCCAATTTTATAATTGACGCCCGTATAGTACAAAATGCGCTCCGTAGTGGTGGTCTTGCCTGCATCAATGTGGGCCATGATGCCGATATTTCTTGTGTTTTCCAGTGTAACCTTTCTCGGCATACTGTTCTCCTTTTTTTACCGATTATACCGCGATCACCAACGGAAATGGGCGAATGCCTTGTTGGATTCGGCCATCTTGTGGGTATCCTCGCGTTTCTTGACTGCGCTGCCGGTGTTGTTGGCAGCATCCATGATCTCACCTGCCAGGCGCTCGGCCATGGTGCGCTCGCTGCGGGCGCGGGAATATGCGGTCAGCCAGCGCAGACCCAGGGTCTGACGGCGGGCGGGACGCACTTCCATGGGGACCTGATAGGTAGCACCGCCCACACGGCGGGCCTTAACCTCGAGGCTGGGCATGATATTTTCCATGGCCTCGGTGAAAACTTCCAGAGGCTCCTTGTCGGTCTTCTCCTTGATGATGTCAAAGGCACCATAGACGACCTTCTGAGCCACGCCCTTCTTACCGTCCAGCATAATGCTGTTGACGAGCTTTGTCACCAGCACAGAGCCGTACATAGGATCGGGCAAAATTTCTCTCTTGGGAACATTACCTCTTCTGGGCACTTTGCTTCCCTCCTTCATAAAAATATGATTTCATAGGTACTCAGCGGCGCTTTTCACCGCTGTACGGCCTGCCAAAGAGGTAATACATATATATAAACCTTTTCGGCAAAGCTCAATTCAGATGTGCTTACTTGCTCTTGGGACGCTTGGTGCCATACTTGGAGCGAGCCTGCATACGGCCATTGACACCCTGGGTATCCAGCGTACCACGGATGATGTGGTAACGGACGCCGGGCAGGTCCTTCACACGGCCGCCGCGGATCATGACCACGGAGTGCTCCTGCAGGGAGTGACCCACGCCGGGAATGTAAGCGGTGACCTCGTAGCCGTTGGTCAGGCGCACACGGGCGATCTTACGCAGAGCGGAGTTAGGCTTCTTGGGGGTGGCAGTTCTCACGGCGGTGCAGACACCACGCTTCTGAGGAGCGGAAAGGTTGGTTTCCTTGTTCTTCAGAGTGTTCAGGCCCTTCTGCATAGCGGGGGAATTGGACTTGTAGGTGGCCTGCTTTCTGCCCTGCTTGACCAGCTGATTAAAAGTAGGCATGCTTAGTTTCTCCTTTCTATAGATTGATGTCGGGAGAAAGTCTCCCTATATTTTCCACGGAATAAAGGAATTTTATTCCGGATGGAACGGCTCATTGGGGTTTTAGCTCTGCGGCTGCGGCACAGCCCACGTCGATGCGGCAGGCTTGTCCCAGCCGGGACATGGTTATTCCCTGCTCCACAGGGATGCCCGCTTGCCGGCACAGCTGCGCAAGGGGCTCCGTCAGGGCCGGGTCGGCGTCACACGCCAGGTAGACCCGCGCTGCCAGTCCTTTTGCCACAGCCTTTTGTGTTTGCCGCAGGCCGGTGACTCTTGGATGCAGGCTGTGTGTGTCCTCCACGCAGGTCCCTCCCGTTTGTGCATAACAAAATCCGCAGGATGCTACCCACGCAAGTTAGAATTATAGCATAGCCTTGAAAATGCGTCAAGAGCTGCGGGCGGATTTTTTTGTATATTTCACTGAAAATTTTCCGGTTATTCCGGCGAAATAGGCAAAAAGGGTCTCGCCGCTTCCGGCGAGACCCTTGCGCAGAATTCAGTTATGTCGGAATCAGGTCTCCGGATGGGCAGCGGCCACGGCGTTGGAGATGATCTGCACCTCGTGCTCCGGCTCCTCCTTCTCGGGAACCAGCTCCTCGGCAAAACGGCGGTAGGCATTGAGGCCGGCGCCGGCGGGGATCAGCTTGCCGATGATAACATTCTCCTTTAGGCCCACCAGGTGGTCCACCTTGCCCTTGATAGCGGCCTCGGTGAGGACCTTGGTGGTCTCCTGGAAGGAGGCGGCGGAGAGGAAGGAGTCCGTGGCCAGGGAGGCCTTGGTAATACCCATGAGAAGCTGGGTATAGGTCGCTTCCTTCAGGGGCTCGCCGGTCTCGGCATTCACTTCACCGGCGGCGATGCGGTCACGGATCTTAGCATTCTCGATCTCCACCTCCAGTACATCGGCCATGGCACCGGAAAGCAGGCCTGTATCCCCGGCCTCCTCCACCCGGACCTTGCGCATCATCTGGCGGACGATGACCTCGATATGCTTATCGTTGATGTCCACGCCCTGCTGACGGTACACCTTCAGAACCTCCTGGATGAGGTAGTTATGCACAGCGGAGGCGCCGCGGATGCGCAGCACATCGTGGGGGTTCAGAGCGCCATCCTGGAGCTGCTTACCTTTTTCGATGACATCGCCGTCCTTCACCTGCAGGCCCGTGTGGGGCATGGAATAGGTGCGGGTATCGCCGTCATCGGCAGTGACGATAATGTTCAGCAGGCTGCCCTTGGTGGCATCCTCAAAGCGAACCTTACCGGCAATCTCGGACAGTGTGGCCATCTTCTTGGGCTTGCGGGCCTCAAACAGCTCCTCCACTCGGGGAAGGCCCTGGGTGATGTCGCCGCCGGCCACGCCGCCGGTGTGGAAGGTACGCATAGTCAGCTGAGTACCGGGCTCACCGATGGATTGGGCCGCGATGATACCCACGGCTTCGCCGGGGCCAACGGGCTTGGAGGTGGCCAGGTTCATGCCGTAGCACTTGGCACAGATGCCGCTGTGAGCCTTGCAGGTCAGCACGGTGCGGATCTCAGCGGAGTGAATATCGAACTTCTCCAGCAGGGCGGCATCGTCCTCGGTCATCATATGATCCTTGGAGATAAGCACCTCATCGGTGCCGGGCTTCAGAATATCCCGGACGGGGAAGCGGCCCTTCAGACGCTCGGAGAACTTCTCGATGACCTGGCCGTTTTCCTCGATCTCGGAGACTACGATGCCCTTATCCACGCCGCAATCATCCTCGCGGATGATGACATCCTGGCACACATCCACCATGCGGCGGGTCAGGTAGCCGGAGTCTGCGGTACGCAGAGCGGTATCGGCCAGGCCCTTACGGGCGCCGCGGGAGGAGGTGAAGTAGTCCAGCACGGACATGCCCTCGCGGAAGTTGGCCTTGATGGGGATCTCGATGGTCTTACCGGCGGTGTTGGCCATCAGGCCGCGCATACCGGTCAGCTGACGGATCTGCTTCATACTGCCTCGGGCGCCGGAGTCGGCCATCATGAAGATGGGGTTATACTTATCCAGGCTGGCAGTCAAAGCGTCGGTAACGTCGGCGGTGGTCTTTTCCCACTCCCGGACCACCAGCTTATAGCGCTCCTCATCGGTGATGAAGCCCATGTTGTACTGGTCCTCGATGTCCACCACCCGCTGCTCGGTCTCGGCGATGAGCTCGTACTTCTTCTCGGGCACAGTCATGTCGGAGATGGAGATGGTAATGGAGGCACGGGTGGAATACTTATAGCCGGTGGCCTTGATATTATCCAGCACCTCGGCAGCCACGGTGAAGCCATACTGCTTGATGGTACGGTCCACGATCTTGCCCAGGAGCTTCTTGCCGCAGATCTCGGTGATCTCGTAGTCAAAGAATTTGTCGGTGGGAGAGCCGTCCTCATTGAAGCGCTTCACGAAGCCCAGATCCTGGGGAATATTGCGGTTGAAGATGATGCGCCCGGCGGTACCCCGAACCATATGGCGGACCTTTTCACCGTTCAGTTCCTTCTCTACACGGACCCAAACGGGCTGGTGTATGCCGATGATATGCTCGTTATAGGCCATGAGCACCTCATCCTCGTCGCGATAGATATTGAGCGGGTTATTGGCCTTTTCCTCGTTGGTGAGCTCGTCATAGTTCTTCCCGGCCAGAGCAAAGTCAACGCCCTCGGGCCAGAACTCGTCATTTTCCAGCTGGCTCATTCCGTTTTCAAAGCGCTCAATGGTCAGGTAGTAGGAGCCCAGCACCATATCCTGCGTAGGCACGGTGACGGGGCCGCCGTCCTGAGGACGCAGGAGGTTATTGGCCGACAGCATCAGCAGACGGGCCTCAGCCTGGGCCTCGGCGGACAGGGGGACGTGGATGGCCATCTGGTCGCCGTCGAAGTCGGCGTTGAAGGCGGTGCAGTTCAGGGGATGCAGCTTCAGAGCGCGGCCATCCACCAGCACCGGCTCAAAGGCCTGGATGCCCAGGCGGTGCAGGGTAGGCGCACGGTTGAGCATGACGGGGTGATCCTTGATGATAACGTCCAACGCATCCCACACCTCGGTGACACCCTTATCCACCATCTTCTTAGCGGATTTGATGTTATTGGCCACGCCGTCCTCCACCAGCTTCTTCATGATGAAGGGGCGGAACAGCTCCACGGCCATCTCCTTGGGCACGCCGCACTGATAGATCTTCAGCTCGGGGCCTACCACAATAACGGAGCGGCCGGAGTAGTCCACACGCTTGCCCAGCAGGTTCTGGCGGAAGCGGCCCTGCTTACCCTTGAGCATGTCGCTCAGGGACTTGAGAGCGCGGTTATTAGCGCCGGTGACGGGGCGTCCACGGCGGCCGTTGTCGATCAGCGCATCCACGGCTTCCTGGAGCATACGCTTTTCATTGCGGACGATGATGTCCGGGGCCTTCAGCTCCATAAGGCGCTTTAAGCGGTTATTGCGATTGATGACCCGGCGATACAGATCATTGAGGTCGGAGGTGGCGAAGCGTCCGCCGTCCAGCTGCACCATGGGGCGCAGCTCCGGGGGAATCACCGGCAGCACGTCGATGATCATCCACTCGGGCTTATTGCCGGAGAGGCGGAAGGCGTCCACTACCTCCAGGCGCTTGACGACTCTCGCCTTTTTCTGGCCGGAAACGGTCCGCAGCTCCGCATGGAGCTCCTGGCTCAATGCCTCCAGGTCCACCTGCTGCAGCAGCTTCTTCACGGCCTCAGCGCCCATGCCGGCGTCGAAATCGTCCTCGTACTTTTCGCGCATATCCCGGTATTCCTTCTCGGAGAGAATCTGATTGCGCACCAGAGGGGTCTCGCCGGGATCGGTGACGATATAGGCTGCGAAATACAGGACCTTCTCCAAAATCCGGGGGCTGATATCCAGCAGCAGGCCCATGCGGGAGGGAATGCCCTTGAAATACCAAATGTGGCTGACGGGGGTGGCCAGCTCAATGTGGCCCATGCGCTCCCGGCGCACCTTGGCACGGGTGACCTCCACGCCGCAGCGGTCGCAGATCTTGCCCTTGAAGCGGATCTTCTTATACTTACCGCAGTGGCACTCCCAATCCTTGGTGGGCCCGAAGATCTTCTCACAGAACAGTCCGTCCCGCTCAGGCTTGAGGGTACGGTAGTTGATGGTCTCAGGCTTCTTTACCTCGCCAAAGGACCACTCTCGGATCATTTCCGGAGAAGCGATACCGATTTTGATTGCATCAAATGTTGCGTAACTCATTGTAATAGCTTCTCCCTTCCTTAATACTCATCTTCTTCGTCGGCGCTGTCAAAGGAGGCGTCTACTTCCTCGTCGTCGACCTCACCGTAGCCGGCATCGGCCAGCTCATCCTCATCGGCATAGCGCATTTGGCGGTCATCGTCAGCGTCCATGCGGGCCAGGTTGAAGGTATCCAGGGCGTCCTCGTCCTCCTTCAGCTCAATCTCGTTGCCGTTCTCGTCCAGCACCTGGATATCCAGGCACAGGGATTGCAGCTCCTTCACCAGTACCTTGAAGGACTCCGGCACACCGGGGGTAGGAACATTATGGCCCTTGACAATGGCCTCATAGGTGCGCACACGACCGGTGACATCATCGGACTTCACAGTGAGGATCTCCTGCAGAGTATAGCTGGCGCCGTAAGCCTCCAGGGCCCAAACCTCCATCTCGCCGAAGCGCTGGCCGCCGAACTGGGCCTTGCCGCCCAGCGGCTGCTGGGTGACCAGGGAGTAGGGGCCGGTGGAGCGGGCGTGGATCTTGTCATCCACCAGATGGTGCAGCTTCAGGAAGTACACATAGCCCACGGTGACCTTATTGTCAAAGCGTTCACCGGTGCGGCCGTCATAGAGCCAGCTCTTGCCCTCAGGATCCAGGCCCGCCTGATCCAATGCGGCAGCGATGTCCTTATCGGTGGCACCATCGAAAATAGGAGTGGCCACCTTCCAGCCCAGGGTCTTGGCAGCGTAGCCCAGATGAACCTCCAGCACCTGGCCGATGTTCATACGGGAGGGAACGCCCAGGGGGTTCAGCACGATGTCCAGGGGTGTGCCATCGGGCAGGAAGGGCATATCCTCCTGGGGCAGGACCCGGGAGACAACGCCCTTGTTGCCATGACGGCCGGCCATCTTATCGCCCACCTGGATCTTGCGGCGCTGCGCTATATACACCCGAACCACTTCGTTGACACCGGGGCTCAGCTCATCGCCGTTTTCACGGGTGAACACCTTGGCGTCCACGATAATACCGCTTTCGCCGTGGGGCACCTTCAAGGAGGTGTCTCGGACCTCCCGGGCCTTTTCGCCGAAGATGGCCCGCAGAAGACGCTCCTCGGCGGTGAGGTCGGTCTCGCCCTTGGGAGTGACCTTGCCCACCAGGATGTCGCCGGCATGAACCTCAGCACCCACGCGGATGATGCCGCGCTCGTCCAAATCCTTCAGCGCATCCTCGCCCACATTGGGGATATCCCGGGTGATCTCCTCGGGCCCCAGCTTGGTGTCACGGGCATCGATTTCGTATTCTTCGATATGGATGGAGGTATACAGATCCTCCTTCACCAGGCGCTCGTTGAGCAGCACGGCGTCCTCGTAGTTATAGCCTTCCCAGGTCATAAAGCCCACCAGAATGTTCTGGCCCAGGGCAATTTCGCCCTGCTCGGTGGCGGGGCCGTCTGCCAGGACCGTGGGGTCGTCACCGCCGTGGACCCGCTCGCCTACGGAGACAATGGGGGTCTGGTTGATGCAGGTGCCGTGGTTGGAGCGGAGGAACTTGATGAGCTTATACTCCTTGGTTTCACCGCTGTCGTACTTGACAGAGATGGCTCTGGCATCCACCTTGGTCACAACACCGTCGCCCTCGGCCAGGACGGCCACCTCGGAATCCAGGCAGATCTTATGCTCCATGCCGGTGCCCACGATGGGGGCGTGAGGCTTCAGCAGAGGCACGGCCTGGCGCTGCATGTTGGCGCCCATCAGCGCACGGTTGGCGTCGTCGTTGGGGAGGAAGGGGATCATGGCGGTGGCGATGGACACCATCATACGGGGAGAGATATCCATATAGTCCACAAACTGGGGCTCCACCTGGATGATTTCATCTCTATGGCGGCAGGTAATGCGCTTGGCAGTGAGACGGCCCTCCTCGTCTACCGGCTCGGCGGCCTGACAGACCACATACTGATCCTCCACGTCGGCGGTCATGTAGTGGATTTCATCTGTGACCTTGCCGGTCTCGTGGTCCACCATGCGGAAGGGGGCCTCGATAAAGCCGTACTCATTGACCCGGGCGTAGGTGGCCAGGTAAGAGATCAGGCCGATGTTGGGACCTTCGGGAGTCTCAATGGGGCACATGCGGCCATAATGGGAGTAGTGAACGTCACGCACCTCCATGTTGGCGCGCTCACGGCTCAGGCCGCCGGGGCCCAGGGCGGACAGACGCCTCTTGTGGGTCAGCTCCGCCAGGGGGTTGGTCTGATCCATAAACTGGCTCAGGGGGCTGGAGCCGAAGAATTCCTTGATGGCCGCGGTAACAGGCCGGATGTTGATAAGGCTTTGGGGGGTGACCACATCCAGGTCCTGAATGGTCATGCGCTCCCGGATGACACGCTCCATACGGCTAAAGCCGATGCGGAACTGGTTTTGCAGCAGCTCGCCCACGCAGCGCAGGCGGCGGTTGCCCAAATGGTCGATATCGTCCTTGGTGACCAGGCCGTGAGCCAAGGCGTTCATATAGTTGATGGAGGCGAGAATATCGTCCACGATGATGTGCTTGGGCACCAGCTGATCGGCGTTTTGGCGGCACTGATCGATGAGCTCCTGGCCCTGGTACTGGCCCAGCAGCTCCTGCAGCACGTCAAAGCGCACCCGCTCCTTGATACCGCAGGCAGCCTTGGGATCAAAGTCCACATAGCGGCTCATATCGCACATGCGGTTGGTAAAGATGCGGACGGTGGCGCCGTCATCGGCCAGAACGGACACCTCGCCCACGCCGATGGCATCCAGCTCCCGGCACTCCTTGCCGGTGAGGACGTGGCCCTCATCAAAGAGGATCTCTCCGGTGGTGGGGTCAGCCACAGGCAGGGCCAGCTTGCGATCCCGGGCAATGGACCAAAGGGTCAGCTTCTTATTGAACTTATAGCGGCCCACGATGCTCAGGTCATAGCGCCGGGGATCGAAGAACAGATTGTTCAGCAGAGTTTCAGCGGAATCCAGCGTGGGGGGCTCGCCGGGACGCAGCTTGCGGTAGATTTCCAGCATGGCCTCCTCATAGGACTTGCAGCCGTCCTTTTCCAGTGTGGCCACAATGCGCTGGTCATCGCCGAAGCGGTCGAGAATCTCGGCGTCTGTCTTGAGCCCCAGGGCGCGGATCAGGCAAGTGATGGGGAGCTTGCGGTTTTTATCAATACGAACCCAGAACACCTCGCTGGTGTCGGTCTCATACTCCAGCCAGGCACCCCGATAGGGGATGACCGTAGACGTCAGCAGGGGCAGGTCGGTCTTCAGGTCCGTTTCCTTGCCGTAGTAGATACCGGGAGAGCGGACGATCTGGCTGACCACCACACGCTCGGCGCCGTTGATGACGAAGGTTCCGGAGTGGGTCATCAGGGGGAAGTCCCCCATGAATATCTCCTGCTCCTTGATTTCGCCCGTCTCCTTATTGTGCAGGCGCACACTCACCTTCATGGGCGCCGCATAGGTGGCATCCCGGGCCTTGCACTCCTCCACATCGTACTTGGGCTGCTCATTCATGCTGAAGTCGATGAAGCTCAGCTCCAGGTTGCCGGCATAGTCGCTGATGGAGGCCACATCCGCAAATACCTCCCGCAGACCGGTATCCAGAAACCACTGGTAGCTCTTCTTCTGGATCTCCAGCAGGTTGGGCATCGCCATGACCTCTTCGTGCCTGGCAAAATTCTTACGCAGGGTTTTGCCGTAATACTTATCCTTGGCCATCTTCAATACTCACGCCTTTCTTGCTTTTATCTCAACTTAATTTGCTTACTGTTTTCAGGGCTTTTGTGGGGTGCGCGCCGGATTGCTTGTGACACGCACGGGCTTGTTGCTTCTTTTATGGGCCACCCGCTTGTTTTTTTCGCCGACAGATGGTATCCTATGAACAGATTATAAAAGGGGATATGCCCCCACTATCCGAACATAATCGATTCATTATAGCAGGTCAAGGGCTTGCTTGTCAATAGGTTTTTGCGCTTTTCCGGGCTTTGGCCCGGATTTTTTGTTTTGGGGAGCAAGCGGGCCATTGAGGACGCCGACCCCTACGGATACGTTACTTAAATTGCGATGCAGAGATACTACGAGTTGCCGCACCGGTGTGCGCTCCGGTTCGCAATGACAGGCTTTATTGGTAGAGGTATGATCGGTCCCCCAGGATTAAAGGAGGCCCCTGCGCGGCTATTTCTGCCGTGCAGGGGCCTCCTATTATAATATATAATGCACAATTTAATTATGGCATCTTGACTTCGTCTGTGGAGGCGGAGAGCTCCCCGGTTTTCGGCGCCAAAGCCTCCACAGCTTCTGCGGCCTCGGCATTGGCACCCTCACTATAGGTCAGGTCGCTCTCGGTGACCTTACGCAGCTCCTTGCGGCTAATAATGTCGTACATGCAGGGCACCACCAGCAGGGTCATAAGGGTGGCATACACCAAGCCGCCGATGCACACCAGGGCCATGGGCTGCATCAGTGCCGTGCCCGCGTCGCCGCCGAAGGCCATGACCAGCAGGCCCAAAATCGTCGTGATGGACGTCATGAGGATGGGCCGCAGGCGGGTGACGCCGGCCTCAATGATGGCCTCCCGCCGGCCCATGCCCTCCAGGCGCAGCTGGTTGATATAGTCCACCAGCACGATGCCGTTGTTGACGATGACACCCACCAGCATCACAAAGCCAATGAGAGACACCACGCTCAGCTCCACCCCGCTCACCAGCAGGATGATAAAGCCGCCGGTGAAGGCCAGGGGGATGGTGAACATGACGATAAACGGCGACTTCAGAGACTGGAACTGGGCCACCATCACCAGATACACCAGCAGGATGCCCAGTACCAGCATCAGCAGCAGCTGCTGCATGGCGTCCATGATGGTCTCGTTTTCACCGCTGAATTCCGTGGTCACTCCCTCAGGCAGGGTAAGCCTCTCCACCGCCCGGATGGCCTCAGCAGACACCTTGGTCACATTATGATCCTCGTCCACCTGAGCCGTCACGTTGATGCAGCGGCGCTGCTCCTGGCGGTTGATGGTGCTGAGGCTTACAGTGCGTTCCATGGTGGCAACCTCTCCCAGCCGAAAGCTCTCGCCGGAGCTGCCGGAGGATACACTCCCCAATGTGGATGCCGAGCTGCCCACAGCACCGCTTGTCATGGAGCTGTCCATAGAGCCGCCCATGATGCCGCTCACGGAGGAACCGGGGGTTATCTCCAGGTCCAGCAGGTGCTCCAGGTCCACCGTTCGCTCCTCCGGCAGGGCGATAGTCACGCCCATGTCCTGGCTGTCCAGGGTCATATCCGATCCGCTGGTGGCAGTGGACAGAGCCGATGCCACCTGCATATATACCTGCGCCACGGTCATACCGTGCTTCATGGCCTTAGCCCGGTCCACCGTCAGGTGGACGGCGGGCACCGCATCGGTCAGGCCATCGGAAACTGCCTGCACGCCCTCCACGGAGCCGATAGCCTCCCCCACGGTTTTGGCTGCCGCCTGCAGATCCTCCATCTTCTCGCCGTAGACCCGCAGGGAAATGCCGCTGCCGGTCATCATCTGGGTCATGTTGTCCGCTGCGCCGGCATAGGTCACCTTGCACTCCATATCCTGGCACAGCTCCATGATCCGCCTGCCGGCGGCATCGCCGCTCTCCCCCTCGGGAACGATGACATAAGCGGTGACATCGTATGCGCCGGAGCTGCCGTCCATGCTTGTCACGGGCATGCTGGAGTCTGCGGACATGGCCGCCCCCACGGTCTGTACATTTTCAACGGTCATAGCCCGGCGGGCCACCTCGTCCGCCAGCTCCGCCGCCTTTTCATAGCTGCATCCATCGGGCATGGTAATAGTGACGCTGACGGTATTCAGGTCGACCTTCGGCATGAACACGAAGCCCCGCTGCAGCGTCAGCAGCGCAGAGCCCACCAGCAGCACCACCGCCACCCCCAGCACCACAGCCTTGTGCCCCAGGGACCATGACACAGCCCTGCGGTAGCCGGGATAGATCTTGTCCAGCAGGCCGGGCTTAATGGGCTTATTCTTTTTCAGCATCCCTGCCGCCATGGCCGGCACCAGGGTCAATGCGATAATAAGGCTGGCCAAAAGCGAAAAGGTCATGGTCAGGGCCAGATCCGTAAACAGCTGCTTGGTGATGCCCTCCACGAACACGATGGGCAGGAACACACACACGGTGGTCAGGGTGGAGGAGGTGATGGCCCCCAGCACCTGACCTGCGCCGGCCACCGCCGCCTGGCGGACGTTGGCCCCCTTGGCGCGCAGGCGATAAATATTCTCAATGACCACCACGGAGTTATCCACCAGCATGCCCACCGCCACGGCCAGGCCCGACAGGGAAATCATGTTAATGGTCACGCCGCAGAAATACATAAGCACCACCGCGAAAATAACGCTGATGGGGATAGACACCAGGGTGATGACCGTGGGGCGCAGGTCCTTTAAGAACAGGTACAGGATCAGTATGGCAAACAGCGCACCCCAGGCCAGGCTGGATAAGATAGAGTCAATGATGATGCGGATATAGTCCCCCTGGTCCATAAGGGGCGTGAACTCCAGGCCGTTATACTCCTGCTTCAGCTCCTGGAACCGGGCGGCAATATTCTCCGACACCTCCGCCGTGGCGTAGGTGGATTGCTTATTGAACATCACGATGACGCCGTTTTCCCCATTGAGCTTGGCGTAGATCTCTCCGGAGTTATCCGTGACGAAAACCTCCGCCACGTCCTCCAGCCGAATAGGCTCCACGCCCTCCATGCCCAGGTCGAACAGCACCAGCTGCTGCAGCTCCTCCCGGGTAGAAATACTATCTCCCACAGAGACCATGTACTGCACGCCGTCCTGCTCCACATAGCCCGCCGGCATAGAGAAATTCTGCGCCGCCAGCAGCGCACTGATGGTGCTCAGCTGCAGGACGCCATCCAGGTTCGTCTGCTCCAGGGCGGAGGAGCGGCTCTGCTCCAATGTTGCAAGGCCTGATTCCACCTGGGTCAGGGCGGTGTCGATCTGTACATTTCCGGAGACGATCTGCTGGGCGCCGTCGGCCACGGTCATGACGCCGGAGGTGATTTTCTCCACCAGATCTGCCACGGCGCCGTTATCCTCCTTAAAGCGCCGGATCTCCTCCTGCAGGTCCCGCAGCTGCTGGGCGGTCTTTTCGATCTCCTCCTGCAGCCGGTCCCAATCGGCGCCCAAAGCGGCCAGGCGCAGATCCAACTCCGCCAGATCTGACTCCAGGCGGATATAGCCACTCTCGGCCTTGATGGCGGCGATCTGTTCTTCTTTCTGCTCCTGGGTCAAAAGCGGGTCATTCTCGACGGCGGCGATGCGGGCGTCATAGACCGCCTTTTTTGCGTCCAATTCTGCCTTGCGCTGCAGGACGGCCTGCAGTTCGTTCAGCTTTTCCTGCAGCTGTGTTTTTCGGGCATCCATCTGACGAAGGCTGTCCCGCAGGGACTCCAGTGCCCGGGTAGCCGCCTGGGTCACAGCGTTTTCCTCCGCCGTGCGGATGGCGGACTTGGCCTCCAGCAGCTGGCTGCGAGTCTGCTCCAGCTGGGCCTGGGCGGCGTCCAGCTGTCCATTCACCGCAGCGGCCAGCTTCGCAGACAGGGCATCCAGCTTCTCCTGGCTGAGGATCACATTCATCTGCCGCTGCAATACGCCGCCGACAGACACACTGGCCACCCCTGTGATACCCTCCAGCTTGCCGGCCAAGGTCTTTTCCACGAATTCCGACAGCTCCGCAACGTCCATGCCCTCCCGGGACACGGCGGCAATCTCCACCGGCAGCATGGCAGGGTTGATTTTCAGCACATAGGGCGTACCCACGGAATCATCCCAGCTGCCCTGGAGAGCGGCGATCTTCTGCTGGATGTCCACGCCGGTGGAATCCATGTTCACCCCCTGCTCAAACTCCAGCACCACCATGGACATACTGTTCTGGCTGGAGGAGGTGATGTGTTTGATCTCATTCAGCGTAGCCATGGATTGCTCCAGAGGCTTTGTTACGTCCGCCTCCACTGTCTCCGGGCTGGCCCCCATGTCGGTGGTCACAATGACCACATAGGGGAAGTCCATGTTGGGCAGCAGATCCGGTGTCATCTTTAGATAGGCTACCACGCCCAACACCAGTATAGCCAGTACCGCCACAAATACGGTGAGAGGTTTTTTTACGCTGAATTTCGGCATCCGGTCCACTCCTTTTCAGGAACATATTTCTGGGATATATTTTATTGAGGAATATACTGACCCATATTACATCATTGCAAGCAGTTTAGCACGCCGCAAAAACATTTTCAAGCGCCGGGGCTTATTATTCATGAATCCGTTACAAAAATCATATCAACGCCAGCGCCTCCGGATCGCTTTGCAGCCACTGGGTATGCTCCGCCGCAGGAGCAGGGCGCCGCCTGCAGCGGCAAGCTCTGCAGGTTTTTTAATGCATTGAGACGGGCCGTCTGCATATGCAGAC